>Ga0137403_10001609_pt1 | contig 28358 bp, 28 predicted proteins | sample CZOMad2_1_16fung_FD_122057 | JGI IMG/M metagenome (GOLD analysis project Ga0137403, IMG submission 122057) | Vadose zone soil fungal communities from Angelo Coast Range Reserve, California, USA - CZOMad2_1_16fungal (Hybrid Assembly) | ecosystem: Environmental > Terrestrial > Soil > Vadose zone... | reverse complement strand
CGTCGTTTTTTGTGCTCATCGCGGCTGCGTTCCTCGCCCTCACTGTGCTACCGGCCTCGGCCGGCTGGCTCGAGGAGTCGGGCCTGTCCTTCATCGATCCGCCGAAGGCCGCGGATGCTTCGTCGTCGCCCTTCAGCTACCTCGATATCTCGGTGGTGCGCGATGGCACGGAGAGCGCGCTACGCCTGCCGCTGGCGCTCGGTGAAGACGTGCGGGAACCGGCGCGCTTCGGCCGTTTCGTGCCCTATGTCTCAGTGGGAGCCAACCTGCTCGGCCTCGACAGCGGCCGGGATGCCACCGGCCCGCTGTTCGAGGACGCAAGGAATCCGCGCAAGGGCATGGCGGTCGGCGCGGGAGTGACATGGAGACTCTTCGAGCGCGTGGAGCTCTTCGGCGAGTACCGCTTCCTGCACGTGAATCCCGATCCCGCCGAGAGCGCGGGAGTGTTCCGCCGCGACCTCGATGGGCCGACCCTCAAGGGCGGCATCAACATCCGCCTGCCCTAGCCGCCTCGCTCGGCACTCTGCCAGTAAATGTGGCCCACGAAAAACGGCCCCAACCGCTCGATGTACGCCGAGGTCTGTATCGTCCGGCGCATGGCCTGGATCAGGTGCGAGAGCGGATGGAGCTCGGGGCCGACCAGGCCGATGACGAAGTCGTTGTCGTTGGTATCGAGCCCGTAGCAGGCCAGCCGGATGTCATGCGCCAGGTCGGCCTCACCATAGGCGCGGCCGATGGTGGCGTGCTCCCGTAGGATCTTCCCCTGGTCTTCCCGCGAGAGCTTGGCAAACGCTCCCGTGCGGCGCAAGGGATACCAGATGGCCCAGGGCCAGGCCGGATTCAGCGCGGTCCGCCGGGGTCGCCGGAGGAGCCACTCCTCGAGATCGGGCTCGAACCCGGAGGCATAGCTCCGGCCGAGCATGGTCAGCGCCGGCCGCTGGCTGAGGGCGTCGAAGGGCTCGGCGGCCAGAATCTCGCGGAGGCGCGTGACGAAGAACGCGGGGTCCTCGTGCATCCCGAGCACGCCCACGCCGCGGGGATCATTGACGTCGCGGTAGAGCGCCGCCTCCACGCCCGCCTTTTCCAGCGCGGCCGCGAGCGGCTTGGGGTCCGCGCAACCGCCAAAGACCTGGAGCTGCATGAAGAGCCGCCGGTCCAGCGCCTGACCGCCGGCCCCGCGCTCCTGGACGTCGATCTTGATCGCTCCTGGCTTGATCGCTCCAGGCTTGGGCACTCCCGGCTTGGTCTCTCCTGGCTCGCTCATGGCTCGCTCCGCCCCGAGGCTACCAGCGCCCGGGGGGCAAGACAACCGGCGGGCGCGGCGCTAGAATGCGGCCCATGCGGCGCTACGACGTGATCATCCTCGGCGGGGCCTTCTCGGGCGCCTCCGCGGCCATCCTGCTCCGGCGCGAGCAGCCCGAGCTGTCCGTCCTCATCATCGAGCGCGCTCCGGCCTTCGACGCCAAGGTGGGCGAGGCCACCACCGAGATGTCGGCCATGTTCCTCACCCGGCGCCTGGCCATGTGGAACCACTTGGAGGTCGAGCAGCTCCCCAAGGAAGGTCTCCGCTACTGGTTCTCCAATGAAAAGGTGCGGGGCCATGCCGACGCCTCCGAGACGGGCGGCTTCCTCCGCAGCGCGGTGCCGTCCTTCCAGCTCCGGCGGGACGCGCTCGACGAGCACCTCCTCGCCACCGCGGTGGCGGAGGGGGCGACGCTGGTGCGGCCGGCGCGGGTGGGGGACGTGGCGCTGGGGGACTTCGACCACCAGGTGACCTTCGAGCACGAAGGCCGGGCGGAGACGGTAGCCTGCCGCTGGGTGCTGGATGCCACCGGGAAAGCGACCTTCCTCGGCAAGCGCCTCGGCCTCATCGACAAGAACGAGCAGCATCCGACGGCGGCCATCTGGTGCCGCTGGAAGAACGTGCGGCACATCGACGACCTCGCCGCGCGAAGCGGCGGCGGCCTGGCCCATCGCGGGCTCGGCTCGCGCCGGCTCTCCACCAACCACTACATGGGCTTCGGCTACTGGATCTGGGTAATCCCGCTGGGGCATGGCGAGACCAGCATCGGGGTTGTCTATGACACGCGGCTGATCAACTTGAGTGAGAGTCGCGACCGCATGCGGGACTTCTGCGAGTTCTTGCGCGCCATCCCCGCGCTGGCCGAGCTGCTCGAGGGCGCGGAGCCGCGAGGCGAGGACCTGCGCTTCTACGCGCATCTGCCCTATGTCACGCGCCAGTACATGGGGCGCGGGTGGGCGCTGCTCGGGGACGCCGCCGCCTTCCTCGATCCCTACTATTCGCCCGGGCTCGATCACGCTGCGTTCAGCGTGGAAGCCACCACCGCCATCATCAAGGCCGACCGGGCGGGGGAGCCGCTGGACGCCCGCATCGCCGAGCACAACGCCGTCTTCGTGCGCTCCTACCACCGCTTCTTCCAGGCCGTCTATCGCGACAAGTACTACTACATGGGCGAGCAGGACCTCCTCTCGGCCTCCTTCCTCATGGACACCGCGCAGTACTACATCTTCGTGGTGATTCCGGCCTACCGGGTGTTCAAGCGCTTTCTCTGGATGCCGGTGCTCGGGCCGAAGCAGGCCTTCTTCATCTATCACCTCATGCGCTCCTACAACCGGCGCTTCAAGACCATCGCCCTGGCGCGCCGGCGGCTGGGCGCCGAGGGGCGACGCAATCACGGTCGCCGGCTCAAGCCCTACTTCGCGCTGGACTGGGCGCCGTTCCGCATGACCCTGCGCGGTCTGCGGATGTGGGCGGTGGCGGAGCTGGACCTGCTGCGCCTGCGGACGCTGTCGCTCATCCGGCCAAGCGGAGCGGCGAGAAGGGCCCAGCTACGAGGCGGCGAGGGTAGCGACGAGCGAAGCGTACTCGATGTACGCTGAGCGAGGTGCGACCGCGCCGACGAAGTAGATGAGCCCTTATCGGCGCTCCGGCTCGGGCCAGGTCGGGCCGAGCCAGAGAAAGCCGCGCCGGAGTAGAGCGTCGCGGCGGTCGAGCGCGTAGCCGTCGCGCTCGGCCAGCGAGAGGGCGGCGGCCACGAAGCGCTGGCGCGGAGTGAGGGCGTGACCTCGGGCGCGCTGCCAGGCCGCCTCCCAGGCGGCGAAGAAGCGGTCGATGGCGCCGGCCGGCTCCGCGTGATGGATGAAAGCCTTCGGCAGCACCGCGCGGAGCGCGCGCGGGGTGAAGTCCGCCCCGACCCGTGGCGCCAGCACCACGCCCGCGCTCGTGAGCGCTCCCGCCTTCCGGAACAGGTTGAAGGCGAGCAGCCGGCCATGCGGATCCGACGTGCCCTCGAGCAGGAGCCCGTCCGCGGTGAGGGCTCCGCCCAGCGCGGCCAGCGCCCCCTCCACCGCGGCCTCGTCGTACTGGCGCAGGACATTGAAGGCGCGGATGACGCTGACCTGTTCGTCCCGCGCGAGCGGCAGATCGAAGCCGCCACGCCGGAAAGCCAGGCCCGGCTCGGCATACGGCTGCGCCTCCGCCACCCGCGCGAGGTCGATCTCGACCCCCAGCACGGCCAGGCTCGGGTTGAGTCGCCGCAACCGGTGGAGCGTCTCCTGCGAGGTCACGGGATAGGCGCCAAAGCCCAGATCCACGTAGAGGCCGGGCAGGTGGCGGACGAAGGCGGGGAACGCCACCGCCAAGAAGGTGTCCGTTTTCCGAAGGCGATTGGGGGCGGTTTTGCCCCGCGTGGGCTGACCAAGCGGCTTTCGCATCGGCCTCGATCTTAGTAGAGTCTCGCCCATGGATGCTCCCTCGCTCGGCGATCTTCTCCCCTCTCCCCGCATTTTGCTGGGGCCCGGCCCCACCATGGCGGACCCGCGCGTGCTCCGCGCCATGGCCACCCCGCTGCTGGGCCAGTTCGACCCCGAGTTCACCGGCATCATGAACGAGGTGATGGCGCTCACGCGCTTCGCCTTCGAGACGGCGAACGCGCGAGCTTTTCCGGTGCCCGGCACCGGGCGCGCCGGGCTGGAGGCGGCCATCGCTTCCTTCGTGGAGCCGGGCGAGCGCGTGGTGGTGGGCGAGTGCGGGCGCTTCGGCCTCCTGCTGATCGAGATCGCCGAGCGCTACGGCGCGGAAGTGGTCCCGGTGCGCGGGGAGTGGGGCCGCGCGCTCGAGCCCGACGCCATCGCCGCCGCGCTGCGCGGCGGGAAGACTCGCATGGTCGCCCTCATCCACGGCGAGACGTCCACCGGCGTGCTCCAGCCGCTGGCCGAGATCGCGCGGCTCGCCCACGCGCACGATGCGCTCGTGATGGCCGATGCCGTCGTCACTCTGGGCGGCTGCCCCGTCGAGACCGATGCCTGGGGTGTGGACGTGATGGTGGCGGGCACGCAGAAGTGCCTCTCCTGTCCCTCGGGGCTGGCTCCCGTCACCTACAATGCGCGCGCGGAAGCCGTGCTGGCGACGCGGCGCACGCGGGTGCAGACCAACTACCTCGACCTCGGCCAGCTCGCCGACTACTGGGGCCCGCAGCGCTACAACCACCACACCGCGCCGACCTCCATGGTCTACGGCCTGCGTGAGGCCCTCCGCGCCATCCAGGTCGAAGGTTTGGCCGCGCGCTTTGCCCGCCACCGGCTCCATGGCGATGCCCTGCGCGCGGGCCTGGCCGCGCTGGGGCTCGCCCTCTTCGGGGCGGAGCCGCCCGAGCGCCGGCTGCCCTTCATCACGCCGGTGCAGGTGCCCGAGGGTGTGGACGAGCTGCGCGTGCGCCACCGGCTCATCGCGGACTTCGGCATCGAGATCGGCGCCGCCTTCGGCCCGCTCCAGGGCCGCATCTGGCGCATCGGCACCATGGGCTACTCCGCCCGGCGCGAGAACATCCTGCTCTGCCTGGCCGCGCTGGAGAACGTGCTGCGGCGCGAGGGGTGGAAGGCGGAGGCCGGCGCGGGAGTGGACGCGGCCCTCGCGCACTATGCGGCATCAGGCGCGTCGACGGGGGCGACCGGGCCCGACGTGGACGAGAGTCTGGGGGCGGGCGGGATCGGGCGGGTGTCACCTGCTACCTGATTTCCGTCGCGTCGCCCGATCATTGACTGGCGCGCGTAGTAACGTCCACCGCCCGGGCAAGAGCGGACTGTCGACCCCCGACCACGAGGTTGGCTAGCCGCGCGAGATCCGGTCGACCAGGGCGCGCGCCCAGGCCATCGCCTCGGCGGACATGACGAGCTTCTCCGCCACGGCCTCGCCGAAGGGCCTCGTGGCGTCGATGCCGAGCTTGGCGGTCAGCCCCTCGGGGCTCGCCGAGGGATCGAGGATCGCGCCGAGGCTGCCGCTGATGACGACGAGGTCACGGTCGGCCTGCACCCGGGTCGCCATGGCCCACAGGACGTCGGATTCGTCGAACACGTCGATGTCGTCGTCCACGATGACCACGAGCTTGAGGTAGTGATCCACCCCGAGGACGACGGAGATGGCGTGCTTGGCCTCGCCGGGGCGCGTCTGCTTGATGGACACGTACGCGGTGAACGACGCGCCGCCCGACACCGGCACGTGCACAGCGCGCACTCCCGGGATCACGCGGCGGAGCGAATTGCGGATCTCGGCCTCCCGCAGGACACCCAGCGGCAAGATGTGGTCGGGCGCCCGGCCTGAAGCGATTGAGTGGAACCACGCGCCCTGCCGCAACACGATGGCGCGGGCCACGAAGACGTTGTCGGTGCTCCGGCGCGAGAAGTAGCCGGTGAACTCCCCGAAGGGGCCCTCGGGCTCGCGCGCGGCCGGCAGGATCTCGCCTTCGATCACGATCTCGGCCCAGGCCGGGACGTCGAGGTCGACCGTCTCCGCCCGCCGCAGCTGCATCGGCTCTCCGAACAGCCCGCCGACCACCTCGAACTTCGAAATCTCCGGCGCGGGATAGGAGAGCGACCCCATCCCGACGGCAGGATGGAGCCCGATGACAATGGCGCAGTCGAGGCTCCGTCCGGCCTTCTCCGCCCGCTGCTGGAACTCGTACATCCGCCTGCGCGAGTGAAGGCTCACGCCGAGCCGGTTCGGCCCCTTGACCTGGAACCGGTGGAAGCCCGCGGTGGAGACGCCCCGGGAAGGGTCCCGCGCGGTGAGAAGCCCCGCCGTCAGGTAGGGGCCGCCGTCGCCAGGAAAATACGTCGGGATGGGCAGGGCGCCAAGGTCTACCGTGTCGCCGTTCCTGGTCTCGAGCGCGAAGGGCCGGCGGTCGAGGACGACGGGCTTGAGCGGCTCCTTCAGCCGCTTGGCATACTCCTCCGGGAGCTGCGCCTCGTCGACCCCGAGAGCTGTCGCGAGCCCTCGCCGGCTCGCCATGACATTCGACACGATGGGGATCGAGTGGCCGCGGACCTGCTCGAAGAAGAGCACGGGAAACCGCCGCCGCCGCTCGAGCTCCAGTGCCAGCGCTTGCGTCTGGTAGGCGAGGTCCACGGGCTCCGTGATGCGCACGACCTCGCCCGGGTGGGCCTGCTCCAGCGCCGATACGAAGCCGCGGAGGCTCTGACGCGCCCCATCGTCGCTCATCGGTCGAGGCATGGCGGGATTCTACACCTTGCTCACGAGATAGACGCGAGCCGCGATGACGGCGCGGCAGACGGCGACGGCGCCGGTGACGGGCTCGGGGCCGAGGAAGATCCAGGCGAGCAGGGCGGCCAGAACGGCGAGCGTTCGAGTTCCTCGGTGAACATGTGGATCGTCGATCCTACGCCCCGACCAAAGGCGTTCCGCAGCGCGAGAAATCAGGCGCGGTCGTTCTTCTCGATCTTGGCCCAGGTGTCGCGGAGCCCGACGGTGCGGTTGAAGACCAGCCCGCCTGCGCGCGAGTCCGGATCCACGGCGAAATAGCCCACACGCTCGAACTGGTAGCGGCTGCCGGGCTTGACGCCAGTCAGGCCGGGCTCGACCCGGGCGTCGGTGATGCGCTCGATGGACGCGGGATTGAGATGCGCCTTCCAGTCGAGCCCGTCCTTTTCGTCCGAGGGATTCGCCTTGGTGAAGAGGTGATCGTAGAGGCGCACTTCGGCGGGGATCGCGTGCTGGGCCGACACCCAGTGGATGGTGCCCTTGACCCGCCGGCCGTCGGGGGCGTCGCCGCCGCGGGTGGCGGGATCGTAGGTGCAGCGCACCTCGGTGACCTGGCCGGTGGCGGGGTCCTTGGTCACGCCGGTGCAGCGGACGAAGTAGCCGTAGCGCAGCCGTACCTCGGCGCCCGGCGCGAGGCGGAAGTACTTCTTGGGCGGGTCCTCGCGGAAGTCGTCCTGCTCGATGAGGAGCTCGCGCGAGAAGGGAAGCTTGCGCGTGCCCATGGCCGGATCTTCCGGATTGTTCACCGCGTCCAGCTCTTCCACCTGGCCCTCGGGGTAGTTCTCGATGACGAGCCGGAGCGGACGCAGCACCGCCATCACCCGCGGGGCGCGGCGGTTGAGGTCCTCGCGGATGCAGTGCTCGAGGAGCGCGATGTCCACCATGCTGTCCGCCTTGGCCACCCCGATCCGCTCGCAGAAGTCGCGGATGGCCTCCGGGGTGTAGCCGCGGCGGCGGAGGCCGGCCAGGGTGGGCATGCGCGGATCGTCCCAGCCCGACACGTGGCGGCCTTCCACCAGCTCCAGGAGCCGGCGCTTGCTCATCACGGTGTGGCTCAGGTTGAGCCGGGCGAACTCGATCTGCTGCGGATGATAGACTCCCAGCGCGTCGAGGTACCAGTCGTAGAGCGGCCGGTGGTCTTCGTACTCCAGCGTGCAGATCGAGTGTGTGACGCGCTCGATGGAGTCAGACAGCCCGTGCGCCCAGTCGTACAGGGGATAGATGGACCACCGGTTCTCGGTGCGGTGATGGGGCACGCGCCGGATCCGGTACATCACGGGGTCGCGCAGGTTGAGATTGGGCGAGGCCATGTCGATCTTGGCCCGCAACGTCTTCGCTCCGTCCTCGAACTCGCCCGCGCGCATGCGGCGGAAGAGGTCGAGGTTCTCCGCCACCGACCGGTCGCGGTGGGGACTGAGCCGGCCGGGCTCGGTGAGGGTCCCGCGGTGCTCCCGCATCTGGTCGGCAGTGAGGTCGTCGACGTACGCCTTGCCCGCGCGGATCAGGTCCTCCGCCCACTCGTAGAGCTGCTCGAAGTAGTCGGAGGCGTAGTAGAGGTGCGGGCCCCAGTCGAAGCCCAGCCAGTGCACGTCGGCCATGATGGACTCGACGTACTCCACGCTCTCCTTGGTGGGGTTGGTGTCATCGAAGCGGAGGTGGCAGGTGCCGTCGAAGTCGCGGGCGAGGCCGAAGTTCAGACAGATGCTCTTGGCGTGGCCGATGTGGAGATAGCCGTTGGGCTCGGGGGGGAAGCGCGTGATCACGCGGCCGCCGAACCGGCCGGTCCGGTTGTCATCGGCCACGATCTGGCTGATGAAGTGTTTTCCTGGAGAGGGCGTGGCGTTCTCGGTCACTTGTGAGTCCTTGCCAAGAATCTTATCACCGCTCCGTCACTGGATCAGCGCATCCGCCCGCGCCAGCACCGATGGCGGAATCGTGAGCGCCGGCGCCTTCGCGGTCTTCATGTTGATGACCAGCTCGAACGTGGTGGCCAGCTCCACCGGCAGGTCGGCCGGCTTGGCGCCCTTGAGGATCTTGTCGACGTAGACGGCCGCCCGCCGGAAATCATGGGAGAGGTTCCGCCCATAGGTCATGAGGAGGCCAGCCTCGGCCATCTCCTTGAGTCCGGAGACCGTCGGGAGTCGGCTCTTGGCGGCGAGGCTTGCGATCCGGGTCCGGTGAAGAAAGAACGTCGTGTCCCCCAGGACGAGGAGCGCGCCGGCCCGATCCCGGGTCATCGCGGCGAAGGCGCGGTCCAGCTCGTGGGGACCCCGCACGTCCAGCAGCTGGAGCTGCACTCCCAACCTCCGAGCGGCCCCTTCCACTTCTCTCGACATTTGTGCGGTGTCTGGATTCGCGGGATTCCGGAGGATCGCCACCCGCGAGACCTTGGGGAGGGCCTGCGTGAGCAGCTCCAGATACTTGCCGACGATCTCGGCGCTGGAAGTGACGGCCAGCCCGGTGATGTTGCCGCCCGGCCGTCCGAGGCTGGCGACCAGGCCCGACCCGACCGGATCGACGACGGACAGCATGACGATGGGGATCGTGCTGGTTGCTTGTTTCGCGGCCTGGGCCCCGGCCGGATTGGGCGCCACGATGATGTCAACCTTGAGACCGACGAGCTCCGCCGCGAGGCCGGGGAGCCGTTCGGGCCTTCCATCCGCGAACCGGTACTCCATCGCGATGGTCTGACCCTCCACGTAGCCAAGCTCGCGCAGCCCTTGCTCGAAGGCCTCGATGAGATGCGCGACCTCCGGCGTGCGCGAGGCGATGCTGAGCCAACCGATCCGGGGGACCTTCGCGGGTTGCTGCGTGCCGGCGACGCGCGGCGCCCCGAGGAGGCCGCCCAAGAGGCCGATAGTCAGGATGACCGCGAGGGCGACTCGCGCGGCTGCCGGCCCGCCTCCGCTCACGGCGACGGCACGCCGCCGGGAACGAGCCGGTACAGCGGCTCGAGATGCCCCGGGTCGGGCTTGACGGTGGCCCCGTGCGCGCGGAAAATCTCCACCACCGCCGCGTTCAGCGGAGCGGCCACGCCGAGCCGGCGGCCCTCGGCCGCCACATAGCCGTTGAGGTACTCGACCTCGGTGCGCCGGCCGCGCATCACGTCCTGGAGCATGGACGGGCGCCCGCCCTTCCGGCTCGCCGCGTCGGCCGACACCGCCTGCTCCACCTCGGCCAGGCCGCGTCCCGACGCCGCGTCCACGAAGCGCTGGGTCCTGATGCCCCAGATGGGCTCCACCTCGTAACCGGCGGCGCGGCCCACCGCGATCACCTCGGCGCCCAGGAATACCGCCAGGCGCCGCATGGCCGGATCCACGCGCACCTCCGCGGTGCCGAGGCCCGAGAGCCCGGCGAGGGGATTCACCATGCAGTTGAGCGCGAGCTTGGACCAGCGCTCGCCCCAGAGATTGGTGGTGACCTCCGCGGGCGCGACGGCGGAGAGTATCTCGGCCAGCCGGCGCGCGCGCGGCGTGTCCTTGCCGTCTTGCTCGCCGATCTTGAAGGCGGTCCTGCCCGCGTCGGTACGAAGCGCGTGGCCGGGCTCGTACATACCCGCGCTGATGAGGATCACGCAGCCCAGCGTCCGTTCGCGCCCCGCCACCGCGGCCACGCGATGGTCATTGATCCCGTTCTGGAAGTCCACCACCACGCCGTCCGGCTTGAGGTAGGCCACGCCCAGCGCGGTGGCCCACTCGGTGTCGTAGGATTTCACCGCGATGAAGACGGCGTCGAAGGGATCCGCGACTTGCTGCAGCTCGTGAATGTGGAGCGCGCGCACCGGCACCAGGTGGTCGCCGCAGGTACCCGAGAGACGCAGCCCCCGTGATCGCATCGTCTCCACGTGCTCCGGCCACTGATCCACCAAGGTCACGTCGTGGCCCGCGCGCGCGAGCAGCCCGCCGACCACGCAGCCGATCGCTCCTGCCCCGATGACTCCGATTCGCATGACATCTCCATTCGGCGAACCCGGGTAGGCTATCATGTCCGCGCCCACCCGGGAGGGGGCCAGCATGCTCAGCGCCGCGGACTTCATGCAGCTCGGGCTCACGCGTCTCCACAAGTCGCTCGACAAGGCCATCGCCGACCTCACGCCCGAGCAGCTCCATGCCATTCCCGCCGGCCATCCCAAGGCCAACTCCATCGCCTTCGGGCTCTGGCACTACGCCCGCACCGAGGACAACGTGGTCCGCTATCTCCTCCAGGACCGGCGGCCGACGGTGTGGGGAGAGGGCGGCTACGCCGAGAAGCTGGGGCTGCCCCCGGTGGCGCAGGGGACGGGGATGGCCACTGCGGAAGCGCAGGCCCTTCGCATCAAGGACGTGCCGCTCTTTCGCGAGTACATGGCCAAGGTCTGGGCGAGCACGGACGAGCTCCTCGCGCGGCCGGACCGGGACGCCGTCCTCGGCAAGACGGTCACCGTCAAGCCCATCGGCGAGATGCCGGCCATCGTGGCGCTCGGGAACGTATGCCTCACCCACGGCATGACCCACTTCGGGGAGATCGAGCTGGCGCGCACGCTGGTGGGTGCGCCGACGGTGGCCGGCCTCTAGCGCGGCCGGAGGACCTGGAGCGCCACCGCCCCGGCCGTCGCGACATTGAGCGAGTCCATGGCCGGCGCCATGGGAATGCGGACGTGGAGATCCGCGGCGGCGAGGGCTTCCGGGCTGAGTCCGCGGCCCTCGGTGCCGAGCAGCAGCGCGAGCCGCGCCGGCACCGGCCGGTCGCGGCCGAGCGTGGTAATGTCCACCGCGTCCTCCCGTGGCGTGAGGGCGACGAGCGTGTAGCCGGCGTCGCGCACGCGCTTGAGATCGCGCGGCCAGTCGTGCAGGCGCGCGAACGGGAGGGCCAACGCCGCCCCCGCCGACACGCGGATCGCTTTCCGGTACAGCGGATCGGCGGTGCCGGGCGAGAGCAGGATCGCGCCCGCGTCGAGGGCCAGCGCGTTGCGGAAGATCGCGCCCACATTGCTCGCATCGCCCAGGTCCTCGAGCACCACCACCCGGTCGGTTCGCGCCTCCGCGAACACGGCGTCCGCCGAGGGCTCCAGGCCGCGCTCGCCGACGGCGAGGCAGCCGTGGTGGAACTCGATGCCCACGATGGCCTTCACGATCTCGAGCCGCACGAGAAAGGTCCGCACGCCGGCCGCGTCCAGCGCGGGCCCGAGGGCCTCGAGCGCCGGGGGCGTCACCAGCGCGGAGCGCGCGCGATAGCGGCCCGCGCCGAGGAGGCGGAGCACCACCCCGCGGCCCTCGGCGATGAAGGTGCCGGTGCGCAGGCGCCGCTGCGCGTCGCGGATATCGCGGAAGTCGACGAGGCGCGGGTCTTGCGGATCTTCGACGGGCTCGACAGATGGCATGGCGCCTGGACAATCCCTCCGGGGGCCCCTAGTATGCACACCTGATGGCCGACCGTGAAGCGGGCGGGGCCCAGCCCCCGGCCGCATCCCCCGACTCCGCCGCCGCCGAGGTGGCCGCCCTCTTCGCGCTGGTGAGCGCGCGCTATGGCGGTCGGCTCGACGCCCGGCAGCTCGAGGGCGTGCGCAAGGCGATCGAGGCCATCGTGGAGCAGGCGCGCGCGGTGCGGGCGGTGCGGCTCGGCAATGCCGACGAGCCCTATCCGACCTTCCGGCCCTATCGCGCCGACGAGGCGCCGCGGCCGTGAGCCTCGACCCGGTCTTCATGCCGGTGCGGCAGCTGGCGGAGCACGTGCGCGCGCGGCGCCTCTCGCCGGTGGCGCTCTCGGAGACCTTCCTCGCCCGGCTGGAGAAGATCGGCCCGCGCTACAACGCCGTCGTCACCGTGACGCGCGAGCGCGCCATGGCGGCGGCGCAGCAGGCGGAGGACGAGATCGCCGCCGGCCGCTACCGCGGCCCCCTCCACGGCATCCCCTACGGGGCCAAGGATCTCCTCGCCACCGGAGGCGGCATCCCGACCACGTGGGGTGCGGCGCCATTCCGCGAGCAGCGTTTCTCCGAGGATGCCACCGTGATCCGGCGCCTCGAGGCCGCGGGCGCCGTGCTCTGCGCCAAGCTGGCCATGATCGAGCTGGCGGGCGGCATGGGCTATCGCCAGCCCCTGGCTTCGTTCACCGGGCCCTGCCTCACGCCGTGGAATCGGGAGGCATGGAGTGGGGGTTCGTCCTCGGGCTCGGGGGCCGCCGTCTCCGCGGGGCTGGTCCCGTTCGCCATCGGGTCGGAGACCTGGGGCTCCATTCTCTCGCCCGGCGGCAATTGCGGCGTGGCGGGTCTGCGGCCCTCCTATGGGCGGGTGAGCCGGCACGGGGCGATGGCGCTGTGCTGGACGCTCGACAAGCTAGGCCCGCTGGCCCTGACCGCCGACGATTGCGGCCTCGTGCTGGAGGCCATCGCGGGCGCCGACCCGGCGGATCCCACCACGAGCCCGCGGATTTTCCGATACGAGTCGACGCCAGTCGCGCGGCGGTTCCGCTTCGGCGTGCTGGCCGGCGCACTCGACGGCGTGAGCGACGACATGCGCGCGGCCTATGATCGCTCGCTGGAGGTGTTGCGGGAGCTCGGCAGCGTCGAGGACGCGGCGCTGCCGGAGCTGCCCTGGGAGGCGACCACGCGCATCATCCTCCAGGCAGAGGCGGCCAGCGCCTTCGAGGACCTCATCGAGAGCGGCGGCATCGCTGGCCTCACCGCGCCCGAGGACCACTTCCTGCCCTACGCGCGTGACGCCGTGCTGGCCAAGGATTACGTGAAGGCCATGCGGATTCGCTCACTCATGGCGCGCGAGGCGGACCGGCTCTTCGAGCGGTACGACGTGCTCGTGGCCCCCGGCCGGCTCGCCGTGGCCACCGCGCTCGACCAGGAGTTCCGCGGCGGCATGCGCGGCACCGCGCGCGATATCATGGGCGCGGTGGGCAATGGCGCGGGACTCCCCGGCCTCATCGTGCCCAACGGCTTCGGCGACCGGGGGCTGCCCACGAGCCTCCAGTTCCTCGGCCGCGCGTGGGAGGAGAACACGCTGATCGCCGCGGGCCGCGCGTATCAGGCGCGCACGGACTGGCACACGCAGCATCCGGCCGTGGAAGCCTGAGCGTTCTTCCTCAACGAGGTGCTGCCCGCGCGGCGCGGGTGGCCGACAAGGAGCCCATGATGCTGGTCGTGGAGACACCGCAGGACCTCAGCAAGCACATCGGGGAGACGCTGGGCCCCTCGGCCTGGATCACGGTGGACCAGGCCACGATCGACAAGTTCGCCGAGGCCACCGGCGACCATCAGTGGATCCACGTGGACGTCGAGCGCGCCAAGCGCGAGATGCCGGGGGGCAAGACCATCGCCCACGGCTATCTCACGCTGTCACTGCTCCCGCGGATGATGCCGGAGCTGCTCAAGGTGACCAAGCGCTCGCGCGGGGTGAACTACGGCTCCAACAAGATCCGCTTCGTCAGCCCCGTGCCGGCCGGCGCCCGTGTCCGCCTTCGCTCCACCATCAAGAACGTCGAGCCCGTCGAGGGCAACGGCGTCCGCATCACCTTCGAAGCCGTCATCGAAGTCGAGGGCCAGCAGCGCCCCGCCATGGTCGCCGAAACCCTCGGCATCCAGTACGCGTAGTTCGTAGCGCCCGGCTCTATGGATCGGGCGCCGGGGGGGCGGGCGGGTCCATCGACCACGGCGTTTGCGTGCGCTTCCACCGCCTGGGACTGGGCTCCACCGACGCGCGGGGTTCGAGTTGTGGTTGGAGGGGAACGGGTCTCCTGACCCGCCCGCCCCCCCGACACCCGATCCCGCTCCCGGTCCTTATCCATTCAGTACGCACAAGGGTAGGGCGCGGGGGTAGGACGCGGGCGGGCGCTGCGGATCAGGACGGCAAGTGGGGGCGGGCGGTGCTGGGTCAGGACGCCCAAGGGTAGGGAGTGGGGGCGGGGGCGGCGGGTCAGCGACCCGTTTCCCTCCAACTGCAACTCGAATCCAGCCCATCGGTGGAGCCCAACCGCGGCGGGTCGAAGCGCACGTAAACGCCGTGGTCGCGGACCCGCCGCCCCCGCCCCCACTCCCGGGCCGGGCACCGACGCAAAGCTACCGCGTGTCGTTCATCCCCAGCGCCCGCTCGATAGCCACCACGTCGGTGGGCCGATCGAACGGCGCCGGCGCGGGCTCGCCCGCCGCGCGCGGGCGGCCGATGGAGCGGAAGAACTCCTCGAGACCGTGGGGCGCGACGACCCACATCATGACGAGGTCGTCCGCGCTGTCGTTGATGATCTCGTGCTTGACATCCATCCCGAGGAAGCACGCGGTGCCGGGCACCAGCGCATGGTCCTGCCCGTCCACGACCACGCGCCCCCGACCGCGGAAGCAGATCTGCAGCTCCACCTGATCGCCGTGCGAGTGCTCGCGCACCCGCCCCCCCGGCGCGATGGTCTGATAGCCCATGGAGAGTCCTGTGAAGCGGGTCTTGTCCGGGTAGAGCGCGGGATCGGCGTGCCCGTTCGCCGGCACGGGCTGCCAGTAGGACGGCCCCTCGCCGGGCTGGACCACGACGGCGTGCCCGCGATGCGGCTCGCCCCCGCTCGCGGGGCCCGGCGCGCTCACCGGCTGCCTCCGAGCACCGCGCGGGCGGCCTCGAGGGTCTGCTCGATCTGGGCTGCGCTCACGTCGAGATGGGTGACGGCGCGAATGGTCTTCGCCCCCATGGCGCCCATCCGGATTCCACGGGCCAGCAGGCGCTCGACCACGGCGGGTCCGTCGAGATGGCCGGTAAGGTCGAAGAAGACCAAGTTGGTCTCCACCGACGCGGGGTCGAGGCGGACGCCGGGCAGCGCGGCCAGTCCCTCCGCGAGGCGCCTGGCATTGGCGTGGTCCTCGGCCAGGCGCTTGACGTGGTGGTGGAGAGCGTAGACGCCGCCCGCGGCGATGATCCCGGCCTGGCGCATGGCGCCGCCCATCTGCTGCTTGAGTCGCCAGGCTTCCGTGATGAACTCGCGCGAGCCCGCCAGCGCGGCTCCCACCGGCGCGCCCAGCCCCTTGGTGAAGTCGATCCACGCCGAGTCGAAGGGCGCGGCGAAGTCGCGCGCGGCCACGCCGCTGGCCACCACCGCGTTCATCAGCCGGGCGCCGTCCATGTGGGTCTTGAGGCCGCGCCTGCTGGCGACCGCGGTCACCGCCTCGATCTGCCGGAGCGGCCAGATGCTGCCGCCGCCCAGATTCGCCGTCTGCTCCACCCAGAGGAGCCGACTCCTCGGGAAGTAGCGTACCTCGGGCGGCCGGATGGCCGCGTCCACGGTGGCGGCGTCGAACTGGCCGCGCGGGCCGTCCACCGCCTGCACGTTCACGCCGGCCAAAGCGCCGGGCCCGCCCGACTCGAAGTGGATGGGATGCGCGGTGCGGTGGGCGATCATCTCCTCGCCGGGCCGGCAGTGGACGCGGATGGCGATCTCGTTGCACATGGTGCCCGAGGGCAGAAAGACCGCCGCTTCCTTGCCGAGAAGCTCCGCCACCATCTCCTGGAGCAGGTTCACCGTCGGGTCCTCGAACTTCTGCTCGTCGCCCACCTCCGCGTCGCACATGAAGCGGCGCATCTCGGCGGTGGGCTTGGTCAGGGTGTCGCTGAAGAGATCGACCGCGATCTTGGACGCCATGAGGGAATGATAGGCGACCGCCCGCTGCCTCGCAAGCGGTGTGCGGTGTACAGTGAGGTCATGCCCGCGGCCGCTCGCAAGCCCGCTCTCGTCCGGCCCGATCTCCCCGTCCTGGTGATTGCTCTCGCCGGCCTCGTGGTGGCGGGCTATCTCGCCTGGATCAAGTGGTCGGGCACGGCTGCCCTCTTCTGCACCGCGGGAAGTGGGTGCGACATCGTTCAGGCCAGCCGCTACGCGACCTTCATCGGCGTGCCCACCGCCCTCTGGGGGGCGCTCGTGTATCTGGCCCTCGGGATCCTCGCGCTGCTCGGCCTCGAGGAAGGGAAGTGGCGCGCGGCCTTTGTCTTGGCATCGGGCGCCGTCGGCTTCTCCGCCTATCTCACCTTTCTCTCCATCACCCAGCTCCGCGCGACGTGCGTCTACTGCCTCGTCTCGGCGGGCCTGTCCGCGTTGCTCCTCGTCGTGTTGTTTCTCCGCCGTCCCCGCGCGCCCGGTGGCGCGCGGGGGCTCCCGCCGGCCGTGCTCGGCCTTGGCGCGGGGGTAGCCGCCATCGTGCTCGGCGCCTTCATCTTCGCGGCGGGGCCCGAGGGCGCCACGCCGTACCAGCTCGCGCTCGCGCGCCATCTCGCGCAGTCCAAGGCGGTGTTCTACGGCGCGTACTGGTGCCCGCACTGCCAGGAGCAGAAGCACATGTTCGGCGGCGCCGCCGGGCTCCTCCCCTATGTCGAGTGCGATTCCAAGGGGACGAACGCGCAGCCCGAGCGCTGCGAACGCGCGGGGGTGCGCGTGTTTCCCACCTGGGACGTCGGGGGCAGCCGGCGCGAAGGCGTGCAGTTGCTGGAGGCGCTCGCCGAGGCCTCCGGCTTCCCGAAGAGCTAGAGGCGCTGGGCGCCGGGCCGCCCGCTCTCCACCACGAAGGACGCGAGGGTGCTGATCGCCGTCCTCGGATCCGCCGCGCTCTCCAGCGCGCGGAGCTCGGTGAGCCAGCGCTCCGGCGTCACCGTGCAGCGCACATAGCCCCGAGGCCGGCTGTCGAAGAACCGCACGTGGGGATTGTCGGGCAGCAGCCGGGCGACGCGGTCGTAGGGAATGCCGGGCGAGCTGATCGAGGTGCCGACGAACTCGGTCGCCACCGCGGGCGCCGACTCCGCGAAGTCCACCTTGAGGTCCGTCACCCAGTAGGAGTGGATGTCACCGCCGATCACGACCGGATTGGGCACCCGCCGGTCGCGGAGCTGGGCGAGCACGCGCTGGCGCGCGCCCGCATAACCGTCCCACCCGTCCGTCCAGTAGGCTTCCGCTCCGCCCCGGTTCCGCTGGCGCAGCTGGGCCATGAGCTGCTGCTGGGCCAGGATCGTCCAGCGCGATTGGACACGGCCGAGCCCGTCGAACAGCCATTGCTCCTGCGCGGCGCCCAGGAGGGCCCGGGCCGGATCCAGGCGGGCCGCGCAGTCCGTCACGAGCTGGCCGCCCCCGGGCCGCCCCTCGCCGCAGGGCTGCACGGCGCGATACTGCCGGCCGTCGAGCACGAAGAAATCCGCCAGCGTTCCCCAGCCGAAATCGCGATAGAGCCGCATGTCGGGACCGTGGGGCAGGGTGGCGCGCCGCAGGGGCATGTGCTCGTAGTACGCCTGGTAGGCGCCCGCGCGCCGCCGCAGGAAGGCCGCTGGATCGTCGCGGTGCTCCGAGCGGTCGTTGGCGTAGTCGTTCGAGACCTCGTGATCATCCCAGGTGACGACCCAGGGGTAGGCGGCATGCGCGGCCTGCAGGTCGGCGTCGGTCTTGTAGAGCGCGTAGCGGCGCCGATAGCCCTCGAGGTCGGTGGCCTCGGGCAGACCGTGGCGGCGCACAGGCGGAGTCTTCGCGGAGGTCTCATAGATGTAGTCGCCCAGGTGAACGACGAGGTCGAGGTTGTCGGACAGCATGTGGTGATAGGCCGCGTAGTGGCCGAACTCCCAGTGCTGGCAGGACGCGAAGGCAAAGCGGAGGCGCTCGGGTCGGGCGTCCGGCCGGGGCGCGGTGCGAGTGCGCGCCACCCGCGAGACCTCGTCCCCCACGTGGAAGCGGTACCAGTACCAGCGGGCGGGCTCGAGTCCCTGCAGCTCCACGTGGACGGAGTGGGCGAGGTCCGCGGAGGCCACGCCCGTTCCCTTCTGCACCACGCGCTGCATACGCTCGTCCTCGGCCACCTCCCAGTCGACGGTCACGGGATCCGGCCCCATGCCGCCGTCGCGCCTGAGCGGATCGGGGATCAGCCGCGTCCAGAGCACCACGCCGTCGGGGCGCGGGTCGCCTGACGCCACGCCGAGCTTGAAGGGATGGTCCGAGAAGCGGGTTCTGGCCCGTGCGCATCCGGCCAGGGCATGGCCGGTCATGGCCAGGGTCGCGAGCGCTCCGGCGCCGGAGAGTAGCTGGCGGCGGCTCAGGGTGGCCATGTCGCCAATCTTAACGCGGTGTCATCTCCTCGACAGCATGAGCGGGCCTTGATGATCCGGCCGCGCGGTGAAACACCGGTAATGACGGAGATACTGCATCCTTCCCCCCCGCGCATTCGTTGGCACCCGCCCTGCATATAGTCGCGGCGGCTCAGTGCCCGACTCTTTTCTCTCTCCTCAGGAGGACCATTCATGATCGAAGCACGCCATCGCATGTCTCGCCGGCTCACGGGCGCGCGCGGCTTTACCCTGATCGAGCTGATGATCGTGGTGGCCATCATCGGCATCCTCGCCGCGATCGCCATCCCGCTCTACGCGAACATCCAGGCCCGAGCCCGGATCGCGAAAGCCCAGGCGGACGCGCGGACCCTGGTCTCTGCCGTGAGCATCTACTCGGCGCACATGGGCACACTCCCCGCGGCGCTCAGCGCCCTGAACTCGGTGGCGACGAACAGCATGGGGCAGACCGCCGGGCCCTTCATGGCTTCGACCCCGGCCCCGCCGGCGGGCTGGGGGGCCTATGGCTACACCTCGACGGCGACCGGCACCTTCACCGTCTCGACCAGCGGCGACAGCACGACGGTCAGCCTGCCTTAGAGGTATAGTCACGGCACCTATCGGGGAGCTGCCCGGAGGGCTCACCGCCGCATCCAAGAAGATACATAGACGGGAAATCGTTTCCGGCGTAGGGTGGTTCGCAAATTCCGAACCCCTATCTCTCAGCAGGAGGTGCGTGCATGTTTCACACGCTCAATCGCAGGCGTCACTGGTTCAGGTCCTCGGCCGGCTTCACCCTGATCGAGCTGATGATCGTCGTGGCCATCATCGGCATCCTCGCGGCGATCGCCATCCCGCTCTACGCGAATATCCAGGCCCGAGCCCGGATCGCGAAGGCACAGGCGGACGCCCGGACGCTGGCCTCCTCGGTGAGCATGTACTCGGCCCACATGGGCACACTCCCCGCAGCGCTGAGCGACCTGAACTCGGTGGCGACGAACAGCTTGGGGCAAACCGCGGGACCCTTCATGGCCTCCACGCCCGCGCCGCCGGCAGGTTGGACGGCGTACGGTTACACCTCGACCGCGGCCGGGACCTTCACCATCTCGGCCAGTGGTGACGCCACCACCGTGAGCCTCCCCTGACCTAGGCCCTGACCTAATCTCGAGACATGCGGTACCGCCGCGCGGGCGCGATCATGATCGTCTCGATCGCGTTGCTCGCGGGGTGCGCCTCGTCCGGCCTCCGGTACAAGCCGGAGCCGCCGGGCGTGGGCGCGTCCATCTCCGCCGACTACACCGTGCTTGCCGACCGCGTCCGGGTCGAGATCGACACGCGCGGCGCCCGGCTCGAAGACGTTCAGATCCTCAAGCCGGACGGATCCGCCATCCGTCCCCAGACCATCGAGTACCCCGCCTTTCGCAGCAATAGCGGCGTGAGCTTCGGGATTGGCATGGGCGGGTACAGCGGCGGCGGGGTCGCGATGGGGACGGGGGTCGGCGTGGGCACCAGCGTGCCGGTGGGCGAGCCCCGCGCGGACGGCAATACGGTGGCGCATTTCCCCCTCGACCAGCTGGGGCCGGAGCCGTGGCGCATGCGCGTTCAGCTCACCGGGCTGGGCCCGGCGCTCTTCGTGCTCGGGGGCAGCACGGGCGCGACCAAGTAGCGGCATTCGATCGCGCCAGCGACCTCAACTACCATTTCTCACGTGGTGCGAACACAGCACGGGCGCGACGAGGTCGTCGCACCCGTGCGTTTCCGCTTCCGCCGCCTTGGCGCCCGCGCGCGAACTACCGTGCGGTGAGGACGAGCACCGGAACCGACGACTTCCGTCGCAGTGCGTCCGCCACGGTGCCGTAGAGCCGGCTGAACCAGCCCCGGCGCGGCTCGGTGACCGCGACCAGATCGGCGCCGAACGCTTCCGCTTCCTGCGCAATCTCGTCCGCGGGTTCGCCGAAGCGCACCACCGACTCCACCGGGACGCCCTGGAGCTGGGTCTCGGCGCTGCGCAGGTAGTCGAGCCGGCTGAAGGTGATGCGTTCCATCTCCTGGCTCTCGTACGCCACGACGCGGCCGTAGTCGCCGAACTTCTGCTCCGGGATTCCCGCCACGTTCAGAAGCCGCACCGTCGCACCGCTGCTGCGGGCGATGTCGGCCACGACGGGCAGAACCGCCTCGGCGTGCTCGCTCCGATCCAGCGGAACGAGAATTCGCTTTGCCATGATTTATACCCCCCTCTTCCGCCTCTTTAGAGGGGAGAGGGCCGGTGAAGGATTCCACACTTCGGAAGGGGTATTTCTCGGAATCCCTCGACGGCCCGCCGGCATCGGAATGGTGGAGGTGCCCGTCATGGAAGCGATCTTCGTGGGACTCCTGGTGCTGGCCGTGGTGGCGGTGCCCCTGGGACTGTCGGTCTGGTTGGACCGCCGGCGCGAGCAGGCCGACGTCATCGCGGCGGCGGCCCGTTCGGCGGTACGACAGCGACTCGGAGGTGAGGCCTTTGTGACGGTGGACGTGACCGCGCCCACGCCGTGGGCACTGGGCCGCGTGGTTCTCGCCGCGCCCGCCGGATATGGCTGGATGGTCGAGCGCTCGTGGGCCGCGGTCGCGCAGCGGGTGCCGGCGGACTATGAGCTGGTGGTGCACGCCGCGCCGAGCTCCGCCGCGCCGGACTTTCCCGTCGGGGACACGGGGCTCCGCCGCGCCGCCTGATCCACTGGGGCCGATCCCACCAGCCTGACACACGGGGCGGGCCGCCGATGCGGTCCGCCCCGTCGTGCTACCATCCGATCCCGTGGCCGATCCCGTGGCCGATTCTGTGGCCGATCCCGTGACCGACTCCGTGAAGGGCTCCGCCGGTCCCGCGCTACGCGTCGTCACGCTTCTCTCCGCCCTCACCGCGGTCAGCCAGTTCTATCGCGCCTCGCTGTCCGCCATTGGCCCCGAGGTTTCGCGTGACCTCGCGCTGTCCCCCGACGCCCTCGGGCTCGCCAACGGTGTCTTCTTCCTCGCGCTGGGCGTGGTGCAGCTCCCGGTGGGCATGGTCTTCGACCGGGTGGGTCCTCGCCGCACCATCGGCGCCCTCACCCTGCTCGCGGTGGTGGGGTCGCTGCTCCACGCCGCCGCCACCACCGCCACCGCGCTCGTCGTGGCCCGCGCGGTGATCGGGCTCGGCTGTGCGGGGAGCTTCATGGGTGCAGTGGTGCTCTGCCATCGCTGGTACGGGGGCGCGCGCTTCACCACCGCGCTGTCGTGGATCTTCGCGCTCTCGAACCTCGGCACGCTCGTCGCCGCCACCCCACTCGCCGCGGTCACCGAGCAGGTGGGGTGGCGCTGGGCGTTCGTGTACGCCACCGGGGTGACGGTGCTCGTGGGCGTGCTCTTCCATCTCCTCGTTCGCGACGCGCCGCCCGGCCGGACGGCCGCCGCGCCCGCCGCGGAGCGTCTCAACGTCATCCTGCGCGGGCTCGCGGAGGTGTGGCGGAGCCCCGGGCTGCCGCGCGTGCTTGCCATCCACACCTTCGCCTACGCGAGCATGATCACCGTGCTCGGACTGTGGGCGGGGCCGTATCTCCACGACGTCCACGGCATGGACGCCATCACGCGCGGCAACGTGCTGCTCGCGATGGGGCTGGCGCAGCTCGTGGGCATCCTCGCCTACGGCCCGCTCGACCGGATCTTCAACACGCGCAAGCGCGTGGTGCTAGCGGGCGCGCTCGGCTCCGTCGTGATCCTCGGCGCGCTGGCGGGGCTCTCGCGGCCCCCGGCCTGGCTGGCGGTGGTGCTGCTCGTGCTCTTCTGCCTGGTGACGGCGTATAGCGTGGTGATCGTGGCGCATGGGCGGAGTCTGTTTCCCGACGAGCTGGCGGGCCGCGGTGTGACCACGGTGAACCTGGCCCAGGTGGTGGGCTGCGCGGGGCTTCCCATCCTCACCGGGGCCATCATCGCTGCCTTTCCCTCTTCCGGGGGCGTCTCGCCCGAGCTGGCGTACCGCGTCACCTTCGGCGTGATCGCGGCGGGTCTCGCCGCCGGCCTCGCGGTGTACGCGGGCGCGCGCGACGTCCCTCCGCGTCCCGCGCCGCCGCCCCCACCCGACCAGAGAGGACTGACCTGGGCGCGTTGAACGTTGGCACCGGGGCGGCATCGACGTTGGCACTGGGCCGGCACGGACGCCGGCGCTGACGCCGCGCGCGCCGCGTGATAGTCTGGGCGGCGTGATTCGCCGCTCGCCCGTCTCCCGCCTCCTCCCGCTCGTGGCCCTCGTGGTCCTCTCCGCGCTGGCGCTGCCCCTGGCGGACGCGCGGGTCGCCACTTCGCCTGCCGGAGGCACCCCCTCCGCCGGAGGCACCAAATGAAGTTCGGCATCTTCTACGAGCATCAGCTCCCGCGCCCCTGGACCGAGGGCGCCGAGCAGCGGCTGTTCCAGGACGCGCTCGATCAGGTGGAGCTGGCGGACCGGCTGGGCATCGACCATGCCTGGGAGGTGGAGCATCACTTCCTGGAGGAGTACTCGCACTCCTCCGCCCCCGAGGTCTTTCTCGCCGCCGCGTCCCAGCGGACCAAGCGCATCCGCCTGGGTCACGGGATCGTGCTCATGCCGCCCGGCTACAACCAGCCCGCCCGCATCGCCGAGCGCATCGCCACCCTGGACCTGGTCTCCAACGGCCGCGTGGACTGGGGCACGGGCGAGTCGGCCTCCCGCGCGGAGCTGGAGGGCTTCGGCATCGAGGCCGACGAGCGCCGCGCCATGTGGCGCGAGACGGTGGAGCAGGTCGCCAACATGATGGTGATGGATCCCTATCCCGGTTTCCAGGGGAAGTACTTCTCCATGCCGGTGCGCAATGTCGTCCCCAAGCCGGTGCAGAAGCCGCACCCGCCGCTCTGGGTGGCCTGCTCCAACCGCAATACCATCCACCTCGCGGCCCAGTTGGGGATCGGCGCGCTCACCTTCGCCTTCATCGATCCCGCGGAGGCGCGCCAGTGGGTGGACGACTACTACGAGACGTTCAAGAAGGAGTGCGTGCCCATCGGGCACGCGGTGAATCCCAATATCGCCATGGTCACCTCCTTCTCCTGCCACCCCGACGAGGCGGAGGCGCGGCGGCGGGGCACCGACGGTTTCCGCTTCTTCCAGTTCGCCCTGGGCCACCACTACGCCTTCGGCACCCACAAGCCGGGGCGCACCAATATCTGGAACAAGTACGTGGCGGTGCGGGATGCCTTGGGCATGGAGCTGATGGGCGGCGGCACCGGCGGCATCGGCACACCCGCGCAGCTGCGCGACCACCTCCGGACCTTCGAGGCGTCGGGCGTCGATCAGACCGTCTTCATCCAGCAGGGCGGCAACAACCGCCACGAGCATATCTGCGAGTCGCTGGAGCTCTTCGCGGGGCAGGTGATGCCCGAGTTCCGGGAGCGCGAGGCCGCGCGGGCCGAGAAGAAAGCGCGCGAGCTCGCCCCCTACGTGGCCGCCGCGTTCGAGAGAAAAGAGAAGCTCAAGCCGCTCGCCGACGAGGACATCCCGACCTATCCCGCCTACGGGCTCACCGTGGCCCCGGTGGACCTCGACACCCTGCCCGAGGCCAATCGCCAGCGCGCGCTCGTCTTCCGGAAGATGCGCGAGATCATGGAGCGCTCATGAAGGCGGTGCGGATCTATACCGGCGCCGATCAGAAGTCGCACTTCGAGGACCTGGACATCCCGCTCAGGCCCAGCACGTATGGCACCCTGTCCGATCTCGTGCCCTCCGAGGGCGTGATCTTCCGCGAGACCCCGGCGGGCGGGGCGCTGGACTTCCACGTGGCCCCTCGGCGCCAGTTCGTGATCACGCTCGCCGGGCGGGCCGAGGTGGAATGCGGCGACGGCACCAAGCGCCGCTTCGGGCCCGGCGACATCATGCTGGCCGACGACACCACCGGGCAGGGCCACATCACGCGGGAGATCGAGGCGCCGCGGAAGAGCCTCTTCATCCCGCTGCCGGCGACGTTCGACGCCAGGGCCTGGAAAGCCTGAGCCGGATGGAGCGCGTCCTCCTCGATCACATCGCCCTTGGTCTGCCCCGCATCGCCGACGCGGCGCCCGTTCTCGACGGCGTGCTGGGCGGCGTGCCCGATGGCGGCCGGCCCTCGGAGGTCTTCCGCTGGGCCACCTGGGCCTACGAGGGCGGCGGGCAGATCGAGGTGATCGAGCCCGCGGGCGAGGACGGGTTCCTCCGCCGCTTCCTGGCCCAGCGCGGGCCCGGCGTCCACCATGTGACCTTCAAGGTGCCGAGCACCCGCGCGGCCTGCGACCGCGCGCGGGCGCTCGGGCTCAATCCGGTGGGCTTCGACGACTCGGACCCCAACTGGATCGAGGCGTTTCTCCATCCCAAGGAGGCGCTGGGCATCGTGGTCCAGCTCGCGGAATTCCGCGGGGTGGAGACCGGAGCCACTCGGCCGCAGCAGCTTCCGCCCGGCGTTCCCGATTCCCCGCCGCCGGTCACGCTGCTCGGGCTGCGTCTCCGCGCGCACAGCCGCGAGCGCGCCGACCGCCAGTGGGTGCAGATTCTTGGGGGAGTAGCGGACGCAACTCGGCACGATGAGGTGACGTATCGCTGGCCGGGCTCGCCGATGTGCCTGGTGGTGGAGCTCGACCCGCGCGGCGACGAGGGCCCGCTGGCGCTCGAGTTCGCGAGCGGACGGCGCGTGCCGCTCCCCATGGGGCCGCATCCCGCCCTGGGCGTGACGCTCACGCAGCGCTAGACGTCCCCGATTCGTGGTAGACACGTGGCATGGTAGAGAGGATTCCGCCCCGATGACATACCAGACCATTCGACTCGATCACCGCGACGGGGTGTCCACCATCACGCTGGACCGCCCCCCGGTGAACGCCGTCTCGCCCACGCTCATGGAAGAGGCCCTGGCCGCGCTGGACGCGCTCGAAGCCCGCGAGGCCACGCGCTGCATCGTGCTCACGGGGGCGGGCACCAAGGCCTTCTCCGCGGGCGCCGATCTCACCGGGAGCGGCTCGCGCGGCGCCGAGGAGGCGGTTCGCTTTCGCGAGCTTGGGCGCCGCCTGGTAGACCGGCTGGAGACGCTGCCCAAGCCGGTGATCGCCGCCATCCGCGGCTGGTGCATCGGGGGCGGGTTCGCGATCGGCATGGCCTGCGACGTCCGCCTCGCCTCCAGCACCGCGCGCTTCCGCACCGGCGACGCGTATATCGGCGTGGTCCCGAGCTGGGGCATGAGCCTGGTGCGCCTCGCCCACTACATCGGCCGGAATCGCGCGCTGGACATGCTGATGCTGGGCGAGGACACCAGCGCCGAGGAAGCGCAGCGGCTGGGCCTCGTCTCGCGGGTGATTCTCGACTCTTCCTTCGACGCCGAGGTGGCGCGGCTGGCCACGCGCGTGGCCGGCGGCGCGCCGATCACCTATCGCTCAATCAAGGAAACGGTGCGCGCCCAGTACTGGGAATCTCCCAGCGTGGCGCGCGCGCTGGAGACCCGCTGGGCGGAGGTGGCGAGGGCGTCCGAGGACTTCCGCGAGGGCGTGGCCGCGTTCCGCGAAAAGCGCCCGCCGGTATTCCGGGGGCGCTGAGATGTCCTTCATCGAGACGCGGGCCCAGCTCGAGCTGCAGGAGGCGGCGCGCGAGGTGGTGACGCGGGTGATCGCGCCCGCGGCGGCGCGGGTGCCGGCCGGGGGCAAGCTCGCGCCCGAGCAGCTCCGTGAGATGTACCGCGCCCTCCGCCCGCTCGGGTATCTGGGCAGCACCATCAAGAAGGACTACGGCGGCGCGGGGCTCAGCTACGTGGACTATGGTCTGCTGCTGGAGGCGCTGGCGGCGGGGCCGGTGGTGCTGGGCGAGGTGGTGCCGCCGCGCACCATCAACTATCTCGGCACCGACGCGCAGCGGCAGCGCTGGCTCCCCAAGCTCTTCGCGGGCGAGTGGGTTTCCACCGCCGCCATCACCGAGCCCCAGGCCGGCTCGGACATGCGCGGGTTCACCACCACCGCCGTGCTGGCTGGTGATCACTACGTCGTCAATGGGCAGAAGCGCTGGATCAAGCTCGGCGGCGCCAGCGACCTGATGACCCTCATGGTGGTGGACGCGGAAGGCGGGCTCAGCCGCCTCGTCCTCGAGCGCGCGGTCTCGCCCTGGGAGAGCCGCGAGCTGCCTGCGGTGGGGATCCGCAATCTTTCCTTTGCCGAGCTCACCTTCAAGGACGTGCGCGTGCCGCGCGAGAACCTCCTGGGCGCGGCCGGCGTCGGCGGCGAGCAGTTCCATCGCGGGATCGAGTCGTCGCGCGCCTTCGTGGGGATCCAGGCGGTGGGCATCGCCCGGCAGGCGCTGGAGGTCGCCCTGCGCTACGCGAAGGAGCGGGTGGCCTTCGGCCGTCCCATCGGCAAGTTCCAGGGCGTGCAGATGGCGCTCGCGGATGCCGCAACCCGGCTCCAGGCCGCGCGGCTCCTGTGCCTGAACGCGTTGTCCATCATCGACGCGGGCCGGCGCGCGCCCTGCGACGTCTCCATGGCCAAGGTGTTCGCGGTGGAGACCGCCATCTCGACCTGCCAGGCGGCCATGGAGAGCATGGGCGCCTGGGGTCTCGCGGAGGACGCCGGCGTCGAGCGCTGCTGGCGCGACTGCTGCATGCTCACCGCCATCGACGGCACCGCCAACGTGCAGCGCCTCATCATCGGGCGCGAGCTCCTCGGCATGCCGGCCTTCGTCTAGCTTCGCCCCATGGCCGCCATCCTCCACGCCGCCCACCTCGGGGACGATCGCGTCCGGCCCCGCGTGGGCGTCGACCGCATCCTGCATCCCCGCTCGGTCGCGGTCTTCGGCGCCTCCGACAGCAAGGACAAGTTCGGCGGCCGCATCATGCACTTCCTCCTGCGCCACGGGTTTCCCGGGGAGATCTATCCCATCAACCTGCGCCGCAGCGAGGTGCTGGGTCGCCGCGCCTATCCGGATATCGGGGCGGCTCCTGGCGACGTGGACGTCGCCATCCTCGCCGTGCCCTCCGAGTCCCTGGTGCGCAGCGTGAGCGAGGCTGCGGCGGCCGGTGTCGGCGGTTGCGTCATCATCTCCACCGGCTTCGCGGAGGCGGGCGAGGAAGGGAGCGCGCGCCAGGCGGCCCTGGTGGAGATCGTGCGGCAGACCGGGATCCGCCTGGTGGGCCCCAACTGCATGGGGCTCATCGTCCCCCACCATCGCCTGGCCCTCTGCTCGTCCGTGGTGCTCGAGACCGACCGGCTCCGCGACGGGCCCATCGGGCTGGTGAGCCAGAGCGGCGCCTTGATGGTCTCGATCTTCGATCGCGCAGGGACTGATGGGGTCGGCTTCCGCCACTGCGTCTCGCTCGGCAACCAGTCGGATCTCGAGCTGTGCGACTTCGTCGACTATCTGGTCGACGATCCGCACACCGAGGCGATCTGCGTGTACGTCGAAGGGTTCCTCGACGGCGCGCGCTTCCGGCGCGCGGCGTCGGCGGCGCGCACGGCCGGCAAGCCGCTGCTCGTGCTGAAAACGGGACGCACCGAAGCCGGGGTCGCGGCCGCGCGCTCGCACACCGCCAGCCTCGCGGGCGCATTCGACGTGTTCAGGGCGGTGTGTCGCGAGGAAGGCGTCGTGCTCGCGCGCGATCCGGACGACATGGTGCGCGCTGCGCACTTCCTCGTCCGGTATCAGAAGCCACGGCGCGGCGGTGTCGGCATCCTGTCGTCGTCGGGCGGCGGCACCGGGATCGCGTCGGATCGTGTGAGCGAGC
>Ga0137403_10001607_pt1 | contig 28370 bp, 20 predicted proteins | sample CZOMad2_1_16fung_FD_122057 | JGI IMG/M metagenome (GOLD analysis project Ga0137403, IMG submission 122057) | Vadose zone soil fungal communities from Angelo Coast Range Reserve, California, USA - CZOMad2_1_16fungal (Hybrid Assembly) | ecosystem: Environmental > Terrestrial > Soil > Vadose zone... | reverse complement strand
TGTCAACCTGCAGCCATCGGAGTTCGCCAAGGCGGCGCTCGCGCTCGTGCTCGCCAAGTTCTTCGGCGAGAGCCGCCGCGGCGCGATCACCCGCGAGGATCTCGCGATCGCCGGTGCGCTCACCGCCGTGCCGCTCATTCTCATCGCGCGGCAGCCGGATCTCGGCACCGCCGTCACGCTCATCCCGGTCGCGTTTGCGATCGCCTACGTCGCGGGCATGCCGATGCGCATCATCGGCGTTCTCGCGATGGTCGGCCTTCTCATCGCGCCGGTTGCCTGGAAATTCGCGCTGAACGCTCAAGTCCGCAGCGTAGTTGCGGCCGACTTTGATGTTGGGGTCGTCCTGGAAGGAGAAAACCTCCGGGAAGGTGATGTTACCGTTTGCCGGGTTGAAGGTGACTTTCGGAACAACGGGATTGGTCAGAGTGGGGATCACAGGAACAGGCAAGTTGGCGCCGTCCTGGCCCACGCGGAAGACGCCGAGCGCAGCATTGGCGCTGCCGGGAACGCATCCGGGCCCACCGGCGCCGGTGCTGTTGCACGCCGGTCCGGCAAGGTTGAGAGTTTGGGCGAAGCCGATGCCGAGAGCGGGAATGATAACGCTTTGCACGGTGTTCTGGCGATCGTAGATGAGGGCGAAGCCGGAGCGGATGACGGTCTTGCCGGAGCCGAAGAGTGCGCCGCGCAGGCCGGAGTTGTATGAAGGACTCCAAGCAACGGCGACGCGGGGAGCGACGTCGCCATAGTCGACGTTGAACACCCCGCGATGAGCGGAGTTGATGGGCACGAAGCCGAACGTGGGGTTGAAGATTTGACCGTTGTCCGCAGCGGTTTTTCTCTTGTTGAGAAAATCCAGGGCGGTAATGGCCTGACCGGTGCCAGCGTCAATTTGAATGGTTTGGCGGCCTAGGCGCTCGACTGGTGCGGTTTGCCAGCCATAGCTCAAGCCCAGGGTGACGGTGAGAGAGGGCTTCACGCGCCAAACATCTTGGACGTACATTTCCGGGGCCCAGAGCTTGGTATCGGACTGAAGCTGTGTGCCGAACGGCAAAGGATTGAAGGAGCCATCACGAACGGCCAGGACAGAAATGTTGTCGATGAGTCCGAGAGTGCCTGCGTAGAGACGATCCCACTGCTGGACGTCTGAACTGACGACGCAGTTGTTGGTAACGGCTGGGCTCCCAGCTGTGGCCGGAGTGCACGTTGGCGGGCGATCGGCTCCCGGGATGGTCACGCTGGAGCCGATGTCCGCGTCGAGTTGGGCTACGAGAGCACCAAGAGCGCCGACGACCTTGTCGTCGCGCAAGTGCAGGGTGGGCAGGAAATGGATGGCGGTGCCGAATTCCCAGGTGTGCCGACCGCGAGTCCAAACAAAATCGGCGTTCCATTGGAAGTTACGGTCGTCGTTGGCTTGTTTGCGGGCGACCTGGGTGCCCACGTCGATGGGTTCATCGAGCAAGCTGTGGGTGCCGCCCGCAGCGCCGATATCAAGCGCAATGGGGCCACTGGAGCTACCCGTACCTGGAAGAGCGAGTTGAGCGGCGACGGCGTTGGGGCGCTCGGGGTTGGTGGCATCGCGTTCGCGTACCCAGCCGAAACGAAACGAAGCATTGAGACGAGAAGTAAGCTGGCCATCGAGGCCGGCAATGAAGAGATTCTGGCGAATGGGAAGAGAACGGACGGTGCTGGGCGTGCCGCCGACGATATCCAATTGCAGTGCGCTAATTTGGGCCTGGCGGAAATACCGATAGGTGGCACTGGCGTGCCATTTACTGGTGACGTCTTGATCCAGGCGCAAGTCGTAGAAATCGTTGCTGAGCGAAGTGCCCGCGTTAGTGGTGAAGCCGCTGGTATTGTTTCCGTCCGCGCCAGAAACGGAGGAGTCGTTTCCGGGAGGCATAAGCTTCCACATGGCCAAGATGGTGGGGCTAATGCCGAGTCCACGGGGGTCGCAGGCGGTGGTTCCCGAACCGCAAAGAGTTGAGGTGGCCAGGTCGTAGCTACGCAGTGTGCCGGCACCCTTGCAATTGCCTTTGGCGTCGAATTGACCCGAGGAGCAATCCTTGAACTGCAAAATGCCCTGCTCCAGAGCGCTAGTGGGAACGATGCGCGATTGCTGCGTGGAGCCGGGGAAGCGGCGGCCTTCGTAGTTGGCGAAGACGTAAGTCTTCTTGTGCCACAGGAAGGGCAGTGGGCCGCCGCCGCGAGCGCCGAAGCGGTTGTCTTTCAATTCCGGATTGGTCAACTTCAAGCGGTTGTTGTCCCAACTATTGGCGTTCAACTCGTCGTTCTGGTGAAACCAGTAGAGTGAACCGTGGTACTTGTCTGTGCCGGAGCGGCTGAGGAGCGAGACCTGACCGCCCGCACCGCGGCCGAAATCGGCGTTGGGGTTGGCGACGCTGACGCGAAATTCCTCGATGCTGTCGATGGGCAAAAAGGCAAAGGACCCGAGGCCGCCGACGGAATTGTTGGTGACATCAATGCCGTCGAGCATGAAGCTGCTCTGATCGCTGCGCGCGCCGGTGATTTCGCCGGTGGGAGTGGCGCCGGGCTGGAGGGTGAGCAGTTCGTTGACTTGGCGAGTCAAAGCGGGAAAGCGCTCGATTTCCGAGGCGGGGAGAACGACACCGACCGTGGCGTCCGTGGTCTGCAGCTCGACTTGAGCGCCGGCGGCGACTTCAACGGTCTCGGAGACTTCGCCAAGCTCCATTTTGATATCGAGGGTGTAGCTTTTGGCGACTTCCACGGTGAAGGTCGGGACGGTGGTCGTGCGAAAACCCCTCATCGTGGCGCTGACTTTGTAAGTGCCCGGAACTACCGTGGGGAAAGCGTATTGCCCGTTTGAGCCGGTGGAGGTTTCCAAGGTTGCGTTGACGTTGAGGTTTTGCAGGGTAACCTTGGCACCGACGACGGCAGCTTGCTGCGGATCCGTGACGGTACCGAGAACCGCGCCAGCGGTAGCCGATTGCGCGGCCGCACGGACTGGGAAGAAGAACAACAGGACTACAGACACCAATAGGAATGAATTACGGACTGCCCCCACTCGCATAATTCCCTCCGAAGAGGGGAGGTCCAGCGCGAAGTGCGCAGATAGCAAATTTGTGCAGCCACTGACGGTGCTTGCTCACAGGCGGTTCCTCAAGAACCAAAGCAAGCTAAAGCCAGGACCACGACCAGACCTTTTAGACCACCCCCGTTGCGCACCGCTATACTCGATGAGGAATAAGATTGTCAATAAGAGATTTTCGCTGGAAGGGCTGCTGAGAGTACTAGCCCCCGTTGGAAATCCACTTGAGGAGAGAACGTTGGCGCACTTCTCGGATTCTTTGCGACGCAAGAAATTTGTCGACACGGTGCAATGAGCGCGCGATACTACGCGTCTCAAATGCACTAGTCGGTGTGTTGGCCTCCTTTTATGAACACGACGGGTCGTTCAGGGCTACTCCAGATAATCTGTGTTGCGCTACTCGCCCTGGGGGCGAGCAGCGCAGCGCGTGGGCAGGAAGTGCAGGGCTCCCTGCTCATTGCGGTGGAAGATAGTAGCGGCGGGCGGGTGGCTGGCGCGCAGGTGGCACTGGCGCAAGAAAAGTCCGCGTTCGCACGCGCGGGTACGGCGGATTCGCATGGCGAGGTGCGGTTTGCGTTGCTGCCGCCGGGGAGTTACGAGGTTACGGTGGAGGCGCGCGGGTTCGCGCGGAAAGCGAGCATAGTGGCGGTGGCGGCGGGCGGGGCACCTACAGTACTAATGCGTTTAGTCCCAACTAGCGTTAAGGAGTCGGTTACGGTGCGCGAGCGCGAAGAATCGCTGACGAACCAGCCGGTCGAAACTACCAGCAATACCGTCAAGACAGTGATCGGAGCGAGGGACTTGGACCAAATTCCGCTGGCGGCGCGGAGTTTTGCGAGCATTGCGATCATGGCGCCGTTTACCGCTCCAGTCGAGCCTTCGGATCCGACGAAGGCGCGTATCACGGCGGTTTCATTTGGCGGCAGCTCGGGACTGAACGTGGATTTGTCCGTGGATGGCGGAAACAACAACGACGACTACATCGGTGGCTTTTTACAGAATTATTCGCCGGAAGCGATGCAGGAATTCGTGGTGCGCACGGCACAATTCGGCGCGGACACGCCGAACACCAACGGCGGCAGCATGATTATTTCGACGAAGCGTGGCAATGACGACTGGCACGGAAGTTTGTCTTACTACTATCGCGGAAGAGATTTGAATGCGCGGAATGCGCTGGACAATCCGGAACCGAATCCGAAGCAGCCGTTTTCGCGGCAAGACGGAGTGGCGACGTTCGGCGGGCCGATCAAGCCGGGAAAGCTGTGGTTTTTCTCGTCGTACGAATATATCGATGAAAATGCCAGCGTGGCTTACAGCGATCTTTCGCTCAGCGAGTTCAATGCGCTGTCGCAGATGGTGGCGAACGGTGATTTGCCGGGCGTGAATTCAATCGGGACGATTCCGACGGCGGTGCCGGTGCCATTTCGCGATACGCTGTTTTCGACGCGGCTGGATTGGGCGCAGTCTTCGCGGGCGCAGTGGTTTTTGCGCGGATCGCTGGACCGGAACCGAACACAAAACGACTTGCTGCAGCAAGGAACGTTGCCATCGACGGGAGCGACGACGGTCTCGAACTATTACAACGTGCTGGTGAACCAACAATTTCAGTTCAGCACGTCGTGGCTGGGGTCGTTGACGCTGGAGGCCAGCGGGTTTCATCACACCAAGGAGCGCAACTCGACGCTGGGACTGGGGCTGGATTTTCCGTTCTCGGCGAACTTTCTGACCACGTCGGGACGAGAAACTTTCGGCGACAACCAATTTGCGACGTCGATCACCGCATTTCCAGTGGCGCGGGACCAGCAGAAATACCAGTTCCGCTACGACATGTCGCACATAGCGGGCCGTCATGCGGTGCGTTTTGGGGTGAACCTGATTCACGAGCCGGTGTTGCGTGGCGCCTTGTCAGCGAACGAAGAGACGTTGTTCAGCTTTCCGCAGAATCCGAGCTTCTACGTGGCCAACCCGGGCGCGCTGGCGACGTGTTCGACGAATACGCCCGATCCCGATTGTCCGGCGGTGTCTACTTCAGGGCCGTCTGACGGCAGCTTTTCGCAGAGCCTGCGGCGATTGGGTTTCTATGCGGAAGACAGCTGGCGAGTGACGCCGTCGGTTACGGTGAACGCAGGATTACGTTACGACACGACGTTTGGATTGTTCACTGCATCGGGGCATTCGCAGAGCGTGAATCCGGTGCTGGCGGCGCTGCAGGCGGCGGGGAGCAATCTGGTTAGTGGAATTCCGCATGACTACCGCAAGGCATTTGCGCCGCGGCTGGGCGTGGCCTGGGCGCCGGGTGGATCTTCGCGCACAGTGATTCGCGCGGGCGCTGGGCTGTACTTCATGGATTTGCTGCAGAACGGCTGGGTGGATGCGTTCACGGCGGTCAACAGCTTCAATCTAGCGAAGGGAACAGGCACGCCGGCGCTGATCGATCCGAACTATCACACGCCGTACACGCTGACGGCGAGCGCGGGATTCGAGCACGCGTTCGAGAACGGTTGGCGGCTGAATGTGACGTACGAGCACCAGACGGGGATGCACCAATACCGGCGGTATGAATACACGCCCGGGTTCGGGATTCCGGCTGCGGCATCTGCGGTGTCGCTGTTCCGGAGCGACAATCGATCGGTGTTCGACGGATTGTCGATTCAGGCGCAACATCGCTTTTCCAAGCGATTCGAGCTGACAGCGAACTATGTACTATCGCGCGCGAATACGTGGGGCGCGACTGTGGGAGAGCTTTCGGACTACGTCAATGGCGTTTCGAGTGTGCTGAATCCGTTTGCGCCGGGAGACTATGGCCCCTCGGGTGAGGATATCCGGCACCGATTTGTGCTGATCGGGGTGCTGCAGTTGCCATGGAAGTTCGATGCGTCGACGCTATCGCAGTTTGAGAGTGCCCGACCATTTACGATGTTCACGCCGTTCGATGTGAACGGCGACAACGTGGGGCAGGACCGCGCGGTGATCAATGGAGGGCAGACCAGCCTGGATCAATTCCGGGGGCGGCCGTTTTATCAAGTGGATTTCCGCGTGAGCCGCAACATCGCGCTGGGCGAGCGAGTAATGCTGCGGCCGTTCGTGGAGTTTTTCAATTTGTTCAACCGCACGAATCCGGGCAACAACTACTTGCCGGACATTTCGGCGCTGCCAACACCGGTGAACGATACGTCGAATGCGACGGCATTTTGTCTCAACGCATCTTGCACGCAGACCAAGCCAATCACCAGCATCAATCAACTGCGAGTGCCGGCCGGTGCTCTGGGCGACTTCTTTGGATTGGGGACCACGGTGGGAATTCCATTCGCCGCACAAATCGGCGTCAAGCTGACTTTCTGAGAAGCTCTCTAGAGAGTTTATGAAGGAGAGCTGTGGCCAGCGCACTGCAGCACGCCAAGGTATCTGCTCCAAGGTCCGACGGTCTCGCGGTATTGGTGGGCCATTACTCTCGAAATTTGGTGCAGATGCGTTAAGTCATGGGCGACCCAGGTCGCTAGAAGTTGCGACAGAGTCACTATTCCGAGAGCAGGATGCCGTGCGCGACGTTTGAGGTCTTCAGGTTGTAGATTCAGTGCGCGCAGTTCGTCCAGGTTTTCCGACCGCAAGCGGGCAAGTTCGTCCAACAGCTGCCCGAGCGACTTGCCTCGACTCTCTTGTACGTGTCCCCAACGATCAAAGGCTTCAAACGGCTGGGTCTCGCCAAATCGCAACACCATCCGCACCCGAGGCATCCAATCCGTGCGTTCGCCGTGAATCAGGTGGCCGATGATCTCGAACGCGCTCCAAGTGTTTTCACCTTCATTTCGGAGTGTCCAGGTTTCCGGCAGATCACGGAGGAGCACATTGAGAGAAGCCGGAGTGCGAGCGAGAAACGAGATTGTTTGCCGCAAGTCATGTTCCATCATGCTCCTCAATTCGTAGACGGCGATTTCCGAAGAGACTTTGATTTTATCTGTTCTTGTGCGTTAACGCTTGCCGCGAATCGAGAGTAAACGGCCGGAAGTAGCGGGTTGGGGTAGCGCCGAGTTGCTTCTTGAACATGGAGATGAAGGCGCTGGGGCTGCTGTAGCCTGCGTCTAGAGCGGCGCCGGTGACTTTTTCCCCGGAGGCAAGACGTTGCATGGCGTGAAGCAGGCGAAGCTGCTGGCGCCATTTGCCGAAAGTCATTTTTGTTTCGACCCAAAAAACACGCTCGATGGTGCGCTTGCTCGCTCCGCAATCGCGGGCGAGTTTTTTGAGTGGCCGCCGGTCGGCGGGATCGGCGAGGAGAGTTTGTACTACACGCAAGGCTCGCGCGTCGGAGGGATGAGGCAACTGGAGAGGGACGGAGTTAGCGGCTTCCAATTGATCAACCAAGATTTCGATGATGCGGCGATGCAGGGGAGTCTTTTTGTTTAGCTTCGGAAAATTGCAGGCGTGGAGGATCAGTTCCTTCAGGAGTGAAGAGACGTTCATTACGGAGCATTTTGCGGGGAGTGCTCGAACGAGCCTCGGCAGAAAATAAAGCGTGCGCATGGAAACCGGGCCCGACATGGTGACGGAGTGCGGCGTTTTCGCGGGAATCCAGACAGCGCGGAGCGCGGGCACGACCCAGGTGCCTTGCGCGGTGCGGACGGTCATCACGCCACGGCTAGCGAAAATCAACTGATCTTCAGGATGGTAATGCTCCGGGATTACGTGGCCATCCTCGAAGTCGCAGGAGACTCGCGCGACTTGGGCGTGCGGACGGCCTCTTTTATCGAGGAGGATGCTGTGGCACTTTGCCGACATTTATTGTCACAATAGCGAGAGAAGAATCCGGCGGCAAGTGCTATTTCTCGGGGTCAGAAAGAGCCGAGATGAGCGGCCCGGAGGATGCAATGTTAACTTCAGGCAAGATGGTTGGGTTTATTCTGACGAAGGACTACGAGAAAGCGCGGGCTTTTTTTGAGGGCAAGCTGGGATTTGAGTTTGTGAGCCTGGATCAGTTTGCGCTGGTGATGAAGGCCGGTGAACACATGATTCGCGTCTCGAAGGTACCGAATTTCACGCCGTTCCAGAGCACGGTGCTGGGCTGGGAAGTGGCGGATGTTCCAGCCGCAGTGCGGTGGCTGAAGGGGCGGGGCGTGGACTGCGAGAAGTATCCCTTCGTACAGGATAAAGAGCTGGGTATTTGGAATACGCCTAACGGGGACAAGGTGGCATGGTTCAAGGATCCGGATGGCAATGTATTGAGCGTTTCGCAGCATAGCGGACGGCCTGCTTAGCCGAAACAACAGAGAGCGCAAATCGAGCGCCGGTGCGACGCAGAACAGCGAGGGGAACTCTTTCGCTGAGGCCTGGCAATCCCTAAAAAGGGGGCTTGATGCCCTTGGCGCGCATGTAGACCTCGCACTGAGCGCGATGGTGGGCGGTGTGGACGAACATGTTGAGGACCATGGCGCGGCCGTCGGGATCGTTGCGGCCTTTCCAGGAGGGGACGTGCCAGGTGCGTTGGAGTTGCTCGGCGGTTATGGACGGCAGGACCGCGAGAACGTAATCGAAGGATTGTTCGAGTAGCCTTGTGGCCGTGGGTTTGTCGGCTGGGGGAAGGTTGGCGAGATCGAAGGCGAAGGGTGGCTTGACGCCGGAGATTTGCTGGAAGCGGAAGATGTTGGCGGCGGCGATGTGGATGATTTGCTCGCCAAAGGTCATTTCGTCGGGATTAGGCTTGAAATTGTAGAGTTCGGCGGGCATGGCGTTGGCTACATCCAGCGTGAATTGTCTGGAGATTTGCCAGTCGCGGATAAATTCCTGCATGCTCAGGACAGAAACGAGTTTTGGTTGCTGCGCGGGAGTGCATGAAGCGAAGAGCAGCACGGCGATGAAAAAGCAGGCGAAGCGGGCCATAGCAATCCTTTCAAAGAAAACATTCCTATGAAAACAAGCGCGGGCATCTGTCCATCACGGATGGACGGCTTGCGGAGCGGGGTGTGAGCACAGCGGCGGATGGCGATAGGGCCCCCAAGTAGCTGGTAGAATAGGGCTGGAGTTACCGGAAACCATGTTCGAGAACCTGACAGAGAAGCTGCAGCGAACATTCAAGAATCTGCGCGGGCAGGGGAAGCTGACCGAGGAGCATCTGGACGTTGCGTTGAGCGAAATTCGCGACGCGATGCTGGAAGGCGATGTGGCGGTTGGCGTCGTGGATGAGTTGCTGGCGAATGTGCGGTCGAAGGCTTTGGGCAGCGAAGTGATGCTGCAGCTTTCGCCGGATCAGCAAGTGGTGAAACTGGTTCGCGACGAATTGCTGGAGTTGCTCGGAAAGCATGCCAAGCCCCTGTTTGCTTCACGGCCGCCTTCGGTGTGGATGATTGTGGGATTGCAGGGCTCAGGTAAGACGACTACGACGGGAAAACTGGCGAAATGGCTGGGGCAACATGGGCACCGGCCGATTGTGGTATCGACGGACGTGTATCGTCCTGCGGCCCGGGAGCAGCTGGCTCAAGTGGCCAAGGCCGTCGGAACTTCCCTTTGGCCGGGGGCGGGGACGGACAGGCCGCTGGAGATTGTGCGCGGTGCCATTAAGGAGGCGAAACTTTCCGCCAGCGACGTGATTTTGGTGGACACGGCGGGGCGGCTGCATATCGACGATGAGTTGATGAACGAATTGCGGATGCTGAAGAAAGAATTGCAGCCCAGCGAAATTTTATTTATTGCGGATTCGATGATTGGCCAGGATGCCGTGCGGTCAGCGGGAGAATTTCACAAGCAGCTTGGATTGACCGGCGTGATTTTGACCAAGCTGGACGGCGATGCGCGCGGTGGCGCGGCGCTTTCGATTGGGAAGGTTACTGGCGCGCCGGTAAAGTTCGTTGGACTGGGCGAGAAGTATGATGCGCTGGAGGGATTTTATCCGGAGCGGATTGTTTCGCGCGTGATGGGCATGGGCGACTTGATGTCGCTGATTGAACGAGCGGAGCAGACCGTTGACCGCAAAGCGGCGATGGAGCTGGAACGCAAGCTGCGGAAGGAAGAGTTTACGCTGGAAGATTTTCGGGATCAGTTGAAGCAGATTCGGAAGATGGGGCCGCTCGAGCAGTTGGTGGGAATGCTGCCGAAGGTGGGGCCGCTGCAGAATCTGCCGAAAGACGCGCAGGTGGATGAAGGCAAGCTGAAGCAGGTAGAAGCGATTATCAATTCAATGACGAATCAGGAGCGGCGAGACCACAACGTCATCGATGGAAAGCGACGGAAGCGAATTGCCAAAGGCAGTGGGACTACGGTGCAGGACGTGAATCAGGTTCTGAAGCAATACCTGCAGATGCGCACGATGATGAAGCAGTACGGCGCGATGGCGGCGCGGGCGAAGATGAAGGGGTTGGGAAAATTGGCGGGACTCTCCTGAGGCGATGAAGAGGCGGAGAAAGCGCAAGACCAAAAAGAAGGCGACGCCGGGTGCGGGACGAGCGGACCGGCACGGCGGCACGGAATTTGACTCGCATGTGAAATTGGCGCGCAGATTAGTGAAGAAGTTACGGCGAAAAGTGGCTGCGCTTCGGCCTAAGAAACGGCGTAAGAAGTAACAGCGCTATCTGCGGCGTGGTTGCCCCGCTTCAGTTTCCCAATACGATGTCGGCTATTTGTAGCGAGAGAGCTGTGGGGTCGAGGTCTGTGCGGTTGCTGAGAATGATGATGGTTAGATTTTCCTTGGTGAAGCGCTGGATTACTGTGCGGAAGCCTTGCGTGGTGCCAGTGTGCCACATGCGTTGGTGCGTGCCGTGCTGTTTATAGGCGTCGAGGAACCAGCCGAAACCATAAGAAACGGCCTTGCCAGGGTGCAAATTGTCTTCGTTGGGCTCAGCTGGCCACAGCGTCGGTGCGTTATTGATGAGACTTGCCGGAGTTAGCGCAGGCTGCATTTCTTCAGCGCTGAGAAGAGTGTCGTTGCGCAGTGCGTCGTCCCACTTGCCTAGGTCTTCGAGATTGGAATAGATCCCGCCGTCACCGAGAGTTGCTGAGGTGGAGCTTTGGTCGGCTTCGCGAAAGAGTGTTGTGTCCCTAGTGTGACCGTAGGCGCGGTGGGTGATTTCGCTTTTTCCTTTTTCATAGGGGACCGTAGAGTCCATGTGCAGCGGGGTGAAGATGCGCTGACGAAGGAAATTGCCGTAAGGCATGCCGGAGACTTTTGCGACGATCAGACCCAAGACCACGTAAGCGGAATTGCTGTAGGACCAGCGTGTTGCCGGGGCGAATTTTGGGACGGTTTCCTTTTCGAGTAGCCGCAACACTTCGCTGTCCTGGATTTGGTGACCTTCGGTCCAAGTCGGTGCGCGGCCTTTTTCCGCGGCTTCCATCAAATCTTCGTAGTCGGGAAGGCCGGCCGTGTGGTTGAGGAGTTCGCGGATGGTGATTTGCTTTCCGTAGGCGGGAAACTCCGGAAAAATGCTGGTGAGAGTTTGATCGTAACGGAGTCTTCTGTCATGGACCAGGAGCATGATAGCCATGGCCGTGAATTGTTTGGTGAACGATGCCAAGCGGAAATTCGTGGCAGGGCTAATATTGGTTTTGGTGCGAAGATCCGCGAGGCCATAACCTTTGAGGAAGAGAGTACGGCCATCTTTGCGAACGAGCACTGCAAGGCCCGGGGCCTCGGGAAACGTCACGCTGGCGAGCAGCGCGTCGATCTTTTGGGAGTCGTCCATGTGCGGCGATGTTTGGTGGCCGTCGGCGGCAGGAGCAATGAGAAGTGCCAGAAGCAGGTAAAGGGCTGGGAAAGACAAGATGTTGCTCTCCGTCTGATGACAGTCGCGAGCGCCACTATACCATCGAGCGGAGCGTTCGTCGGCGCGCTGGCATTTCATCAGGGTGTAACACGGGTGCGCTAGAAAGTGTGTCCCCCGCGAGAAACCTATGAAGAAAAATACGTTAGATTCGCCGCGCTACTACTTGAACCGGCATCTGGAATGGCTGGAATTTAACCGACGAGTACTGGAAGAGGCGCGCGATCCCGGGAATCCGCTGCTGGAGCGCGTGAAATTTCTGGCTATTACGGCGAATAATCTGGATGAGTTTGTGGAAGTGCGAGTGTCCAGTTTTTTGCAGCGCATCGAGCACGGGTCGCGCGAGGTCAGCCCGGACGGGCTGACGGTTGAGGGGGAGCTAGAGAAGGTGGCCGCGGCGATGCACCAGTTTGTGGCGGAGCAGTATAAGTGCTTTAACGACGAACTGTTACCGGCGCTCGCGAAAGAGTCGATCAGGCTGCTGCCGGTGAGCTCACTGGAAGCGAAGGCCAGTCAGACCGCGAAGATGTTCTACGACCGGCGGGTGTTCCCGATGCTGACGCCGGTAACAGTGGATCCATCGCATCCGTTTCCGCATGTGCTCAATAAAGTGTTGTGCATTGCGTTTTTGCTGCGCCGGAGGAAGGGCGGAAACGGCAAGCCGTACTTTGGGGTGGTAATGGTCCCGCGGGCGCTGCCGCGGCTGCTGTGCGTCTTCGGCGCTGGCCGTGGATCGCATTACGTGACGTTGCAGGACATCATGTCCACCTACGCGGCGAAGCTGTATCGCGGTTACGAAATCTTGGCGTCGGCGGCGTTCCGGGTGACGCGCAACAGCAATTTGTATCTGGAGGAAGAAGAAGCGCGAACTCTGCTGGACGCCATCGACTCGCAGGTGGCGCAACGGCGCAAAGGCGACGCCGTGCGCCTGGAGATTGAAGCCGGGTCGCACCCGGAGATCGTCGAGCGGCTGGTGTCAAATTTCGAGCTGGATGAGTCGCTGGTGTTTCGCGTGCCGGGACCGGTGAGCCTGCAACGGCTGTTTCATTTGTATGAAGAGACGCCGCGGCCGGATTTGAAGTATCCGGCGTTTGCGCCGAGGCATGTACGGGTTGGGCATGACGCGGATTCCATGTTCGAGGCGATTCGGCGGCAGGACGTGCTGGTGCATCATCCATACGATTCGTACGAGACGGTGGTGGAGTTTTTGCAGGCGGCGGCGCGGGACCCGCGGGTACTCTCGATCAAGCAGACTCTGTATCGGACCAGCTCGGATTCGCCGATTGCGGGCGCGTTGCTCGAGGCGGCGACGAAGAAAGAAGTGGCGGTGGTGGTGGAGCTGAAGGCGAGCTTCGACGAAGCGTCGAATATTCGCTGGGCGCGGAGCCTCCAGGAAGCTGGCGTGCAAGTATTTCACGGAGTGGCTGGGCTGAAGACGCACGCGAAACTAGCGCTGATCGTGCGCCAGGATCCCGACGGGAAGATCAGGCGGTATGCGCATCTGGGGACTGGGAATTACAATCCGTCCACGGCGAGGTTCTACACGGATTTGAGTTTGCTGACGCGGGATGATGCGATTACCGCTGCGGTGCACAACGTCTTCAACTATTTGACGGCTTACGCGGAGCAGCCCAACTACAAGCCGCTGCTGGTGGCGCCCCGGGACATGGCCAAAACGTTCATTTCGCTGATCGAGCGGGAAGCGCGGCACGCAAAAAGGGGCAAGGCGGGGCGAATCATTGCCAAAGTGAATGCGGTGGTAGACCCAGCGATGATTCAGGCGTTGTACCGGGCGTCGCGCGATGGAGTGGAAATCGATTTGATCGTGCGTGGGCAATGCACGCTGGTGCCAGGGATTCGCGGTTTGAGCAGCCGGATTCGCGTGCGAAGCATCGTGGGGCGATTTCTGGAGCATAGTCGGGTGTACTATTTTGAAAATGATGGGAAGCCAGAAGTCTACTTGGGCAGCGCGGACTGGATGCCGCGGAATTTGTACGAACGCGTGGAAATGGTTTTTCCGCTCAAGGATCCACACGTGTGTGACCGGGTATGCACGGAAATTCTCTCCGCGTACCTTGCGGACACCCGGAAGGCACGGCTCTTAGGTGCGAATGGAAAATACTCGCGACCGAAGGCGGTACGCAATGGGCACGGTTTCTCCGCGCAGGAGCACTTGATGCAAGTAGCTCAGCAGGGCGGCGATGGCACTTCCGGTACCCAGGGGCGTCGCGGCGTTCATCGAAAGGCTTCTGTCGTTTATACTGACAGCGACGTGACCACACCCACTTCCGGCCATTCGGCCGAACCGGACACGCAGGAATCCTCAAATGCAGCCGTATGATTTGATTGTGATTGGCTCAGGCCCAGGTGGGCAGCGCGCCGCCATTCAAGGAGCCAAAGCTGGAAAACGTGTGGCCGTCGTGGAGAAAGAGACCTCCATCGGCGGAGTGTGTATCAACACCGGCACCATCCCTAGCAAGACCATGCGCGAAGCAGTGCTGCATCTTTCGGGTTTTTACGACAGGAATTTCTACGGCACCAATTACAACAGCAAAGACGCAGTGACCATGGCGGACCTGAATTTCCGGGTGCAGCATGTGGTCGAGAACGAGGTCGGGGTCACCCAGAACCAGCTCAAGCGTAACAACGTGGATTTGATTCACGGCACTGCGCGGTTTGTCGACCCACATCACATTCGCGTGGAGAACAGCAACGGCTACGGCGAATTCGAAGCGCAATTCGTGGTCGTGGCAACGGGCACAAAACCGGCGGCGAATCCTAAAGTGCCGATCAACGGCCGCAACATCATTAACAGCGACCAGATTTTGAGCATGCCGCAGATACCGCGGACGCTGATCGTGGTGGGCGGCGGCGTGATCGGAGTCGAGTATGCGTGCATGTTCGCTACGCTCGGCGTGCGCGTCATCATCGTGGAGAAACGTCCACGGCTCCTGGAATTCGCGGATACGGAAATGGTGGAAGCGCTGACCTATCACATGCGCGACCAGCGGGCCACGCTGCGGCTGAACGAAGAAGTAGAGAGCGTCGAGGAACTGCCGGACGGAAAAGTCGCCGCGAATTTGGTCAGCAAGAAACGCATCAACGCGGATGCACTGCTCTACGCCATCGGCCGGCAGGGAAACGTGTACGGCTTGAACCTGGCGGCGGCAGGACTGGAAGCCGATGACCGCGGGCGAATCAAGGTGGATGCGGACTACCGCACTTCGCAGCCGCATATTTTTGCCGTAGGCGACGTCATCGGATTTCCGAGCCTGGCGTCGGTTTCCATGGAACAAGGGCGGATTTCGGCCGCGCGGGCGTTTGGGCTGGACGTCAAGTCGGATCCGGCCGGATATCCGTATGGGATTTACACGATTCCTCAGATTTCGTTCATCGGGAAGACGGAAGAGCAACTAACGGACGCCGATGTGCCATACGAGGTGGGAGTGGCATACTACCGCGAAATCGCCCGCGGGCAAATTACCGGGCACACCGACGGGCGGCTCAAAATCCTGTTCCACCGCGAAACGCTGGAGTTGCTGGGCGTCCATATTTTTGGCGAAGACGCCGCGGAGCTACTGCACATCGGCCAGGCGGTGTTTCTCCTGAAGGGCCCGGTCACGTACTTCATCAACACGGTCTTCAACTATCCGACGCTGGCGGAATGCTATAAGACTGCCGCGTTCAACGGGCTAAACCGCCTGAAGTAAGCGGTCTGCTGATATCGAACAGCTAGAGCCTTCCCAGCCAACGAATCGCGTAGTAGCCAGCGAGCGTATTGGTGCGGCGGGACTCTCTGATTGCCCGGCTAAGCCTTGGCAGGCTACAATGGAATGCTCTGGAGGCATGGTTTAGTGCTAACGATTCGTCTGTCTAGGATTGGCAAGAAGAAGAAGCCATTTTACCGCGTGGTGGTGATCGAGCGGACTCGTCCGCGCGACGGTCGCATCAAGGAAGCGGTGGGAACCTACGATCCGCTCAAGAAGCCCGCGGAGATCAAGTTGGATGCCGAGCGCATCAAGCATTGGCTTGGCGTAGGCGCGCAACCCAGCGACACCGTGCGCAGCCTGATTCGCCAGCAAAAGATTCAGTAGTTCGTTCCCGCCCGGGATCTTTACAGACCCTTCCGATCATCACAATGGAAGGATCAGATCGTCGTTCAGTTTTTCCTGGCCCATGATCCGGCAAGGCTGCGCTTTTGGAGGCGCTTGATGAAAGAGCTGGTTGAAGCCATCGCCAGAGCTCTGGTGGATCATCCGGAAGAGGTGCGGGTGAAATCGGTGGACGGGCAGCAAGCTACGGTTCTGGAGTTGCGCGTTCATCCGGAAGATCTCGGCAAGGTGATTGGCCGCCAGGGGCGGACAGCGAAAGCGGTGCGCACGCTGCTGGGGGCCGCCGGAATGAAAGTGCGCAAGCGGTACACTCTCGAGATTCTGGAAGATTGAGCGACGCAAAGCATCGCTGGCTGGCCGTGGCGCGAATATTGCGTGCGCGCGGAAACAAGGGCGAAGTCGCGGTCGAGTTGCTGACGGATTTCCCCGAGCGCTTGTCGGACGTACAGAAGGTGTATTTGGCTCCCGCCTCCGGAGGCGGGGAGCCGCAATCCTACGAAGTATCTTCCTTTTGGATCAGCCAAAATCATAGGGGCCAAGCGGTTTTTCATTTCGCAGGGGTGAACTCGATCTCTGCCGCCGAGGAACTGCGCGAGCGAGAGGTGCTGTTGCCGTTCGAAGAACGCGTGAAACTGCCCGCCGGAATGTATTTCGTTTCAGACCTGGTGGGTTGCTCGGTTTTCGAGCACTCCGATGCCAGGCCGGTGGTCGCGTCGTCTCCGTGTTCGCTGGCCGAAGCGCCTTCGGTGCTCGGTAAAGTGACGGATGTGGCGTTTCTTGGCGAAGCGCAAGCTGGCGCGCCGTTATTGCATGTCGAAACGCCGCGCGGTGAATTGCTGATTCCGCTCGCGGAAGATATTTGTTTTCGGATTGATACGGTGGCGAAGCGAATCGATGTTCGGCTGCCGGAGGGGCTGCGCGAACTGAACGATTCGGAATAACTCGCGGCTGGCGCTTCGCTGATGGCGCCAGGCCATGACAAATGCGTTTTGTGTTGGTTAGACTTGGTTCGCATGCGATTCGATCTGGTCACGATATTCCCTGAGTTTTTCGCCGGGCCGCTGGAGCATGGAATCGTGCGCCGGGCGGGGGAAACCGGAATCATCTCGATTCACGTGCAGGATTTGCGGGAATTCACCAAGGATCGCCATCGCACGGTGGACGACCGGCCATTTGGCGGCGGCGAGGGAATGGTGCTTAAGCCCGAGCCCCTGTTTGCGGCAGTGGAAAAGCTACTGGGGCACGGGATGGGCGATGCAGACAACAAGCCGATCCTCGAACCCAAGACGGCGATTGTGCTGATGTCCGCGGCAGGCAGGAAATTCGGGCAAAATACGGCGCGGCGCTATGCGGAACTCGAGCGAATTATTTTTCTGTGCGGACGCTATGAAGGAGTAGATGAGCGCGTCGCCGAGCATCTGGCGACGGAAGAAGTCTCGATCGGGGATTTCGTTTTGAGCGGCGGCGAATTGCCGGCATTGCTGGTGATCGACGCGGTGACCCGACTTTTGCCGGGAGCGCTGGGCAACGAAGCGTCCTCGCAAAATGAATCCTTTGCCGCGCGGCTGGTGGAAATGCCGAGCGCCTCCAGGAAAGTGGCGACGGCCAGCGGCAAGGAACGGAATAGCGCCGGAGTGCTCCTCGATTTTCCCCATTACACCCGCCCAGCGGATTTTCGCGGTTGGACGGTGCCCGAAGTGCTGATCGGCGGCCACCACGCGCAAGTGGCGAGTTGGCGCGAAGAGCAAGCGCTGGCGAAGACGCGGCGCAACCGCCCGGATTTGCTCGGTTAGCAGGGCGCTTCGATAATGCCTGGGCGGTTGGCTGGAATAAACCCAGAGTTTTGCTGGTCCTAAGGGCATTCACGGAAGCTGCGTCAAAATGAATTGCGGCGGCCATCGAGAGCGGTATAATCAAAGTATCTTGAAGAGTGTCATCCAATCCCGGCCAACCGTGAAGGCGCAGCAAGTGTGCGCGCCGGCGGCCTGCGCCTGTCCATGCTGCGTTTGTATGTGTACCGCGTCGAGCGGCATGGGAGGTCCTTCGGTCTAGCGCACTTCTAAACCAGCAAGGAACTCACAGCCGCTCTAAGCCGAGCGGCTTTTTCATTTTTTGATGCGAAAAAAAGCGAGGGAGCATGAGCGAATCGTCGAATGGAAATGGCGGGGGACAGGAAAAGCCGATCGCTGTCTATTACGAGCATCCGGACTGGTTCCGGCCACTCTTCCAGCAACTCGATGAACGCGGGGCGAACTGGAAGAAGATCGACGCGCGGCGGCATTCCTACGATGTTGCTTCCCGAGAGCGCCAATACTCGTTGCTGTTTAATCGCATGAGCCCTTCGGCGTGGCAGCGCGGACTTGGCCACGCGATTTTCTATACGCTGAACTACCTGGCGCATCTTGAAGAGAATGGCGTGCGCGTGGTCAATGGCTCGCGAGCGTTCACGCATGAAACTTCCAAGGCGCTCCAGTTACAAGTGCTGGAAAGCTTAGGCCTGCCTTATCCCAAGGCGCGTGTGATCAACCACGTTTCGCAGGCACTCGAAGCCGCGGAAGCCATCGGGTATCCCGTGGTCATCAAGCCGAATATCGGCGGAAGCGGTGCCGGCGTCGAGAAGTTCACCTCGAAAGATGAATTGCGCCGTGCCGTGGAAGAGAAGCGCCTCTATTTCGGAATCGATTCGGTGGCCCTGATTCAGGAAGCGTTCACGCCGCGAGACAACATTATTACGCGCGTGGAAGTGGTCGGCGGCCAATACCTCTACGCGATTCAAATTCACCTTACCGGCAACGATGGCTACAACCTCTGCCCGGGCGACATTTGCCAGAGCACCACTGGCGAAGAACTTTTGCGAACCGCCTGCCCGGTGGACGCGCCCAAGAACGGGCTCAAAGTCGAGGGCTACGAGCCGCCGCCGCGTGTCATTGAAGAGGTCGAGCGAATTATGGAAGTTTCCGGGATCGAAGTCGGCGGAATCGAGTATGTCATCGATGATCGCACCGGCCGGCAGCTCTATTACGACGTGAATGCGCTCTCGAATTTCGTGGCCGATCCCGATCGCGTCATCGGCTTCAATCCATACGCGCGGCTGGCGGATTTCCTCATCGCCGAAGCCCGCAGGCACGAAGGGCTTGGCTCCGCGAAGCAGGCCGCCACAGGAGTGCACTCATGAGATTCGGTTACTGGCTTCCGGTCTTTGGCGGGTGGCTCCGCAATGTGGCGGACGAAAACATGGAGCCGACTTGGCCTTACGTCAAGCGGTTGGCGCAGCGCAGCGAGCAAATTGGGTTTGATCTGACATTACTAGCCGAACTAAATCTGAACGACATCAAGGGGCCGCAAGCTCCGTCTCTCGATGCGTGGTCCACGGCGGCCGCTTTGGCAGCGGTGACGGAGCGGTTGGAGCTGATGGTCGCAGTACGGCCAACTTTTCATAATCCGGCGCTGCTGGCGAAGACTGCGGCCAATATCGATCACATCAGCGGCGGGCGCATCACGCTCAACGTGGTGTCCTCATGGTGGGCCGACGAGGCGCGCAAATACGGCGTGCAGTTCGAGCAGCACGACGATCGCTACGCGCGCACCAGTGAATGGCTCGACGTGCTCAACGGCGTCTGGTCGCAGGATCATTTCTCGTTCTCTGGCAAGTACTATCGAGTCGAGGACAATTTGCTTCAGCCCAAGCCTGTTTCGCAACCGCGGCCGACCTTGTATGCGGGCGGAGAGTCTCCCGCGGCGAAAGAGCTCATCGCCGAAAAGTGTGATGCCTACCTGATGCACGGGGACGCACCCGAGCGCGTCGGCGAAAAAATCGCTGATTTGCGCGAACGCCGCGCTCGCCGAGGCCTGCCGCCGATGAGATTCGGCGTCGCCGGCTACGCCATTGTTCGCGAAACGGAACGCGAAGCCGAGCAAGAGCTGCGCCGCATCACCGACGTGCAGCAGTCCGCCGCCGGCTACGCCAACTACCAGCAATGGCTCGCCGGAACACAGCTGGAGCAGCGCGTTTCCCTCGAGGACTATTCCGTTTCCAACCGGGGTCTGCGTTCAGGCCTGGTCGGAACAGCCGAGCAGGTGGCCGAGCAAGTGGCCAAATTTGAGAAAGTTGGCACGGATCTCGTGCTGCTCCAGTTCAGCCCGCAATTGGAAGAAATGGAGCGTTTTTCCGATAGCGTCATTCGCCGGGCCGCGGTGACCTCTGCCAGCGCTTAGACGGGCCTCCAGCACCTCAAATCGCGCTAGGCAAATTGTTACAATTTCTCTATAATTAGGGTTCGTCTCTGGTGTGCTGGCCCCGCCTGAGTGGGTCTGCCGGGAAATACAATCATGAATCCGATTATCCGTAAACTGCATGAAGCGCAGCTGCGCAAAGACCTCCCCGAATTCCGCCCCGGCGACACCGTGCGCGTGAATGTCCGCCTGAAAGAGGGCGAAGGCGAAAAGGAAAAAGAACGCCTGCAGGCGTTTGAAGGCGTGGTGATTTCCAAGAAAGGCCGCGCGTCGAGCGCCACCTTTACCGTGCGTCGCGTCAGCTTCGGCACCGGTGTCGAGCGCATCTTCCCGCTGCACTCCCCTTCGATCGCCTCGATTGACGTGGTCGGCAAAGGCAAGGTGCGCCGCGCGCGCCTCTATTACCTGCGTGAGCTGCGCGGCAAGGCTGCCCGCATCAAGCGCGCCGGCCGCGAAGAAGTGGCCGCCGCTACGGCTGGCAGCGACGCCAAGTCTTAACTAGGGGCGGAGTTTCCGGTCGCAAATCCTCTTTACGAGGCCCCGGATTCCGGGGCCTTCTTGTTTGCCAATTCTCTTGTTGACAATCAACAGGAACCTGCCTATCTTCCTGTTGATCAACTACAGGAGAGCCAAACGTGGCGCAGTCCAAAGCCGAAGTTCTGCAGGGCACCCTTGACCTCATCGTTCTCAAGACGTTGCACGCCCTGGGGCCGCTGCACGGCTACGGCATCGCCGTACGCATCCAGCAAGTCTCCGAAGATTTGCTCAAGCTCAATCAAGGCACGCTCTATCCCGCGTTGCTGCGCCTGGAACAAAAAGGCTGGATCAGCTCGAAGTGGGGCATTTCCGAAAACAACCGTAAAGCCAAGTTCTACTCGCTCACCAAGTCCGGCCAGAAACAATTGGCCGCCGAAACAGAAAGCTGGGAGCGCATGGCCGCCGTGATTACCCGACTGCTCGCGGGCACCGAAGGAGCCTGACGTGTCGCCGTTGCGCACTTTCTGGTCCCGGCTCGTTCGCACATTCCGGCGCCGGCGCTCTGAGCGAGAAATGGACACCGAGCTTCAGTCGCATCTGGAGATGCTTACCGAAGCGAACGTGCGCCGCGGCATGGCCACAGAAGAAGCCCGCCAAGCCGCCCGCCGCGAATTTGGAGGCCTCGAACAAACAAAAGAGTCTTACCGCGACCGGGGCGGCTCGCTATTTTTCGAAACTCTTGCCCAGGACCTGCGGCTGGCCGTACGTGGTCTCGTCAAACGCCCGGGTTTTGTGCTCCTGGCCATTCTGACTCTCGCCCTGGGTATCGGCGTGAACACCGCGCTCTTCACTGTCGTTCACGGTGTTTTGTTCCGCCCGCTCCCGTTTCCGCATCCCGAGCAGCTGGTCTCGGTTTGGGAGCGCGATGTCGGCGAAGGCGAGGGTGACAACGTAGTTGCCGGCGGCCAATTCGCGGACTGGCAACAGCAGTCCTCGAGCTTTCAAGAGATGGCCGTGGTTGGCGATGATTCGGCGAATCTTTCCGGGGACGGCGGCTCCTTGCCGGAAGCGATCCGAACCCGGACCTGCTCCTACACCCTGTTTCCGTTGCTCGACGTCCGGCCGGTTCACGGACGCACTTTCTCCGCGCAAGACGATCGCGCCGCCGCTGCTGCGACCGCGATTTTGAGTTTTCCATTATGGAAGAGGCGCTACGGCGGCGATCCCGCCGTCGTCGGCAAGAAAATCTTGCTAGACAGCAAACCGTACACCGTCATCGGCGTGCTGCCTTCCTGGTTTGATTATCCGGACACCCGCGTCCAATTGTGGCTGCCGGTGAATCATGAGGTTGCGGCTGAGGACATGCACAGCCGCGGCAATCACCGCTTCTACGTCACTGCGCGCCTCAAAAACGGTGTGAGCACCGCGCAAGCGCACAACGAAATGGACACCATCCAGCAGCGTATCCACGAGCGATTCCCGGATGCGCTCGCCGGCCGCCACGCTAGAGTCGTGTCGCTCTCCGAGAACCTCGTTGCAGACGTAAAGACGTCTCTATACGTGCTGATGGGTGCCGTAGGCTGCGTGTTGTTGATTGCGTCTCTAAACGTTGCCAATCTCTTTGTGGCCCGCTCCGCCACACGGCGCAAGGAGCTCGCGCTACGCGCGGCCCTTGGAGGCAGCCGCTGGCGCCTGGTGCGCGAGCAACTGACCGAAACGTTGCTGCTTACTTTTGCCGGCGGAGCTTTGGGTGCCGCTCTGGCTTACGCCGGAATTGACTGGCTGGTCGCGTTCCGCGAAGATCTCCCGCACGCCAGCTCCATTCAAGTCGATAAGGCTGCTCTGCTCTTCACCGCCGCCATTACTTTGTTCAGTGGCATCTTCTCCGGTTTGGTTCCGGCTCTATCCGCCACCCGCAGCCACCTTTTTGAGCCGTTGCAGGAGAACTCCCGCTCGCTAGTTGGCGGCCAGAGCCGCGCACACCTGCGTAGATTTCTGCTGACTGCGGAGGTCGCGCTCACCGTCGTGTTGCTGGTCGGTGCCGGGTTGCTGCTCAAGAGCTTCGCGGGATTACGCTCTGTAAAGATCGGCTGCGCCACCGACAACGTCCTCACCATGGGTCTCACCCTACCCGAAGTGCAGTACAAAAGCGCGCTCCAGAAAAGCCAATTCTTCGCAGACCTGCTCGGCCGCGTCCGCGCCATGCCCGCGGTGCAATCCGCTGGATTCGTCACCGTAGTTCCAGGCGCCGGGCACTACGAAGACAACACCTTCGAAATTGCGGGCCGTCCGCCGCTTCCCGCTGGCCAATTTCTCGATGCTGTCGTCGTCGGCGCCGATCCCGCTTACTTTCCAGCCATGGATATTTCTCTTGTGCGCGGCCGCCTCTACCGGGATTCCGACCTCCGGGAACACGAAAACGCCATGGTCATTTCAGAATCGATGGTAAGAAAATTCTTTCCCAACGAAGATCCTTTGGGAAAGCGATTGATCATTCGATGGGGAGGCCAGCCGCACTTCGAAATCGTAGGAGTGGTCGCAGACGTCGTGTCCCAACTCGCTCGCCCACCCGAACCCACTATGTATTTTCCGCTCAACTTTGGCAGATTCGGCTATGGTTCCCTGGTTCTGCGCTCCAAGAGCGACGCGACAGCCCTGGCATTACCAGTCCAGCAAGAAATCGCCAGCATCGATCGCAACCTTGCCGTATCCGACGTACTCACGATGGACCAACTCCTTGGCAAATCGACAGCGACCGCCAGATTTGACGCTGGCCTGGTGTTGCTGTTCGCGCTGCTCGCGCTGCTTCTCGCTGCCGTCGGACTTTACGCGCTGCTGTCTTTTCTGGTCACTCAGCGCACCAGCGAAATTGGCATTCGCATCGCGCTCGGCGCTCAAGGTTCTTCGGTGATGCGCCTGATTCTGGCGGACGGCTTACGCCCAATCGGCGCGGGCCTGGTACTGGGTTTGATTGGCGGCGGATTTTCCGGGCAACTGATTCGCGCCGAACTATTTGGCGTCCAGCCGCTCGATTTTCTGATTTTTGCCAGCGTCACCTTGCTGGTCCTGGCCGTGTCTTTGATGGCCATCTCCCTGCCAGTGCTGCGGGCCTCCAAGTGCGACCCGATGGTCGCGCTGCGCGGTGATTGACTTGGCGACGCCAGGGGAAGAAGAAGGATCGATCGTGAATTGGCTCAAGACACTCATCGCCAGAATGGCCGGGCTCTTCCGAAAGCAGACGCGCGACCGGCAACTTGACCATGAGATGCGCGCCCACTTGGAGCTTCTCGCGGACGAGTACGTCCGCCGCGGGATGAATCCGCAAGACGCCCGCCGTGCCGCCCGCCGCGATTTTGGCGGCCTCGAGCAAATGAAGGAAGCTTATCGCCAACAATCAGTCCTGCAATGGGTCGACACGCTGATTCGAGACGTTCGAAGTGCCGTGCGCTTGTTGCGAAGAAGCCCCGGGTTCACGGTGGCTGTTATTTCCACTCTGACGTTAGGTCTGGCCGCATTCACAGCAGTCTTCAGTATCACCGAGTCGATCTTGTGGAAGCCTCTGCCTTTTCCAGATTCCGAACGGCTCGTGATCGTTTTCGGGAAAAACCTCGCTCAGCCGCGGGGAATCCTGGATTCGCTTACTGTTCCGGAATACCTTCGCTGGAAGTCAGCCAATATCACTCTGAATGGCATGGCGGCATTCCATTGGCCTGAAGAACGCAATCTGCGGGCGGGTGACAGATTCGAAAGAGTGCGTAGCGCCGCGGTCACTCAAGATTTCTTTTCACTCCTGCGCGTGCAGCCTGCACTCGGACGCGATTTCCCGGCGGGTGAAGATTCAGCCCAACGCTCAGCAGTAATACTCAGCTATCCATGCTGGCAACGGCTCTTCGGCTCGGATCGAGGTCTTTCTGGTAAAACGATTCAGCTCGAAAACGAAAAATTCACAGTTGTTGGTGTCACTCCGCCAGGGCTGGTGATGGAGTTTCTTTTGAACGTGGACGTGTATACGGTTGTATCTTTCGCGCCTTCGGCGGCTCGCGATCGACTGACACGCGGATTGGAAGTTCTTGGCAGGTTGCGGCCGGGCGCTACAGAAGACGAAGCGCAATCCGACTTCAGCAGCCTGGCCGGAGCCGATGCTTCGGCGTTTCCCGCGACGGACTCGAGTTGGGGCGCGCACGTCGAGAATCTTCGCAGGATTGAGACGCACTACTACCAGTCGACATTGCTATTCTTTCTTACTGCGGCGCTGGTCGTTCTGGCGATCGCGTGCGCCAACGCCGCTAATCTTCTTTTGGCTCGCCTGCTCCGGCGCCAGCCGGAACTGGCACTTCGCGTTTCGCTCGGTGCAGGACGCTGGGCCTTGGTCCGCCAGATCCTTATCGAGAGCATCTGCCTCGCCGTTCCGGCTTCTGTTTGTGGATTGCTTCTGGCCCATTGGGGCCTGCGGCTCTTTGTAGGGTTTGCGTCGCCCCCACAGATGGAGATTCCCAGAGTCCCCGAAATCGGAATCGATCTGCGCGCATTCGGCATCGCGGCACTGGCTGCTCTAGCTGCCGCGCTGACTGCCGGAATTCCCTCCGCGCGAATGGCTTCGCACGTCGATCCGCAGGATGCGTTGAAGGCCGCCGGAAGAGGATCTCCCGATGGTTCCAGTACCGCCAGGTTTCGGGATGCCCTGATTGTCGCGGAGTTAAGCCTATGTCTGGTCTTGCTCGTCGGCGCTGGCTTGTTTGTCGATAGCCTGGTGCGGCTCGATCGAATGTCGCCAGGGTTCGATCCACAACATCTCCTCACCACGCAAGTCTCTCTGCGTGGGCCGCAGTACACGGACCAGAGCCGCGTTCTCGCTTCCCTCAACGGTTTGCTGGAAAGAGTTCGAGTAATTCCCGGCGTCGAGTCTGCCGAGATCGGCAGCAGCCTCCCGCTCATGGGAGCCGATGAAGTGCGGTTCACGATCGATGGCAAATCGCAGCCGGCTACAGGCGCTGAGCCAGAAAGCCTGATTCGCGCAGTCAGTACGGATTACTTAAGCACTTTGAAGATTCCAGTCCTGCATGGGCGCGCTTTCGACCGCAGCGACCTGCCGACTTCGATGCGCGTCGCAATCGTAAACGAGAATTTCGCGCGGCATTTTTTCGCGGGCGAAGAACCTATCGGCCGCACGTTCAAAATTGTCGCGTCGCGTGATGCTGGCCAATTCCTCCCGGGTGAAATCCAAATCGTCGGTGTTGCGGCGAACACCAAAGAGGTCGGCCTGGACGAAGTCGATTTTGACAGCATGTACGTGCCAATCCTCCAGAATGCCGTGCCGAATGTCATGCTGGCTGTGCGAACCGCAAATGGCTCGGCCGCGGTCGCCACCGCGCTGCGCAGCGAGCTAGCCGCCCTCGATCCAAATCAACCGCCTTACGAAATCGTTCCCATGGAGCAGCGAATCTCCGCATCGCTCGCGCAAAATCGCCTCCACATGATGCTGGCCTCCGTTTTTGCAGTCGCAGCATTGTTCCTCTCATCGATTGGAATCTACGCGGTGCTGTCGTATTCCATTGCGCAACGCATTCGCGAAATCGGCATTCGCATGGCGCTTGGAGCTCAGCGCTCTGGCGTGCTGGCTCTGGTCCTTTTTCATTCGTTGCGATTGCTGCTGCCGAGTCTCGCTGTCGGGCTCGCACTAACGCTGGTTCTCGGCCGGCTCTTGAACGCCATGCTCTACCTCGTGCGCTACGAGCACAACGGTCTGATCTACGCCGTTAGCACTCGCGACCCACTATTGCTGACGGCGGCAGTACTGTTCTTGGTGACGCTCGCTTTCCTGGCCAGCCTCATCCCAGCGCGAAGAGCAACCCAGATCGATCCGATGATTGCCCTGCGGAACGAGTGAAGACTCGGCTGATTTCCGCGAACGTGCGCCAATACTTCCGCTAACCCCGTTGCGTGGTAAACTCACAACCGCATTCGCCTGCGAGGTCAGCCGAAAACATGGCGCGTTGTTGCTCTTCCCGTTTCGAGCGCGCAGCACGCAAGCAGGGTTGGACCCGCATCGCCGGCCTTGATGAAGCCGGCCGCGGCGCCCTGTTCGGTCCTGTCGTGGCAGCTGCCGTAATCCTAAATCCCAAGCGCCGCATCGTCGGCCTCGACGATTCGAAAAAGCTTTCGCCTGAGCGTCGCGCGGAGCTAGCTCCACGAATCCGCGAACACGCCCTAGCTTGGGCGGTGGCCGAAATCGACGCCCAACGCATCGACGCCTGGAACATCTATCAAGCTTCGCGCCAGGCCATGACCGCCGCCTTGCAGCAGCTAGCGATCCAGCCCGACTATCTCCTGCTTGATGCCATGCGCCTCGACGTTCTCGTCGAGCAAAAATCGCTCATCAAGGGCGACGCCAAAAGCGTCTCCATCGCCGCCGCCTCCATCCTTGCCAAAACGCACCGCGACACCCGCATGGAAGAGTGGCACGTCGTCTATCCCCAATACGGCCTCGCCCAACACAAAGGCTACGCCACCCCCGAGCACCTCGACGCCCTGCAAAAGTTCGGCGCCACCCCCTATCACCGCTTTTCTTTCTCTCCCGTCCGCGAAGCCGGCTGTTGGTCCACGAACGCTGTTCAGCAACCTCTGCCATTAAGCACGCAATAAGCGCGGCCCCAAGACGTCCATCTGGAGTTTCTACAGATTCTTCGAAATCCAATAGAATTTAGCAATTCTTTATATGTATATTGAAAGTCCGCCACACCGGATAAGTCGCGGGCAACATAACCAGTGTCTGTAACCTACTGACTTCACGCTCGTTAGTTGCAATTCAGACGCGAGGGACAAATTGGCATCGCACTTGCCTCTGCTAGTTTCTAGTTCGTGCCCAGGTTCAGCGCTGTAACATCAGTTTCTCGCCAAGCGCAGGGACACCTCCGTTCTGATGGATGGGTATTGGTGTGTTCCGAGAGCTGTTGAAAGGTAGCGGTCCTGTTTCACGAGAAACAATCGGAGGAAAAGCAATGAGAATGGGGAAGGCCACATTAGTCATTTCTGTTGGCCATTTGCATGGCAGTTTTTGCAGTGCCTTCAGGCGCCCAGAGTTTGACCGGTACGGTGCGAGGCGTAGTCCTTGACCAGCAGGGTCAAGTCGTTCCCGACGCCAAAGTTACGCTCACGAATCAAGACACCGGCGTTGAAGCCATTACAACTTCTTCCGGGGCAGGCGTTTACACCTTCGCCGGAGTTTCCAGCGGAACCTACAAAGTCAAAGCCGAAGCTAAGGGTTTCGCTTCTTACCTGCGCACCGGAATTCAGGTCCAGTCGTCGCAGGTCACCGACGTAACTGTGAACTTGGAAGTAGCCAGCACGACCACTACGGTTGTTGTCGAGTCCGGCGCCAACGTCGTCCACCAGGCGGGCACACCCCTGAACCTCGTCTCGGGGTACATTCAGATGATCCGCGACGATCCGCGGACCGACGATCGGACGCGCTCGAAGCTGCGGACCGTGGACGAGCAGATTCAGCAGGTCACGCGCGTGCTTCGCACGATGCTCGACCACGCGCGCCAGCCGTCCGAGGTGCAGGTGGTGAACCTCGCGGACGTCATCAGGCGTCTGCGGGAAGTGGCGCAGCCGCGGCTGGCGCGCCACCACATTCGGCTGGAGGCATCGGTGGCCGAGGGCCTGCTGCCCGTCAAGGCCGATGCCACGCAATTGGAGATGGCGCTGTTCAACCTCGTCACCAATGCGCTTGACGCG
>Ga0137403_10001606_pt1 | contig 28380 bp, 28 predicted proteins | sample CZOMad2_1_16fung_FD_122057 | JGI IMG/M metagenome (GOLD analysis project Ga0137403, IMG submission 122057) | Vadose zone soil fungal communities from Angelo Coast Range Reserve, California, USA - CZOMad2_1_16fungal (Hybrid Assembly) | ecosystem: Environmental > Terrestrial > Soil > Vadose zone... | reverse complement strand
GACGGTCAGCTCTACGTCGAGGGCGAACTCGCGGAGCGGAATGTCCAGAGAGAAATGGAGCGGGTCCATCCGGGGATCAACTTGAGTGCAAGCAGAAGGACGGCGCCGAAGACGACGAACTCGGCGCCGATGGCGAGGGCGGTGTCGAGGTTGAGCTCAAACTGGGCGTAGACCGCCAGCGGGAGAGTCTGGGTGACGCCCTGCAGGCTGCCGGCGAAGAGGAGCGTCGCCCCGAACTCGCCGAGCCCCCGGGCCAGCGCGAGCGCTGAGGCGGCGCCGAGTCCCCCGGCTGCGAGTGGGAGGGCGACCCGCGCGAAGACGCGAAACGGCCGGGCTCTGAGCGTCCGCGCGGCGTCGAGCAGCGTGCCGTCGACGCCTTCGAAGCTCGCGATCGCCGCTCGTAGGTAGAGCGGGGTCTCGACGAAGGCGACGGCGAGGATGACCGCGACCTGTGTGAAGGCGATGTCGATTCCCAACGCACTCATCGTGCCGCCAAGCAGGCCGAGCCGCCCGAAGGTGACGAGCAGCGCGATCCCGGCCACCGCGGGCGGCAGAACGAGAGGCAGCTCGATCAGCGACAGCAGCAGCGCCCGCCCGCGGAAGCGTCGGCGACCGATTGCGTACGCCGCCGGGGTCCCGACCAGCAGCACCGCGGCATGCGCGATCGCGCTGGTCTTGAGGCTGACGACGAGCGCGTCCTGCGCCGCGGACGTCCCCAGCGCGTGAATCAGGTCGCGGGGCGGAACGCGCAGGAAAAGCGCCACCACCGGCACGACGAGAAAGGCCAGCGCGAGGGTCGCCGCCGCCACGGCGGTGACCGTGAATGCGTGTTTCATCACGGGCGCTTCGGCAGTCCGAAGCTCGCTTCCACGAGCAGCCGGCGTCCGCGCAGCGAGGTCACGCGCTTGATGAATGCCCGGCCGGCCGCGCGATGCGAGCTCTTGCGGACGACGGCGATCTCGTAGCGAATCGGCGGTTGCGCCCAGGCCGGGATCAGGAGCGTCTTCACCTTCTTGCCGGCGGGCCTGGCGTCGGTCTTGTAGACGAAGCCGGCGTCGCCCTCGCCGAGGGCGATCTTCGCGACGATCCCCTTCACGTCGGGCTCCTGGTCGACGACGTTGCTCATCACGGACGAGGTGATGCCGAGGGAGTCGAGGACCTGGCGGGTATACGCGCCGACCGGGACCGTGGGCGTCCCGATGATCACCTTGACGCCCTTCCGCCGGAGGTCGTAGACGGAGTGGATGTTGGTCGGATTCGAGCTCGGAACGAGCACGATCAGCTTGTTCGTGGCGAAGACGACCGGGCGGCGGAGTGTGCCGTCGTGGTAGAGGAGCTCGGCCTGCTTCGGGCTCGCCGAAGCGAAGACGTCTGCCGGAGCGCCCTGGGCGAGCTGCGCCGCCAGCGTGTCGGAGCCGGCGAAGCTGTAGCGGGGCGCCTTGTCGATGCGCGGGAAGACACTGGTCAGCGAGGCGGCCGCGTAGACCGTGATACGGGTCGCCGGCGTGCTCCCCGCGGGAAGAGCCAGGGCGAGGATCGCGCCGAGCGCTGCCACGAGAACTCTCACCGTTCGAGCATCACCGAGGTCGCCTTGACGATCGCGGTTGCCGGCGCGCCTGGCTTGAGACCGAGCTCCTCGACCGCCTCGCGCGTCACGACCGCGACGACGCGAAACGGGCCGGCCTCGAGCTCGACCTGAGCGAGCAGCCCCTCGGCCTTGATCTCGCGAACCGTGCCCCGGAAGCGGTTCCGGGCCGAGAGCTCGTGCGGCTCGCTCCCGCGCAGACGGGTGATCTCGCCTGCCGTGACTGTACGGCGGTTGGCGGCGTCGCGGCGCGTGCGGATGCGGCCAGCCCGGTCCCAGCGGCGCAGCGTGTCGACGCTGATCCCGAGCGCCGCCGCGGCCTCGGAAGCCGAGTAGGTGCGCTGCCTAGGCACTGCCTAGACACTAGCCGATTCGCGCTCCGCTCGTTCGCGCGGCCGCCCGTTTAGATCGGAGTCCTGCGGAAAGGATTGTCTCGAAGCCGAAGGGTGTGCGAACCGGGAGAGAGGGAAGGATTGCGCCGGAGCCTGGGGCGGGCGGCAAGGACCGTAATCGTGGCGGCTGTCGCGCTGGCTCTGCCGGTCGCCGCCTGGGCCGGCGACAACCAGAACGCACTCCACCCGGCGAGCAAGCAGGAGCACTCGATCTCCGTGCTCTGGTGGGTAATGCTCGTCGGCTGCTCGATCGGCTTCGGCGTGATCGTGATCCTGCTCTTCCTCGGCTGGGTCCGCCGCAACCGCGACTACCTGCCCTTAGGTGGCCGCGACCGGGCGGGGACGGCGATCGTGATCGGGCTCGGGGTCTTCGTCCCGATCGTGATCCTCTCGGCGCTGTTCGTCTGGTCTGACCTCTACGTGATCAGGACGACCGAGGCGCCGGCCGCGAACTCGACCCGGATGTCGGTCAAGGTGATCGGCCACGACTGGTGGTGGGAGGTCCGGTATCCGGGCACCCGCGCGGTTACCGCCAACGAGATCCACATCCCGGTCCGGACGCGCGTCGACATGCTCGGCACCACCGCGGACGTGATCCACAGCTTCTGGGTGCCGGAGCTGAACCGGAAGGCCGACCTGATTCCCGGCCGCGTGAACAGGCTCCTGCTCGATGCCAACCGCCCCGGCGAGTACCGCGGTCAGTGCGCGGAGTTCTGCGGCCAGCAGCACGCGCACATGGCGATGTACGTCTTCGCCGAGCCGTCCGACACGTTCCGCAAGTGGCTCGCGAACGAGGCGCTGCCAGCACGTAAGCCGGCGACGGCGCAGGCGCGCGAGGGCGAGCGGCTCTTTCTCAGCCTGCCCTGCTCCGGCTGTCACACGATCCGCGGGACGAGCGCCGACGGGACGATCGGCCCGGACCTAACGCACCTGGCCACGCGGACGACCCTGGCTGCGCTGACGCTGCCGAACGATCCGCCCGACCTCGCGAACTGGATCGAGAACCCGCAGCGCTACAAGCCGGGCAGCAAGATGCCTGGCTTCGCGCTGACGAGCAGCGAGCGCGACGCGCTCGTCGCCTACCTGGACGGCCTCAAGTAAGTGCCCCCTCCAGCAACAGTCGCGCAGGGACTGTCCCCGAACGGGGACTGTCCCTTTAACGCCGCCGCGTTTCGTTGCCGCTTCAGGGACAGTCCCCTGCGGGGACAGTCCCTCGCGTTCCGTCACTGGACGAGGCACTGATGGCCACCACCGTCACCGAGCCAGGCCTCGAGCGCGTCGAGCGCCTGGGGCGGATCTGGGTCGAGCCGCGAGGTCTCCTCGGCTGGCTGAGGACCACCGATCACAAGCGGATCGGGCTCCTCTACTTCTTCACGACGCTGGCGTTCTTCGGCGCCGGCGGGATCGAGGCGCTGCTGATGCGGACGCAGCTCGCGCAGCCGAACGAGAAGGTGCTGTCGCCGGAGACCTACGACCAGCTGATGACGATGCACGGGGTGACGATGATCTTCCTGTTCGTCATCCCGATGACGACCGGGGCCTTCGGCAACTACCTGATCCCGCTGATGATCGGAGCGCGCGACATGGCGTTCCCGCGCATGAACGCGCTCAGCTACTGGCTCTTCCTCGCCTCGGGGTTGTTCATGTACGCGAGCGTCTTCATGCACGTGGCGCCGAACGCGGGCTGGTTCGACTACGTGCCGCTGGCTTTGAAGGAGTTCAACCCGGGCCGCAACATCGACTTCTACGCGCTCGGGCTGATCTTCAACGCGGTCTCCTCGACGGCCGCCGCGATCAACTTCATCGTCACGATCTTCAAGCTGCGCGCGCCCGGGATGTCGATCAACCGGATGCCGCTCTTCTGCTTCGCCATGCTGGCGGTCTCACTCTCGCTGATCTTCGCGCTGCCCTCGCTGACGATCGACCTTGTCTACCTGGAGCTGCAGCGCAACCTCGGCTTTCACTTCTTCGACGTCGCGCACGGGGGCGATGCGCTGCTCTGGCAGCACCTGTTCTGGCTCTTCGGCCATCCGGAGGTCTACATCATCATCCTGCCCGCGTTCGGGATCGCGACCTCGATCATCCCGACCTTCTCGAAGCGGAAGATGATCGCCTTCCCGCTCGTCGCGCTCGCCGAGCTGCTGGTGGCGTTCATCGGCTTTGGCGTCTGGGCGCACCACATGTTCGCTACCGGGCTGCCGACGATCACGTTGGTTTTCTTCGCGGCCGCGAGCATGATGGTGGTGATCCCGAGCTCGATCCAGGTCTTCGCCTGGACCGTGACCGTCGCGCTCGGCCGCCCCGAGTTCAGAGCGCCACTGCTGTTCATCGGCGGCTTCATCGTCTTCTTCGTCCTCGGCGGCCTCACGGGGATCATGTTCGCGGCGATCCCGTTCGACCAGGCGACGACCGACACGTACTTCGTCGTCGCACACTTCCACTTCATCATCTTCGGCGCGGCCGTCTTCCCGATCCTCGGCGGGATGTACTACTGGTTCCCGAAGGTCACGGGCCGCCTCTACCACGAGGGGCTGGCGAAGCTCTCCTTCTGGCTCACCTTCCTGGGGACGGCGCTGACGTTCTTCCCGATGCACATCATCGGACTGCTGGGGATGCCACGGCGTGTCTATACGTACCCGTCGTCGCTCGGCTGGGGGGCGTACAACCTCTCCGAGACGATCGGCGCCTTCATCCTCACCGCCGGGCTGCTGCTGATCTTCGGGAACCTGCTCTACAGCCGGTTCCGCGGCGCGCCGGCCGGCCCGGATCCGTTCTTCGGCGGCACGCTCGAATGGGCGACCACCTCGCCGCCGCCTCCGTACAACTTCCCGGTCATCCCGACGGTGACGAGTGCGTATCCGAACTGGGACGCCGAGGACCGCCAGGCTGACCTGCGGCGGCTCGAGCGCGGCGAGCTCGTCCTCGACAAAGGGCACGAGACGCCCGCCTCGACGGTGGTCGATGCCGTTCCCGACGAGGTTCTCGAGATGCCGGGCGAGTCGCCGTGGCCGCTGGCGGTGGCGGTCTGCACCGGGCTCCTCTTCATCATGCTGCTGACTCAGCACTACGCGGTCGCGGGTGTGTTCGCCGGGTTCGCCCTGCTCTGCGTCGCCGCCTGGCACGCGAAGGAGCCGCAGGAATCGTGAATGCGCTTCCGTACAGCGGCGAGGCCACGACGGCCGCGGCGGTGGCGCGCGTCGAGCAAGGCCGCCTCGCGCGGCCGAACGGCTGGTGGGGGATGGCGCTCTTCGTCGCAACCGAGGCGACGCTGTTCGGGACGATCATCGGCACCTACTTCTACTTGCGCTTCAACAACCTGCACTGGCCGCCGCCGGGGGTGCCGGAGCCGAAGCTGACGCTGCCCCTCGTTCTGACCGGGCTGCTCGTCGCGACCAGCGTGCCGGTGCAATTCGCCGTCGTCACGGCCTCGCGCGGCCAGCTCGCTCGCGCCCGCGCCGCGCTGCTGCTCGCGGCCATCGTCCAGGCGGGCTACCTCGGCATGCAGCTCCACCTCTTCGTCCACGACGTCCACGAGTTCCCGCCGAGTGGCAGCGCCTACTCCTCGATCTACTTCACGATGCTCGGCGCCCACCACCTGCACGTCTTCGTCGGGATCCTGCTGATCTTCTGGATCCTGCTGCGCACGGCGACCGGGCTGACCAGCTACCGCATGAACGGGCTCCGCGCGACCGCGTTCTACTGGTACTTCGTCAACGTGCTCGCCCTCTGCGTTGTCGGCACCCAGCTCTCCCCGCTGGCATGAGGCTGTCGGCTCGCTATCTGGATCCGGAGTTCCTGCAGTGGTTTGGGCTGTTCGGCGCGGCGCTGACGTGGACGGTCCAGCTCGTGGTCGGCTTCGGCGTCACGGTCGCGCGTTGCGGCCCGGCGAACGCCGTCCTGGGAGTCGACGTCAAGGCGTGGGAGCTGACGTTGATGGGGACGGGAATCGCGCTCGCGCTGCTCGCGGAGGCCGCGGCGCTCAACATTCTCTGGCAGACCCGCAACGTCGACTACGGCGGTCCGCCGCCGGAGGGACGTCGCCACTTCTTCGCGCTGGCGGCGTCGATCGGAAACGTGCTCTTCCTCGTCGTCATCGTGCTCAGCGGGACCGGCGCGGTCTTCCACCAACCTTGCACGCAGTCGTGAGACGTGCGCTCGCAGCCGGCGCCGTCGCACTGGCGTTGCCCACAGCGGCGGGCGCGCAGCCCGGCGTCGGAGTGAACGCGAAGACCGGGGAGGGTCTCTACGCCGCGTACTGCCTGAGCTGTCACGGCGTCGACGGCAGCGGGGTCACTTCGACCTCTCATCCGCGGGGAGTGTTGGACCTCGAAGGGCTCGGTCCGCCGCTCGAGGGCGTCGGCGCGCGAGCGGCCGACTTCTACCTGACGACCGGCTACATGCCGCTCGCCAATCCCCACGATCAGCCGCGGCGCAAGAAGTCCCCCTTCGACGACCACGAGATCGCGGCGCTGGTCGCCTACGTCGCCTCCCTCGGCAAAGGGCCGGGAGTGCCTCACCCCCAGCCGCAACGGGGCGACGTCTCGAGCGGGCTCTCCTTGTTCACGGAGCACTGCGCGGGCTGCCACCAGGTCGACGCCGAGGGCGGCTACCTCACGAACGCGGTCGCGCCGCCGCTGCTCCAGGCGACGCCGGTGCAGATTGCGGAGGCGGTCCGGATCGGGCCGTACCTGATGCCGAAGTTCCCGGCCAACCAGATCAGCGACGCGCAGCTGAACTCGATCATCGCCTACGTCCAGTGGGCAAAGCATCCGGACGACCCCGGCGGCTGGAGCATCGGCCGGATCGGACCGGTCCCGGAGGGGCTCGTGACCTGGCTGATCGCCGCGGTCGCGCTCCTCGGCTGCTGCCTCGTGATCGGGAGGAGGTTCCAGCGATGAGCGCGATCCGCCGTTGGGCGATCGCGCTCGGCGTCCTCTTGCTCGGGCGAAAGCAGCGTCAGCCGCGGTTCGCGGACCGTGCCCGGATCGTGCCCCCGGGCGACCCGGATCCGCGCGCGGAGTGGCTTGTGCTCTTGCTGCTGCTGGCAGCGGCCGGCGCGGCGGTCGGCTTCATCGTCTTCTACTCGTTCAACCACCTTGCGCACCAGACCCAGTACCTCGGTCTCGCGCTGGGGCTCGCGTTCGGCTTTGTCGCCGCTGCGCTCGTCGTCGTCGGCAAGCGGCTGGTCGTGACCGAAGAGCTCGAGGAGGACTACCCGCTGCCCGGGCATCCGACGTCGCAGGAAGAGCTCGAGCAGCTCGTCGAGGAGAGTGGCGACCGGTTCACGCGCAAGCGCCTGCTGCTGGCGGGTGCAGGCGCTGCGGGGACAGCGATCGGCGCGGCGCTCGTCGTGCCGGCGCTCTCACTCGGTCCTCTGCTCGACACTGGTGCGTTCTACGAGACGCCTTGGCGGCGCGGCGTTCGGCTCGTCGACGGGCACGGCAAGCCTCTGCTGCTCGACGAGATCGAGCGCGAGACGTTCTACACCGCCTACGCGCAGGGGGCGGACAAGGAGCTGCTCGGCTCGCCGATCGTCGTCGTTCGCTTCGAGCCGTCCCAGCTCGATCTGCCCGCGCAGCGCCGCGACTGGGCGCCGGGCGGCGTGGTCGCGTACTCGAAGATCTGCACGCACGCGGGCTGTGCGATCGCGCTCTTCCGCAAGCCGACCTTCCCGGTTGTCGAGCCAGGCCCCGCGCTGATCTGCCCCTGCCACTACTCGACCTTCGACCCGACGCGGGCCGCCAAGGTGATCTTCGGCCCCGCTGGGAGGCCGCTGCCGCAGTTGCCGCTCGCAGTCGATTCGAGCGGGGTCCTGCGGGCGGCCGGCAACTTCTCCGGCCCGGTCGGCCCCTCCTGGTCGGGCGTGCGGTCGAAGCGGCCGAGGAACCCGTCGTGATCCGCGCGCTCGTTCGCTACCTCGACGAGCGCAGCGGCACCGCGCCTTTCCTGAACAAGGCGCTGCGCTACGTCTTCCCGGACAACTGGTCGTTCCTGCTCGGCGAGGTCGCGCTCTACACGTTCGTGATCCTCGTCGGCACCGGGATCTACCTGACGCTCTTCTTCGAGCCGAGTACGGCGCAGACCTACTACACGGGGCACTACCTGCCGTTGCGTGGTCACCAGATGAGCGTGGCCTACCGCTCTGCCGTCGACCTCTCGTTCAAGGTGCGCGCCGGCCTGCTGATGCGGCAGACCCATCACTGGGCCGCCGACGTCTTCGTCGCCTCGATCGTCCTGCACATGCTGCGTGTCTTCTTCACCGGCGCCTTCCGCAAGCCGCGCGACCTGACCTACTACATCGGCCTGACGATGCTGATCGTCGCCCTGCTGGAGGGCTACCTCGGCTACTCGATCGTCGACGACCTGCTCTCGGGAATGGGGCTTGCGATCGGCTACTCGGTGCTGATGTCGATCCCGTTCGTCGGCGGGAATCTCGCCCTGCTGCTCTGGGGCGCCCCGTTCCCCGGCAGCCCCGCCTTCGAGTCGCGGATGTACGTGGCCCACGTCTTTCTCTTTCCGATCCTGATCGCGACGCTCCTCGGGCTGCACCTCTTCCTTGTCGCGGCGCGGCATCACACGCAGTTCCGCGAGAGCCGGCGGACGACGGAGAAGAAGGTCGTCGGTATCCCGACCTTCCCCGGCCAGGCGCCGAGGTCGCTGGGGCTGTTCTTCGCCGTCGCGGCCGTGCTCTTCCTGCTCGGCGGGCTCGTGCAGATCAACCCGATCTGGCTCTGGGGCCCGTACCACGTTGCCCAGGGAACGAACGGCGCCCAGCCGGACTGGTACCTCGGCTGGCTGATCGGAGCGCTCCGGCTCGTGCCGGACTTCGACGTCACGATCGGCCACTACACGCTCGTTCCGAACCCGTTCTGGGGGGGCGCGCTCTTCCCGCTGGTCGTCTTCCTGCTCCTCTACCTGGCGCCGTGGCTCGAGCGCCGCCTTACGGGTGAGTACGGCTTCCGCAACCTGCTCGACCGCCCGCGCGACGCGCCCTGGCGAACGGCGTTGGGCGTGGCGCTCTTCACCTGGGTCTTCGTCGTCTTCCTCGCCGGAGCCTCAGACCGGGTCTTCGTCTCGTTTGGCGTCTCTTACGAGGCCCAGATCTGGGCCTACCGCGTGCTCGTCTTCGTCGCGCCCGTGGTCGCACTGTTCGTGACGCGGCGGCTCTGTCTCGCACTGCAGGAGTCGGACCGCCTCGGGCGGATCCGCAAGCGCGCCGAGGCCGAGGCGCGCGGTGAGCTGCCTCAGCCCGAGTAGCGCTACAGCTTCGTCAGCCGGTGAGGCGGAAGTAGAGCAGCTCCCGGACCGGGCGCGGAGGGCTGGTCGTGCGCGTGATCGTCAGCGTGCCGCGAGCGTCGTCGTAGAGGCGCGTGCCCCCGACGATTGCGAGGTCGTAGAACTGGCGGAAGCGAACTCTCCCGGTGGCTACGAGCTCCCCCTTCGGCAGGCTGACCGTGGCTGTGCACATACGCGTATTCCCAACCGTGAACGTGCAGAGGAACTGGGCGCTGCCGATCGGCTCCGGAGTGATCTTCCGGTTGAAGAGCTTGTCGTAGATGATCTCCTGGTCGCCCGGGCTCCGCCCTGGGGCGCCGACGTCGACGCGCTTGTAGCTGAACTGCCGATCGGTGATGCGGATGAACTCCGGGCCGGTGGCCGCGTTCGAGTTCAGGCTGCCGTAGGCGACGAGTCCCCCGAGGATGACGGCGGCAGTCAGCAGCCGTGAGGTACTCAGCATTGGGTTTCTCCTTCCTTTCCTGGCCATTTCATTCCGGTGAGGCGGTGGGAATCTCGAACCAAAAGGTCGACCCCCTGCCCTTCGTGCTTTCGAAGTCGATGCTCCCGCCGTGCGCCTCGACCAGCGAGCGCGAGATCGCGAGGCCGAGACCGCTCCCCTCGATTCCGTTCGCGGTCGCGTGTCCTCGGACGAATTTGCCGAAGATTTCTCGTTGCAGCTCGGGGGGGATTCCGACGCCTTCGTCCTGAATGCTGACGCGGACGACGCTGTCGGTCCGCTTGCCCGCGACGCGGACGACGCCGCCCTCGGGCGAATACTTGATCGCGTTCGAGAGCAGGTTCGCAACGACCTGCGCAAGGCGGTTCGAGTCGCCGCGCACGGGCAAGGGCGTCGGCGGCAGCGAGACGTCGAGCAGGTGCTTCGGGCTCTGCCCCGCGAAGAGCTCCGACTGCTCTCGGACGACGGAGCCGATGTCGACCAGCTCTTTCGCGATCGACAGCTTGCCTTCCTCGAGGTGCTGGACGTCGAGGAAGTCGTTGACGAGCGCGCCGAGCCGGCGGGCCTGAGCCTCGATGATCGCGAGATACTCGCGCCGCTGCTCGTCGGTGACCTCCCGTTGGAGCAGAATCGACGTGAAGCCCAGCACGCTCGCAAGCGGTGTCCTCAGCTCGTGCGCGACGATGCTGACGAGCTCGGATTTCGCGTGCTCGCTCTCGCGGAGCTTTTCGTTTTGCTCCTCGAGCTCGCGTCGGCTCGCCTCGAGCCGCTCGGCCATCCGGTTGAACGCGTGCGTCAGCTCCTCGATCTCGCCGACGCCCTGAGGCCGGAGGCGAGTCGTGAGGTCGCCCCCGGCGAGGCGTGCCGCGCCTTCGGCGACCTCGCGGGCAGGCCGGGCGATCGACCGGGCGAGATAGAGACCGAACCCGATGATCAGCAAAGCCGAAGCGATCAGGCCGGCGACAGCGGCTGCGATCGCCTCGTCGGATCGGCGCTGCGCGGTCGACGTCCGGGCGGCCGCGACAGCGCTCTCAGTCGAGAGGAAGTCGGCGAAATGGTCGCGGACGGCGGCGAGCTGTTGTGCTCCTTCCTGGCTGACGAATGCTTGTCGCGTTGCGGCGGGGCTCTCCCGTGCGATTTCGACCACGGGCACCGCGTAGTCGTTGACGTACTGGTCGATCGACGCGACGAGCGTCATGGCGCGACGCCGCTCGCCCGCCGTGGTGGACGCGAGCTGCTGGAAGTCGCGCAAGCTCTTGGGCAGCGCGGCCCGGGCGCTCGTCCACGGTGCGAGCAGGTCGTCCTTGCCCGTGAGGACGAAACCGCGGAGGCCGGTGTCGAGGTCGAGCACGAGCCTCTCGAGCCGGAGGGTCTCGGCGGTGACGGCCTTCGTGTGGCGCTCGCGCTTCGTCGCGTCGTCGAGCGTCGTGACGGCGAAGACGAGCACGCCGAAGGCGGCCGCTACGACCAGCGCGAGCAAGGCGCTTCCGACTACGAGGCGCGCAGAGAGCGACCTTGGGCGGCGGTCACTCGTTGGCACTATCGTCCTCGAGCAGCGCGATCGCGGCGTCGCGCAGCTCGTCGGGGTCGAACGGCTTGGCGACGAAGCGGTCTGCGCCGGCCTGGACTGCCGCGTCGTCCGAATGTGACCAGGCGCTGATCACGATCACCGGCGTGTCGGCGAAGTCGCGCGCGTTTCGCAGCTCGCGCAGCACGTCGAGACCGCTGCGGCCTGGCAGCATCAGATCGAGCACGATCAGGTCGGGCTGCGTTCGCCGCGCAAGCGCGAGGCCGCTTGGACCGTCGGGCGCCTCGAAGAAGCGATAACCGTCGTCGCCGAGCGCCAGCCGCACGAGTGTGCGTAGGTTCGGATCGTCCTCACAAATGAGGACAGTCTTGGCGGCGGTCTCGGCTATGGCGGTCACGACGGGTCAGGCGTCGGTACTCAGAGGTTGGCTCGCAATCCGTAAAACTGCAACCCGGCAGGGAAAAGTCCTTCACGTAGAGTCGGGACTCCCTATGTCTGAGCGGAATATCGTCGGAATCGGCGGGGGTGGGTCGAGCGAGGAGGAGACGCGACGGTTGGTGGCCCACGCCGTCGGGCTGACGGGGAAGAAGCAACCCAAGGTTTCCGTCGTCCCCACCGCCGTCGCTGACGACGCTGACCTCGTCCTCAGCGTTTTCGGGCTTTTACCAGAGGGCGCTCGGCCGTCGTTCGTGCCGTTTTTTCCCTGGCCGCCAGAGGACCTGCGCCGGTTCGCTCTCGACCAGGACGTCATCTTCGTAAGCGGCGGCAATACGGCGAACATGCTCGCGATCTGGCGCGTGCACGGCTTCGACCAGATCCTGCGGGAGGCCTGGGAGGCTGGGATCGTGTTGACCGGCTGGAGCGCCGGGATGATTTGCTGGTTCGAGGCGGGAGTGACCGACTCGTTCGGCCCTCAGCTCGAGGGCATGCACGACGGCCTCGGCTTTCTCGCCGGCAGCGCGTGCCCGCACTACGACGGTGAGGAGCTGCGGCGGCCGGTCTATGCGAAGCTCGTTGCCGACGGGTTCCCGCCCGGCGTCGCCGCAGACGACGGCGTCTGCCTCCACTACAAGGGAACTGAGCTCGCCGAGGTCGTGAGCGTGCGCGAGGGCGCCGGCGCCTATCGCGTCGGCCCGGACGGCGAGGAGCCGTTGCCGGTCCGCCTGCTCGGCTGAGTCACCGCGCGGCCGCCGCGCTCTTTCTGCGGGATCGAGGTGTGGTGCGGATTCGCGGCCGATTGCTTGCCGGCGTGGTAGACGGCGAAGCGCTTGCAGAGCGATCCTGTCAGCAGCAGCACGCCTGCGGCGACCGCGCCCGTCCGGTGCCGTCCGGCCCGCGCCATCAGCGTCGTGCCGGCGAGCGTGCTCGCCGTGGCGAGCCGCGAGTACTTCCCTGCCTCGCCCTCGTGGTAGACCGAGCCGACCAGCTTGCCGAGCCGTCTCTCCATCAGCTTCGAGACCGCGAGCTCGGCGACGCCGCCGATGAGGCCCAGCCGTCGCGCCGGGCCGGCGTGCTCGGCCGGCGTCAAGATCGCCGCCGCGCCTCCCGCGCTGGCGGCGGCGCTCGACGCGAACAAGACGGGCAGCTCCCGCCGCGCCTCGTGCCAGGCCGGCACGACCGATTGCGCCACCAGCGCCCCCGTGTACGTCGCCTGCGCGGGCCCGATCAGCCCAGCAACGACCTGCGCCGTTGCGCGGACGCGCGGCATGACGCCGAAGAGCCGGCACGCCGCGGCGATTCCCGTCGCTGTGCTCTCAGCCGAGAAGATCCAGGTCCCGACGCTCATCGGCGAGGTGACCTTGAAGACACGCAGCATGTTCAGAAAGCGCAGCGGCCGTCCGAGGTCCTTGATCAGGAAGTACGGGCTGATCGCAACGCCGGCCGTCGCGGCCGCGAGTGCCGAAGTCCGCAGCCGCGGATTGCCCGAAAGCTGTGCGCCAAGGGCGAGCAGGTCGGATGCGCCCGCGAGGCCGCCGGTGAAGAAGTAGAGGGGAATGGCCTTTTCCCAGACGGGCTCTTTGATGATCGGCCGGCCGTAGTAAGAGAGCGCGTCTGTCGGCGAGGTCGCTGTCATTCGTCGCCCCCGAAGAAAGCTGCCGCAACGCCGACCGCCAGCACGCCGGCTGCCACCGCGGCCGCGCCCCAGATCGTGCCGAGGTGCTTGGTCGGCACGATCGGCTGCGGAGGCAACCCGTAGACCTCCGGCTCGTCCAGTAGCAGGAAGAACGCTCCCGCGCCGCCGATCCCGTCGTTCTCGTCCGCGAGGTAGAGGCGCGCCTCGGAGACCCCTGCCTCGACGAGGTCACCGCAGCGCTCCCGTGCACGCTCGATCAGCTCGTCCAGCGGCCCGAACTGGATCGAGTCGGTCGGACAGGCCTTCGCGCAGGCCGGCTCCATTCCGTCCTGCAGCCGGTCGTAGCAGAGCGTGCACTTGTGCGCGGCACCGTCGCCGCTTAGCTCGCGCCTTGTGATCACTCCGAAGGGACAGGCCGTGACGCAGTAACCGCAGCCGTTGCAGACGTCGTCCTGGATCACGACGGTGCCGAACTCGGTGCGGAAGATCGCACCGGTCGGGCAGACGTCGAGGCAGCCCGCGTGCGTGCAGTGCTTGCAGACGTCGGACTCCATCAGCCAGCGGAAGTCCTGGTTGCCTCGCTTGAGCGGATCGGGGGCCTGCTGCTCGATGAAGGCGACGTGGCGCCAGGAGTTCGCGCTCAGCTCGCCCGTGTTGTCGTAGGAGTTGCCGGTCCAGACGAGCCCGTCCTCGGGGACGAGGTTCCACTCTTTGCAGGCGACCTCGCAGGCCTTGCAGCCGATGCAGACGGACGTGTCCGTGAAGAAGCCGACCCGCCGCTCCGCCTCGGGGCCGTAGGTCTCGACGCCGTCCGCGAGCTTCACGCCGGTGCCCTCATCGGAACGTCCGGGGTCTGACCCCCGACATGGCTCGAATGAACACGGCAGACCGGCCGAACATGCCGCGCGTTCGGCGCGTGAACACGGGATTGACCGTTCCGGCCATTGTCCGGGGTCTGACCCCCAGACACGGCTTCGATGGACACGGCGTGCTTCACGCCGAGACCTCATGCGTCGAGGGATAGGACTCGACCAGCTCTCGCAGGGCGCGACCGCGCGGCCGTCGCCCGGGGCGGATATCACAGGTCGCGGCCTTGACCTCCTGAATGTGGACGTTCGGGTCGAGCGCGACCGGGAAGAGGTCGTTGCCCGAGTCGCCGGTGGTCAGGCCGCGCGTGCCCCAGTGATACGGAACGCCGACGTGGTGGACCGTCCGGCCGTCGACAGCGAGCGGCTTCATTCGCTCGGTCACCAGCACGCGCGCCTCGATCGCCGTCCTCGCCGTCACGATCGTGGCCCAGCCGCCGTGCTCGAGCTTGCGCTCGTCCGCCAGCTCGGGCGAGACCTCGCAGAAGAACGCCGGCTGTAGCTCGGCGAGGTAGGGGAGCGTCCTGCTCATTGCGCCCGCCGTGTGGTGCTCGGTCAGCCGGTAGGTCCAGACGACGTACGGATAGGCGTCGCTCTCCGCCGGGTTGTACGGGTTCTCCCGGCGAGCGAAGAGCTGCCGCGTCGGGTTCGATCGCTGCCCGTAGAGCGGGTTTCCGAACGGCGACTCGTGCGGCTCGTAGTGGGTCGGCATCGGCCCGTCCGTCAGTCCTGCCGCCGCGAACAGCCAGCCGCGCCCGTCGGCCTGAAGGATGAACGGATGGTCGCCGGCGATCGCGTCCTCGGCGGTGGCCTCGTCCGGGGGGACGTACGTCGGTGGCTTGTCCACCTGGAAATCAGGCGTGTCCGCACCCGTCCACTTCTTCTCGGCCGCGTCCCACCAGACCAGCTTCTTGCGTTCCGACCAGGGCTTGCCCTCGGGATCCGCGGAAGCGCGGTTGTAGAGGGTTCGCCGGTTCAGCGGCCAGGCCCAGCCCCACTCCTTCGCGATCCAGTCCTGTTCCTGCCCCGGCGTCTTCCGGGCCGGCTTGTTCTGCTCGTCCGCGTACGAGCCGCAGTAGATCCAGCAGCCCGCCGACGTCGAGCCGTCGTTCTTTAGCTCGGTGTAGGTACCAAGTGCGTTGCCGTCAGGTCCGACGCCGTTGATCTCGCGCAGCACCTGATCGGCGCTTGGGTCCTCGTAGGGGCCGCTTGTCGTGTACTGCCAGGCCAGCTCGAGCAGCGGCCTGTCGCGCGGGTCGTCCGAGTCGGCCAGCTTCTCGCGGAGCTTGCGGCCGAGGTGGTACATGAACCAGAGCTCGGAGCGACGGTCGCCTTCGGGCTCGAGCGCCTTGAAGTGCCACTGGAGCAGTCGCTGGGTGTTCGTGAAGGCGCCGTCCTTCTCGACGTGTGCCGCCGCCGGCAGCAGGAAGACCTCGGTCCCGATCTGCTCCGTCTCGAGCTCGCCGGTCTCAATTTCCGGCGCGTCCTTCCAGAACGAGGCGCTCTCGATCTCGTAGAGGTCACGGACGACGAGCCAGTCGAGGCTCGCAAGCGCGAGCCGCTGCAGCTTTGCGTGCGACGAGCCGACGCCCGGGTTCTCGCCGAGGAGGAAGAAGCCCTTGACCTTGCGGTCGAGCATGTCGAACGCGGTCTGGTAGGTCGAGTGGTCGCCGCTGATCTTCGGCAGGTAGTCGAAGCAGAAGTCGTTCTCCTTGGTCGCGCGCCCGCCCCAGAACGCCTTCAGCTGGCTGATCAGATAGGCGTCGGCGTGGCCCCACCAGCCGGTCGTGACGGTGTGGTTCTCGAGGTAGGTGGCGAGGTCGGGGTCCTGGCGCGCGTGCGGCATCGACAGGTAGCCCGGCAGGACGTTGTAGAGGGTGGCGAGGTCGGTCGAGCCCTGGATGGAAGCGTGTCCACGCAGAGCGACGATTCCGCCTCCGGGCCGGCCGATGTTCCCGAGCAGGAGCTGGACGATCGCGGCGGTGCGGATGTACTGGACGCCGACCGTGTGCTGCGTCCAGCCGACCGAGTAGACGATCGCGCTCGTCCGCTCGCGGCCGGAGTTCTCGCACAACGACTCGGCGACCTCGAGGAACTGCTGCTTCGTGCAGCCGCAGATCTGCGAGACCACCTCAGGCGTGTAGCGGCGGAAGTGCTTCTTCAGCAGCTGGAAGACGCAACGCGGATGCTCGAGCGTCGGGTCTTCCTCGGGCGGCTCGCCGTACTCGAGCGAAGCTGACTGGCCGCCGTGGCCGGATTGCTCGCCCCTCGTGCCGCCGCGCTCGGCGCCCGCCTCCTTGACCGACATGCCGGCGTACTCCCAGGACGAGGTGTCGTATGTGCGCTGCTTGGGGTCGAAGCCCGAGAAGACGCCGTCGAGGTCCTCGGTGTCGCGGAAGTCCTCCCGGATGATCACGGGCGCGTTCGTGTAGTGCTTGACGTACTCGTCGAACCAGCGCTCGTTCTCGAGAATGTAGTTGACGACGCCGCCGAGGAAGGCGATGTCAGTGCCGGCGCGGATCGGGACGAAGAGGCTCGCCGCGGCGCTCGTCCGCGTGAATCGCGGATCGACGTGGATCACCCGCGCACCTTTCTGACGCGCTTCCATCACCCACTGGAAGCCGACCGGGTGGTTCTCGGCCATGTTCGAGCCCATGATCAGGATGCAGTCCGAGTTGGCCAGGTCTTGCTGGAAGTCCGTGGCCCCGCCTCGTCCGAACGAGGTCCCCAGACCGGGGACCGTGGAGCTGTGTCATATGCGGGCCTGGTTCTCGACCTGGACGATGCCGAGACCCAGGGCCAGCTTCTTGATCAGATAGTTCTCCTCGTTGTCGAGGGTCGCGCCGCCGAGCATCGCGATTCCCATCGTCCGGTTGAGCCTGTTGCCCTGCTCGTCCGCGTCCTCCCAGGTCGACCGCCTAGTGTCGATCACCCGGTCGGAGATCATCTCCATCGCCTCGTCGAGCTCCAGCTCCTCCCACTGGGTGCCGTAGGGGCGCCGGTACTTGACCCTGCTCAGGCGCAGTGGGCTGGTGACGAGGCTCTTGGAAGCGGAGCCTTTTGGACAGAGGCGTCCGCGGGAGATCGGGCTGTCCGGGTCGCCTTCGATCTGATCGACCTTGCCGTCGCGGACGTAGACGAGCTGCCCGCAACCGACCGCGCAGTAGGGACAGACGGATTTGACGACGTGCTGAGCCCCGGCGGTGCGCGGGCGCAGCTGCTCGGTCTTGGCCGATTGCACCGCCTTGCCACGACCGAGCGGATCGTCTTGGGCCGCCTGTCGCAAGACCGGCCAGCGCGCGATCAGCTTGCCGAGCTCCACTTCATCTTCCTATCGCAATCGAGACTAAGCGAAACCGCCAGGCTCGTTGGGCGTAACGCGTAGGCCGAGCACGTCGGGGCGGTGGTAGTGACCGGCCGGATCGAAGCGCTGGCGCTCCTCGTCCAGCCGGGCCGGGTCGAGCTCGGCGTAGAGGATTCCCTCCTCGCCGTAGAGCGGCCCGGCGAGGTAGGAGCCGTCGGGAGCGAGAATCGCGCTGCCGCCGCGGCCCACGAGGTCGATCCCCTCGAGCAGGCTCGCAAGCGGAAAGTCTTTCGGGTACGCGGACGCCCGCTGGAAGTGACTCGGACTGACGACGAACGCGCGCGCCTCACGGGCGATGTGGATCAGCGTCGGCTGCCAGCTGTCGCCGTCGTCGGCGGTCGAGGCAATGTAGATCTCGACCCCGGACTCGTAGAGCGCGAACCGCGCGAGCGGCATGTAGTTCTCCCAGCAGATCAGCCCGCCGATCCTGCCGATCCCGGTCTCGATTGCCCGCAGGCCCTCGCCGTCGCCCTGCCCCCAGACGAGCCGCTCGTGGTTCGTCGGCACGAGCTTGCGGTGCTTCAGAGCGAGGGAGCCGTCAGGCGCGTGGTAGAGCAGGGTGTTGTAGAGCGTTCCTGGCCGCTCGGGGTCGCGCTCGGTGACGCCGGTCACGAGCCAGACCTCGTTCTCGCGCGCGATCTCGGCGAGCCGGTCGGCGGGCTCGCTCGGAACCTCGAGCGATTCCCGAGCGAGCAGGGCGAAGGCCTCCTTCGCGCCCGGCTCCTGCCACCCGGCCAGCGCACGCGCCCAGACCGACGAGGGATACGCGGGGATGAACGCCTCCGGAAAGACGAGCAGCTTGGCGTCGTTGCCCGCGGCCTCGGCGGCCAGGCGGCCGAGCTTCTCGATCGTCGCGTCGCGGTCGAGGATCACGGGCTCCGCCTGGATGCAGGCGACGGTGACGGGGACCTTCACGGGGCCATTGTCGCGGCTCACACAACAAAGCGCGCTTAACGGGCTGCAACGGGGCGGGGCTATTACCGGACAAAGAGCTCAGGGGGGCAGTCCCAGATCGATCGCCTCTTGCGAGCGCCAGGGACGCGGCTGGGCCGCACCCCTGGCGTGTCGCGTTTCTCAGTAGCCCGTGCCGAAACTGGTCCGCGGAACCGTCGCCAGCACCTGCTGCTGGTAGTACACCGGTCCGCCTCCATCGGCGGAGACGTCCTCTGACGGGTAGTGCGTCGAGACGAAGAGCGCGTAGACGTTGTCGTTCGAGATCGCGAGGCCGAAGTAGTCGCCGATGAAGCCCCTTCCGACGGGGCACGGGTCTCGGTGACCGGCACACGGATACTGCGAGATCCCGTCCACCTTTTGCGCGGGCTGGTCGGGATCCCACGCGAACTGCGTGAGACGCACGTTCCCGCCGACCGGGACGGCTCCGGCAGCGCCACCAAGGTCCTTGTAGGCCTGAAGGGAGACGTCGATGCAGGTATTCGCGTCCCCCCAGTGCGCCTGGATGATCGACGGGTCGTCGGTCGGGCAGTTCGCCCGGCGGTCGTAGAAGGCGACAGCGACGGCGCCCGAAGGCCCCGCCGCGACCGACGGCTGGAACTGGTCGGTCGACCCAGTGTTCGCGTCGTCGTTGACGAGCGCCGGCGTCGACCAGGTCGCGCCGCCGTCAGTCGACTGTGTGAAGTAGACATCGGAGTGGCTCGCGGCCGGATCCCAGTTCTCATAAGTCAGGTAGAGATGGCCCGAAAAAGTTGGACTCGCGGCGAAGTTCTCGAGGATTCCGTCCCGGAAGTTCGTCGGCGGGAAGTAGCCAAGCGAGTTCTCGATCGGCGAGGCCGCGACCACGAACGGGCCCCACGTCTGCCCGTCGTCCGTCGACTTCGTCACGTAGATGTTCCCGACCTTGTTCTTGTTCAGGTCGAACCCGCCCTCGAACGCGACGTAGACCGTGCCGTCGGGGCCGATCGAGGGATACACGTAGGTGTTCCCCGGGGTCGTCGCGGACGGCGTCGAGAGCTGCACGGCCTTGGAGAAGGTCTGGCCGCGATCGCGTGAGACGGCGACCATGATCTTGCCGTTGCCGTTGGCACCGTTGAAAGTCGTCCACATCGCGTAGACGTGGTCCTGGTACAGGCTGCCGGGGATGTGGTTGACGGCGATCCACTGCTTGTCCTCGACGTGTCCAAACGAAAGGCTCGTCTGGTTGTTCGTACTGTCGATCGCTCGGCCGCCGTTCCCTTTCACCCAATGGCGGCCGAGGTCGTCCGAGTACGAGACATCGATCTCGCCGTTCGGGTGCAAGCCGCCCTCCCAATAGGCATTGAACGGCAGTGTTGTCTGGTACACGCGCCCCTGGGTGTCGAAGTCTGCGTTGGGGTCGGTGTTGTTCGTCCAGCTGGGCGGCATCGCCTGCGTGCCGACCGTGGTGCACTCATAGCCCTGCACCTGGTTCGTCGCGACCGTCGCTCCGTCGGCGATCGAGTACGAGCCGAGATGGAAGTCGTAGAAGGTGCTCCACTTCCCGATGAAGAACTTCGAGGTTCCGACGAGGTTCTCGGTGCCTGGCTTGACCGCGAGCCACGATTCCGAGTGGTTCGAATTCAGGTGCTGCGATCCGCAGGTGCCCGGCAAAGGCTTGGTCGAGCCCGGAGGGACCGGGTATCCACCGCCTTCGACAGGTTCGCTTGCGACGACGTTCGTACCGACGAGGCTCCAGGATGGACTCGCCCCACTCGCAATCGCAAGGATCCCAGCCGCCGCGACTGCCGCCACGAGCCCGACCAGGATTGCCAGGATTCTCTTCACGGTCGCCCCCCTCCGTTTGAGATATCGGGCACTTGATGTAGGGCGGCAGCTTACTCGCGCGGGAAAAAGCAAGTCTCCGAAGGCTTAACACAGACGCAAAGCACGCTTAACGGCGCTGCAACGGGGCGGGGTTATAACCGGACCGTGAGCTCACGGGGGCATGTATTGCCGGCCGCTGCGCTCGGCGCGGCGAGTGTGCTCGGAGGGGTGGTCTCGCTCGTCGGGGCCGCGGCGCTCGGGGTGGGCCGCACGACGACAACCGTGCGGCAGATCCAGCCGGCGCTCGGCGGCAACTCTCCGACCTCGTTTGAGACGGCGAAACCCGGTAGGGGGCTGTCGATCAACAAGATCTTCCACGAGGACGCGCCCGGCGTCGTGCAGGTCACCTCGACGCAGGTGATCAGGACGAGCTCCGATCCGTTCTTCAACTTCGGTGTGCCCCAGACGCAGACCCAGAAGGCGCTCGGGTCCGGCTTCGTGATGGATAAGGCCGGCCACATCGTGACGAACTACCACGTCGTCGCCGGCGCAAGGTCGGTCGAGGTCAGCTTCTCGAACAACGACAACATGAAGGCGCGAGTCGTCGGTTCCGATCCGTCGACGGACCTCGCTGTCCTGCAGGTCGACGCGCGGTCACGCGCTCTGACGCCACTCCCGTTCGGCAACTCGGACCGGGTCAGGGTCGGCGACTCGGTGGTCGCGATCGGCAATCCGCTCGGCTACGACCGCTCGGTGACCGCCGGCATCGTCAGCGCAGTTCAGCGCGCGATCAGCGCGCCGAACCAGTATCCGATCGACCACGTGATCCAGACGGACGCGCCGATCAACCACGGCAACTCCGGCGGTCCGCTGATCAACTCGCGCGGCCAGGTGGTCGGAGTTGCCGCCCAGATCGCGACCGGCAATACGGGCAGCGACGGCAACATCGGCATCGGCTTTGCGATCCCGGTCAACACCGTTCGCACGGTCGTCGCCCAGCTGATCAAGAAGGGCAAGGTCGAGCACGCCTTCATCGGCATGACCGCGAAGCCGGTCACGGCCCAGATCGCTCGGCTCTTCAGGCTCCCCTCGCAGAGCGGCCTCCTGGTCGCCACCGTGCAGCCCGGCAGCGGTGCGGCTGCTGCCGGGCTTCGCGCGGGTCCCGATACCGCCGTCGTCTCGGGCGAAAGCTGGCCCATCGGCGGTGACCTGATCGTCTCGGCCGACGGGGTCGCGCTGAGCTCGATCGACCAGCTCCGCGACCTGATCGCGGCGAAGCAGCCGGGCCAGTCGCTCTCCCTCGTGGTCTATCGCGGCACTAAGAAACTGACTCTCGGCGTCAAGCTTGGACGGCAGCCATCTTCCCCCGGTTGACCGTCCTGGAAGGCCCCTGACCCCTTGGGGGCCGCGCTCCCGCGCCAGCCGTCGCCAGCACGGCTTGCGGGAGCGCTTACTGGAGGGCCCGATGCCTGCCCGGGCCCTCCAGTCTTCTTCTTCCGAGGAAGACTGGAGGGAATTTGACCGCCCGCAGACCCTCGCCGCTTCGCGGCGAGGCCTTCACGCACCGGGCCCCGCGCTCGGCTCTTAGCTAGGGACAGCTCGTTCGGCCGCGTTCGGCGGCGTTTAGCCTTCGGCTCTTGATTGAGCAGCGTTTCGGCGAAAGTTCGCCGTTTTCGGTGGGGGTCGAGGAGGAGGTGATGATCCTCGACGCCGAGTCGCTCGCGCTCGCGCCTGAGGTGGAGGTGCTGATCGGCGAGTCGGAGAAGCTCGAGCTGCCGGGGCGGCTGAAGACCGAGCTCTTCGCTTCGGTCGTCGAGCTGAACACGGACATCTGCGACTCGGTCGGCGGGGCGCACGAAGCGCTAAGTGAGTTGCGCCGCGCGGCTGCGCGGATTGCCGGGGAGAACCGCCTTCGCATCGCCGCAGCCGGCAGCCATCCGTTCAGCGACCCGGAGCAGCAGCAGATCGCGGCCGATCCGCGCTACAAGGAGTTCGTCGGCTTCGCGGGGGTCTCGGCGCGCCGCCAGGGCGTCAGCGGACTCCACGTCCACGTAGGCATGTCGACCGCCGAAGCCTGCTACGCGACCCTGGAAGGGATCCTGCCGTGGCTGCCGCTCGTGCTCGCATTGTCGGCGAACTCGCCCTACCTCGCGGGGCGCGCGACGGGGCTCGCGTCCAACCGCGCCGAGGTGCTGGCGCAGCTGCCCCGCGCCGGGGCGCCCCCGGCGTTCGGCTCCTACGAGGCCTGGGAGAGCTTTGTCGAACGCCTGATCGGTCTCGGGCTCGCCGACGACTACACGCGTTTCTGGTGGGATGTTCGGCCCCATCCCCGCTTCGGGACGCTCGAGATCCGAATGCCGGACCAGCCGACCAGCCTTGCCGTCACCGCCGCGCTCACCGCGCTGCTCCAGGCTCTCTGTGCGTCCGTCGACGTCGAACAGGCTCGGCCGGCCGAGCGCGGCGACTACGCCCAGAACCGGTGGGCGGCGCTGCGCTTCGGCCCTGGGGCCGAGCTCATCCACCCCGACGGCACGCGCCTGGTTCGCGCCCCCGAGCTCGCACGCGAGCTCCTCGATTTCGTCGGGCCGGCGGCAGAGAAGCTTGGAACGACCGACGAGCTCGCGGTTCTCGATCCGTCGACCTGCGAGGGCGAGCGCCAGCTCGAGATCGGCGGGCGCGAAGGGCTGGAAGCGGTCTGCGCCGACCTGGTCGAGCGGACGCTAGGCTGAAGGCCAATGGCCGTTCGGTCGGAAACGCTCCAGGTCAGCGGGATCCGCTGTGAACGCTGCGTGCAGAGGCTGGGGGCGGCGCTCCAGGGCCACGACGGTCTCGAGTTCGCGAACGCGAACCTGATGGGTACGGTGACGCTCAGCTGGGACGAGGAGCGCACCGATCTCGAAGCGCTCCTCGCCGCGATGGCCAAGGGCGGGTTCCGCCCGGCCCAGTCCGTTTAGGAGGGTTTGACGGAATAGCCGGGCCGACGACGAGGGGTATCCCGTCAAACCCTCCTAGGGCTTGCCCGACCCCCGATCGCTGAGGTAGCCGGTCGTCGTGCCGTCTTGGTCGGCATCGAGTCCGCCCTCGCGGATCTCGGCACGCTCCTGGTCGGCCGGTTGGCCGCCGGCGCGAAGGAGATCCTGATCGGCGCCGCGCGCGGGATCGTCCGGCAACAGCTCGCCGTACCCCTCGGTCTCCGGAGCCGGCGTGCCTTCCGCCAGGCCGAAGTGCTCGGCGACGGCCTGGGTGTCGATCGAACCGTTCTCGAGCTTCGGCGAGCTCTCGACGATCTCCTTCGAGACGCTGAGCCGAACGATCTGGTCGCCGTCGGTGGTGTGGGCAAATGCCTCCGGCACGGCGTGCCGGGTCTTTATCAGCAGCCCGTGCTCGATGATCACGTGCCGGTCGCGGACCTCGACAACGTGACCGATCTTGCAGTCGTCGCTGGTGACGACCTCGAACCCTTTCATTGCAACCTGCCTTTCGGTTGGTGGCAGGACCCGCCCTACCCGCAAGCGACCGGGAACTAACGGGGAATGCGGGGCCGGCCCGCTGCGTTGGAGGCTGAAAGGAACGTTGCTAGGGTGGCCGCCGTGGGTGAGACGGCACCTGAGACAGAGGCAAGAAGACTCGCCGAGGACGCGCGAGACCGGGTTCGGTTCGAGGAGGAAGCGCTCGAGCTGGCCGACCAGGTCTATCGCGTTGCGAGGCGAATGGTCTCGTCCCGAGAGGAAGCCGAGGATTTGATGCAGGAGACATACGCACGGGCCTTTCGAAGCTGGAGGTCTTTCCAGCCGGGAACGAATCTCCGGGCGTGGCTTCTCCGCATCCTTACGAACCTCAACATCGACAGGGGCAGGCGCGTGCAGCGCGCCCCGGACATGCAGCCGCTCGAAGAGGGCGACTACTTCCTCTACAACAAGCTCGAGGAGTCGACGCAGGCGCCGAATCCGGACGAGGAGCGCGTGCTCGAACGGCTCTCCCAGGACGACGCTGTTTCGGCGCTCTCGGCGGTGCCCCATGATTTTCGCGACGCAATCGTGCTCGTCGACATCGGCGACTTCAGCTACAACGACGCGGCGCAGATCCTCGACATCCCGGTGGGAACCGTGATGTCTCGCCTACACCGCGGGCGGCGAATCCTGAAGCGGGAGCTCGCCGACCGGGCGGTTACTGATGGAGGTGACGTGACGTGAGTGGGTTCGCAATCGATCCATGCGATCAGTGCGAAGAGCTGCTGCAGCCCTTCCTCGACCGTGACCTCAGCGAGGAGGAGCGGATGGTTGCGGAGGACCACCTGACCGGCTGTGAGTACTGCCGCAAGCGCTACCGGTTCGAGGAGCAGCTGCGGCGCTTCGTCCGCCAGGCAGTGGTGGAGCCGATGTCGCCGGAGCTGAAGACGAAGCTCGCCGAACTGCGCACGCCCCTGATCTAGTGGCCTGACCGGCAACGTCGACCAAGCTCCCTGGTCCGCGATCACGCTGCGCCAGAGTCCACGCTCGCCCTTGTCAAGGCTGCGAGCCTTGCCCGCGGGCGATCGCGGCCTCTGGCTTGGTGCTCGCGACCCAGGAAACGGGCAACGTCACCGGTCAGACCACTAGCCGATTCGGGGCGGCCCGGCGATCACGACGAGGCGGCGCGGGTTGCTGCCGCCCGGAAGTGGCTTCGCCTGAACGCCCAACTGGCGGGCGAGACGGTTCCCGTAGGCGTCGCCACCGGGCTCGAAGTAGACGGCAGTGCTCGGGTAGTCGAACCGGTCGGCCCTCGCCACGCGCTTGATCTTGTAACCGAGCCCGCCGATCTTGCTCGCGAGCGCCCGCGTGTAGTAGATGTCGCCGCCGCCGTTCAGGACGTCGACGCTGAACTTCCACGGCGGTGGGAGGGCCGTCGTCTCCAGGTTCCTCTTCTTCGCGTCGCCTCCGAAGCCGCCAAGGAGGGTGACGGCGAGGGCCACGAGCACCACGACTCCCGCTGCGACGCTGACGATTCGGCTGCGTGGATACCGCTCCGGGCGCGGCTCGACCGGCAGGCGGGCAAGCCCGCGCGCCTCGTCCTGGTCGATGCCGAGCGCCGTCGCATAGAGGACGACCGCGACCAGGGCGTCGTCGGCGCTGGGAAAACGGTAGACGCGCCCCTCCTCGAGCCACTCGATCTGGTCAGCCGTGAGTCCGGCGCGGCGAGCGGCCTCGTCGACCGTCAGCTTGCGCTGGAGACGGGCCGATGCGAGCGGCGAAGGCTCTTGCTGCTCGACTTGTGCGACGACCGACATGGGACGCGTTCTTCATTCTTCGCCGGCGCCGCCCACCCTCCCGCCGAGGTCGTCCGGCACGTCGACGTCCCCCGGCGCGCCGAGGTCGTCAGACGGGACGAGGTTCGGCTCGAGTGCGCGTGCGCCCTCGTCGGGAATCTGCGCCCACACCTCGCGATCGAGGAGGACCGGGTGGCCGCGGTTGCCGCCGTAGCTCGCGGCGAGGATGTCGCCGGTGCCCTCGCGCCAGGCGGCGACGACCCGGTCGATCGCCTCAGGCGCGAGCTTCGGCCCGTCGGCCAGGATGACCACCGCCGCCTCGGTCGCCGGCGACAGCGCAGCCAGCCCGCAGCGCAGCGAGGCGCCGGGGCCTCGCTGCCAGTCGGCGCAGCGCACGACCCGCGCATCGGTGTCGACCGCGTGGGCGCCGACGACGACGACGATCTCGTCGATCGAGTGCGCCCTGCGAACACGCTCGAGCACGGGCTCGAGCAGGAGCCGCTGCTTCGGCGACCCGAAACGGGACGAAGCTCCCGCCGCCAGGACGACTGCAGAGACCATGGCGCACATTGTTCACACCCGCGTCACAGACACGTCTGGATTTCCGAGTTACGCTCGCCGCGGGGAGGAGGCTGGGTACGCCTTGGATCACGCGTCAACATCTAACGAGGCGCCGGTTTGGACGCGTCAGGCTTTTACCGGCGCGCTGACCGCTTCGATCGCTCGACGGATCAGCGCTCGGGCGATCTGCACCTTGTAGGCGGTCCCCGGCAGCGGGGTCGCCTGCTCGAGCGCATCGGCAGACGACAAAGCCCAGGGGATCGGCGCCACTCCGGCCAGCGCGAACCTGATGCCGTCTGAGAAGCGGGCCGCGGCCACCCCGACGATTGCGAACGACCACTTTCGGCGCTCCATCGCCTTCAGGTAGACGCTCGCCTCCGGCTGCGGAACATCGAGCTCAAGGATCAGCTCCCCCGGCTCGAGCGCGGTCACGTTGCGGTCGTCGTCGGTCGGCAGGCGGTAGAGGTCGGCGAGCGGAAGCTCGCGGCTCGTCGTCCGCAGGCGCGCGCTCAGCGCCAGCAGCGCCGCGGCCGGGTCGGACGGATGCGCCGACGCACAGCGGTCATTGCCGAAGATCGCGTGCTCACGGTGTTGGCCGGCCTTGGCGTTGCACACGTCGCCGCCGTGGAGATAGCAGGGAAACTTGAGCCGCCAGTACCAGCACCGCGTCGCCTGCAGCAGGTTGCCGCCGAGCGTGCTCATCGACCGCAGCTGGGGCGACGCCGCGAGCGAGCACGCCTCGCGCAAGGCCTGCGGGATCTCCGGATCGGCCTCGAGCTCCGCAAGCGTCGTGCCCGCTCCGATCCGTGTTCCGTCGACCCCGCGCGGGACGACGTCGCGGAGCTCGACCAACTTGTCGGCGCGAACGATCCCGTCGCGGAGCAGCGGTACGAGCTCCGTCCCGCCCGCAAGCGCCACGGAGCCGTTCCCGAGCGCCGCCGCCGCGGCCTCGGCGGACTCAGGCCGGACTAGCTCCAACTCGCTCCGGCGTTCGCCGCCGCTCTTCCGCCTCGCGCAGCGCGCGGAGCATCTCTTCGCGCGTGATCGGCAGCGAATGGATGTCCGCGCCGGTCGCGTCGCGGATCGCGTTCGCGATCGCGGCGGCGGTTGGGATGATCGGCGGCTCGCCGAGCCCCTTCGACCCGAGGTTGGTCAGATGCTCGTCCGGCTTGTCGACGAACTCGCAGACGATTTCCGGCACGTCCGCGATCGTCGGCAGCTTGTACGAGTCGAGCGTCACTGTCAGCGTCGTGCCGCTCTGCGGGTCGAGCAGGCGCTCCTCGGAGAGTGTGTGTCCGATCCCCTGGATGATCCCTCCCTCGACCTGGCTCTGAGCGCCGAGCGGATTGATGATCCGGCCGACGTCGTGGATCGCAGCGATGCGCTCGACGCGGATCTCCCCGGTCTCGACGTCGACGGCGACCTCGGCGACCTGGATCCCGAAGGTCAGCACGCGCATCCCCGTCGGGTTCGGCCCCCGGGCGCCCTTGCCCAGGATCTGGGCGTCCTCGAGCAGTCCGGTCACCTCCTCGAGCGGCCACGAGCCGCCGTCCGCCGAGATCACCTGTCCGTCCTCGATGTCGAGCACGCGCTCCTCGAGGTGGTAGCGCTGAGCGGCGATCTCGATCAATTGCCGTTTCGCATCGGCGGCCGCGGCGCGAACGGCCGGGCCCATCGAGGGCGTCGTCGACGAGCCGGCCGAGATCGACGCGTAGGGTCCGCGCGCCGAGTCGCCGAGCTCGACCCGCACGTTGCTCAGCGGCACCCCGAGCTCCTCGGCCGCGATCTGCGCCATCGCCGTCCGGGTCCCCGTGCCGATGTCCTGCATCGCCGTCACGACGACGGCGCGGCCGTCCGAGCCGACCCGGATCCACGCGTACGACGGGGGGCCGCCGCCGCCGTACCAGGTTTGACTCGCAAGACCGACACCGCGCTTCCAGACGTCGTCGGAGCGCGCTCGCACGGCCGCTCGGCGCGCCCAGTGCGGCTCGGCCATCCGATAGCAGTCGAGCAGGTTCTTCGACGAGAATGGGCGGCCCTCGACCAGGTCGTGGTCGGCGTAGTTCCGGCGCCGGAGCTCGAGCGGGTCGAGATCGAGCTTTGCGGCGAGCTCGTCGAGCAGGGACTCGAGCCCGAACGTTCCTTCCACGAAGCCCGGGGCGCGGAAGGCAGCGTTCGGCGGGGTGTTCAGCTTTGTGCTGAACGTGTGGGTACGCACGTTCTCGCAGTCGTAGAGCATCTCCATCGGCCCGTAGGTCGGGCACGAGAATCCGTCCCAGCCGATTGCGTTGATG
>Ga0137403_10001605_pt1 | contig 28406 bp, 27 predicted proteins | sample CZOMad2_1_16fung_FD_122057 | JGI IMG/M metagenome (GOLD analysis project Ga0137403, IMG submission 122057) | Vadose zone soil fungal communities from Angelo Coast Range Reserve, California, USA - CZOMad2_1_16fungal (Hybrid Assembly) | ecosystem: Environmental > Terrestrial > Soil > Vadose zone... | reverse complement strand
CAGTTTTCCGGACATTCTTTTCCTCCCGACGGAGTTGCCGCGCGGCACGCTCGACCACGCTCTGTTTCAAAACCGCAGGAGCAGTTTTTCGTACTCGCTGTGCGGCCCAATCCAGAACCAAATTAGCTTATCGTGGACTTTCTTGAATCGGAGCGAAGGATGTGCGGGGTTCTCCGACCAGAAACGATATGCATTCTGCGCTTTGCCTGAATCGCAGCGGGCGCTGCCGCCAGAAGAGCCCGGAACTGATTGGTTGTTCGGGATTGCACGGCCTCTAGAGAGGCTTCGTGCGACCTGCAGCGTATTCAGCCAGCGCCTGTTCGGCAAGCTTGGCCAACGAATCCTGAGACTTCGCGAACGATTCGGACCAGCGCTGCTCAGAAGCAAGCTCCTCGAGCAGGATAGCAGCGACCGCGTCCTGTTCGGATGCGGGGAGCTTCGCGACCTCGTTTAGTGCTTTTTGAAGGAGCTGCGTCATGGGCGCAATCTTACTCTTTGTCGTTCATGTGGTCTAACGTTCGCGTTGAGCGGCCGAGCGATCACCGGCACCGCAGGCAAGGCAGTTCACGGTCCGCTCGAACGCGTTGTAGACGTCATTTCCGAGACCTCTTCCACTGCTCATATCGTTCCGAGATCATGCGGTGGGCATTTGCCTCGTTCTCGCGTGTATAAGCGACGTGATACATCGACGGGAGTTCTTTGCTGAAGTGCTCGATATAGTCGTTGAGGTAAGTCGCTTTGTAATAGTGCTGTGCGAATGCATTTCCTTCCTCACCAAGCATGTCCGAGATCAGGCACTCGCCCGACTCCCCATAGAGCTGGTTGCCCGACATGTCCCCCGCGCGATACTTCGCAAGATCGTTCTTCCACTGGGACTCGAACCAATCGCTCATCAAGCGTTCCTTCACGAGCCAGGATAGAAAGAATGCCGTGTGGTGATAAGCGTGTTCGCCAGGCAAACCCTGCTCCAGGATCCCGTCCATGTGGAACTTTGCCTTGTCGTAAACGAATAGCCTGTCCGCGCTCATGACGTCTAACGTTCGCGCCCACGCGCGGGCGCGGAAGGTGAAAGTGCGAAGTACGCCGCTTCTCGCCCGTCGCGGTGGGGCGCGGGGTTAGGTCGCAGCCGCTCAGTGCACCCTGTGCACACGGTCGGAGGAAGGAGACCAACCTGCAGTTCCCAGCAGTACACCATGATTTTGGCCCGGGGCGTTCAAGTCGTAGATCTTGAGGTCCGACCAATCGAAGCGCGCCGTGACCTCGGCGAGGGATACTGGCGCGACTGACTCGTGGACCTGAATGACGAAGAGGATGCGACCATCGGCAAATTGCTGCAAGAGGTGATTAGCTATCTCGGATATCGGCGGGTACGTGCGGCGCAGATCAAGGCCTGAAAGTGGATCGAGTGCGTCGCCCCACGGAGGCGCTATGAACGTAACGAGTAGTTGATCCCTGGCCACCGTGATATTGGTCGTGCCGGCACGATAATCGACATTCAAGACTTCGATCGGCAGCGCGAGAGCCGCGAGGTTCATCCGAGTAAGAGCGAAGACGCCAGGGTCCAGTTCAAATCCCAAGCCCCGCGCGGCCGGTAGGTGGCGCAGAAGCCAGAAGAGCGTGTTACCCGAGCCGGCGAATGGGTCAATGACCAATGGCTGACCGGGGAGGGTTGCCGTAGCGACTACGGCCGCAACATCCTTGCCGATTCGATCCGCGAGGTCGTCGCGCGTACACTCGACTGCGGTTCGCCCAAGTAGCCGGATCCCCTTGGCATACCAGTCCGCGGGTCTCATCCCGAAGATGCAGACATAGTCCGCGTCACCATAACTTTCACTGCCGTAGGCCTGAATCTCAGAGAGATCCAAGACTGCATTGCGCTTCACACCGGCTAAGAGCAACTGACGGTCGTACTTCATGCGACCTAACGTTCGCGGCCACCGGGCCGACGAGATGAATGAAACGACACGGTACGCCGCTTCAGAGGCTCCGGGTGGGCCGCGCTGTTAGGCGTCAGTTGGTTCAACGAACAACCCTCCATTGCGGACTGACACGTGAACACCCGCCTCGCGTGGCAAAGAATTAAATATTAACTGGACGAGGACTCCGTCGAAGACTTGAATGTGCTTTGGGTCGAGTGAGGTGAAATCGACAACTCTTGCTCGCCAAGGGTAAGGACGCTCGATGGTCCATTCTGCTTGACCTTCAGGAGAGCGCTTGACATCACCTCGCGCGCCTTGCCGATTGATCCAGACGCCTGGCTTTGCATATGCTCCGTGTATCGCTTCGTCAGCGATGGCGGCCTTGGCCTCAGTTGAAAAGCTAACTACGAACATCTCGGTATCGCGCACAGTCACTCGTCCCGAGCCCGCCTGAACTGCGAACCAAAAGAGTGCCGTGATCTTGCCGGCGTAAGTGCATTTGCGTGACGCCTAACGTTCGAAATCAGCGGCGGGCCGCTGCGATGTACCTAGAGGGACGGCGCTCCCGGCCCGTCCGCGCTGGATTGAGCGGTTAGGTGTCATTTGTTCACGGAACCGTTTGCTAGGGCACGTGCCACTCGTTCTCTTAGTTCGGCCGAACCGCCAGTCCATGGATACTTTTGTCGACGTTCTCGCACGAGCGACAGTGTTTCCCTCGAAAACTCCGCTGTGCGATCGAAAACCTTGTCTGGTGTCAGGGTCAGCAGGATTACTCCAGCATCCACGTTTGTTTCTATAAGGCCAATGGCCCTGGGAACGTCACCTGACTGCAGGTCCTCAAGGAGACGCACATAAGTTCGCGTGTGACCAGCTGTGCAATAGAGGGAGTCCTGAAATTGAATGTCCCGACCGATCACGAAGCCAGAATACCCACCGACTCCAAGCGCCGAAATGAGCAGTACCAAAGCTGCGGTGACTTGAACCATTGTTCGCCTTGTCATCCACGCTCCTTAGTGACACCTAACGTTCCGGTTGAGCGGCCGCCGAGTCGCGAAGCGGCGAGGGTAGCCAACAGCGTAGCTGTTGGCCGGTCCGCTCGAACCGGTGGTTAGCCCTCATTGATGTCCGCGACCACGGGTAATCTGGAAAGCCAAGCCAAAGGCGACTCCGGTAGCTCCAGCTGCCGCGACGAACAGCATAGAGTCGATTACCGCCATGCCAAGTCGGTATTGCGTCAGCGCTTGCACGACAATGCCGCCACGTCCCCCAGACTGAAGAACACTTTCACGGGAAACATCAAGAAATATCCATAGAAAGTAGGCAAGAAGTAAGGCGATTGCAGCAGCAGATCCAACGACAAACCATTTGTTGGACGGCCGTAAATCGAAGATGCGGCTAGGAAACACCCAGTTTCGCGCAAACTGCCACGCGACGAATGGAAAGCCCACCGACATGATGAGAATAAATAGACGGGCCGCGTCCGGGAACGGAGATATGGCGGCATAGCGCCGCATTGAAGGAATCCACGTTCCAGCCCAACTCGTCAGCGATCCCAGTATTGGGATACTTTCGGAGATACCCTCGGGTACCAGCAACATGATGAAAATTCCCAGAAGCAAGTACGGCGCAAAGAGCGTCTTGATTAGTACCCCGTTGCGGCTCCGAGCTTCGGCAAGAGGATCGCTGGCCATGCTGATGAGGGCTAACTAGTAATGAACCTGATCCCAGGCATCGTAAAACCATATATCGGTATATGCAAACATCTGCCGGTATATAGCGCCATATGCCGCTATATAGTCGGGTTCCGCTTCACGTTAGAGAGCTCGTCGACGACCCGGCCGTGCAGGCCTAGCGTGCGGACCGCTTCCCGGGAAACTTCCCAAAGTCGTTGGCGCGGTCTCCAGATGCCGCCGGCGCGCTTGACCGCCGCGCGCAACTCGCTCTCGTTCCAGCCGACGCGGACGCCGACGAGATCGTGATCGTTGCGGCGCGGCTTGCGCGCGCGGCCCGCCCACGCGATGTCCTGAACGATCAGTTCGGCTGTCTTGACGCGTCTTCCGGTCGCCTTGTCGTATCGATAGCGGACGCAAACCAGCCGCTCTCCGTATCGCGCCAGCAGTTTTTTCGTGCCTGCCGCCCCGGGACGCAGTGTCAACCTGATTTCCATCGGGCCCTCTCCTGGTCTTGAACGCGCGAGCCGAAGGGGCGTGCACAAGCTGCGGGCCGGACGGCTTCTTGCTTTATCATACGGCCTCTCTCCAGGACTCCGAATTGAAAGCCGCTTCTTTCGAATACGCCCGCGCCGCTTCGCTTGCCGAGGCTTGCGCGTTGCTCGCGACGCACGGCGACTCGGCGAAGCTCATCGCCGGCGGGCAGAGCCTGGTGCCGATGATGGCGATGCGCCTGGTGCGTCCGGCGTTCCTGGTCGATATCAACGAGATCGCCGGGCTGAAATTCGTGAAAATCGAAAAGGACGCCGCGCGGATCGGCGCGTGCACGCGCCAGTGCGTGGTCGAAAGGGACGACGCGCTCACCGCGCGCGTCCCGCTGCTGCGCCAGGCGCTCGCCTGGGTCGGGCACGTGCAGACGCGTAACCGCGGTACCGTCGGCGGCAGCCTCGCGCACGCCGATCCCTCGGCCGAGTTGCCGCTTGCCGCGCTGGTGCTCGGCGCGAAGATGGTCCTGCGCTCGAGCAAAGGCGCGCGCGCGCTCGACGCGGAGAAATTCTTCGCCGGCCCGATGATGACGGCGATGCGTCCCGACGAATGCCTGGAGGAAATCCACTGGCCGGTCTGGAGCTGGAAGCACACCGGCTCTGCGTTCACCGAGATCGCCATCCGCCACGGCGATTTCGCGATGGTCGCGGCGGCGGCTCAGGTCGCGCTCGACTCTGCCGGGCGCTGCACGCGCGCGGCTTTCGGTCTGGGCGGCGTCGGCGGCGCGCCGCTCGCATTTCCCAGGATCGCAGAGCGCCTCGTGGGCTCGAAGCTCGATGACCAGGCGATCGAGGAGGCGGCGGCCGATGCAGCGAAGGAGACCGATCCCGGCAGCGACCTGCACGCGACCAAGGAATACCGGCGCCACCTCGCGCGGGTGCTCGCCGGGCGGGTGCTGCGCGAGGCGCGCGAGAAGGCGCTGGCGGCGACCCGATGAGCGACAAGCTGCACGAGGTTTTGATCGAGGTGAACGGCAAAGCGCGCTCGGGCGCGGTGCCTGCGCGCCTGTCGCTCGTCGATTGGCTGCGCGAGGAGCTGCGCCTCACCGGCACCCACGTCGGCTGCGAGCACGGCATCTGCGGCGCCTGCTCGGTGATGCTCGACGGCGAGCCCGTGAGGTCCTGCCTTATGTATACAGTGCAGGCGAACGGCCACCGGGTGACCACCGTCGAGGGCCTCGCCAAGCCCGACGGCTCGATGAGTATTCTTCAGGACGCCTTCTGCGAAACCCACGGCCTGCAGTGCGGCTACTGCACCAGCGGCATGCTCATCGCCGCGCAGGGGTTGCTCAACACCAATCGGCACCCAAGCGAGGAGCAGATCCGCGACACCATCGGCGGGAACCTGTGCCGCTGCACCGGCTATCAGCAGATCGTCGAGGCGGTGCAACTCGCGGCGGAACGGATGAAAGCAACATGAGGTTCCCCATGCCCTGTCATCCTGAGCGAAGCGAAGGATCTCCGCTGGCACAGCGCAGCGACAGAGATCCCTCGCTGCGCTCGGGATGACGAGCATGGACATCGAGTCGTCATGACCGCTGCATTTCGTTACATCGGAAAGAAGCGCCGCACCAAGGAAGACCCGCGCTTCGTCTCCGGGCGCGGGCGCTATGTCGCCGACGTTGCGCTCCCCGGGATGAAGCACGTGGCGCTGGTCGCCTCGCCGCACGCGAGCGCGCGCATCGCATCGATCGACACGAAGGCCGCGCTCGCGACGCCGGGCGTGGTGTACGTCCTCACGGGCGAGGAGTTCTGCGCCGGGACCGATTCGCTCGTGACCGGCGTCGACGCGCCGAAGCTGACGCGCTTCGCGCTCGCGAAGGGCGTGGTGCGCTACGCCGGAGAATGGGTCGCGGCGGTGGTCGCCGACACGCGCGCGCAGGCCGAGGATGCGGCCGAGCGGGTCGAGGTCGAGTATGAGCCGCTGCCGCACGTGATCGACCCGGAAGCGGCGATGCAGCCCGGCGCGCCGCTCGTGCATCCGGCGCACGGCTCGAACGTGATCCTGCACAAGAAGTTCGTCTGGGGACCGGTCGAGGAGACTTTCGCGAAGGCCGAGCACAAGCTCGCCTTCCGCGCGACCTGGGGTCGCTCCGCCACCGTGCCGATCGAGACCTTCGGCGTCGCGGCGCAATGGAATCCCGGAACCGAGATCCTCGACGTCTGGGCCTCGATCCAGATGCCCAAGTATCCGGACCAGCTCGCCCGCGCCCTGCGCCTGCCCGGCAACGGCGTTCGCGTGCACTACGACGTCGACGTCGGGGGCAGCTACGGCGTGAAGCGCGGCCTGAAGCACACGGTACTCGTCGGGTATCTCGCGAAGAAGCTCGGGGTCCCGGTGCGCTTCATCGAGGACCGCCTCGAGAACATGCGCGGCGGCGACATGCAGGGGCCGGACCGCTTCTTCGACATGCAGGTCGCGTTCGACTCCGACGGCACGATACGCGCCTGGAAAATCCGCGCGGTCGACGACGTCGGCGCCTACGCCGGCCGCGCGCCGTTCCAGCTCGGCAAGCCGATCACGGCGATCTGCGGTCCGTACCGGATTCCCGCGGTCGAGTACGACGCCACCTCGGTGCTGACGAACAAGACGCCGCAGGAAGCGGTGCGCGGCTTCGGCCAGTCGCCGACCAATTTCGCCATGGAACGCACCGTCGACCGCGTCGCACGCCACCTGGGCATGGACCGCATCGAATTGCGGAGGAAAAATCTCATCCGCAAAGACCAGTTTCCCTACACCATCCCGAGCGGCTCGACCTACGACTCGGGCGACTACCACGCGGTGCTCGACAAGGCGCTCGCCGCGGCCGGGTACCCTGAGCTCATCGCCGCGCGCGACACGGCGCGCAAGGCCGGCCGGCTCGCCGGCATCGGCATCTCCACCTGCCTCGAGCCCTCGGGCGGAAACTCGGCCTTCGAGGTGCTGCTCAACCCGAAGAACGAAACCACCACCTGGATGGACTCGTGCCTGGTGCGCGTCGACCTCGCCGGCAGCGTCACCGGGGTGATGAACACCTCGAGCTCCGGCCAGGGCCACGAGTCGCTGGTCTCGACGGTGATCGGCGAGATCCTCGAGCGCGATCCCGCCGGCGTGCGCGTGGTGCGAGCCGATTCGCTCACCGCCCTGCCCTCCAACAGCCCGGTCGGCAGCCGCATGGCGATCATGCTGGGCGGGGCCGCGGCCGGGGCGGCGAGGAAAATCAGGGAGACCCTGGTCGCGATCGCCGCGCACAATTTCGAGTGCGCGCCCGAGGACCTCGAATACAGGAACGGCGACGTCAGCCTGAAGGGCGCGCCGGACAAGAAGATCACCTGGGATCAATTGGTCGAGATCGCGCACCGCAAGTTCCACAAGATGCCGCCGGACCTCGAGCCGGGGCTTCAGGCGAAATTCGTCTGGGAGGTGCCGACCGGCGGGACGCTGCCGACGCCCGAAGGCCGCGTGCAGATGTACCCCTGCTATTCCTTCGAAGCGCACGTCGTCTACGTCGAGATCGACCCGGACACGGGCAAGCCCAGCTTGCGGAAATACGTCTGCGGGCACGACTGCGGCGTGATGATCAACCCCGACATCGTCCACGGGATGACCTATGGCGGCATCGCCCACGGCATCGGCGCGGCCCTGTACGAGAAGTTCTCGTACACCGAGGACGGCCAGCTCGCCGCGGGCACCTTCATGGACTACCTGCTCCCCAGCGCCATGGAAGTGCCGCGCCTCGCCATCGTCGACCACTGCACGCCCTCGCCGCTCACCACGTTCGGCCAGAAGGGATCGGGGGAGGCGGGCTACCTCGGCGCGCCGGCGGCGATCGCCAATGCGATCAACGACGCGCTCGCCCCGGCGGGCGTGTCGATCGACACGCTGCCCATGTCGCACCTCGCGATCTGGAACGCCATCCAGGCGGCGCCACAACGTCATCCCGAGCGCAGCGAGGGATCTCGTCCGGCACGATCCTAGCGTCCGGAGATCCTTCGCTCCGCTCAGGATGACTCTTTAGAACGGAATCGCAAACATGAAAACCCTCGTCATCGACATCCACGCGCATTTCGTCCCACGGCTGCTCTACGACCGCTTCGACGCGAGCTCCGCCAAGTTTCCCGAGGTGAAACTGCTCCGCGATGAAAGAGGCGTCCGCATGCAGTTCCCCGGCGGCCAGCCGACGCGGCCGATCTCGCCCAAGCTCTCCGACCTCGCCGACCGCCGCGCCTGGATGGACAAGAACGGCATCGACCACCAGCTCGTCGGCGGCTGGCTCGACAGCTTCGGCTACGAGCTGCCCGCGGGCGAGGGCCTCGCCTGGAGCCGTTATTACAACGAGTGCCTCGAGGAGGAGCTGAGCGACGAGACCCGCTTCACGCCGCTCGCCACCGTGCCGCTGCAGCACGGCGGGCTCGCCGCGGAGGTGCTGGCCGAATCCGTCGAACGGGGTTTCGGCGGCGTGATGATCGGAACCTTGCCCAAGGGCACGAGCGGAACCCTCGACGATCCCTCGCTCGATCCGTTCTGGCAGGCGGCGTCCGATCTCGGCGCGGCGGTGTTCCTGCACCCGATGTTCCTGTGCGGCGAGCCGCGCCTCGCCGAGTACGACCTCGTCAACGCGATCGGGCGCCTCGCCGATACCTCGATCGCCGTCTCCCGGCTCCTCTTCTCGGGCCACCTCCTGAAATTTCCGGGGATGAAGTTCGTGCTGTCGCACGGCGGCGGCGCCCTGCCTTACGCGCTCGGGCGCCTGGCGCGAAATCACAAGATCTCGCAGGGCAAGTACGCCGACCCGCGAAAAGGATTCGAGGCGATGTACTTCGACTCCTGCGTGTTCGACGCCGACACCCTCGAATATCTCGCGAAGAAGGCCGGCCCCGCGCGCGTCATGCTCGGCTCGGATCAGCCTTTCCCGATCGGCGACCCGGAGCCGAGAAAAGCGCTCGATGGCGCGTACTTCAACGAGGCGCTGAAGAAGGGCGTCCTCGGCGAAACCGCGCAGAGCGTGTTCCGCGTCCGCCCGGACTGCTGGGTCCCCGGCTGAAGGAGACCGACTTCGCTGACCAGGACTTGCATCAGCGCGGAGACCCGGCGGCGCCAATGCCCGCGACCATCTTCCGGAAATGGATTTCCATGCGCGCAGTATACTTGCCGGATCGATAAGGGAAGGAAGAAACACCATGAACGTCCTCGTGCTCCACGGTATCAACCTGAACATGTTCGGCAAGCGCGATCCAACCCACTACGGCACGATCACGCTGGCCGAGATCGACGCGCGGCTGCAGGCGCTCGCAAAGGAGCTCGGCGTGGCGGTCGAGAGCTTCCAGACCAACAGCGAAGGCGAAATGTGCGCGCGCATCCACAAAGCGCACCCCGACAAGGCCGACGCCGTCCTCATCAACGCCGGCGCCTGGACGCACTACAGCTACGGTATCCGGGACGCGCTCTCGATCCTCACGGTCCCGATCGTCGAGGTGCACATGTCGAACATCCACGCCCGCGAGGAATTTCGCCATCACTCGGTCCTCACCGCGATCGCGAAGGGGCTGATCTGCGGGTTCGGCGTCGACAGCTACCTGCTCGCGCTGCGCGCCGCGGTGTCGGCCGTGCAGGCGGGCGGAAGCAAGAGGTAGAGAAAGGCCCCCGATGACGACCCGAGAATCCAATCCCGAGCCCAACAACCCCCTGGGCATGGACGGTATCGAATTCATCGAGTACGCCACGTCGCAGCCGCAGGCTCTCGGGTCGGTGCTTCAATCCATGGGCTTTGTCCCGGTCGCGCGGCATCGCTCGCGCGAGGTGACGCTCTACCGCCAGGGACCGATGAATCTGATCGTCAACGCCCACCCCGACGCCCTCCCCGGCATGAACGCGCCCACGGCGACGCCCGAGCTCAAGGCCGTCGCTCTGCGCGTGCGGGACGCGGCCTTCGCCTGGCGCCGCTCGCTCGATCTCGGCGCGTGGGAGATGCCGACGCGGGCCTCGGCGATGGAGCTGAACATTCCGGGGATCCACGGCGTGGGCGAAAGCCTTGTCTATTTTGTCGACCGCTACAAGGATTTTTCGATCTACGACGTCGACTTCGTGCCCCTGCCGGGCGCGGAAAGCCGGCCGCTCGCGCTCGCCGGGCTGCACTACTTCGGCATCGTGCAATCCATCCTGGGGAACCGTACCGCCGACTGGGTGGAGTTCTACGAGCAGCTTCTGGGTTTCACGGTGCTGCCGGAGGGGAAGTTTTTCGGCGTCATGCCCAAGGGCACCCTGCTCGAGAGCCCTTGCCGGAAATTCTATCTGCAGCTCGTCGAGCCCCCGCCGGGCTCGGAGGACATCCACTGGGAGGAAAACCTGCTGCGCATCGGTCTGGGGGCTCCCGACGTGCGAGCCGCCGTCCGCGTCCTGGAGAAGCGAGGCGTGGTCTTCATCGACCACGGCGCCGTGCAGCCCAGCGAGAAGGGGGCGCTCACGCAGGTCTACCTTGGGGGTATCACTTTCGAGCTGGTCGTGAGCCACCTGCGGGCGGGCGCCTAGCCATGAACCAGGATCACTTCGGCCTGGACACCATCACGCTCGCCGGGCCGCTGGAGGCCAAGCTGCGCGCGGTGCGCGAGGGCGGATTCACCCAGATCATGCTTTCGGCGCGCGACCTCATCGAGCATCCGGAAGGCGAAGCTGCCGCGGTCTCCGCGGTGCGCCGGAGCGGCCTGAGGGTGACGGGGTTTCAGGTGCTGCGCGATTTCGAAGGACTGCCGGGCCACCTTCACGCCTACAAGGTGGATGTCGCCAAGGCCATGCTCCGCATGTGCCGCGCACTGGGCTCGAAAGTCCTGCTGGTGTGCTCGTCGACCTCCACGCACGCGAGCGGCGACGCGGAGGTCCTGGCGCGAGACCTGCGCAAGCTCGCGACGCTCGCGGTTCCGCTCGGCATTCGCGTCGCCTTCGAAGCGCTCTCCTGGGGCAAGCACGTCAGCGAATTCGCCCGGGCCTGGGAGATCGTCGCGAGCGCCGATCGCGCCAACCTGGGCCTCGCGCTCGATTCCTTTCACATGCTGGCGGCAAAGGCCGACCTCGACGATCTCGACCTCGTCGACCCCGGAAAAATCTTCCTCGTTCAGCTCGCGGACTTCATGTGGCGGGAGTTGCCTTCGCGCGAGGAGCGCATCAATACCGCGAGGCATTTCCGCGTGTTTCCCGGCGAAGGCGTGAATGGCGCGGAAGTGGCCGAGCTCGTGCGCAGGGTCGACGGCATGGGGTATCGCGGCGACTTCAGCTTCGAGGTATTCAACGACGACTACACCCAGCTGCCCGCGGCATTCGTGACGGCGCGCGCGAGGGCATCGGTCAAATGGCTGACCGACCAGGTGTCCCGGCGCAGTCTTCCGATTCGCAAGGACCGTCCCCGGGCCCGGCCGTCCGGCTGAGATCGGCCCGGATTTGGCTTTACAATTGGGTCCTTCGTTGCAAGGATCGGATTGCTTGGACCTGTCCGTCAACCGGGTTACGCGGCGCGCGCTGATTCTAGGCGGCTTCCTTCTCGCCTTGAGCACGGGCACCCTCGCGCAAAACTACCCCACCCAGCCGATCAAGATCCTCCTGCCCTACGGGGCCGGCGGGGTCGCCGACATCAGCGCGCGCGTGGTCGCGCAAAAGCTCTCGCAGCAGCTCGGCCAGCAGGTGATCGTCGACAACCGGCCGAGCGCGGGGCAGATCGTCGCCAGCGAGGCGGTGATGAAGGCCGAGCCCGACGGCTACACGCTGCTCTGGTTCAACCAGGGACACGCGGTGAGCGTGTCGCTGTTCAATACCCTGCCCTACGATCCGGCGAAGGATTTCCTGCCGATCTCGACCGTGGGCTTCTTCGGCATGGCGCTGCTCGTCGATTCCAAATCTCCGTACAAGTCGGTGAAGGATCTCATCGCCGACGCGAAAGCGAATCCCGGCAAGCTCAACGTCGGAACGACCAGCCCCGGCGGAACGCAGTACATCGCGGCCGAGCTGTTCAAGTCGATGGCAGGACTGGACTTCCAGACGGTCCCGTTCAAGACGACGCCGCCCATCCTCACCTCGCTGAAAGGCAACGACCTCCAGGCGATGGTCGAGATCCTCGCGCCCATGATCCCGCACATCAAGAGCGGCAATCTGCGCGCGCTCGCGGTGACCTTCGACCACCGCTTCGCGGGCCTGCCCGAGGTTCCGACGCTCGCCGAGGCCGGCGTGCCGGGCTACGAGGCCTCCGCCTGGAACGGCGTGGCCGCGCCCCTGAGGACGCCGAAGGCGATCATCGAAAGGCTCAACCGCGAGATCAACGCGGCGGTGGCGGCGCCCGAGGTGAAGCAGCGGCTGCAGGACCTGGGCGTCGACGCGCAGGGCAGCACCCCCGAGGCGTTGCACGCCCTGCTCGTGTCCGAGACGGCGAAGTGGAAGAAAGTCGTCGAAGCCGCGAAGATTCCGAAGCAATGAATGCCCCGGAGAAACCGGTCGCCGCACGCGGCTACCCCGACCTGCACGAGCACCTCGAAGAGCTGAAGAAGCGCGGCCTGCTGCTCGAGATCGACCGCGCGGTCGACAAGGACGCTGAGCTGCACCCGCTGGTGCGCTGGCAGTTCGTCGGCGGCATGGACGAGGCCGAGCGCAAGGCGTTCCTGTTCACTAACATCGTCGACGGGCGAGGCCGCAAGTACGACATCCCGGTGGTGGTCGGCGCGATCGCCGCCAACCGCGCGATCTACTCGGTCGGCATGGGCGCGCCCCTGTCCGAGATCCAGGGCAAGTGGGACCGCGCCATCGCGCACCCGATTCCGCCGCGCGAGGTCGAGCGTGCCGCGTGCCACGAAGTCGTGCACCAGGGCGAGGACCTCCAGGGCGAAGGCAAGGGCCTGGACCGGCTGCCGATCCCGATCTCGACGCCGGGATTCGACTCCGCGCCCACGCTGACCGCGACCAACGTCATCACCCGCGATCCCGAGACGGGCGTGCAGAACATGGGCACCTACCGCGCCGCGCTAAAGGCCCCCGACCGTCTGGTCGTGCGCATGGCGACGCGCGTCGGCGGCGCCGGCGGCTACCTACACTATGTCAAGTATCAGAAGCTCGGCAAGAAGACGATGCCCTGCGCGATCGTCCTCGGCTGCCCGCCCTACGTCGCCTTCATGGGACCGCAGAAGCTGCCGATCGGCGTCGACGAATTCACCGTCGCGGGCGGGCTCGCGGGCAGCCCGATCAACGTCGTCAAGGCGAAAACGGTCGACCTCCTCGTTCCCGCGGAGGCCGAGGTCGTGATCGAAGGCCTGATCGACACCGAGTACTGCGAGCCCGAGGCGCCCTTCGGCGAGTCGCACGGCCACGTCGCGCTAGAGGAATACAACATGCCGATGCGCGTGACCGCGATCACGCACCGGAAAAATCCCGTGATTCCTTCGTACATCAGCCAGGTCGCGCCCTCGGAATCGAGCGTGATCAAGCGCGTCGCCTACGAGCCGCTGTTCCTGTCGCATCTGCGCGAGGCCCTGGGCATCCGCGGCGTGAAGCGTGTCTCCCTGCACGAGCCGCTCACCGGCCTCCTGCGCGTCACGGTGCTGGGCTGCGAGAAGGGCATGCCGCGCACCGAGGTCTGGCGCGCGCTGCGCGGCGCCGCGTTCTTCAAGGGCGACATGGGCAAGATCACCATCGCCGTGACCGACGACATCGATCCCGACAACGGCGACGCGCTCCTGTGGTCCATGGCCTACCGCATGAATCCCCTCGAGGACGTCCAGACGCTGCCGCACCGCGGCCAGGGCCACGGCCCCAAGCGCGAGCACGGCAGCGAGGAGGACTCGACCCTGCTCATCGACGCGACCATGAAGGGCGACATGCCGCCCCTCGCGCTGCCGAAAAAAGAGTACATGGAGCGTGCCAAAAAGATCTGGGAGGAGCTGGGGCTGCCCAAGCTGCGCCCGCAGTCACCCTGGTTCGGGTATTCGCTCGGCGACTGGCTGCCGCAGTGGGACGAGGCGGCGAAGCGCGCGGTCGAAGGGCGCTACCTCGACAACGGTAGGATCAGCGAGACGCAGAGAAAAAAAGACGTCAAGCCGGAAACCAAGTTCCGGCCCGAATGAAGGTACTGGTCACCGGCGGCGCCGGCTTTCTCGGCCGGGAGTGCCTCCGCCAGCTGCGCGCGGCCGGCGTCGACGCGGTGTCGACCGACCGCTGGGGCGCCGTCGACTTCCGCGGCGACCTCTCCGATACCGCGTTCTGCGCAACGCTCCCCGACGCGGACGCCGTCGTCCACTGCGCCGCGGTCCAGTACCTTTCGCCCGACCTGCCCCTGTTCGCGCGAGAACCCTATTTCCGGAAGAACAACACCGAGGCGACCGCTTGTCTCGCCCGGCGCTACACGGGCCAGGCGACTCACTTCGTCTTCGTCGGCACCAGCATGATGTACGAGCAGAACGGGGCGGCGAGCTACGCGCCGGGGAGCCCGATGCGCGCGCAAGGCGTGTATTCGGCCTCCAAGCTGGCGGCGTTCGAGCATGTGAAGCGCCTGCCGAATCGCTGGGCCGCGATGCTGCCGTGCATCATCGCCGGGCCCGGGCGCGGCGGCCTGTTCGTCCCGTTCGCGCGATCGATCGCGCGCTTTGGAACGGCGGTGTACCCGGGCGAAGGCGGCCACCCGGTACACACCGTCCACGTCGAGGACGCCGCAAGCCTGCTCGTGCGCGTCGTCGAGCGACGCGCCACCGGCATTTTCAACGCCGCGAGCCCGTCACCGCTGTCGATCGATCAATGGGTGGACGTGATCGCGGCAGATCTCGGGGTAAAGAAGGTGCGCCGGATCCGGTTGCCGCTTGCGCCCATCCGCGCACTATCGGCCTTGACCGGCCATCGATTGCTGGCCGCCGAGCAATTGCTTATGCTGCGTCATGCCCACGTGCTCGACGTCGCGCAAGGCCTTGCCTTGGGCTGGAAGCCGCGGTGGGACAATACGGAGATCCTGCGCGAGACCGTTCGCGCTCTCATGCAAAACAACGAAGGGAGACCCAGATGATCCGGAAATCGTTCGGCGTTCAAGTTCTAGCGTCTCTGTTCGTCGCAGGCGCCGCCTGCGCCGCCGATCTCAACCCCGCGGCGCTCGCGTACAAGGCGCCCGACCAGCTCAAGTGGCGGGACCCGACCGGCGCCGCGCCGATCAACCAGGCGGTGCTGGTCGGCGACCCGGAGAAACCGGGCCTTTACGTGGTGATGAACCGCTTCAAGCCGGGCAACTTCAGCCGGCCGCATTTCCATCCCAACGACCGCTTCATCACCGTGATCAAGGGCACGTGGTGGGTGGCCACCGGCAACAAGTTCGATCCCGCGCTCACGACGCCCATGGCCACCGGCTCCTTCGTGACTCACTTCGCCAAGCAGGTGCACTGGGACGGCGCCAAGGACGAGGAGGCGTGGCTGATCATCGTGGGCGAGGGGCCCGCGACGCTGACGCGCGTCGAGGAGGCGAAGTAGCCCGCGGGTTCCGATGAACATGGGCAAGCCGACCAAGCGCGCGAAAGCGGTCGGCCGCGCCCGCTCCCGGCGACCCGTTGCGCGTCCGGAGGCGCCGCGCCGCGCCGCGGCGCCGGTCATTCACCTCGCCGCATCGCAGCAGGATTTGCAGCACGGTCCGGGAGCGAGCACCGCGCTCGCCGTGGTCGGCATGGTCGCCTCCGCCGGCGGCCTGGACGCGTTCAAGAGATTCTTCCACGCCATGCCGGCAGGCAGCGGCGTCGCCTTCGTGCTGGTGCCGCACCTCGATCGCCGGCACGAGAGCTACATGGTGCCGCTGCTCGAGAAGCAGACCGCGATGCCCGTCAGCGAGGCCACCGAAGGCGTCGCGGTGCGGCCCGACCACATCTATGTGGTGCCGCCGAACAAGTACATGCGCATCAAGGACGGCGCCTTGCGCCTGTCCGATCCGCCGGATCCCAGCGCCGCGCAAACGTCGCTCGACATCTTTCTGCGCTCGCTCGGGGAAGACCAGCAGGAGCGCGCGCTCTGCGTCGTCCTCTCCGGCACGGGTTCTCACGGCACCCTGGGCCTGAAGGCGATCAAGGCGAACGGCGGCATGGCCATGGTCCAGGAACCCCGATCGGCCGAGTACGACGCCATGCCGCGCAGCGCGGTCGCCTCGGGCCTCGCCGACTTCGTCCTTCCGGTCGAGGAGATGCCGGCCGTGCTGATCAAGTACGTGAGGGATTTCGCTCCCGCGGGCGATTCCGGCACCGCGCCGGCGAGCGTTCCGGCCGATCTCACCCCGATCCTGGCGCTGCTGCTCGCGCGCACCAAGTTCGACTTTCGTTCCTACCGCAAGGGGATGCTGCTGCGGCGCGTGCAGCGCCGCATGGGACTCAGCCGCGTCGAGCGCCTCGCCGACTATGCGAAGCTGCTGCGCGAGCGGCCCGAAGAGGTGAAGCTGCTGTCGCAGGACCTGCTCATCAGCGTGACGAATTTTTTCCGCGACCGCGAGATGTACGGCGTGCTCGAAGCGCAGGTCGTTCCGGAGCTGCTGCAGGAGAAAGTCGCCGATACGCCTCTGCGCATCTGGGTGCCGGGCTGCGCGACCGGCGAAGAAGCCTATTCGATCGCCATGCTGTTCATCGAGCAGCTCGCGACGGCGCAGAAGACTTCTCCGCTGCAGATCTTCGCCACGGACATCGACGAGAGCGCGCTGGCGTTCGCCCGCCGCGGCGTCTACACCGCCAGCGAGCTCGCCGAGGTGGGGAGCGAGCGGACCGGCCGCTTCTTCGTCAAGCTCGACGATCAGACGTATCAGGTGAGCAAGGCGTTGCGCGACTCGGTGCTGTTCGCACCGCAGAATGTCCTGCGCGATGCACCGTTTTCCAAGCTCGACCTGATCAGCTGCCGCAATCTGCTCATTTACCTCGAACCGGAGGTACAGCAGAAAGTGGTGCTGCTGCTGCATTTCGCGCTCCGGGACGGCGGTGTCCTCGCGCTCGGGCCTTCCGAGACCGTCGGCCGCGAGATCGACCTGTTCGAGCCGGTCTCGAAGAAGTGGCGCATCTACCGCCGCCGCGGCGGCAGCGCCGCGGCGGCGCGGCGCGGGCGCATGGAATTTCCCATTCAGGCAGGCCGCTCGAGGGACGAGATCCGCTCGACGCGGGCGTCCGGGTTGCCGGCGCCCGCGGCCGGCGCCGCCGAAGTGGCGCGTGAGCTCCTGCTCGAGGACTTCGCGCCCGCCGCCGCGCTGATCAATCGAAACTACGAGATTCTGTATTTCCACGGGCCGACCCACCGGTACCTGAGGCAGCCGGGCGGCGCGCCGACGCTCGATTTGATCGCGCTCGCGCGCGAGGGCTTGCGGCCGCGCATCCGCGCCGCCGTCCAGGAGGCCCGCCGTCAGGGGCGGAGGGTGGTCCTGAGCGCACCGCGCGTCAAACGCGACGGCAAGACCGTGACGGTGCGCGTCGGCGCGCGCCCGGTACGCGACCCGAGGGGAGGAGAGGACCTGCTGCTGGTCACCTTCGAGGACGAAACGAAGCAAACGCGCGGCGCCGCTAAGGCGCCTTCGAGCCGCGCCGAGGAGGGCATCGTCAAGCAGCTCGAATACGAGCTGAAGAGCACGCGCGAGGAGCTGCAGGGCGCGATCGAGGAGCTCGAGAGCTCCAACGAGGAGCTGAAGGCCTCCAACGAGGAGGCCATGTCGATGAACGAGGAGCTGCAGTCTGCCAACGAGGAGCTCGAAACCTCGAAGGAGGAGCTGCAGTCGCTCAACGAGGAATTGAACTCGGTCAACAGCCAGCTCCAGGAGAAGCTCGAAGAGCTTGAAGTCACGAACAACGATCTCGCCAACCTCCTCTCCAGCGCGGACATCGCGACGCTGTTCCTCGGCGCGGACTACCGGATCAAACGCTTCAGCGCCACCGCGACGCGGCTGTTCAAGCTCATCCCGGGCGACGTAGGGCGGTCGATCGGGGATATCGCCGCGCTATTCTCGGACCCGGAGCTGCACCGCGACGTGGACGCAGTGATCGGCGACCTTACCGCACGCGAGAAGGAAGTGCGCAGCGAGGACGGCCGCTGGTACCTGCGGCGCATCACGCCGTACCGCACGCTCGACAACCGGATCGAGGGCGTGGTTCTGGCCTTCACCGAGGTGACGCCGCTGAAGAACCTCGAAGCCGAGCTCCGCCGGCTCGCGGGCGCGCTCGAGGAGCGCGTGGCGGAGCGTACGTCGGAACTGGCGGCGGAGGTGTACGAGCGCAAGGACGCCGACGCGAAGCTCCTGGCAGAGCGCAACTTCGTTTCCGAAGTGCTGGCGACCATGCCCGCGCTGGTGATGGTGACCGACCGGGACGGACTCATGGTGCGCTTCAACCGCGCATGCGAGGAAGTGTCCGGGCGCAGCTTCGAGCAGGTTCAGGGCAAGAGCGTGTTCGATGTCCTCCTCCACCCGGAGGACGTGGAGAACGTCAGGCGGACTTTCGAAGAGCTGGCGGCGGGAGGCGGTCCCAGCCGGACCCAGAGCTCCTGGCAGCGTGCGGACGGCACACCGCGGCTCATCGCCTGGTCGAACAACGTCCTGCGCGACGACAAGGGCCGGGTCGAATACATCATCCGCACCGGCATCGACGTCACCGAGCAGCACCGCGCCGAGGACGAGGCACGCCAGCGCCTGGCCGAGCTCGCGCACATGCACCGCCTGCACACCGCGGGTGAGCTCGCGACCGCGCTCGCGCACGAGCTCAACCAGCCGCTCGCCGCGATCGCCGGCTACAGCGACGCCTGCCTGAACAAAGTGCACGCGGGCGACGCCTCGCCCGACGCGCTCGCCAAGAATCTCGAGCAGATCTCGACGCAGGCGCAGCGCGCTGGCAGGGTCATTCGCGAGCTGCGCTCGTTCCTCGCCAAGGGTGAAATGCAAAAGTCGCCGGGCGACGCCAATGCGTTAGTACGCCAGGCTTTCGGGCTTCTGTCCGCCGACGCGCGAGCGCGCCACGTCAAGCTCGAGTCCGATCTCGCCGATTCGCTGCCCACGGTCATGGTCGTCGCGCTCAGCATCGAGCACGTCCTGCTGAACCTGGTGAGCAACGGCATGGAGGCGGTCCGCGCCGGCGGCGCCGGCGAAGGCAAGGTCAGCGTTCGCACACGCGCCGAAGGCAAGTCCGTCCGGATCACGGTCACCGACAGCGGTCGCGGAATTGCGACCGAAGCCGCCGAGAAGATCTTCGAACCGTTCTACACGACGAAGGAGGACGGGCTGGGCATGGGGCTGCGGATCAGCCGCTCGATCGTCGAGTCGCACGGCGGCCGCATCTGGGCCGAGGCCGGCCCGCGCGGCGTGATTCACTTCACCTTGCCGGTGGGCCCGTGAGCGGGACGGTCTACGTCGTGGAGGACGACGCGGCGGTACGCGACGCGCTCGCCCAGCTCCTCGAGGGCAGGCGCTTCCGCGTGAAGCTCTTCGACAGCGCCGAGCGCTTTCTCGAGGTCTGCGAGCCCGGACAGGCCGGCTGCCTCCTGCTGGACCTCCGGCTTCCCGGAATGAGCGGCATCGACCTGCAAGAGATCCTCGCCGCGCGCGGCATCGCGCTTCCCATCATTTTTCTCACCGGGCATGGCGACGTGCCGAGCTCGGTGCGCGCGCTGCGCGCCGGCGCGGTCGATTTCCTGCAAAAGCCGGCCGACGGCCGCACCCTGCTCGCCCGCGTGAGCGAAGCGCTGGCGCGGGACGCGGCCGGCCGCTCGGAACGGGCGACGCGGGACGCGGCGCGCGAGGCCTTGCAGGAGCTCACGGCACGCGAGCTCGACGTGTTGCCCCTGATCCTGGCCGGACGTACCAGCAAGGACATCGCGCGCCGCCTGGGAATCAGCCACCGCACGGTCGAGATCCATCGCATGCGCGTCATGAGCAAAACCGGAGCCAAGACGCTCCTCGAGCTCGCCGCCATCGCCCGTTCCTCCGGTTTTCTCGAGGCCGAACCGAGGGCACGTCGCAAGCGCAACCCGAGTCCGTAGTTTCCCCTGTCAGGCAAGCCCTTACGTGTCGCTACGTACGTGTTCGCGCGTATTGTCCAGCCGTGCCCAGGTGATCAGGATGCGAAAACGTGACGGCTGAAGACCGAATTTTCCACCTTTCCCGACGACCGAATCTGTTCGCTGCTGCCGTCGATGGGAGTGAAAACTTGATTGATGCCGCAAGCAGGGTTTCTCGGCCTTTGTGGGTTCACTCCCTTTTCCCGCAACGGCCGACTTCATGGCCCCTCCCCGGGGCCTTGGCGCGCAGGGGTCGTCCGACACGGGCCCCTGCGCGATTTTCTTCCTGAGTTCGCCGTGCGCTTGCTGGATCCGGCGAGCCCTGCGACTTCCGTCGCGACGTCCGAATCGCAGACGACCCTGCTTGAGCGCGCCCTCCGCGCGAGCGCCAGTCCGGTGGTCGTGGTCGACGTCACCGTGGCGGACCACCCGATCGTATTTGCGAACGTCGCCTTCGAGCGCCTGACGGGCTACCTGCTGCACGAAATCCTGGGCCGCAACTGCCGCTTCCTGCAGCGCGACGACCGCGAGCAGCCTGACCTGGACTCGCTGCGCGCGGCGCTGGCGGAGAAGCGCCCGGCGAACGTCGTGCTGCGCAATTACCGCAGGAACGGCAGGCTGTTCTGGAACCATCTCGCGGTCACACCGGTTCCGGACGATCGCGGCAAGCTCACGCATTACGTCGCGGTGCTGAACGACGTCACCAAGGTCCGCGTCGAACGGGAGCAGCTCGAGCGCAAGGCCAACCATGACGCGCTCACCGGCCTTCCCAACCGGTATCTGCTCGGTGACCGCCTGACGCAGATGATCGCCCAGGCGAAGCGGCACGGCCGGAGCTTCGCCGTGGCGATGATCGACGTCGATGGGCTCAAGCGCGTAAACGACCGTTTCGGCCATGCCGTCGGCGACGAAGTCCTGAAGCAGCTCGCCGGGCGCCTCGCCGGGCAGGTCCGCGCAGGCGACATGGCGGCGCGCTTCGGCGGCGACGAGTTCGTTCTGCTGCTCGACGACACCGAAAGCAGGAACGGGATCGCCCAGGCGATGAACCGGGTTCTCGCGTCCCTGCAGCAGGAGTTGCCGACGGCGAGCGGAACCGTTCGCGTCGCCTGCAGCGTCGGGATGAGCTTCTTTCCCGAGGGCGGCAGGGATGGCGAGACGCTCCTGAATTCCGCCGACTCCGCCATGTACAGCCGCAAGGCCGAACGCGCCGGCGGACGCTGAAGGCCCGCCGCGGCGCGGGGCGGCAGGCTGCGCTTCACATGCCCAGTATTCTTCCGATCTCGGCGATGTATTGTCCCGCCTTCAATCCGTCCGCGGCAACGGTTTCCAGTCCATTCTCGACCGCCTCGCGCACCGCGTGCAGCCCTTCCCTGACCCAGTGATGCCTGCGGATCGGCGAGTTGAGCACGTTCTTCAGCGTCTCCACCTCGTCCCGCAGGAGCTGCACGTCGCGGGAGCCCTGGCGCACGCCGGCGAGATCGCGCTCGAGCGCGTGGATCAGCTTGCTCACTTCCTCGAAATCGATTTCCGCGGAGCCGCGGGGATTTCCGCTCTTCTTCATATGGAATGTCTCCTGTTAATGTTGGGCCACGCTGCGTTGCGCGGCTTGCCCTGAATCAAGCCGGCGCGGCGAGGTCCAGGGTCGCGCGCCTCACGGCGGCGTCTCCGGGATGCTCGCCTATCCGGAAGCCCAGCCTGATGCACAAGCGAAGCATCGGGTCGTTTGCCGCGAGGACATGCCCGATCATCGTTTCCAGCCCGCGCGCGCGCGCCACCGCGATGAGGGTCTCGAGCATGCGCCGCCCGAGGCCCTTCGCCTGCCAGTCGTCGGCGACGACCACGGCGAATTCGCACGTTCTTCCGTCCGGATTGGTGACGTAGCGCGCCACCGCTATTTCCTCGTCCTGGTCCGGCTCGCCGCGCACCGCCACGAACGCCATCTCGCGGTCGTAGTCGATCTGGGTGAAGCGCATCAGCATCGCCGGTGTCAGCTCGCGAACCGAGTTCATGAAGCGGAAATAGCGGCTGCGGTCCGAGAGGCTCTTGACGAACCGCTGCTCCATTTCGGCGTCTTCCGGGCGTATCGGCCGGGTCTCGACGAGCGTGCCGTCGGAAAGCTCCCACTTCGCGACCAGATCGATCGGATACGGATGAATCGCCATGTGCGCGTAGCGGCTGCGGGCCGGCTGCGCATCCCGCACCACGGCGCGCGCGTCGACCGCAACCGCGCCGCTTTCGTCCGCGATGAGCGGATTGATCTCGAGCTCCTCGATCTGCGGCAGCTCGCACACCATCTCCGAAACGCGAAGCAGCACCGATTCGAGGGCCTGCATGTCTGCGGCCGGCATCCTGCGGAACGCCCCGAGCAGCCGGGAAAGGCGCGTGCGGCCTATCATGGCCCTGACGAGAAACGCGTTGAGCGGCGGCAGCGCCACGGCGCGGTCGCGAAGCACTTCCACCGCCCTGCCGCCCATGCCGACGGTGATCGCGGGCCCGAAGACCGTATCCCGGATCACGCCGACGATGAGCTCGCGCCCGTGGGGCCGTACGATCATCGGCTCGACGATGACACCGTTCAGGCGCGCCTCGGGACGCTTGCCGGCGACCTCGTCGAGCATCTCGCGGTAGCCCGAGCGCACGCCCTCGGCGTCCATGATGCTGAGCCGCACGCCGCCGACGTCGCTCTTGTGCGGGATATCGGGTGAATCGATCTTCATGGCGACCGGGAACCCCATCTCCTGCGCCATCAGCATGGCGTCGCGCGCCGAGTGCGCGAGGACGGTCCGCGCGATCGGAATGTGGAACGCCGCGAGCAGCGCCTTGGATTCGGTCTCAGAGAGCAGCTTGCGGCGCTCTGCGAGAGCCCCGTCGATCACCAGCCGCGCCCCCTTGATGTCGGGCGCGGCCTGATGCGCCATCGGTCCCGGGGCCTGAAGCAGGGTGCGCTGATTGCGGTAATAGGCGGCGAGGTGGGCGAACATCTCCACCGCGGGGTCGGGCGTGCGGAACACCGGGATCGAGGCGTCGTGCAGGAGCTTGCGCGCGGAACCGGTGCTCGCCTCGCCCATCCAGCAGGCGATGAGCGGCTTCGACGCGCCGCCCGCCGCCTCGACCACGGCGCGCGCCGTCGCCTCCGCCTCGGTCATCGCCTGCGGCGTGAGGATCACCAGGATGCCGTCGATGCCGCCGTCGGCGAGACACGCCGAGACCGCGGCCCTGTAGCGCGCGCTGTCGGCGTCGCCGATCAGGTCGATCGGATTGCCGTGCGACCAGTTCGCGGGAAGCGCGCGGTGCAGCGCCTCCACGGTCGAAGGGCCGAGCTCGGCGAGCGACAGTCCCAGGTCGGCGAGCCGGTCGGCCGCCATCACGCCCGGACCGCCCCCGTTGGTGATCACGGCGAGCCGGTCGCCCTTCGGGCGCACGTGCGAAGCGAGCGCCTGCGCGGCGGCCACCAGCTGGCCGACGCTCGCGACGCGCACCACCCCGGCGCGCTCCATGGCCGCATCGAACACGTCGTCGGTGCCGACGATCGCGCCGGTGTGCGAAACCGCGGCGCGCGACCCGGCCGGGTGGCGTCCGACTTTCATGACGATGACCGGCTTGGCGCGCGCCGCGGCGCGCAGGCTGGAGAGGAACCGGCGCGCGTCGCGGATGCCCTCGATGTAGAGCAGGATGTGCTCGGTCTTCGTGTCGTTCGCCAGATAGTCGATGATCTCGCCGAAATCGAGGTCGCTCGAGGCGCCGAGCGAAACGATGCTGGAGAAGCCGACTTTGTTCGGCGTGGCCCAGTCGAGCATGGCCGCGCACACGGCGCCCGACTGCGACACCAGGCCCAAAGATCCGGGCAGCGCCGCGCCGCGCGCGAACGTGGCGTTGAGCCCCAGCTCGGGGCGCGCGATACCGAGGCAGTTCGGGCCGATCAGGCGCACGCCGCGGCGCCGCGCGGCGTCCAGCAGCGCGCGCTCGAGCTTCGCGCCCTCGGGCCCGGCCTCGGAGAAGCCGGCGGTGATGACCACCGCGGAGCGCACGCCCGCCCGGCCGCATTCGTCGATCACTTCCGGCACGGTCCTCGCCGGCGTCGCGACGACAGCGAGATCGAGATGCGCGGCGACCTTGCCGACGGAGGGGTAGCAGGGCACGCCGCTCACCGTCGAATACTTGGGATTCACGGCGAACAAGGCCCCGCGGTAGCCGGCGGCGAGCATGTTGGAGAGCAGCATGGTGCCGACCTTGCCCGGGGTCTCGCTCGCCCCGACGATCGCGACCGAGCCCGGCTCGAACAGCGGCGTCAAATAGTGCTTGCCCGAGACTTCGTTCATCGATCCTCACCCGGCTCGTGTTCGGCGGAACTCGGCCATAGACTAGCACCATGCCCGATGGTCGCCTGGCGTGGATCAACGGGCCGCCCGGGGCTACTATTACGTTGACTACAATAGTGATCAACCAGCGGACGGACCGGCCATGCGAGTACCCCTTCAGATTACCGTCCTCAACCTGCCGCACTCGGCGGCGCTCGAGGCGCGAGTGCGGAAAATTGCGGAGAAGCTCGAGAAATTTCACGCGAAGATCGTGAGCTGCCGCGTCAACATCGAGGAGTTGCGCAGGCACCGCGCCAGCGGCCGTCTTTTTCACGTCCGCGTCGACCTGCGCATTCCGGGCAAGGAGCTCGTGTCGAGCCGCCGCCACGACAAGGATCCCTACCTCGCCCTGCGCGACGCCTTCCTTTCGCTGCGGCGCCAGCTCGAGGACACCGCGGGCGTCACCCGCGGCAAGGTCAAGCGGCAGACGACCCGGCGGGCGCGCACGGCGTCCTCCGATGCATCATGAAATCTTGATCCCTATCAAAGAGAAGAAGCCTATGGCTTCTTCTTTGCGAAAGGCCCCGTTGTCGGTCCTTCGAGCGGATGCCTCATACACGTCGCCGAGACCGAGCACAGAGAAGAGAACTCGGCGCTCGCCCTCACCGCCGGCGGCGATTCCGTCCGGGGCACGGCGACGTAGCCGATCCTGCTCCAGAACTCGACGGCACCTTCGGTAAGCAGATAAAGGCACCGGACCCCGCCTCCCGAAGCCAGCGCCTCGGCGCGCGATACGAGCGACCGCGCGATCCCCCGGCCCCTGTACTCGGGCGCGACGGCGAGCGAGCGGATGATCCCGGCGTCCCCGTGCGATTCCACGCCGACGCAGCCGACAACCCGGTCCCGCATTTTCGCCGCGATCAGCGCTACGCCGCTCGTCTCCAGGTCCGCCGAAGGCAGGCGCTCCGCGTCGAGAAGGGCTTCGATCGTTTCACGGTCGTCGGCCGTCGCCGCCTGATAGCTGATCACTTTGTAGAATCTCCTCGCGGGAAAAGCCATGCGCACAAGCCCAGCGCCGCAACGCAGCCGACGGCCTGTGCCCCCAGGAACCCGGGAACGTCATCGGGCCTGATGCCGGCGAAGGTATTGCTCGCGGCGCGCGCCAGCGTCACGGCGGGATTGGCGAAGCAAGTGGACGCGGTGAACCAGTATGCTGCCGTGATATACGCGCCGATTGCAAACGGGGCTGCAGCGGGACGCGTCCTGGAAGTCGCCAGAATGACGCACAGCAGGCCGAAGGTGGCCACGACCTCGCTCCACATCATGGGCCAGCCAGCGCGAGCGTGCTGCGAGGCGAAGAACAGAGGCTTGCCGAACATCAGATGCGCACCGGCCGTTCCTGCATAGGCCCCGGCAATCTGGACGCTGACATACAGAGGCACCTCGCGCCAGCGCAGACCGCCCCGGGTCGCCTCGGCGATCGAAACCAGCGGATTGAAGTGGGCTCCCGAGACGGGACCGAAGGCGAGGATGAGGGCGACGAGCCCCGCCCCGGTCGCAAGCGTGTTCGCAAGCAGCGCCAAGGCGGCATTGCCGCCGGCGAGCTGCTCACCCATGATGCCCGAGCCTATGATCGTCGCGAGCAGCAGCGCGGTGCCCAGCGCCTCCGCTGCGAGTCGCCTGCCGAGGCTCACGATGAAGTTTTGCCGATGTCCCTGACTTTGCCCTGCAGCGACAGCCGGTCGAGTTTCTCGAAGGGGAGGCTCGCGAGCAGCTCGATCCGGCGGCGAAGCATGTTCGCCGTATCGGAGAATGCCCTGCGCCTCAGCTCTTCGCCGCCTTCCACCGCCGCCGGGTCGGGCATTCCCCAATGCGCCGTCATCGGCTGCCCGGGCCAGAAGGGGCACTGTTCACCGGCCGCCTGGTCGCACACCGTGATGACGAATTCCATGCGCGGCGCGCCGGGCGCGGCGAACTCGTCCCAGCTCTTGCTGCGCAATCCCGTGGTCGGAAGGCGGAGCTGCCCCAGCAGGTCGAGGGCGAAGGGATGAACCGCCCCTTTGGGGTGACTGCCTGCGCTATAGGCACGGAACCGGCCCTTGCTGACGGCCAGGTTGTTCGTGATCGCCTCGGCCAGAATCGACCGGGCGGAGTTGCCGGTGCAGAGGAAGAGAACGTTCATCGCGCTCGAAACCGGTCAGCAGCAAGCCGCGCCCTTCTCTCCATTGCCGGTGGGAACGCAGCATCCTTCTGCACCTTGCTGCTTGGTTGACGGAGTACAGCAGGGGCTCGCTCCGTCTTTCCGTTCGGCCTCGTAGATCGGGACGCTCCCGAGCGTATGGAACGTCTCCCAGGCGACGCCCTGGGGATCCTCGACCCAGTACTTGTCGGACTGCGCGTAGCAACACGTCTTCCCGGGCTCATCGAGCGCGGGCATGCCGGCTGCCGCGACTTGCGCGCGCAAGGTCCTGAGTTCGTCATCCGACTCCACCTGGAATCCGAGATGGTTGACTCCGGTGGGCCGCCCACGCCGCGAAATCGCGAAACTGATCTTGGGATCGTCGGGCATCCACTTCGCGTAGTCGGGCCTTTCGACAGCGGGCGGAGCGCCGAATAGCTTGGTGTAGAAACGGACGCTTTCGGGCAGGTCCCTTACGGAAACGTGAACGTGAAATCGCTTCATGCGGCTCTCCTCTTTCGCTTGGATTCGGAAACCCGGCGGGCCGGGGCACAGCGTGCCGCGTCGCCGCCACAGCAGTTCTCGGTCATGAAGCCGACCAGGGTGTCCATCGCGCCGAACTCCGCCGAGTAGATGAGCGAGGTGCCTTCGCGCCGGCAGGCGACCAGGCCCGCGTGCTTCAACTGCGCCAGGTGGAACGAGAGCGTCGGCCCGGGGAGCTTCATGCGCTCGGCGATCCTCCCTGCCGCGAGGCCTTGCGGCCCCGCTTCGACCAGCAGCCGGAAGATGCCCAGGCGCGATTCCTGGGCCAGGGCTTCGAGGGCGATGACGGCTTCGCTCGTTTCCATATTTCCAATATAATGGAAATATGAAGAGAGTGTCAAGGCCCCAGCGGATGCGCCCCCGCCGGGTTTGCTCGTATACTGTTTTTCACTCTTGCGATCAGGGCCGCCGCCATGGACCGTCGAACCTTCAATGCCGCGCTGGCGGGCGCCGCCGCGACCTCTGTTCTCGGCTGCGCGGCGGAGCCGCGCTCGGGGGCCGGCGGCGGCATCGCGCTGTATCAGAGCGTCGGCGCGCGCCTGCGGCACTTCGAGGTCGACGTCGACGGCGCCACGCTGACGCCGCGCGCGGCGGTCGAGCTGCCGTCGAACGTGCAGTACGCATGGCCGCATCCGTCGCGGCAGTTTCTCTACGTCTCCACCAGCGACAGCGCCTCGGGCAACGCGGCCGTTCCCGGCAAGGTGCATCGCCTGTGCGCGGTGCGCGTGGGCGCGAACGGCGAATTGCAGATGCACGGCGAGCCGCAGGCGCTTTCTACCCGCCCCATCCACAACAGCGTCGACGCCACCGGCACGTACATGCTCACCGCTTACAACAACCCGAGCAGCATCACCGTGCACCGGATCAACCCGGACGGCAGCGTCGGCGCGCAGGTGGAGCAGACCGCCGGGCTCGACACCGGCATCTTCGCGCACCAGGCGCTCGCGACGCCGTCGAACCGCACGGTGACCTTCGTTACCCGCGGCAACGACGCCGAGCGCGGCAAGCCCGAAGATCCCGGCGCGCTCAAGGTGTTCGGCTTCAAGGACGGGGTGCTGTCGCCCGGCGCGTCGATCGCGGTAGGCGGCAAGGGCGGCCTGGGCTACGGGCCGCGCCATCTCGATTTCCATCCCGCGCATCCGTGGGTGTACGTTTCGGTCGAACGCCAGAACCAGCTGCATATGCACCGGATGCGGAGCGACGGCCTCGAAGCCGAACCGGCCTTTATCAAGAGCACCCTGGGTGCGCCGCACGACGAGCGCATACT
>Ga0137403_10001604_pt1 | contig 28421 bp, 26 predicted proteins | sample CZOMad2_1_16fung_FD_122057 | JGI IMG/M metagenome (GOLD analysis project Ga0137403, IMG submission 122057) | Vadose zone soil fungal communities from Angelo Coast Range Reserve, California, USA - CZOMad2_1_16fungal (Hybrid Assembly) | ecosystem: Environmental > Terrestrial > Soil > Vadose zone... | reverse complement strand
GCCCCAGCCGCGCCGGGCTGGCCAGGGGGCAATGCTCGCGACTGCGCGACCTCAGCTTTACGGAAGTAATCCAACAGGACTTCGACCCGGGCAGTATCTCTGGTAAAAACGACTTTCTTATCAGCAATCTCGGAAAGCCTGAAACCCTCGACGTTGTCACCCAGCTTCAATCTCATGGGTCCGGCAGGTTGGCCTGCTACCGCTGCACCCATACTTGGATTGGCGCTATCTTGCAAAATCGCCGTGCGATTATTGCCGATGATGATGGTACCGACGAGAATCATATTGCGAACTCGTTGAAAAGATCGAGAGTTTTCTTCAGCTTCGCGAGTCGCTCCGGCTCCCCTTTCGGGATCAAAGAGATTTTTGCTGACGATTACATCCGTATTGATCGGAACTCTGGGCGTCGCCGCTGCTTGTTTCTCAGCCGTCGCTACCGCCGGGCCCAATCTAGACGGGCCCGGCAAGTCCCACGGACCTGTCGACCACGACCGATAAATGCTCCAGCTGACTAAACCTATCGCAGCCGCCATGAGAACACTAAGCAGTGAAGCGCGTGTAAGAATCGCTCTCTACCTCCCGTCTTCCAGTCATCAAATCGAAACGATTATACAAGCTGGCTGCAAATTTGAAAACAAATAAATCTCCTCCCGTTCTGCTCCAAAGGACCGCTGAGGGCCTGGGAAGTGTGAGGGCTCGATCGAGCCTTAGCATTTCGCGTTTCTTATCATCAGGCGATCGCTAATTTCTAGTCGATTATCACGTGAATATTAAGCCCCCATGAATCGGCCGTCTTGGCATGATCACCGAGTCGACGGTTTTTGGCTGATCGCCGGCGCGATCACACCATGTGAGGAATACTCCCCGACGGAGGTCAAGTGTCCTCTTTCGACTGATTGTTCTGAGTCTCCGCTTTCGGAGACGACGGAACTTGAGCCCGTGCAAATCCAGCTACCGTAAGACTTATGCGCAGATTCTGCGCGGGTAATTGCGGTACTCCCTGGGGTTGGGGAAATCCGATCGGACGAAACAGCGATCGCACATTGATCTCGTCGACAACCAGCAACCTCGGGGCAGTTTCTATACCTCTAATCAGACTAGCGATCTGTTGAATTTGCCCGCCAATTTCCAACTGAATGCCGATTTTGGAAAAGGAGCCCGCCGGTTCCGGATTGAGAACCCGGGTCGTGATGACTTGCGTCCCTTCCCGCGTGGCCATTGCCTGCACCGTCTCTTGAAGATCCGACGCACTTACCGATGGCGTGTCTCCCGTCAGCAGTTTTGGCTCCTGCATTTTGATCTGCGCGCGCGCCGTTTCCAAAGCGCTGAGCAATGCTTCCTTTTGGGCGAGATACCGTAAATTCTTTTGCAAGAGTTGTGGCTGGCTATCGAGCTGATTCCTAACCCACTCGCGCCGTTCGAGAAACGGCGTTAGTACCGCGTATTTCGCGACAAATATGAGTACGATGAGCCCGGTCAATATAACCAGGCCGCGCTCTCGCTTGGACAGTCGACGCCAGAGATTGCTCATGGTTTTGCTTTATCTTTGGTCGGCTGGGTTGGAGTTACTTTCGTGACCTCTTTGGCATTCACTTTGGGCTTTTCAAGATCGGCTTTCAAAGAGAAAGTCTCACGGTTGTCGCGGCCGCGGTTGGACGGCGCGTTGAAGGTGACGTTTTCAAAGACAGGTGACCGCTCCAAGAGCGGAATTAAGGCCGAGGCATTTTCGGCGTTGCCCTGTACTTCTAACACACCCGCGCGATAGCGCAAGTTCGAAAAGTAAACATTGTTGGGAACGACTTTGGAGAGTTCATCGAGAATGCGCAGGACTTCGCCGCGGCGCAGATCGAGATCACTCAGGTAACTCGCTTCCTTGCGCAGCAGCTGCAGCTGCGAGTCTTCCCGGCGCAACGCTTGGACCGACGGCTCGAGCTTTTGATTTTCTTTTTGCAACTGGCGCAGTCGTAATTCATCCTTCACCGGGAAGCTTATTCCCCAGGCGATCAGCGCGAGCACCAGCAGACCCATAAGAACCGTGTTGAGGAGCGATAACGTCTTGTAACCGTCTCGGTCCGCGCCCTCATGGCGCAAGAAATTTGCCGCCAGCGAAGCTTCTCGCACGCCGTGCAATGCCGCTCCGATCGCCGGCAGTGTTTCCGCTTGGGAATTCTGTTTAGATCCTTTCAAACGCGCAGTGCCGAGCGCGCCAATATCCTCCGCTTCCGCTATCTTCCCGGCCGCCAACCCGTTCAGCGCGCCCAGATCGCCGCAGCGATAGAGCTTTGGCACCCCTTCGAGGTATTCTTGCAGCAACTCCTTGCCCGTACCGTGGGCCCATTCCAAGGCGGGTAATTGATGAGAAAATAACAGCTCCGATGCCGGCTTCCAGCCGTTGGCCTTGACTTGGATCCCGATCATTTCCCAATTCTGCCCATGACCCGCAACTATGGCGGCGCTGCCGGCACTCGCTTCCTGGGAAAACAGCAGATAGTTCGCCAGAGCGGTCACCGTCGTCTCAACGCCTCTTGGTTTGATGCCGAAGGACTCCAGCAAACTTAGTAGGCCATCGAGATGCTTTTTGGGAATCGCGAACACATAGAGACAGAGCTTCTCGCCTTTTTTCCCAGCCGGTAAATAGTCGTAATAGATCTCGTCGCGCTTGAACGGCAGTTGCCGCTCGATCTCATACTCGAGCACCTGCTGCAGGTTGTCCTGCGCCGCCAGCGGCAAGAACACCTGCTGTACGATCACCTGATCCTGCGGCACACAAAGATAAACTTGATCCCGCACGGAGTTGAAATGCGGCAGCAATGAAACGATCGCCTGCCTCAACGCGCGTTCGCGCGAATCGCTTTCGGCTTTAAGCGCGATCTCTCTCACGTCCTCGGCGATCCAACCGGTGAGCTCGGAGATCGCCTGCCGATTGTCAGCCTCGGGCAGTTCTCGCTCCTCTTGCTCGAGCATGGACACCGAGAGAAAGCTCTTGCGCAGTCGGACCATAATGACCCGATCGCTTAGTAAATAGAGTCCGACGCTGGTCAAAAAGTCGGCGCGGGAAACATCCTGCAGATGACGGAGGCGATCATTTCTCCTGAGTTGAGCCTTTGTTTGTCGGAATGATAACGCCTAGTTTATCCCATGAGCTAGTTCTGTGGTAGTGCTATATCACGATCGAGCCAACGCAGCATCTCGAAACCTTGCGCGCCGCCGAGCCGGACGGTGCCTTTAACCCGCCGCGGCAGGCGGGAATCCTCCAGCCGGCCTTCCGCTTCCACAGCAACTACCGATGGATTCGTGAAGATGAACATTTGCAGCGCCGCGTCCCCGGCGCCGATACCTAGTAGCGGCAACAGGTCGGCAAGGGTTTTTTCCGCAAGCTTCTTCCGTTCCTCGACAAATGTTCGGCACTTTTCCAGGGGAATGCCCATCAGCGCATGAATGACTTCGGCCGGGGCAGTACGCAAATTGACGCGGTCAATCGGGCTATCCACGGTAAAAATCTCCCGCAATGCGACGCGACGTGGATTGTCCATCGGATGGCTTTTGTCTTCGGCATAACCAAAAAACAAGCCATGCGTCACACCCCTGATCCAAAGCAGTTCCTCGACGCTGTCCAGCGGACCGTTCTTCGCCGTGTAAGGCGGCGACAGCGACGCATAGTAATCATCCTCAGCACCGTTGGTCCGGTGCAAATCGTCGGCGTCGCGCCAGTCCATAATCGAGTCGACCAGGATGTCTCGCCGGACATCATCGATACCGAGATTGGTAAAAACACGGCGGAGGGTCTCTTCATTGACCCGGTTAATGTTTATTTTGCCGCCCTCATCGACCAAGCGCACGCGAGACACGCCCGCGCCGACACTTTCCTCGCGCCAACTGCCGTCGAATAGATCGCTTTTCTTTTGATCCTGCTGAAACTGCTGCCCGGTTCCGGCTTGCTGATTGAGAAAATCGTACAAACCCCGCTCGAAACCGGCCACGGCAAGATAATAGCCGATGGTCTCGTCACTGAAGCGATGGGCGGCGGCGGCTTCCTCGCGCACCGAGGTGCTGAAGTCGAAGGCCACGACGAAGAGGAAAATAAAAATCCACAGCACGACGATCAGGACGACGCCATTTTCGCCGACCAGTTTGGTTCGGAATAAGCGGAACTCGATCTGCTGTTTCATGGCGTCAGCACCGTCATCATGACCGGAAAAATCCAGCGCACCTCTTTGCCGCGTTCGTCTTGATAGGTGAAGCGCACAGCGCGCGGCAGCATGCGCCGTTCCCTGCCATCCCAACGATCTTCCCAGGTTTCTTCTTCCGCCTGGGGATCCAAGTAGGCTAATCGGAATTCTTTGACGTTGTCCTGAAGAACAATACTATACGTCTGTCCACCGCCGCCTGATTCGCTGCTCAGACGCACGGGCGCGGTCTCTACCAATTTCACCGTCGCCCGGCCGTTATCGTCCTCGTCCATGGTTATTTGAATCTTGGCCATCCCGCGCCCACCCATGCCTTGGGAGTACGCCGACACAAAGGTGAGGCTTTCGACATCGCCTTCAAAGAAGGCTGTTTGCTCTTGCGGCGATTCACGATAAGGAAACGTCGATCGGACATAGCTTCCGAGCAAGTCGGCGATCGATCGTTGTTTTTGATTGCGCGTCGAATTTACCTGTGACTTTTCCACGGCATTATGGCTGAGGGAGAAGGCACCGTAAAGGATTCCCCCTATCAGAGCGAAGATCGTCAGCGCCAGAACAACTTCGATCAGCGTGAACCCGGCCGCTCCGGCGGAGGCACGCGTCGCTTTCTCGCACGTCCTTCGTCCATTCACGTTGCGCGGTGATACTTCGGGATTCATCAGTTGGCTTTTTTCGTCAGACGGAAGGTTTTGAAATCAACGCGCCGCTCTCGTTCCCCCTCCGACACGGTCATCTCTAAAGCGACTTCTTTGAGTTCCCAGTTGCTGGATAGATTGAGCGACGGCGATGCATCCCGCACCGTTTGAACCTGGCTTTTCCACCTACCGGCGGTGCCGAGTGTGCCGCTGTCGGAGCCCTCCGAAAGCTTCTTTCGTGCCAGCAGCTCATCCATGACCCGGGCGCCGTAAGTGACCGCCTCTGTACTCGTCGTGCTGCGCGCGCCGAGCCGCAAACCCAGAGAGAAAATTTGTAAAAGCGTGACGACTCCCAGTCCGACGATGGTCAAAGCGACGAGAACTTCGAGCAGGGTAAAGCCGCTAGTTGAAAGTCGCTGACCTCTCATGATTTATCGCCGCGCGTCACTTCGATCCTGCCGGTGAGCGGTTCCATGCGAATAAGGTAGGAGACGGACTTTTCGCCGGCGAGGACAATGGCGCCGCCTAAGCTGCTGCCGTTGGGGAAAAAGTAGAATCGCTTGATATCGCGGTCCACCGCCTCGCCGCCGTCAACCGACACGAACTTTACTTCCGCCGGCAAGTGGACCTCTCTAGACTGCGCGACCAGATAACTGTTTTGCGGCAGATTCAGCGCGAGCTCTTGCGGGACGCCTTCAAACAAGGCCCGGCTTCTCAGATCGCGCCCCACCGCCGCCAATGCCAGAGCAGAAATGCGCACCTCGCGATCGTTTAGTCCTTTTTCGATGTTGGGCACAACGATCGCCAAGCTGACACCCAGGAGGAGCAGCACCAGCACCAGTTCGATCAGCGTAAAGCCGCGGTTATTTTTCCCAGCTGGTAACATCACGATTGGTGTCCTCGCCGCCGGGAACGCCATCTGCGCCGTAGGAAATAATATCGTACGCGCCATGATCGCCGGGGCTCTTATAAACATACGGCTTGCCCCATGGATCGAGCGGAACTTCTTTCTTTAAGTACGGCCCATCCCAACGATCAACTCCGCCGGGCTTCTGTGTCAGGGCCTGGAGCCCTTCCTGCGTGTTCGGATAACGCCCGACGTCAAGACGAAAAGTATCCAGTGCCACGCCGAAACTCTCTATTTGGATTTTGGCCGATTTGGCAGTGGCTTTCTCGCCTTGTTTGATATACTGCGGCAGCACTATTCCGGCGAGCAAGCCAATGATGATCACGACGACGATCATCTCGACGAGTGTGAAGCCCTTTTCGTTTTTTATAAGTTTCTTAGAAAGGTAAGTCATTGATACTAAAGATCGCCAGCAACATGGAAATGACGATAATCCCGATTATCAATCCCATCCCCAAGATCAATACCGGCTCTAGTAATGCAGTCAATCGTTTTGTCGTTCGTTTGACCTCTTGATCGTAATAGTTCGCAACTTCCGAAAGCATTCCATCCAGTTTACCCGTTTCCTCCCCCACCGCAATCATGTTCAACGCCAGCGGCGGGAAGAGTCCGCTTTCGCTCAGCGGTCGCGCCATGCCTTTGCCTTCGCGCACACGCACTTGAACTTGGCCGATCGCTCTCGATAGCAAACGATTGCTTAGCACAGCCTGAACGGTACCCAACGCTTCGAGCATGGGCACACCGCCCTTCAACAGTGCGGCCAGTGTGCGGGAAAAACGCGCGGTTTCGAACTTCCTCACCAAGTCGCTGAACAACGGCGCGCGCAGAGACAGCCGGTCCCATTCAGCCCTTCCCTCGGGGCTCCTTACGTAAAAGATTCCGCCGGCTACGGCGGCGAGAATGACCACCAATGTGACCCATCCGTACTCCGCCAAAAACTGGCTAAACCCGATGACGACCTTGGTGATCCAGGGGAGAGCCTTGCTATTATCTCGAAAAATTGCGGCAAACTTCGGGATGACAAAGACGAACAAAACCATTAAAGAAATCCCGGCGGCACTGGCCAATATGGCTGGATAGATCAACGCGGATTTGATGTCTTCTTTGAGCGCAAGGGTGCTCTCCTGATACTCGGCGAGATATCGCAGCACGCCTTCCATGATACCGCCGGCCTCACCGGCGCGGATCATATTCACATAGATCCTGGGAAACACGTCGGGATGCTCGCCCATGGAAACGGCGAGGGATTTGCCCGCGCGCACGGCTTCGACCAGAGACTGCACAACTTTGCTTAGCTCGCCGCCTTCGACCAAGCCGCCGAGAATTGACAGGCTGCGGTCGAGCGGCAATCCTGCCGCGAGCAGGGTTGCTAGCTCGCGGGTGAATTGGAGGAGCTGTTGTTGGTTGACTTTGCGCTTGGAAAAAAGCGGTAGCTGCTGGCGCGCCGCGCCGACGGCGCGCGCGCTGGGTAGAGCGATGCGCAAGGGCACGCAACCCATCTCGCGCAGACGCAAGATCACGCTTTGCTCGGCGTCGGCTTCCATAACACCTTCGACCACCTTGCCCGCATGATCCGCGGCGCGATACTGAAAAAATGCCATGATTGCTTAGACAAAAAACAGCCGTTCAAGGTTCAATCGTTCAAGGGTTCAAGGTAAAAATGCCCCGGATGCCATCCAACCTTGAACTTTTGAACCTTGAACCTTTGAACAAAGGTATCTATGCCTCTTCTCTAGTCACTCGTAATACTTCGGCGAGCGTTGTAACGCCCTGGCGCACCTTGTCCCAACCGTCGTCTCTGAGTAGGCGCATACCCTGCTGGATAGCCAGATTGCGAATCGCGCCGGCATCGGCGCGCTGGACGATAACCTTGCAGATCTCTGAAGTCACCGGCAGTAGTTCGAAGATGCCGACCCGGCCCAAATAGCCCGTGCTGCTGCAGGCGGCGCAACCGACGGCCTCCCACACAGTCATGAAAGTGTTGCCATTTTGAAACTCCAGCTCTGCCGGCATACCCTCCACGCCGGCAAACGGGACCTCCTTGCGACAGGTCGGGCAAAGCCGGCGCACGAGTCTTTGCGCTAATACGCCCAACAGCGAGGACGAAAGCAGATAGTCTTGCACGCCCATTTCCAACAGGCGCGAGATCGCGCCGGCAGCGTCGTTGGTGTGCAAGGTCGAAAAAACCAAATGGCCGGTCAGCGCCGCCTGTACGGCGATCTCGGCGGTCTCGGCGTCACGGATTTCGCCGACCATGATGACGTCGGGGTCCTGTCGCACGATCGAGCGCAGTCCGTTCGCGAAAGTCAGCCCAATCTGCGGTTTGACGTGAATCTGATTGACGCCGCCAAGCTGATATTCCACCGGATCTTCGATGGTAATAATCTTCTTACCCGGATCGTTGATTTTCTGCAGCGCACCGTAAAGCGTGGTCGTCTTGCCGCTACCGGTCGGCCCGGTGACCAGGATCATGCCATGGGGCTTTAGAATCATCTCATTGAATCGCGCCAGCGGGGCGGCAGGAAAGCCCATGGTATCGAGCTGGGTGAAAATCTGGCCACGCTCCAAGAGCCGGATCACGACGCTCTCGCCGTACAACGTCGGAACGGTGGCGATACGCAGATCGACGTCCTTGCCGCCGAGCCGCGTCTTGATGCGTCCGTCCTGCGGCAAGCGGCGCTCCGCGATGTTTAATTGCGCAAGAATTTTAAGACGCGAAATGATCGCCGCTTTCAGTTGGCGCGGCGGCGAGTCGATCTCGTGGAGGATGCCGTCGATGCGGTAGCGCACCTTGAGCTGATTCTCGAAGGGCTCGATGTGAACGTCGGAGGCGCGGCTTTCGAGCGCGCGCACGAGCATTTGGTTGACAAGCCGGATAACCGGCACCTCGGACGCCATGTCGCGCAAGTGGGCGACGTCTTCCTCGTCGCCGATCCCTTCTATCGGTTGCGCCGCCTCTTGATTGTTCTTTGCATAGTTGCTGCTGTACAAAGCTTCGATGCGCGCGGCGATTTCTTTCTCTCGCGCCAGAACCGGTTTCACGCGCAGACCGACGGCGAGCTCGAGCGCATGCAGGCGCGACAGATCCAGGGGATCGGTCGTCGCCACCAACAGCTCACGCCCGTCGATTTGCACCGGCACCATGCGAGCCAGTTTGAAGAAATCACCGATTCCGGGCGGGAACTCGATCGGCAAAGGCGTATTGGCGACGTCCTTAAGGGACATCATCGGAATATCGAAGTGATCCCGCAATACTGGCAACAAATCTTCTTCCGAGAGAAACCCCAGTTCGACGACGAGCCGAGTCAGGGGGGTCTGCTGCTCCTCCTTGAGCTTCATCACCCGCTCGAGTTCTTCGCTGGAGATGAGCCGGCGTTGGATCAGCCGTTCGGAAAGACTTACTTGAGGAGCGTCCATGGCTTTTTTCCTCGAGCTATTTGGCTGAGCCGGAACCGGCTCTACCGTAACGGTCCTCCAACCTGACCACATCGTCGAGCTCGGGCGTTGATACTTCCAAGACGTCGCAATCATCGATCGCCGTCATGCGATGCTTCATCCCGGGAACAATGTGCAAACATTCGCCCGGCACAAACCGAAGTTTCTGCCGCTCGCCGCCGGTTTCGATGTCCATTTCGAGCACGCCAGACAACAGGCGAATCGTCTCATCCTTCACCACGTGATACTGGTAACTCAACGACTCGCCTTTTTTGATGTGTAGAATCTTCCCGACATAGCGCTCGGTATGAGCCCAGATGATTTCATAACCCCAGGGTTTTTCGACTATTTGTCCCTTATCAATCAAATCGGTTTGCATGATCGGAACCATGATAGCAAATTCTATTGAGTCAGGGAATAAAAACTATAACCCGAACCGAGGGGTTATCAGAGGCCATTCTGCCCTAACCGCAAGCAGACCGGAAGCTTCTGCGTGATCTGCCGACTCTATGAACAATGGGTACTCATGAACCGTTGGCATTAGATGCTACTCTCTCTGGCCTGGAAGAATAAATGTAAGCCAGAGCAAAAAGACTAAAAAAAAGGATTCGGGTTTCATGATGGTAGAAGGGAATGTCCCCAACCCCTGCGACAATCGCAGCAATCCATGACGCGGAAACCGCAAATCCCGCAAGCCGTTCAGCCCCATCGCACCTAATTGCAGCTTGCGACACACGGAGCAGAGTTTGACCGATCAACCAAAGAAACGAAAGCAATCCCAAAAGACCAGTTTCCGCAAACAGTTCAACATAAACGTTATGCGTATGCCAAATTGGGCTGTCCTCGAGCACAGTACCTTCGAGACGACTCCGAAGCGATTCCTTCAAGCGGCCACGACCATAACCCACGCCCAGCACAGGATTTTCCAGGCCCAGCTGTAACGAGCTTTTCAATAGTTGGACCCGCTCGCTAATGGATTGATCGCTCAGCGGCTGACTAATCGTGAGAAGGCGACTTCGTAGCGACGGCGCAACCAGCACGCATGTCGTTGTTAGCGCGCTGATAACGGCTATATATTTCCATTTTTTTGTCGTCACCGCCAGATAAACCATCGACGCCCCCCAACCCAGCCAAGCGCCGCGAGAAAAGGTCAAAATGAGTGCCAGCATCTGACCGGCACATGAGAGTAAACCCAGAGCGCGCCACCAACCCGCATTGACGATCGTAACCAATAGGCACAACGGAATACTCATCGCCAAGACATAACCCGCGGTATTCCAGGAATCCAAGGGAAACGCAAAACGGTGCGAAAGATCGAAGTTGAGAATTAAAGGATCACGCAGGAAGCCGCGCGCGACCAGGACCAGCGGCACTAACCCCAGCAGCAAAGGTAGCCATCGTCTTTGTGGACCGGATGAAAAAAGATCGACCAGCATGACGGCGTGGGCGCAGCCAAAGAAAAAATATCGATAATCTCCCGCCTGATGAAAATCCGGCAGCAGAGACAAGGTGACAAGCGTGAAAAATAAAAAAAGCGGCGCGAGAGAACGCAACCTGGATAATCCGGTAACAGCCCAACCACTGCGAACTAGTAATACTAATTTCAGCACCAGCCAGAAAAAAAACGTCGTCCGTGAGATGCTCCAAGCGCTGATGGTGCCGCCGCCGGGAACGATGAATTCCACTCTGCCGACGCCGAGCAAGGCAACGGATAGTGCAAGCGCCGCGATTAACCCTCGCTCCCACCATAGTGCGAATTTTTGCATGTCCGAGGCGCCGAGGATGTCCGGTTAAAATAACAGTCGAAGACAGCAGGTAGACCAAGCTATAAGCGAGTCGCCCTACGAGTGACTCGCTCGATTATTGCGGAAGCCGGCGAACAAAGTCCGCGCGAGAATTTTTATATCGCGCCACAACGACCAGTTCTCAATATAGTCGAGATCGTACTCGATGCGACTTGCTAACGACGTATTGCCGCGCCACCCATGGATCTGCGCCCACCCCGTCATGCCTGCTTTCACCTTGTGGCGCAGCATGTACTTGGGAATCGATTTGCGAAATTCATTGATCAAAGGAGGTCTTTCCGGACGCGGGCCCACGAGACTCATCTCACCCCGCAGCACATTGATCAACTGGGGCAGCTCATCCAAGTTCGTCTGCCTCAGCCACCGCCCGACAGGAGTGACCCGCGGGTCATCTTCCGCCGCCCAGACCGGACCCGTGGATTGCTCGGCATCCTCGATCATGCTGCGAAACTTAAGCATGACAAATCGACGACCGTCCAGGCCCATGCGCTCCTGTCGGTAAAATATCGGCCCGCCTGATGAGCACTTAATCGCGATGGTAATGAGTAACATGACGGGCGCGAAAATGACCAGAGCTAGCGCGCCCAAGGACAAATCGACACCTCGTTTCAAAAACGCGTTCCAACCAGCATGCGGAGACGACTGCAGACTAATGATTTGAAGCCCATCGAATTCCTCGACACTGCCACGTAGCGTCGCCATTTCTCCCAAGTCGGGCACGAAGTGTATGGTTACGGGCTCGTCGCCGAGCCATTCTTGAATTTGCCGCAACTTCGCCGCCTGTTCGAGCGGCAATGCGACGAAGACTTGGTCAATGGTGCCGCCGCGGATGAGCGTGGCGAGTTCTTCTTCGCCAGCGATCCTAGTGACCTCATCCGTCAAGCTAGGAGGAACTTCGCCTTCAGTTAAATAAAATCCGACAATTCTCAGTCCCAGACGTTTATAGGATTTCAATCTATTTGCGAGCGAGCCGGCCAAAGTTGGCGTGCCGATAATCAACACATGTCGTAAATTGTAGCCGCGGCGGCGCGCTAATCGGAGTCCTTCACGGAAGATATGATGACTCAGGCTCACCAAGAACAAACTGGAGCACCAAAACACCACGACGACGATCCGCGATAGAACTACCTCGTGAATAATAAATAGGACCGCCAAAAAAATCAGCAGCGCGATCGCGGAGCACTTGATGAGCTCCAAGGTCTCACGGTGATGCGTCGAGAGCCGGCGCGGGCGATAAAAATCGGCCCATTCAAAGACGACCGCCCATACGCCAAGAATGATCAGCCATGCAATGACGTAATGTCGAGCAATAAACGGTTCTGACGTATCAAAAAGACCAGTATGAAATCGCGCCGTATAGGCCAGCCACCAAGCAAAGCTCACGAAGCACAAGTCGCTCGTCAGCAGTAGCCCTTTGAAAAACTCATTGTGCTTTTTAAGCATGGCTTAGCGATTCCGACGAAACTGATTCACGCAAACGTCAATATACTCGGCCATTTCCCGCTTGAATCTTTCGCGTGAAAACTTCAAAGCGTGTTGTCGAATCTGATCGGGGACAAATTCGCTCTGGCTTTTCTGGTAAAGCTCAACCGCGGCAATCAGACTTTCCGCTCGCTGTTCCAAAAAAAAAAGCCCTGTCGGGTACTGTTGCGATGCGGCACGATCGAAACCGATAACCGTTTCAAGCAATCCACCCTTTCCGTAGCCAATCACTGGCCTGCCGCTCGCCTGAGCTTCCAAAGACACGATGCCAAAATCCTCCTCTCCTGGAAATAACAGCGCCCGGCAATTGGCATAAAGTTCCGCTAAACGTGCATCATCCACCCAGCCGAGAAATTCAATATTTGACGCTGCGGTCTTCTCCAGAGCTTTTCTCAGCGGACCATCGCCGGCAATCTTAAGAGGTAGTTTTAGCGCATTGAATGCTTGTATCGCAATATCGATTCTCTTGTAAGGCACCAAAGAGGAAACCACTAAATAGTAGGAGTCTGGCCGGTCCCGAATAAAGAATCGCTGCGTATCAACAGGCGGATAGATAACAGCCGCTTCCCGACCGTACAACTTGTGGATTTTTGCCGCGATATTTTGCGAATCCGCGACCAGATAGTCAATAGTTTGTGAAGAGCGAACGTCCCAGTTTTGAAGATAACGGCGAAACGTCGCCATGCCGATTCGAGCCAACCTGGAGCTATCCGATCCGAAATAAGCGCCGTGCAGGTCCCAGACGTAACGCATGGGTGCATAAATATATGCAATGTGAAGCGCTTTATGGGCATGAACGCCCTTGGCAACGCAATGGCTGCTAGACAGCACAAGATCATAGTCTCTTAGATCAAACCTTTCGATCGTACGAGGGAACAAAGGCAGATAATAACGATACGTCCGTCCGACCCACGGCATTCGGTTCACCCACGAAGTATGAATTTTCATCCGCCGAATGATTGAAGAGACTCCGTCGGGAGCATAAATCAAGGTATAAAGGTCGGCCTCAGGAAAAAGTTCGCAGAAAACCTCGAGACATTTTTCTCCACCCCTCATCCCAAGGAGCCAATCATGAACGAGGGCAATCTTCATCGAGCGACATCCATGAGTTAAAACCGGAGCGCATTTCACGGACCATCAAAGCTGATCCGTAACGGCCACTGGCTCGCCACGATAACCCTACTTTGTCGCCTTCCGTTTTGCTGCAACTCGGCGAGTTGATGCGTGCCAATCCTGAAGGTCATCGCTCGGTGCTCCGAACCGGATTATCGAACATCGATCCTATCGTTCTGCACAAAGCGGAGACTCCGCATACATTTTCGCTATATGTTCTATCCGACTAAATGATGAGGTCCTTTCCGTCTGTGCGAAACGAATCAAAATCGTTTCAACCATTTTCCACGTGAGCGAGTTCATCCCAGGGAATTAACGGCTGGTGACGACGGCTCGTTCCAGCTTTTCGGCGGTTCTTAGGGTTACTCGGAGCTTCTCGGCCTCCGCTCGCTGCTCGAAACGACCGACGCGGACTCGGTGCAATTCTTTTCCCTTAACATTAGTTGCCGTTACGTAAGCGTCGTAACCTTTATCTTTTAGTTTCTTGACCAAGCTCGCTGCAACTTTTTTCTCCGCGTAAGAGCCCAATTGAACCGACCACGGAGCGCTACCGCCGTCGACGGAGCCGGCGGGTTTATTCGTTCTTGCTGCTGTCTGACCTGCTACGTCTTTCTTCAAAGGCGCTTTTCCAGCGCTCGCAGATTGTGTCTCAGATTTCTCGGTTTTTTCGGAACGTTGAGTAGCAGCGGCAGCGTCCGCAGTAACTTCACTGCCGTCGGACACGGTTACCGGCAGCACGAGCTTGGCACCTTTTTTCTCGGGAAACCACGCCGAATGTTCCTGAACCAATGTCACCTCCAGTGTGTGCCGTCCAGGTTCTGCGGGAGCTTGAATAGTCGCTTTCAGATTCACCGACTCACCCGGCTTCAGGTCTCGGGGCAAGGGCGTGCGCAGACCGTCAAAAACAACCGTCGCCCCTTTTCGATTCAACCAGTGGTAGGAAAGGTGTACGGCATAGCGATCTTGATTGTCGGGCTTGCTAGGCCAAGTCACGGGACTGACGTTTTTGACCGTGATATCCGCGGAAACGGTTTTGCCGCTCTTCATATCCGAGGCGACATTGTGGGACTCGAAAGCCACCTGAAAACCGGATTCCGGCAGCTGCTTCGCTCCCGTATCGCCGCAGCCCAAGAGCCCGCCGAGAACGAAAGGCATCGTGCCCACTATAAGTCGACGTATGATCATTGTATTTCTTGGCCTGTCACAGTTACCGAGTTTCCCAACCAAAATATTATTAAGGACAAGCCCATCGTGTCCGACCGGTCGGGCTCTCCCTCCGACTATTGAAGCGTGAATATCCGGGCTAATTGGCTGGCCTTAGGACTTCGTCAAATACTTTGAGGGTTTCCTGTGCCGTTTTTTCCCAGTTAAAAAGTTTAGCCCTCTCCGTACCCTTCTGGATCAAGGACCACCGTAATTCTTCATGTTTTAAAACCCGATCCATCCCTTCAGCAATGCTCTGAACATCTTTGGGGTCGACGTAACAAGCCGCGTCACCGCAAACCTCGGGCAAAGAGGCCGCGCGAGATGCGATCACGGGACAACCGCAGGCCATCGCCTCGAGCGGCGGAAGTCCAAAGCCCTCGTAAAGGGACGGATAAACAAGGACGCTCGCCAGATTGTAGATCTGCGCAAGCCTATAAGTCTCCACGTAATCCACGATAGTTATATGGCTGCCGAGTTGCTCTCCAACCGATCGGTCGCCCTCACCCCACCCGCGCGGCCCGACCAGTACCAGACCGAATTCGCTGCGAATCTGTTGCGGCAATTCCGCGTACGCGCGAACAAGCGCATCGAGGTTCTTTCTGGGCTCTCTCGTTCCCACGAAGAGAATGAACTTTTCAGGCAGGCCCAACTCGCGCGTGCACGATTCCAGTGCCTCCCTTGGATAAGTTTTAAATACGTCATGATCGACGCCAAGATGGACCGGCGTAATCATCTCGTCGGGCAGGCCGAGTAATCCCGTAGCTTCGCTCTTAATGTAAACAGAGTCGGTGATAATTCGGTCGGAGCGTCGGATGTTTTTAGAAAAGTTTTTTTCAAAATACTGGACTCTGTCTTTCGGATGCGTCTCGGGAAAGAGTCGGAATGAAAAGTCATGCACGGTAGTGACAATTTTTTTAGCCCTGATCTTTACAGGGATGAAGTTAGGCTCGAAGTAAAGGTCAAACTCCGAATGAAAAAGTCCGGAAAGAGCGAATACACTTTGCCTTACCGCGTTTCTAAACCATGGAGTTTTGGGCAGCTGATTTCTTAACCGCTGGATCGGGTGGTCGGAGCCTACCAGATTTTTGCTGAAAAACCCGTAGTAGTACGTGTATTCGTTATGATCATCCAACAAATTAAAGTACCGTGTTAACTGGCTTATGTAGTGCCCAACCCCGGTAAGAGAACCCTGAAGCGGGATCGTATTGATAACGATTCTTTTCGCGGGAACTTCACTAGACTGCGCCATGAGTTCCCTAGTTCAACTCCCTAATATCGTTTTTCAACCAGGTAGTCTCTGAAGACATCTTGCCACGGCCGCATAACGGCCCAATCGTCAGTCGGATTTAATCTCGGCGACATAATAAGATGTCTATGCAGTCCTATACCACAATCCGCGTATAAGTCTCAGCAGAAAATTCGTTTGCTGCCGCCGCATTCGTGGTGAAACAGGTCCGCCCTTAGAGGCCGAACGGATGGACGTGCATTTTTTAGCTCTGGGTCTTGTGCCCGTTGCTGCAAAGCGTCTAATACGTGTATTCTTTGAGCACAGTAAAATTCGAACGCGAGTGATTTTGATTTGCACCTTGTGATAACCCGAAAGAATCAATGATCTCCTTGATCATTCCCACCTATAATCGAGCCGTCGTGTTAAAGCGAGCTTTGGATAGCGCTATGAATGTGGATCATTCGCCGGCCGACTACGAAATCATCGTCGTAGATAACGGCAGCACCGATGCCACGCCGGCGGTGGTGCAAGACGCGCAGGAAAGGAAGCCGAAATATAACATCAATTACATTCGAGAGGAGCGGCTTGGGCTGCACAACGCTCGCCATGCCGGAGTCTGGGTGGCCAAAGGAGATATCCTGATCTTTACCGATGATGACGCCACATTCGCTCCGGGTTGGCTGCGCGCCTATGCCGGGGCTTTTGACGCCCACCCAGAAATGGTCGCTGCCGGTGGGCCGGTTCGAGCCTCATGGGAGGCTCCGCCGCCTAAATGGCTAGTTGAATTTATGGGCGAGGGGAAAACATTTGGGATATTTAGCTTGATGGAGCCCTACAACGAATTTCGTTTGAATCCGGACGGTATATTTTTTGGTGTCAACATGGCCATTCGAGCGAACGTATTGTTAGAGATGGGCGGCTTTAACCCAGAAGCCTTTGGCGATGTATGGCTCGGTGATGGCGAAACCGGTCTAGTTTACAAGCTGTGGAAACACAAAATGCTTATAGGGTATGTGCCGGAGGCATTGGTGTATCACCACATTCCCCCCGAACGGATGACCGTCCAATATCTTCGCCTCCGCATGGCAAATCAGGGAGTTTGTGATCTCTATTCGGATTTTCATCGCATGCTGCCGAACACTCGCTCGATGCTCAGACGCGTCAGTGAATTGATATTGAGAAACTGCCGATCGTGGGTAGCCGGGATGCTGGTTAAAAACCGTACAGATGTCCAGTCGCTGGACATCCAACTGGAAAGTGCCAGGACCCAAGCCCAACTGAAGTACATGCTCAAAGTCACGCTTAACAAAAAGTTTCAGAATTTTGTGCTAAAAAAAGACTGGCTAAATGATCTGCGCCCCATGGAAAAGCGCTCCGACACACCCCAACATGGCTAAGGTAACGGAGGAATAAATGGATTTTGTCGAGGAGATAGTCTGGATGGGCCGCCCGCTGTCGTACATTATTCGGCGCGAGTTAACTCCGATCGCGACAACCTTTCTCACCCCGCCGGAATTCACACACCAGTTGGGATTTGTCGTTTACCCCGCGGGCGGCGAGGTGAAACCGCACCTTCACCGCTCACTGGAGCGCAGCATCAAAGGGACTTCAGAGGTACTGCTCATCAAAAAAGGACGTTGCGAGGTCGATATTTACAATAACGTGAAGGAAACCGTTGCGACGCGGGAACTGCGGGAAGGTGACATTTTGTTGCTGGTGGACGGAGGCCATGGCTTCCGGATGTTGGAAGACACTGTCTTTGTGGAAATTAAACAAGGTCCTTACACGGGCCTCGACGAGAAAGAACGGTTCTAAAATCCTACACGGCTAACGCATCCAGTAACAAAGCCCCTCACGGCGCTATTGGCTGACACCATCGATTTATCGAGGACGCATCCCGATCCATGACCAATTCACGTCCACGCATATTAATCATCTACCCATATTCCAGCCTCGATACCAATCCAACCATGACTTTCCTGCTGGAGTCACTCGCGAAGCGCAAAGTATCGGTCGATGTTTTAACTGGTGAACGTGAAGCGTTTGCAACCCCCGAATCGTTTCTAACTCCAGAATCCTTTGGAAATACGATTCGAGTGGAATTCTTGCCTTTTGACTTCTTCTTCGCCTCCGGGTCACTGAAACGCCTGCCCCTACGGATCGCGAGGAGATTCCTGCGTACAGGGCGAAATTCCAACTATCCAATTTGTTTTGATCCCGCTGTTTTTAAATTTCGCCGGACCAAGCAATATTCTGTGATTATCGGCGTCGATCCGCACGGCATTCGTCTGGCAGATAATTTTAATCAATGGGCTAAAAAGCCGCTGGTTTATATATCATTTGAGATTCTTTTTGGCGAAGATGTGGACGGCGGCATCGACCAAGACTTACTATACCGCACGGAGAGAGCCGCTTGCGAACGGACCTCGTTGGTATTGATTCAGGATCATGAGCGAGCTGAAGCCTTTTGTCGCGAAACCTCTTTTCCTTATGATCGAGTTTCGGTGGTGCCCGTCGCGCCACCTCCCCAGGAAATTGTGCGATCAGATTTTTTGCGAAGGACTTTGAGAATTCCTCCAAATAAGCAAATTGTCCTATACTGTGGGAACCTTCAGAGCTGGTCCTCGCGAGACGAGCTGGCCGAAATGGTGTCGTACTGGCCCGATGACTATTGTCTCGTAATACACAATCGCTCGAAAGTTCAACGCACACTGGAACGTTATCTAAAGAGGCTAACTGAGACAGGAAAAGTTTTCGTCTCAGAGGAACCGGTCGGTAGGAAAGATATGTGCGCTCTCGTAAGTTCTGCTGATTTTGGGCTGGCGCCGTACAAACCGGTTCCGGGAGAATTGTGGACAGGAAAGAATTTATATCATCTTGGCTTCGCATCCGGAAAAATTTCCTACTATGCTTTGTGCGGGCTCCCTATGCTGGCTCGGCCACTGCCCGTCTTTGAGCGTGAATTCTCCCGCTACGCGTGCGGAAAAATATACCGCCGGCTCTCTGAGACGGGAAACTTGCTCGAAGAAATGAGCCGGGACTATGACAACTACAGCCTAGAATCGAAACGGTTTTACGATGAACGGCTGAATCCTGTAGATGGAATGAATAAGTTCTGTGATCGTCTAATGGAATTAGCCAGAGGCGGTGGTTGAATGAATTACCGTCAGAGATATTTGAAATTTTGGCACGTCAGGCTTTCGTATGGTTAACCGCGGAGGCGCTGAGCCGCGGAGAGAAATAGAAAGTTATGATACCGGTCAACGAGCCACTGCTGGGAAAGCGTGAAGAAGAGCTCGTGCTAGAGTGTCTGCGCTCGGGTTGGATTTCTTCGGCCGGCAAGTTCATCGAGGATTTCGAACAGCGCTGGGCCGATTATTGTGGAAGGCGTTATGGGATCGCAGTGAGCAATGGCACGGCCGCACTGCAGCTGGCATTCGCCTGCATCGGACTCAAGCCTGGCGATGAGGTGATCCTGCCGACGTTTACGATTATTTCATGCGCTCTCGCGGTGATCTACAACGGCGGTGTGCCAGTTCTTGTCGATTCCGATCCACGGACTTGGTGCATGGACGTCGAGCAAGTGAAAAACAAAATCAGTCAGAAAACGCGTGCAATTATGCCGGTGCATATTTATGGCCATCCCGTTGACATGAACCCACTGGAACTTTTGGCAGAGAAGCACGGCTTGGCCATCGTCGAAGACGCGGCGGAAGCGCACGGCGCCGAGTTCCTTTCGGAACGGAACGCGACGAATTCCGTTTGGCGGCGTTGCGGCAGCTTCGGAACTCTGAGCTGTTTCAGCTTCTACGCCAACAAGCTCGTTAGCACGGGCGAAGGAGGGATGGTGCTGACGAACGACTCGGGACTGGCAGAAAAGGCTCGTTCGCTCCGCAATCTCTGTTTTCAACCAAATCGTCGCTTCTATCACGAAGAATTAGGTTTCAATTTCCGACTGACGAATTTGCAAGCAGCGCTTGGAGTGGCACAGCTAGAAAAAATTGATGAAATTGTTGCTAGGAAGCGCTGGATGGGACAAACCTATAATCGCTTATTGAAAGACATTGACGGTTTAGAATTGCCGCCGGAAGAGCCCTGGGCCCGAAGCGTTTATTGGATGTACGGCGTGGTCCTTTCCGAAAAAATCGGCATGGATGCGAGCCAATTCGCGCAACGCTTACGGCAGCGGGAAATCGAAACCCGTCCCTTCTTTTTAGGAATGCATGAACAGCCTGTCTTACATAAGCGCGGGTTATTCGTCGAAGAGAGCTATCCCGTAGCTGAACGCCTTGCACGCCGCGGCCTCTATCTTCCTTCCGGTCTGGCTTTAACTGAGGAGCAGTTGACGCGCGTATCCGAAGCGGTTCACGAGGTGCTTTCGTGAGTGAGCCGTTCGGATCCATTTACGCTGATTGTTACGACGCGCTCTACCAGGAGAAAGACTATGAAGCCGAGTGCGACCTGATCGAGCGGTTGCTTCGTACTTACGGCGACGGGAACATCAGCAGCATTCTGGATCTCGGTTGTGGAACCGGAAACCATGCGATTCCGCTTTCGGCGCGAGGGTTTGAAGTAATTGGGGTTGACCGATCGGCGTCCATGTTGGCGCAGGCCCGCAAGAAAGCTGCCCGATCTTCTCCCCCTGAGCGCGATGCTTTCTATCAGGCGGATATCCAGAGCCTGGATCTTGGGCGGCAATTCGATGCCGCGTTGCTGATGTTTGCGGTGCTCGGCTATCAATTGGAGAACGCCGACGTGATGGCGACTCTACGCACTGCCCGGCGACACTTGCGTTCGGGAGGACTTCTTTTATTCGACGTGTGGTATGGCCCGGCGGTGCTTTTCCAACGCCCCTCCGAGCGCGTAAAAATCATTCCGACATCGGATGGAAAAATCTTGCGGGTATCGTCGAGCGAACTCGACACCCGCGGCCACACTTGCACCGTCCGTTTTCACGTGTGGAAATTCGCTGCCGAGCGGCTGCTGAGCGAGACGGAGGAAGAACACACGGTTCGTTATTTTTTCCCGCTGGAGCTCGAATTATTTTTGGAATCCACTGGCTTTACCCCTGTTCGTCTCGCCGCTTTTCCCGAATTCCAGCGCGATGCCGATGAGAAAACTTGGAATGTGTTGGCGGTCGCGCGCGCGGTATAGTGCGGTTTTATGCCTGTTCGCGTCGGAGTTTTCTCCAAGCGTTGCGGTTAAGTGACAAATTATTGCGAGCAGAGCGCATGTTAGTTTGGTTCTACGTCAATTTCTTTAAACCACTCGAGAACTTCTTGAAGCCCTCATTAAAGAAAATATTAGGCCGCAACGTTTACATCTGGACAGGTCTCAAACGAGGGCGTTCCAGATTGCTCCACGGTCTTCCTAGTTCATTGGTAAAGACTGACAAAGTACCGCACCGCATTGCTTATCCTTGGCCTGATAGAAAAAGGCCTTTTGGTGTGAACGTTGCCGGAAACTTCGGCTCCGAGAAAGGTCTCGGCGAAGCAGTGCGATCATCTGTCCGGGCTCTCAAAGCGGCCTCGGTTCCTTACGTCGTGAACAACTTTGTAGATCCCGATTCGGTTAATTTGGAATCCGAGGTTCAGGCATTCGATCAAGACAATCCGCACGCGGTGAATTTGATTCATCTGAACTTTGACATTGTTCCGACATTCGCAATGGAAAAAGGCCATATGTACTTTGCAGGTCGATACAATATCGGCTGCTGGTTTTGGGAGTTGTCTAAGTTTCCAGAAGAGTGGTATTCCAATTTTGATTACTTTAATGAGCTTTGGGCAAGCTCGAACTTCATCCAAGATTCCCTCTCACGAGTCTCTCCGATCCCGGTTATCAAAATGCCTCTTGCGCTTGCTCCTCAAGTTCCAATTGGCCTCCGCCTTAATCGTTCACATTTTCATATTCCCGATGACAAATTTGTTTTTTTGTTCATTTTTGACTTTGACAGTGCTATCGACAGAAAGAATCCGTTAGGGCTTATTGAAGCATTCAAACGCGCCTTCCACAGAACGGAAGATGTCTTCCTCTATTTAAAGTCTGTACACGGAAACCAGCATTCGCATGACTTTGCGTCGCTCCGTGTAGCGGCGGGCGGGCAAACAAACATTACCATAACTGACGCGGTCTATACTCGTGAAGAAGTCGACGCTCTGGTGCACTTTTGCGATTGTTACGTGTCTCTCCATCGATCGGAAGGGTTCGGTTTTCCGATCGCTGAAGCCATGAAAGCCGGGAAACCAGTTGTTGTCACTGCATATTCCGGCAATATGGACTTCACAAATTCCGAAAATAGTTTTCTAGTGAATTACAAGCTTAGCCGTATTGAACAGGAAGGACCATATCCGAAAAGCTATTTTTGGGCCGATCCAGACCTCGACCAGGCTGCGCAACAGATGCGTTTCGTATATGAAAACAGAGAGGCGGCAGCGGAACGCGGTCAACGAGGCAGGGACACCGTTCTGAAACTGTTTGACCCGGTCGTTGCCGGCACACGGATGAAAGAACGCCTTAAAAGAATCACCTCTATGTGAGCCGTGGCGGACTGAACTGAGTATGTTCAACTTCGCCGACACGTTGACTGAATATCAGTTCCGGTCAATTTCGTTTCGATGAAAGATCAATATAGCCCGATCTTCAGGCAACGGCGGTTGTAGCTCAAATAGCTCACTACTCTGAGCCTTTTGCAGCATCGGGAGATAATTTCGGTTTATCGCTTGAAGGTGAGCATCTTCTGACGGAACCGGATTGGAGTTAGGATTCATCGTAATGTAATAGCGCGTGTTTGAGAGAATATTATTCCATATTTTGTCTGGATCAGCCTCATAGCCGAAGGACCCATAACGACAGCCGATTGGCCTATGGAGAACGCGATGTTTGGCGGCAAGATAATTGGCTGGTGTCGTTGAGCCAAGGTTTCTCGATGCCGATAATGTTTAAGTACAGCTGAGACCCTATGTCAGTGCAAGTTTTGGCGACGATTGCATTGAGAGCTATGCTTTCCTGTTGGTACTAAAGGAAAACACGGTTAGAACGATTACTATTTGCGACAAAGCAATCAAAGTGCACATTGTGAAGTGTTTAGGCGCGAGCCGTCTTTTAATTAAATGAAGGCTCACGGCTGACGCAAAAAGCGCGCTACTCAGAAGAAAAATACTCGGCAGGAAAAAACTATTCCGCAGAGCTCCTACCCAATACATCATCGTGTTAAGAAACGTGTCTGTTTTACCGTATATTTCTGCGATCGGCCCGGACGAGGATACTGAAACATGCTGTATGACACGAGTCATATTTCTGGAGTACCATCGAATCGCAGCTAAATTTAATAGAAGGCCAGCAGCAAACATCATCACAACATAGCTGTTATTCCGGACGCTCTTCACAGAGGATGACGCAGGCCGGAAAAGATACCAGAGCGCAACTAACGCTGGCCCCGCGCAGTAAAGAGGGGAACTCACTTTGGCTAGCATGGCCATCGGAGTGGCCAACAGCAATTGACTTAAGATCGAAGTTGGGGCCATTTGGGCGCAAAGCTCATAATGAGTACGAACCAACCGACGGCCAGAAGCTGTAGCGGTTCGGTCAAGTATTGATGCGACATAGCTACGAACAATGGAGCGGAGGCAATTACAAGGCAGCCTGTGATGGCAACTAATTCATTGCGAGCCGACAAATCGCAGCGCGGCACATGAGCAGGAGTGCGAGAGCCTGTGTCAGTATAATCGATACCAACAATGCCGTGTCGATTGAGCCCAGTAAGTAACCCACCGGTACAAAAAATTGACCCAGCCAGGATACTCCAGGGCTTGCTCAGGGAGTATATTGAAGATCAGCCGTAGCCAACGCTTGGGTGAATGACTCAGCATATAAAATAATCTACCGAACCCTTACCATAGATGGCCTCGTCCCACATCCAAACCGATTTATCGAGAGCTATCCAGATGAGACTGGGAGAGACCATCGCCACAGGCACCAGATATGATAGCAGCGATTTAACCTTGCTTGTAAGAGTGAAATTCATGCGCCGCAACTTCCTTCTAGGCTAATCCACACGCCGCAGTACAATCTGCGCAAACATGGCTAGTTGGTTGTTCCAGCGGCCGAGCGCGTTTTCCATGTGGCGCCAAAGCCCGAAGCTCCAGCCGGGAACAAGACTACGGAGCGAAATACCTCCGGAAACAAGATAGCGAAAAGGCATGATCGGCTTAATCAGTTCGATCTGCCAGTAACGAAACTCCCGCTCAAATTGCAGCCGATCCCTGTTAAAAATTATCCAGGGAAGCGCGTCATTCGCACTGGATAGAGGACCACCGGCTGGAAGTTCCCACGACGGGCTCTCAGGCTCGAAAGGTTCGTGGTGTAGTCGGCCATAGACGAATCGCGACCATGAGCTGACCCACGGCTCAATCATGGCCACGACGCCACCGGGACGGACGCAGCGCGCGGCCTCGGCAAAAAAAAGTCGCGGTCTCGGGAGATGATGCAACACATTGGTCATCACGATACCGCGTAAAGATCTGGCGGCAAACGGCAAGCGCGACCCATCTAGCACCGCTTGAATACCAGGGCAGTAAAAAAGCTCTGAAGTAATTAGGTGGGGGATAACAGCGCTCATGAATCCGCCGCCTGATCCCAGTTCGAGCACGGCCGCTTCACTCGACGGCAACGTCGCGCTGATCGCTCGATACCACTCGTGATAAATCTGTCGTAAGAAGCTCTTTTCTTGGATGATCTGTAGCCGCAGATGCGTGGTGCGCGGGTCGTCGATATCCAGACCCCTGGTCAGGGGATGAGCGAACCACGTTTCAAGCATGACTCTCACACAAATTTAAGACGTTTGGCCGCGAATAGAACCATTTTCAGCAGTAGCCATCCGTGCTTCCAACGCTCAATGTTTGTGGTGCCATAGGTGCGTTCACGATACCGGATCGGCAAGTCAGTGACTTTCAAGTTTAATTTGACTGCGCCGAAGATAAGATCGAAATCGCCGAAAGGATCGAAGTCGCCAAAGTAAGCGCGATTGGCGGCGATGGCCTCGTAGTCCCGTTTCCACAAAACCTTTGTTCCGCACAAGGTATCTTTGATCGGTTGGCCCAACAGCCAGGAAAATGCGAGGCTAAAAAATTTGTTGCCTAATAGATTTAGGAAGCGCATAGCCTGTTTCTCCATAGGATAAACAAGCCGAACCCCATTGATGAATTCACCCTCGCCCGAACAGAGAGCTTCATAGAAGCGCGGTAAGTCCTCGGGTGGTACAGTTAAATCGGCATCGAGGATCATCAACATCTCGCCTCTGGCGCGAGTGAAACCAAGCCGGACGGCATCGCCTTTACCCTCCCCGCTTTGCTGCAGCAATTGGCAACACCGTTCTGGGTGAGCAGCAATCGCTGTTTCGACGGCAGCATAAGTGTTATCTCTTGAATGCCCCTCGACAAACACCAGTTCCGTCCGTTCACCCATGTGCGGCGTGCGCGCAAAGATCTCTGTAATATTGCCCGCCTCGTTGCGCGCTGGAATAATCACTGAGACCGAGGGCGGTTCGGCGGACAGGTTAGAGCGAGGCTTAGGCCGAGCGACGATGAAGTTAGTCAAGGCGAGATGTCTGAGCGGCCAGAGTTTGACCAGACAGCGATTGGCGAAACCAGCTACGAGCGGGGTTGGTATGGGCCAGAGAATTTCCTGCCACTTTCTTATCATCTCACAGTCGGTGAGATTGAGCAGGCCGGCAATGTCCTCTACTGTAAGCCAGTTTTGATACAAAGTCGGCTTAGCCAAATCTAGCCATTCGGCCAACTTTAGAACCGGCTCCCATAAACGGCTGTAAGAATTGATGATGATCCGGGTGCGAGAAGTAGTGAGTTTGGCAACTTGTTGCAAGACAGCCTGTACATCCCATACATCGTTTACCAAATCGGAAAGGATTATCACATCAAATTTCTCCCTAAGGTCCAGTGCATGTGCGTCGGCGTGCACAAAGCTGAGGTGGGGATGGTGCAATCTTGCCGCGCGGAGCATCTCTTCTGAGAAATCCACGCCAACGCCTAAAGCCGGCTTGAGCGCAGCCAACAAATCCCCACGGGCGCAGCCGAGTTCGAGGACCGACTGCCCTGGTGGAACCAGGTGTTGGTATACCTCCGTCAGCCGTCGATGATAGTAGCCTCCCCAACCAGTCCCGATTTCCAGTTCCCGGGCGACTTCATTCCAATGAAGCTGGCGAGCTTTCTGATATTTTGTTTGCGCTGCATCTACAGAAGGGTTGAAAGGCATTGTTGCCATAGTGGAGCAAACTCTCGATCACGACCAAATGGTCGCGGAGATTCGTTCGAATTTGCAGAATTGCCATCGGCCGTTCGGATAGCCGAACGGATGCCGTGTAGCCGTAATCTACGATAACTGTAGCACGTTAAACCGGCAGGAGTATAAAATCGACTCTATATCCTCAAACTCCAGGAGGGTTGCGCTCTTGTCGCGCGAGACTCACATCTCTTTCGGCGTATTCGCTCCCGCAACACCACCTTGTATCATATTAATAATAGCTGTCACCCCGACATGACGAAGCATGAGCTGCTAATCTCCTTTTCCCCAGCCCGACCAATATTTGGATCGGTCGATGTGACCAAAACAAAGTCGGTTAAGAAATTCCCTGACTTGTTCATCCTGTGATCCACTTTGCCAACCAAACCATTGTCGTGGCCGAAAAGCCCTATTCTCCGAAGGATTTGTAGCCGACGGTACAAGCCGACGTTCCACGCGTTTATATTGCGGTTTTTGCTAAAACTGCCGTAGTGAATAAAGCAAGGTTGATACTTTGGATCGAGCATGCCTAATTGGAACCCATAGTTTTCTTTTAATGCTTTTGAAAATAACCCGTAGTATCCCAAGCCTCGCGCCGCACGGCCCCGGATCGGACTTCTTCATGGTATGCGTGCGGGATCTGACACTGAAGCGTCTCACGCTTGTAAATACAAAACCAAGTGTGCCAGCGCTGGTTTAAACGGATTATCTGATCCGAGAAGGAGTCGTAGTGTTCAGGGACGGCGGGGCTATAGTCGGTCGCCATGGCGACCAGATTAGGATTGGAATCGAGCTGCGCCAGCATAACCGGCACAAATCTACCGTCGAGAATTTCGAAATCGGCATCGACCGTTGCATAGTACGGTTTGTCGATTTTTCTCAGCTCTCGATCCCAAATCGTGTCGCATCGTTCAAAAGGTCCTTCGAGCCGGCGATCCGTAGGTTTGTTCTGGTCGGTCTGCCCTTCAGGTTCGACGATCTCTACGAAAGAACATTTTCTCCAGCGCGGAAAGTATCGCTTCTTCAAAGAAGAGCTGACCCAATTCGAGCAGACGCGTAAAAGAAATTAAGCCCCTTTATTTTGGCGTAGCTCCTCACCGCATAGTCAGCGATCACTACGATCATGAAGAATGTGATCTTAATGTCGTCCATGCTCTAGTTCACCGCCGTGCCACTCAGCAATGGATCACGGTTTAACAAAAATGTAGTAAAACAAACAGCTGCTGAGAAAGCGCTTTAGGATTTTTTTGAAGAACGTTGGGTTAGAGATTCCACCTCAGCGTCCATCATCATGTGAATCAGGCGTTCAAATGTCACCGTAGGCTGCCAAGCCAATTTGTTCCTTGCCCTGGCTGAATCCCCTCTCAGTTCGTAGATTTCCGCCGGTCGATACAACTTTTCATCAATGCGCGTGTATTTTTCGTACTCAAGCCCAACATGGTTAAAAGCGGTTTTCAGCAGTTCCGTCACCGAATGACTTTCTCCGGTAGCTATGACGTAGTCATCCGGCTCATTTTGTTGCAACATAAGCCACATGGCCTTGACATAATCGGCCGCGTAACCCCAGTCCCTCTTTGATTCGAGATTACCCAGGACGAGTTCTTTCGCTAATCCAAGTTTAATTCGAGCTACAGTATTGACGACCTTCCTCGAGACGAATTCAAATCCCCTTCTCGGGGACTCGTGATTGAAACAGATGCCGCTCACTGCGTAAAGATTATAGGCCTGGCGATAATTTTCGGTCAGTTGAAAACCGGCCACTTTGGAGATTCCGTACGGTGATCGAGGATGAAAGGCAGTATTTTCATCTTGCGGGGTTTCCTTCGCATTCCCGTACATCTCGCTCGACGCGGCGAAATAAAACCTCGCGCGCGGCGCTCGTTCCTTCATGGCAGCGAGCACGTAGTGAGTGCCATTGATGTTCGTACCTATGGTTGAAAACTCATCTTCGAAGGAGTAACTCACGAAACTCTGCGCAGCTAAGTGATAAATCTCATCCGGCTGTACTTTATCCACCACACTGAAGACACTGGCAAAACTTTCCAGCGAGGCGGAATGAAGCACAAGCTTGTCGATAATGTGCCTGATCCGCCAAAGCCTGTGTTCCGGGTCTTCAATGGCAACTCG
>Ga0137403_10001603_pt1 | contig 28430 bp, 26 predicted proteins | sample CZOMad2_1_16fung_FD_122057 | JGI IMG/M metagenome (GOLD analysis project Ga0137403, IMG submission 122057) | Vadose zone soil fungal communities from Angelo Coast Range Reserve, California, USA - CZOMad2_1_16fungal (Hybrid Assembly) | ecosystem: Environmental > Terrestrial > Soil > Vadose zone... | reverse complement strand
GCGGCGAGATCCACATGGCTCAGGAATCCTTACCGGGCACGACCGACCGGCGGCTGGCGGGGTTGCTCACGCTGCTAGCGGAAAACGCCACCATCGTCATCAGCGGAGCCCGAATCGCCAAAGAGATCGGCGTCTCGCGATCTACGGTGTGGCGGTGGGTGGAGCGGCTGCGCGGGCTGGGCGTGAGAGTAAAGGGCCAGCCCGCCAGCGGATACTTCCTGGAGCAAGTGCCCGATATTCTGACTCCGGACATGTTAAAGCAGCGGCTGAAGGGCAGCCTTTTCGGGAAACATATTTTTCATTTCTTCAAGACGGATTCGACGAATCGCGTAGCGCTGGAATTGGGGCATGCGGGGGAGGCGGAAGGCGCGGTTGTGCTTGCGGAAGAGCAGACCGCGGGACGCGGCCGGGCGGGACGAAGCTGGCATTCCGAGCGCGCCGCGGGCATCTACGTTACCTTGCTGCTGCGCCCAAAACTGGCTCCCGTACAGGCTCCCTTGCTGACCATGATGGCGGGCCTTTCGGCGCATACCGCGGTGCAAGCTGTGACGGGGTTGGCCGTGGACCTGAAGTGGCCGAATGACCTGCTCGTTCGCGGAAAAAAAATGGGCGGCATTCTGACAGAGATGCACGCGGAGCCAAATCAGGTGCGCTTCGTGATCGTGGGAATCGGGATCAACGTGAACCAGGAAAAGTTCCCCGGGGAGCTTGCCAGCGTGGCGACTTCCCTGCGCGCGGAAACGGGCAAGCCGCAATCGCGAATGGAATTGCTGGTGAGGTTGCTGCACGAATTCGAGAGCGATTACAATCGATTCCTGCGGGAGGGCGTGGCCAGCGTGGTTGCGCGATTCGAATCGGTTTCGAGTTACGCGAAGGGCAAGCGGGTGCGCGTAACGAACGGAACTGAGAGCTACGCAGGCACAACCGCGGGGCTGGGGCCAGAGGGATTGCTGCAAGTGGAACGCGAAGATGGACGAGTCACCGCGGTGATTTCAGGCGACGTCACGGAGGCACGCTAGATGCTGCTGACCATCGACGTGGGGAATACCAACTCTGTTCTGGGCGTTTTTCGTGGAGAAGAGTTGATCGCGAATTGGCGATTGACGACGGCGCGCGAACAGACCATCGATGAGTACGGCGTGCTGACAAGAAATCTGTTCACACTGGCGGGCCTCGATTGGGGCGCGATTACCGGTGTAGCGATCAGCTCGGTGGTGCCGCCAGTGAACCGGACGTTTGCGGAGATGTCGCGAATTTATTTTGGGAAGAAGGCGTTGTTCGTGGAAATGGGCGTGAAGACCGGGATGGCCGTGTTGGTCGACAACCCTTCGGAAGTTGGGGCGGACCGGATTGTAAATGGCGTGGCGGCGTTTCATGAATTTGGCGGGCCGTGCATCGTGGTCGATTTTGGAACGGCGATCACGTTTGACGCGATTTCCGCAAAGGGCGAATACCTCGGCGGAGTAATCGCGCCGGGACTGGGGATTTCATCAGAAGCGTTGTTTGCACGCGCCGCGCGGCTGCCACGCGTGGAGATTAAGGACCCGGGAAAAGTGATTGGGACCAACACCGTCACGCACATGCAAGCTGGCTTGTACTACGGTGCCGTGGACATGGTGGACGGCATGCTCACACGCATGAAAAAAGAGCTTGGAGAAGATGCGAAAGTCGTGGCGACCGGCGGGCAGGCCAGGTTGGTTTCGAAAGGCTCGAAGCACATCCAGCACACCGATGAATTTCTTACGCTCAAGGGCCTGCGGTTGATCTGGGAGAAGAACCAGCCGGCGGAACATGGCAAGGGCGCGGCAGCAGGGCCGGCAAAGAAAGCGCAGACTTAAGCCGCGGCTACGCGCGGCGCAGATCGGATCGAGGCTTTCGCCGGGCATTCTCCGGCGCACCCACCAACAAAATGGACGGCTGGAACTACTTCAATTATTTTACAGAAATCGAGGAATATTTCTGGAAGAAACGCGGGGCGCATCTGCTGGTGTCGCCGCTGGACTGGGCGATCATGGAGGCGTGGCAGAAGGCTGGAGTGCCGCTGGAAGCGGCGCTGAAAGGGATCGACAAGGCGTTTGAGAGTTATCAGAGGTCGCGACGAGGAGCCGGCAAGCCGTTGAAGAATCTGGCGTATTGCACCGACGCAGTTCTGGAGGCCGCCGAAGAACAAATGGAGGCGGCTGCCGGAAGTGCGCCGAAAACGGTGCGTGCAGCGGCTGGCGAAACGTTTTCGCGGGAGGAATTGAAGACGTATTTTGCCAAGAACATAGCGCAATTGAAGCGGGCGGCAGAAAAGGGCCCGGCGCGACTGCCGGAAATGGCGGGCCGGTTGATTGAAATTGCGGAATCCCTGGAGAGCAGCGCGCTGCTGCTCGACACTCCGGGGGCGCTGGACCTGGAAGATTTAGAGCGCCGGCTGACGATTCTGGATGAGAAGATACACGCCCTGTTGATGAGCCATGCGGCGGAAGAACTCATGCTGAAGATCCGGCGCGAAGTGGATGGGCAACTGGCAATGTACCGGCGGAAGATGAAAACGGAGCAACTGGCGATGGTCGAGAAACAGTACATGCAGAAACGGCTGCTCGAAGAGTTTGGATTGCCGCGGCTGAGTCTTTTCTACCTGTCATGACTAGTCTAATTTAGACTAGTTAGGCTCGACAATAAGGCAGCGCAATATGTCCCGTTTTCCAGCCGGGTCAATTATCATAGAATAGGACAATAATATGCCTGATGAGTTAAGATTGTCGATCGAGAAGCTGATTTACGGCGGTGACGGCTTGGCGCACGCGGATGGAAATACCATTTTTGTTCCTTATGTTCTGCCCGGGGAAGAGGTGCGCGCCAACGCAAAATCGAGAAAAAAGAAATTGATCTGGACGGAATTGGTGGAAGTCACAACTCCGGCGAAAGAGCGCGGAAAAGCAAAGTGCCCCCATTTTCAAAAATGCGGCGGATGCCACTACCAGCATATTCCTGCAGCGGAACAGCTGAGACTCAAGAAAGAAATCTTGCGCGAGACGCTTTCGCGGCTTGGCGGGGTTACCTGGGATGGCGCGATCGTAGAACACTCGGCGGAGCCGTACGGATATCGCAACCGGGCGCAATGGGCGGTGCGAAGCGGGATGCCGCGGGCGCTGGGATATTTCTTGCCGGAGAGCTCGGTGATCGTGCCGATCGATGAGTGTCCCGTGCTTTCGCCGCGCCTTACGCAAACATTTGCGCAACTACAGGAAATGGCCCGAGCCGGAAGATTGCCGGAAGGTATCCAGGAGATTGAGGCTTTTGCCGACTCGGCGGACGAAAAGATCGCGCTGAACGTGGCTTTTGAGAAATTCTCCAAACCCGCGGCGGAGCTGGCTGCGGCGTTCCAAGGTGCATTGCCGCAGATTGAGAGCTTGCTGCTGCTGGACCAAAAGAAGAACCGGTTTGAATTGACAGGGCCGGGTTATTTGACACACGAAGCCGGGGGATACAAATTCCACGTCAGCCACCTTTCTTTCTTTCAGGTGAATCGCTTCCTGCTGGAAGATTTGCTGAACACGGTGACGGCGAATGTGCAAGGAGCGTTGGCACTCGATCTATATTCAGGAGTTGGTTTCTTCACTTTGCCGCTGGCGAAGGCCTTCGAGAGAGTGGTGAGCGTGGATGCCAATCTGGCCGCGACGCGCGATTTGTACACGAACGCAGAAATTGCAGGCGTCACGATCGTAACGCACAACGAACACGCGGAAGATTTTTTAAAGAAAACGGAAGAAAAACCGGAGTTTGTAGTTCTGGATCCGCCGAGAGCAGGATTGGGCGCGGAAGCCGCGGAGAAACTCGCGGAGCTAGGCGCCAAAGAAATTGTTTATCTTTCCTGCGATCCTTCCACGCTGGCCCGTGATCTGGCGGTACTGACGGGCTCATCCCGTAAACCAAAGGAAATCACCGGGCCGAGCATTCGCTATGAAATCACGGAAATGCATCTGTTCGATCTGTTCCCGCAGACTTTTCACATCGAGACACTGGTAAGGTTGCGAAGAGCGCCATGAGGCTGCCGGCCGTAGCGATTGCCGCGGCATTTGCCAGCGGCATCCTACTGGGCCTGCATGCGGCGGTGGCGCGAAATGCCGCTTCTTTTCTTATCCTTTCCTGTTCCTTCGCAATCGTAGCCACACTCATTCTCGCGGGGATGTATTTTGTAAAAATCGAGCGGCTCATTCTTGCTGCGATCGCTTCCCTTCTCAGCTGGGCAGGGCTCGGATTCCTGGGAGTTTGCATCGCGGAGCAACCGCGAGATCCGAACCATGTGCTCTCGCTCATAGAACAGGGACGCCTTCCCGTGAAAACGCCGCTGCGATGGCACGGCCATCTGCGCGATGAGCCGACGCGTCTGCCCTGGGGCTACGGATACGAAATCGAGATTTCCGGCGTCGAGTTTGAAGGGGCGCTGCGAGCGGCGCGAGGCGGATTGCGACTAAGCTTTACCGCACATCCGGAGGGCGGAGCACCACCGGATGTTCATGCAGGAGACCAAGTGGCAGTGTTGACGGAAGCAAACCTGCCCCAAGTTTTCAGGGATGAAGGAGCATTTGACCGCCGCGCTTATCTGGCACATCAGAATGTCGATTTGACGGCTACGCTGAGAGCGCCGCAGCTAATGGAACGAATCGGCTCGCCAACAGCAACTGTCACGACGGCTCTGGCGCGAGCACGCAGGCGTTTGCGCGACGAGATCGATGAGCTATTTGGAGGCACTCCGCAGGTTGCCGGGGTGTTGCGGGCGATGCTCCTGGGCGACCGGAGTTTTGTGGACCGCAGCGAAGCTACGGATTTTCAGAAAACGGGAGTCTTCCACGTGCTCGTCGTGGCTGGATTGCATGTCGGGGCAATCGCGTTCGCGCTTTACTGGGTGGGGCGGAAGCTGCGGCTGTCGCGAGCGTGGACGATGCTTTTTACACTCTCGTTGCTTGGCGCCTATGTGGCCGTCGTCGAACAGCGCACTCCCGTTTTGCGAGCCGCGATGATGGCTGCAATCGTGGTACTCGGCGGATTTTTCTTTCGCCGCTTGGAGCTGCTGAATTCCACGGCGATAGCAGCGCTGATTTTGCTGGCAGCGAAACCACTCGCCCTGCGCGACTCCAGCTTTCAATTGACGTTTTTGGCGATCGGCTGCATCGCGGGATTGGCGCTTCCGTGGCTTGCGAAGACGGTGCAGCCCTATGCGCGGGCGCTTCGAGGATGGCGCGATGTAACACGCGATGCTGCTCACGAGCCTCACGCGATTCAATTCCGGATCGATCTGCGCTCACTGGCGCAATGGCTCGGTTCGGTACTGCCCCTTTGGATGGGCAAGCCGGCGGGCGACGTTGTGGTTGGAGGATTGTCGCTAACGTTTCACGTGTGGGAGTTACTGGTGCTGACGGTTGCGCTGCAGGCCGGAATGTTGCCGTTAATGGCTCGCGATTTTCATCGCATCCCGTTGTCAGCTCCGCTGGTGAACTTGGTGGCCGTTCCGCTGGTGGGTGTTGTCGTTCCGCTCGGCTTTCTGACGCTGGCATGTGGTTTGATTTTTCCCGCGGCAGGAAAACTACTGGCAGCTCCGCTTGCCTGGCTGACCGCATTGCTCTTGCACGTTGTGCAGTGGTTCGCGCATTTTCGCGGATGGAGTTACCGGATTCCCGGGCCGCCAGCGTGGCTGATTCTATTGTTTTTCGCCGCCGGCTTGCTGATTGCGGCAGAACTGCGATTACAACTTCCGCTACGGCGAAGTGTGGTTTGGGGAATGTGCCTGGTGTTCGCCGCCAGCGCGCTGACGATTGCCAGCTATCCCTTTGGAGAGAAGTGGGCAAGGGGAAGGCTGGAATTGACGGTTCTGGACGTGGGCCAAGGCGATTCGCTTTTGGTGGTCTCTCCTGGCGGAAAGACTCTGTTGATCGATGGTGGCGGAGCGTTTGGCGGATTTCCCGGGCACGAAGAACACAATGGCATTGATCCGGGCGAAGAGGCGGTGTCGCCCTATTTATGGTCACGGGGATTTCAAAAGCTCGATGTGGTTGCGCTGACGCATGCGCATCAGGATCACCTCGGCGGACTCTCAGCAATTCTGGAAAATTTTAAGATTGGAAGACTCTGGATCGGGCGTGAAGAATCTTCCCCGGCCCTCTCGAGACTGGAGGAACTGGCTCGCGAGCGAAACGTGCCGATCGAACATGAACTTCGCGGCAGATCATTTCATTGGGATGGCGTCGATGGCGATTTTTTGTGGCCGGAGACCGCCCCGGAAGAAGCCGCGACATCGGCAAAGAACAATGACTCGCTGGTGTTGCGCTTGCGCTACGGCAACAGAACGATGTTGTTGCCCGGCGATGCTGAAAAACAAGTTGAACGCGAAATGCTCTCCGAGGATGAGGCGGAGACGTTGCATTCCGATGTGCTGAAAGTCGGGCATCACGGAAGCAAGAATTCGACGATTCCGGAATTTCTCGCGGCGGTGCAGCCGCGTTTCGCGATCATTTCCGCAGGTGAGTTCAATCCTTACGGACATCCTCACGCGGAGCTCCTCGAGCGATTGGGGAAGACGGGCGCGGTCATCTTGAGGACGGATCGCGACGGCGCCGTACATGTGCTGACGGATGGCGAGCGGCTGGAGATTACCTGCTTCGTGGCGTGCCCCAGTGCGGCAAAGGCGGGAACATCAATGCAAGCGCAGGCGCCAGATCACCAGCAAAGCCAAAAGAAGGAATAAAAACCCGACGCTGGCCTGCCACTCATGATTTTTTCTGTACTGGGCGAAGGAGAACGAACCGGCTGACTTTCCTGGCAATTTCGCCGCAGTCAGGCGCGGAATAAAAAGCGGGACGGCACGAGCGTACTCCTCAAAAGCTGCTCCGTGGCGCAAGCGGAGTTCGTTCGCTTCGCGCCGCATCACGATGGAATAGAACACCGCGAAGTAAAGAATCAGAGCCAAGGCGGAAATCCACGACTGTGTGGCGATACCGGCGCCCAGAGCCAGGATGGCGCTTCCCAAGTAGAGGGGATTTCGCGTGTAAGCGTAAGGACCGGTGAAGGTGAGGACTTCTTGCTTATGAAGATAACCGGCGGCATAGGCTCGAACCCACAGACCAATTAATCCGGCTAGCGCGCCCAGCAAAATACTGCGCGGTGTTGGCCGGGAGAAAAAAAGTACCGCGATGGCGAGTGGGTAGCCCAGGCGGACGCGCCAGCGCACGAAAAAATTGCCGGCCGTGCTCATCGGGGAGTCTCTAATTGCTGTCGAACGGCGTCGAAAACGGAATCGACGTCCATTTCCAGAATGGATGGATCGGCTTGGTCGCCGCGTTTATACGTGGTTATAGCATGTGGACTGCGCAGAACGATAGCCAAGGGAGCGGCGTTGTCAGATTGGCCGCTAACGCGGTAAGGGCCGTTTCGCGCTGGGTCCGTTGGGCCAAATATGCCGACGGCAGGCGTTCCAAGCGCGACGGCCAGATGCAGCGGCCCGGTGTCACCACCGACGATGCAGGCCGCGTTGCGCAGAAGTGCCATGAGTTGTTCGAGCGAGCCATTGTATGCGATGGGGTCGGCTTCTCCACTGGCTGATTTAACTTGGGCTACTAGATTCTCCTCGCCCGGACCATAGTTCAAAACGCAACGCATTCCCAGGATATCGCGGATTTTCAGGCAGAGAGCGCCGTAGCGGTCTGGCGGCCAGCATTTCGAGCGCCAGCCCCCCGCGGGACTAAGAGCAACGTACTTTTCGATGGCGAAACCTCGCAGGAGCTGCAGGACGAAGACTTCTTGGATCGTCGGCACCGCCAGGGCTACAGGCGCCACGCCGTTTTGCGCGCCAGCGCGCTGTGAGAGTTCACCGTTCTGATCGGCGATATGCTTCAGTGTGGAGCGAACGCGATCAGTGTAGAGGATCGGCACCCCGAACTCGCGAATCGATTGCCAGGAGAACCCGATCCTGCGCGAAACACGGCCGAGGAATGGCAGTGCGGCAGACTTCCACAAACCTTGATAATCAATCGCGGTGGAGAATTTTTATTTGCGGAGGCGACCGATGATTTCGCGCAAAGAAGAGTACGAACGAGTTTCCGTCGCCCAGATTTCCGTCGCCAGTTCACTGCTCTCGACCAGCGTTTTCCAGCGAGGATGAGTCAACCACACGATCTCCGCTTTCGGAAACGACTCGCGCAAACCGGCGACGGCGGGAAAAGTGTGGACGATATCTCCGAGGGAGCCGAGACGCACGACCAGGAAGCGCGGCTCAGTCATGCGGCGCCTTGCGAACGGACTCCAGCAATTCTCGTGTGGAGTGATCCTTGGGGTCCCCCACAATGGCAACGCGGATGCCGAGGCGCGCGGCAACGGCGCGCTCTGGCACGGTGTCCGCCGAATAGTCAGTTCCTTTGGCGTGAACGTCGGGATGTAGTTCTTCCAAAAGAGCTTCAACACTTGGTTCGGCGAACAGGACGACATAATCCACGCTGCGAAGAGCGGCAACCAGTTGCGCGCGGGCGTTCTCATCAAGGATGGGGCGGCCGGGCCCTTTGAGATGGCAGACACTGGAATCGGCATTCACACCGACAACAAGAATTTCGCCCTCGCGGCGTGCGCCTTCGAGATAGCGGATGTGTCCAACGTGCAGGGTGTCAAAGCAACCGTTGGCAAATACGATGCTTCGGCCCTGGCGCTTGTGTTCGGCGAGTTTCTCGCGCAGCACAGTTCGCGCGACGATTTTGGAAGCGGCCTCGCGCATGATTTACGAAGCAGCTCCGGATGCCTCGCTACGGATGGCCTCGAGAAGTTCTTGGCGCGAAATGGTGGCGGTTCCCCGTTTCATGACCACCAGGCCTCCGGCGATGTTGGCAATGTGGGCGGCCTCAAGAGGTGATGCACCGCATGCGAGGGCCAGAGTATAGGCGGCGAGAACCGTGTCGCCCGCGCCGGTGACGTCAACGGCTTGATCGCTGCCGTGAACAGGAATTGGCGTGACGCAATCATCAGGCTCGAAAAGAGACGCGCCGTGCCGCCCGCGGGTGACCAGAAGAGATTGCAGTTTCATCTCGGAGAGAGTCGCTTGGCCAGCGCGGGTGAGTTCGCTAGTATCTTGGCCGATGTGCGCATGATGTTCCGCCTCGAGTTCGGCTTCATTGGGTGTTGCCGAAGTGATCCCCGCTTTCGCGTAGCGGTGCAGCCGGTAACGCGCGTCGAGGGTCACGAGGAGAGAGCCTTTTCGCTTCGCCGATGCCTGTTGCACCAAGTCCGGAGTAGCGACGCCAAAACCGTAGTCCGATATGGCAAGTGCGTGGGCAGTGCGCAGACTTGCGGAAAGCCGTTGATGAATTTTTTTTTGGACGGCATCGGGCAGAGGTGACTTCGGTTCGTAGTCGACGCGCAAAACCTGTTGTCCCACGGTATGCGTCCAGCCGGCGAGAAAGCGTCTCTTGGTTGGCGTGGTCCAACCCTTCACGCGGAAAATGCCGGAGACGTTGACTTGCTGGCGGCGAAAATGAGCGATCAGCGCGTCCCCAGCGGAGTCATCACCAACGGCGGTGACGGGCAAGACGCGCGCGCCGAGAGAAGCGAAGTTGTTGGCGGCGTTGGCTCCGCCGCCCGGAACGATGTGCGTTTCGCAATGCTTGAGGATCAGGACAGGCGCCTCGCGCGAGACGCGGGAGATTTCACCGTACTGGAATTCATCGGCAACAAAGTCGCCCAGGAGAACGATTGTTTTCGTATTGAACTGCTCGACGCACTCACGGAGGGCGAGAAGGTCGACGGAGGTTGACGCTGGCGTTTGTGGGCACGCTCGTTTCATCTAGGTTGCCTCAGAATCCAGTCTGCTGCTTGCGTGAGATCTTCGGCGACAAAGTCGGGCGGCACGGGCCATTTCGCTGCGTGCCAGGCGAGTTCACCTTCACCGTAGCCGGTGCGCACGAGGATACTCCGAGCTCGAACATTTTGGGCGAGTTCGATGTCGCCATAGCGGTCGCCGATAACGAAGGAGCGCTGTAGATCGAGCGCGTGCTCCTGCGCGGCACGGTCCAGCATGCCGGTTTTTGGCTTGCGGCAGCTACAATTTTCGGCGGAGATGTGCGGGCAATAATAGGCTGCATCGATTCTCGCGCCACTTTCGGCAAGCTGCTGGGTCATCAATTCGTTCACGGTGTGCACGAGCGATTCTGGAAAGTAGCCGCGGCCGACGCCGGATTGATTGGTGACGACGATGACAGGCAACCCCGCCTCGTTGAGCCGGTGAATGGCGGCGGCAACAAAGGGAAACATACGAAAACGGCTGGCGTGATTCAAGTAGCCGACTTCCTCGGCGATGGTGCCGTCGCGATCGAGAAAAACGGCGGGGCGCAACGGGGATTGCTCAGGCACGCTGCACCTGGATCGAACTTAGCCAGGGTGCTGCAGCCGCTTCGACCATGTCGGCAGTGACGGCGGTCATGCAGCGATGATCGGTCGGACAGCGACGCAAAAAACAAGGGCTGCAATAGGGTTTCTGTTGAACGATGCTGCACCGCGGCGTCACGGGCGCGGTGCCAAATGGATCGGTAGGGCCGAATACCGCGACGACCGGCAGACCCACAGCACCGGCTACGTGCATTGCACCCGAATCATTGCCAATGAAGAGATGACATTGAGAAAGCAGCGCAGGCAGATCGGCAATCGCGGTTTTCCCGGTGAGATCAATCGGAGGCCGGCGCATTTCCGCGGAGATGGCTGTCGAGACGCTGGCTTCGGCGGGAGTTCCAAAGAGGATCACGTCCGCATCCGCCTTGGATTGCCATCGATTGGCCACCTCGGCAAATCGCGACGGCGGCCAGCATTTCGCCGAGCCGTACGATGCGCCGGCTCCGATAGCGATTCTCATCGCGCCCTGGCGGACTCCGGACTTGCGAAGAAACTCACCGGCGCTGCGGCGCTTCTCTTCTGGAACGCGCAGGCTGATGAATGATTCATCCGCCACAGTATCCATCCATCCCGCGCGGCGCAGCAGTTCGAGATAGTAAAATTGTTCGTGCGCAGGAATTTCTCCAGACCTGGGCAAAGGAACGGCTTTAGTGAGCAGAAAGCTGCGGCCGTCGCGCGCGTAGCCGATGCGTTCGGGAATCTTCGCGCGCCAGGCCAGCCACGCGGCATCAAATGCATTTTGTAAGAGCAGGGCGACATCGAACTTCTGTGCTCGAAGTTCCACCGCGAGACGCTCGCGGCCAGAAAATCCTGCGTGCGCGCTTTTCGGGTTGTAGGCAATGAGTTGATCGCAGATCTCTTGATCGCGGTAAATATCAGCGACGTAAGGCCGCGCGACAATAGCAATGTCCGCATCAGAATATCGCTTTCGCACGGCGCGCAACGCAGGCAACGCCAGGATGGCATCCCCAACCCAGTTCGTCGCTCGGATCAGTATCTTCACGCCGCTTCCCCCGCGCCGGCTGCTAGCGTTTGATCCAGGACATTTCTGAAATCGGCGTCTGGAGTCACAAGGACATCGATCACCGCGACAAAGAGCGGGGTTTCTCCAAACTCCAAGCCATTCAGATTCTGAACATCCTTCTCTGTGGTTACAAATGCGTCTGCCCCTGGCTGCTTCCCTGCCTGCTGGACTGCGGAGAGGTCCCGCCGAGTGTAGCGATGATGATCGGGAAAGATGGCTTGGCCACAAATGGAGAGCCCCCAATTTCCGAGATCGCGGAAGAAGGCGTCTGGATTGCCAATACCGCAGAAGGCAAAAAACGGGCCGGCTCCAATTTCTTTGGCACTGAGAAGAGTGACCGCACCGCCGAAACGGCGAAATCCGAGCAACCGAGTGGATGCAGCAAAAACGGGATAATGATGGAGCTTGCCGATCGCGTCGAGTGTTCCTGAGGCTGTTTCGGCACGGGTAAAAACTATCAAATTTGCGCGGCTCATGGCTGCGAGCGGTTCCCGGAGTTGGCCGGCCGGGAGCAAGGCTTCCCCAGCGAGGGGGCGCGAGGCATCCATCAAAAGAATATTAAGATCGCGGGCGAGTTGAAGATGCTGAAAACCATCGTCCAAAAGAAAAACGTCGACGGGGCGCTGCGATTCGAGCCGATGGCCTTCGTCAAAGCGGTTGCTCCCGACGCCGAACGACACGCGATCCTGGAGGCGAAATTTCATCAACTCGATTTCGTCACTCGTTCCCTTTGCGCCCCGATAGCCGCGGCTCAGAATGGCAACTCGCTTTCCATCGGCGAGAAACTTTTCAGCGAGCCAGATGACCATCGGAGTTTTGCCGGTGCCTCCGACGGTGAGATTGCCCACGCTGATGACCGTTCCCTTCAGTCGCTTTTGCTTCAGCCAGCCGTGCGCATACAGCCAAACCCTGGCTCCAACAAGCACGCCATACAGCACAGAGAACGGCCAAAGAAGCTTCCGCAACAGGGGCGAAACGTTCATTGCCCCGCGCCGTCCAGGCGCTTCGCTATTTCCGCCATCGCTCGATCGGTCGCTCCGCGGGAATCGGCCACCAGGTGGCGCGCCGTCTCACCCATTTTCTTCATGCGCTCCGGGTCGCGAAACAGTTCGATCCAGGCGACGCCGGCGTCTTCCGGGCTTTCCACTTGAATAGCGGCCCCCGCGGAAACGAAGCGCGACGCGATTTCAGAAAAATTTTCCATCGATGGACCGAACACCGGAATCTTGCCAAAGGCTGCCGGCTCAAGAATATTGTGGCCGCCCGAGGAAACAAGCGAGCCACCCACAAAGGCGCCGTCTGCCAGCGCATAAAGTGAGGCCAGTTCGCCGATGCTGTCAATCAGGAGCACGGTTACGTCACTGGGGATGGTGGAGTTATCGGGCGGGTGGACAGCTTGCGATTGTGATGGCCCAGCAATCGGCAACTGCGATCGACGGATGAATTTGCGGTGCGATTCATCGATGAACTCCGCAGCTTCATCAAAACACTCCGGCTTGCGCGGCGCGAGCACGAGAAGTGCCTTGGGGTATTCGCCTTGCAAAGTTCCAAAAGCGATGAGCGCGTGCGGCTCTTCCGTCGCCACCACGCTCCCTGCCACGATGATTGGGGATCGTCCGCTGCGCTTGATCTCGGCTGCCAGCCAGTTCGATAACGGAGTAGGCGCAGGAAGCTCCAGGTCGTATTTCAAGTTTCCACTGAGGAGCACGCGATCCGCGGTCGCGCCCATCGCGCGCACGCGCTGGGCATCCTTCTCGCTTTGCATTAGGAAAGCACTGGCGTTGGACAGCGCGTTTCCAAGAAAGGGGCGCAGAAAGAAGCCGAAAACGCCGAGGTAGCGCTGGTATCGTGCAAACGAACGATCCGAAATACGTCCGCTGACAAAAAGTACGGGAATTTTCCGCCGTCCCGCTTCCCGCAGAAAATTCGGCCATATTTCCGTTTCCAGCACCAGCACCACCGAAGGCCGCACAGCATTGAGCGCACGCCGGACGCAGAAAGCCCAATCCAGCGGAAAATAGATGACCGCGTCGGCAAAGGGCATGCGATCGCGAGCCAGGGCTTGTCCCGTCTGGGTAGTCGTCGAAATAATCAGTGGCCGATGGGGGTAGGTTTCTTTCAGGCGCCGGGCAAGAGTAATACCAGAAAGCGCCTCGCCAACACTTACGGCGTGAATCCAGATCGCGCCCGTGGAGTTCGCTGGCAGATTGGCAAGCGCCGGAAAAGAGAATCCCAGCCGCTCACCGAGGTTCGAGAGATACTTCCCGTTGCGCAGCCCCTGCACGAGCCAATAGGGCACCAGCAAAAGGGCCGCAAGGCCCATGAGAAAGCTATAAATGAAATACACTAAGCGTGGCTCCGGTCTGTACGCGCTCGGACATCAGCCTCGGCGCGACGCAGGGCAACCCTGCACAACCCCCAGGAATCGAAGGCCTCAAGATGACAAAAGTCTATTATAACCCGATGCGAAAACTAACCTTCATCCTTCCCCTTCTCGCGGCCTCCCTGATTGCTGCACGACCGGGGGCTTCTCAGCAGGCCGCCACCCTAAAAACGACTGCGTTGGAATCGCACGAAGGAATGACCATCACGGCGCGGCCGTGGACAGAGCCGGCACTTTATAAGGAAAAATTTCCGAAGAAATCGCCCTACGCGTCAGGGATGATCGCCATCCAGGTGGTATTTCGAAATGACTCCGACGACAGCATGAAGATTAACCTGGAGCGAATCCGATTGAACGTGACGCTTTCGGAAGAAGACCATCAGGCCTTGAATCCGCTCACGCCGGAACAAGGCGCCGACGTGATCACTCGTCCCGGCGCGAGAGATGTGACTGCCAGAAGATCACCGATCCCTCTGGGCAGTCCTAAGGTTGGCAAAGACAAGAAATGGACGGAAGTGGAGCAGTCCCTGCGCGATGCAGGCGTGCATGCGAGCATCGTGGCACCACACAGTTCGGTCCAAGGGCTTCTCTATTTCGATCTTCGGAGCCAATTCGAGCTCCTGAACTCCGCTCATCTTTACGTGCCGGAAATCGTAGCCATCGAAAAGAGTCGTAGCCTGATGTACTTTGAAATTGACCTGAGCCGGTCTGGCGATCGCTGAATCGCTGAAAACGGAAGACAAATCGCATAAGTTTGCGCCCGTCGCCGCCGTCGGCTAACATGACTTGTGCAAACTTTCTCCAACCATCGCAGCCAAATGCTCGCCCTCCTCGATGAACTAAATCCCGAACAGAAGCTGGCGGTCGAAACGACCGAAGGCCCAGTGCTGATTCTCGCGGGTGCGGGTACCGGCAAGACGCGCGCGATTACATTTCGCATGGCCAACTTGATTGCCAATGACGTCCCCGCCGAAGCCATCTTAGCAGTAACTTTTACCAATAAAGCTGCGGAAGAGATGCGAAATCGCGTATCGAGCCTCCTCTTGCGCGCCGGAGTCCCTCCCGCCCAGCCGTGGCTTTCCACATTTCATTCGCTGTGTGCGCGACTCTTAAGACGTGAAGCAACGGCAGCCGGCCTGCCGCGGGATTTTGCCATATACGACGATGACGATCAGGTTGCCGCCGTCAAGCTGTCCATGAATAAGCTGCAGATCGATGCCGAAGATTTGACGCCGCGGAATGTCCTAGGCCGGATTAGCTACGCGAAAAATCACGGCCAAACTGCCGAGCAGTTGCGCGCCGAAGCCTTCGATCAGAACGGACGCCGCGTCGCTGACATTTTCGGCGCCTATGAAAAGCTTCTGCACGACAGCAAGGCGCTAGACTTCGACGACCTGCTTCTCCGCTCTGCCCGCCTGCTGCGCGAATCCACGGCGACGCGGGAAAAGTGGCAAGCGCGCTTCCAGTATATTCACGTCGACGAATACCAGGATACCAACCGCGTGCAATACGAGCTGATGCGCCTGCTGACCGGACCCAGGCAAAATGTTTGTGTTGTCGGCGACGAAGATCAATCCATCTACCGCTGGCGCGGCGCGGATGTCTCCATCCTCCTTAGCTTTTCGCGCGATTTTCCCGCCGCCCGGATCGTGAAGCTGGAACGCAACTACCGTTCCACACAAAATATCCTTGATGCCGCCGGAGCGGTGGTCGCCAACAATCCGGAGCGGCTAGGCAAATCGCTGAGCGCGGAGAAGGGCCCGGGTGGAAATCTGAGGTACTTCGAAGGGCGGGATGCGCAGGCCGAAGCTGAATTTGTCGCCGGCGAACTCGAGCGAATCCTTAACGATGATTCCGACCAGACCTGTGCGGTGGAATACCGTACCAATTTCCAGTCGCGCGCGTTCGAAGAAGTTTTCCGCCGCCGCGGCCTCCGTTACAAACTTGTGGGCGGCTTTAGTTTCTACAATCGCGCCGAAGTAAAGGACGCGCTTGCCTACGTGCGCCTGGCGATGCACCCTGAGGATGATATTTCGCTCCTTCGTGTATTGAATGTTCCTCCTCGCGGCATTGGCAAGACCACGGTGGACGCGCTCCGGGAGTCCGCCCGTGTCGATGGCACGCCGCTGTGGACTGCCATTGAAAAGTTTATCTCCGGGGCCTCCGCGGGACGCGCCGTCACTCCCTTGCGCGCATTCCAGGAGCTCATTCGCCAATTGCAGGATGCGCTTGCCACCAAGGAACCCCCAGGTTTCCTGCATGCCGTTCTCGAGGAATCCGGCTACATGGCCATGCTCAAGGACCGCAACACTCCCGAAGACGTAGCGCGGTTGGAAAATCTCGAAGAGTTAGCGCGCGCCCTCGCCGAAGGGATGGAAGCAGGCGAGACGTTTACAGATTTTCTCGATGCCGCCGCACTGGTCAGCGACGCCGATCAATTTGAAGGCAAGCCAGGCGTGACCCTCATCACCCTGCACAGCACCAAAGGCCTGGAATTCGATCACGTATTCCTCACCGGAATGGAAGAAGGCATTTGTCCTCACAGCCGCGCCATTACCGAAGAAAAGGGAATCGAGGAAGAGCGTCGCCTCGTCTACGTCGGGATGACCCGTGCACGGCAGTCGCTCACGCTCACACGCGCCGTCTACCGGCGCATCTTCGGCAATGAGCAGCAGTTGCGCGCATCCTTACCGTCGCGCTTTCTGGCGGAGATTCCCAGTGAGCTGGTGGAAACGGTCCGTGGTTCGATGGCCGAAATTGGCGAAACGCGCCGCTACGAGCCCGACCCTGAATATTCGTATTCTCCAGAAGAATTCCTGCGCCGCGTGCGCGGCGGACCCAAGCAGGCCGCACCCGCTCCGCGCCGCCCGGCGCCCGCTCAAAGTTCCTTCGGTCGCCCGTCTGCCAAGCGCGGCGGCGACGCCAATCCCATGCTGGGGCGCAAAGTCCGTCACCCTAGTTTCGGCATCGGAACCATCGTCGGTGTTGAGGGCGACGACGAAGACCGCCGCGTCTCCGTCAGCTTCCCCGGACGCGGCACGAAAAAGTTTATCGAGCGGTACGCGCAGCTCGAACAGGCATAGTGCGACGCGCCGCATGGTTGCGCGTCAGGGCTTCTCAGGGTACATTGGGGCGCGTTCATTCCTCAAAAGCGTACGGGGTAATTTCAACATTCCGGTTTGCCCGGATGCGATCGGAGAGCATGGGTGGCATCAGACCTCTTCCGCTGCAAGGGTATCGACCAACTTATATCGGATTCGGAAAATGCTGAGGTCCGATTAAAGAAGTCTCTGGGATGGTTGAGCCTGACATCGCTCGGTATTGGCGCGGTTATCGGTTCGGGCATCTTCACCATTGTTGGCACGGCCATTGCCGGTCAAAAGTTTCAAGAGTCCTCGATTCTAAACGCCCCACTCCTTCAATACCTCATTCACCATTCCGCGTCATTTGGGCGGCCCGGAGCGGGGCCTGCTATCGCGCTCTCTTTTATTCTGGTCGCTATCGCCTGCGGCTTCGCATCAGTGTGCTACGCCGAACTCGCCGCCATGATTCCTATTGCGGGCAGCGCGTATACCTACACCTATGCCACGATGGGAGAACTCGTCGCCTGGATTATTGGCTGGGACCTGATCCTGGAATACGCCGTCAGCAACATGGCTGTTAGCGTAGGATTCTCTCAACATCTCGTCAATTTGATGGACTGGTTTGGTGTGCATCCCAGCCCACGCTGGATTTCGCCGGCCTTCCTCCCTACCGGTCTTTCCGACCTAGAAGGCAACATGCTCTACGGACCCGGTTGGCATCTTGGGTTCAACTGGCCCGCTTTCATCATCGTGATGCTGCTGACAGTAATTCTGGTGCGCGGCATCAGGGAATCAGCGCGCACCAACAACATCATGGTGTTTCTGAAGATTGTCGCCATCCTAGTGTTCGTGACTTTCGCCTCCAAACTCATTCATCCCGCGAACTACCATCCCTTCGCACCAAACGGTTGGCCGGGCATCTTGACAGGCGGATCGATCGTGTTTTTTACCTACATTGGATTCGATTCGGTCTCTACCGCGGCTGAGGAATGCAAGAATCCACAACGCGATTTGCCGATTGGCATCATTGCGACGCTGGTGGTCTGCACATTGCTCTATATTGGCGTCGTTGTGGTGCTCACGGGACTGGTGAAATGGGACACATTGTTGGACGACGCCGCCCCAGTCGTCAACACACTCAAGAAGCTTCATTTCACCGGAGTTCGACTGGTCGTCCTCATCGGTGCAATGATGGGCATGATCTCTTCTCTGCTGGTCTTCCAGCTCGGGCAAGCCCGCGTATGGTTTGCCATGTCGCGCGACGGGCTGTTCCCCAAGATTTTTAGCCGCGTGCACCCGCGTTTTTGCACGCCGGATTTTTCGACTTGGATGGCCGGATTCGTGGTCGGCATTCCTGCTGGACTGCTGGACATTGGAACACTCGCCGATCTTTCCAATATCGGCACTTTGTTCGCCTTCGCGCTGGTCGCGGGAGGAGTCCTCATTCTTCGCTATCGCGAGCCGGACCGCCCACGCGCCTTCCGTGCTCCTGGCGGGCCCTTGGCGCCTGTCCTTACAATTATTACCTGTGTCTTGCTCATGGCCGGCTTGCCGATCATGAATTGGATTCGCTTCTTTGTATGGATGATCCTGGGCCTGGTGCTCTATTATTTTTATGGCCGCAAGCACAGCACGCTGAGAGCAGCCAATCGCACCTAAAAGGAATCTCGGAATGCAGGGTTCGTCCATTCAGCGGTCGGGGAGTCGCATAGTCAGCGCGCTGGCTTGTCTGATGCTGTTCCTTTCCTGTCCGCAGCATTCGCGAGCTTGGGGAAGAAACGGCCACCGTCTGGTCGTGAACAAGGCCATCGACACGCTGCCACAGGACATCCGCCCGTTTTTTGAATCCAACCTCGCCTTGCTTTCGCAGCATGTGACCGATCCCCTGGATACCATCGCCAAGTCCCCCACCGAGAAGCACAACCATTTCATTCTTCTCGATAAGTATGGGCGATTCCCTTTCGACGCCTTGCCTCGAAACTACAAAGCGGCGTTGACCAAATTCGGCAAACCAAAGCTAGACGCCAACGGGTTGCTTCCCTGGCAGATCGGCGTTTACAGTGAAAAGCTGACCGAAGCTATGAAAGCCGGCAAGTGGGACGAAGCCAGATTGAACGCGGCCATCCTGGCCAATTACGTGGCGGAAGCCCACGATCCTTTCAACACGACGGATAATTTCGACGGGCGCCTGAGCGCGCAACCGGGAGTCAACGAGCGATTTGGGACCACACTCGTCGACCGCTTTTCGTCGTTTTTCCCCATGCGCCCCAACGACGCGATTTTTATCAACGACCCCACGGATCGCGCGTTCGAAGCGTGCCTCAGCTCACACAGCTGGCTCGAGACCATCCTTCTCGCCGATCGCAACGCGCGCCGCGGCGAGAACTCATTCACAGATGAGTATTACGACCGCTTCTACAACCAGGCCGCGGCCATTTTGATTCGCCAGCTCTCTGACGCGGCAACCGATGTGGGCTCTTTCTGGTACACCGCGTGGAAAAACGCCGGCAGCCCGCAATTGCCACACTGAACTTTCGCGCATGACGTCGTCACTCATCCTTCCCGCAAGGATTGCTTCCCTTCCCAAGGCAGAGCTGCACCTCCATCTTGAAGGATCCATTCAGCCCGCGACCGTCTGCGCGCTGACGGCCCGTCACGGCGTCGTCATGGCCGAGGAGGAAGTGCGCCAGCGCTACGCTTACCACGATTTCTCCGAATTCATCGAGGCCTTCAAGTGGGTCACAACATTTTTACGCGACCCCGAAGACTATGCGCTAATCGCCCGCGACCTTGCCAAGCATTTGCTTACGCAAAACGTGGTCTATACGGAAGTAACTCTTTCCATCGGCGTGATGCTCCTGCGCAAGCAGCGCCCGGAAGCTAACTTTGAAGCGCTGATTCGCGCCACCGAACCCTTCGAAAGCAGTGGCCTCCGGTTCCGCTGGGTGTTCGATGCTGCCCGCCAGTTCGGCGTAGACGCCGCTATGGAAGTCGTGGAATCCGCCGAGCGCTGTCATTCGAAAGCGATCGTGGCCTTCGGCATCGGCGGCGACGAGATGAGTATTCCGACCGAGGAATTTCGCCCCGTATACGATCGCGCCGGGCAAATCGGCCTGCACAAGCTGATGCACGCCGGCGAAGTCGGCGGCCCCGAGAAAATTCGCGAAGCCATTGAATTTCTGGGTGCCGAACGCATCGGCCACGGCATCGCCGCGATCAACGATCCAAAGTTAATGGACTTCCTTGCGGAACGAAAGATACCGCTTGAAATCTGTCCAGGGAGCAACATGAAAACTGCCGCCCTCGCCAAACAACTCCGTCGCGAGGATGCAAGAATTGAGGATCATCCGCTCCCGCAACTCCTTCGCCACGGAATCCCCGTCGTCCTCTCCACCGACGACCCCGCTATGTTTCACACCACGCTGCATGAAGAATATGCAAATGCCGCGCGCATGGGGCTGCAGGAACACGAACTGGTCAGTATCGTTGAAATGGGCTTTGAACACGCCTTCGCGCCTGCACGCGAGATTCATGGAACATGAAGCGGTCCGCGGCAATGTTATACTGACGGCATGAAAGCACACGTCTGGGTAATGCCAAAACGTACGGTTCTTGATCCCCAGGGACAGACTATCCAGCACGCCCTCTCCGGCCTCGGGTACTCCGGTGTGCGCGACGTCCGTCAGGGGAAATTTTTCGTTTTGAATCTTGATGGCTGGAGCCGCGAGGAAGCCCAGAAGCAACTCGAGCACATCTCCAAAGAAGTGTTGACCAACACCGTCATCGAAGAATACCGATTTGAGATTGTGGACTAAGCTGCTTTCCAAAATGAAAAAACCTGAGTATGTGACAAAAACTTCAGCTCCCTCTTTCGTGGCCTTTTTTTTGCTCGTCCTTCTAGCCGCCATCCCGATCACAGGATGCAGATCCGGGCGGCACACTTCCGATTCGCAACTGCGCCAAATCGATGACATGCTGGACTCCCAGCTCCCCGCGGGTACGAGTAAGTCCAAGGTATCGTTTTATCTGAGTTCGCAGGGATTCCAGCTCGAAAGTACAAACGATCCGCGCTCCCTGGTTGCCATCGTTCATCACGTGGATACAGAAACGCTGCGGCCCACAACGGCGCGGGCCACCTTTCACTTTGATGCCAGCGACAATCTCACCACATACGAGCTTGCTACCGCGCCAGGCTCTGGCTCCCAGCCATAATCTGATTCGCGACACTCCCCGGGGAAATTACTTTGGCAACACGCGCACCATGCTACGCTGCTAGAAACTCTCTGAGGAGACGCCGCGCATGTGCGGAATAGTCGGTTACATCGGGCCCAAGAAGGTTGTGCCCGTCATCATTGAAGGCCTGCGCAAGCTCGAATACCGCGGCTACGATTCCGCGGGCATCGCGGTTGTGCCGCAATCCGGCAAACTGGAGATCCGCCGCGCTCCGGGCAAACTTCGCAATCTCGAAGAAGTGATCGCCAAGCATCCGCTGGAAGGTACCTACGGCATCGGCCATACGCGCTGGGCCACTCACGGCCGGCCAACTGAGGAGAATGCTCACCCGCATCGCGACTGCACCGGCCAAATCGTGGTCGTCCACAATGGAATTATCGAGAACTATCTGGAGTTGAAAGAAAAGTTGCAGAAGGAAGGCCATAAGTTCGTCACGGAAACTGACACCGAGATCGTGGCGCACCTCGTGGAGAAAAATTCTCAAGGTGGTGTTCCGCTGGAGGAAGCGGTCCGCCGCTCCTTGAAGGAATTGCGCGGCATCTATGCGCTGGTTTTCCTATCCGCGAATGATCCGCAGAAGATTGTTGCCGCGCGCTTGGGCCCGCCCTCGGTGATTGGGCTCGGCGATGGTGAATATTTCGTCGCCAGCGATATCCCCGCCCTTCTTCAGCACACTCGCGAGATGTTTTTTCTCGCCGACGGCGACATCGCCGTTCTCACCGCCAAAGGCGTCCATGTCATGGACCACGACGGCCGCCCCGTCGAACGCCCCGCGCACCACGTCGCCTGGGACCCCATCATGGCGGAAAAGGGCGGCTACAAGCACTTTATGCAGAAAGAAATTTTCGAGCAGCCGCGCGCCGTCCGCGATACCTTGCTCGGCCGCATCTCGCAGGACACCGGAAAAGTCTTCCTCGATGAGATGGCCATCACCGAAAAACAATTCCGCGAATTCCATCAGGTTCGTATTGTCGCTTGCGGCACGAGCTGGCACGCCGGTCTCGCCGCAAAATTCATGATCGAGCGTCTCGCTCGTCTCCCAGTCGAAGTGGACTATGGAAGTGAATTTCGCTACCGCGATCCGATCATCGATTCGAATACGCTGACCGTGTGCATCAGCCAATCCGGCGAAACCGCCGACACGCTGGCGGCCCAGCGCGAAGCGAAATCGAAGGGCTCGCCCTCGCTGGCAATCTGCAACGTCATGGGTTCCATGATCACGCGCGAAGCTAACGGCACGATTCCCACGCACGCCGGGCCGGAGATCGGCGTGGCTTCCACCAAAGCCTTCACAGCGCAATTAACCGCTCTTCTTCTGCTGGCCTCCTATCTCGGGCAGGTTCGCGGCAAGCTCAGCGACAGCGCCGCAAGAACTTTGATGCAGGAATTCACGCGCATCCCTCACAAAATCGAAACCGTCCTGCAAGCCGATGAATCAGGCTTCTACGAAAATCTAGCCCGGCAATTCTTTCGCTACACCGATTTTCTCTACCTCGGCAGAGGCATCCACTACCCCATCGCCCTCGAAGGCGCCCTGAAGCTCAAGGAAATTTCCTACATTCATGCCGAAGGCTATCCCGCCGGCGAAATGAAGCACGGCCCCAATGCCCTGATCGACGAGAATCTGCCCGTGGTGGTCTTGGCCACGCGCGACGAATCCGACCCCGAAGCCATGACCCGCTACGAGAAGAGTGTTTCGAACATTAAGGAAGTAAAGGCGCGCGACGGAATCGTCATCTCCATCGTCACCAACGGTGATCATCTCGCGCGCGAAGCTTCCGATCACATCATCGAACTTCCTCCCGCGCCGGAGATCCTTGTGCCACTGCTGGAGATAATCCCGCTCCAGTTGCTCGCCTATCACATCGCCGTCCGCCGCGGCTGCGACGTCGACCAGCCTCGCAACCTCGCCAAGTCCGTCACCGTGGAGTAGCCAGGCTCGTTTCCGCTAATATAGAGGCATGCTTCCCTTTCTTCGAGCGCGTCTCGGAACCGCCTTGCTGCTATTGCTTCCCGCCGCGTTTCCCGCGTGGGCTCAGACCCCAGAGCCTGCCGCTTCCGCTCCGTTGCGTGAGGTCCATGCCGAAGGCGAAAAACTTCTCACAGAGGCACAAGTCATCACCATAACCGGCCTGCTCCCGGGAGCACAGATCGGTAAGGATGATTTGAAAGCCGCCGCCGACAAGCTCGTCCAAAGCGGCCTGTTTGCAAAAGTAAGCTACAACTTCCAGACAAAAGTCGCTGGCGTCCTGGTGATCTACCACGTCGAAGAATCACCTCGTATCCCCGTCTACTTCGACAATATTCCTTGGTTCTCCGATCTCACGCTCTCTGACGCCATCCGCGCTAAATTTCCTTTCTTCGACGGTACTCTCCCCGAAGCCGGGGCCGCGGTGGATGAGGCCGTTGAGGCCGTAAAGGAGTTGCTCACCTCGCGCGGAGTGCAAGGCCTGTTAGAACATACGGTCATCGCAAATCCGAATGGTGAAGGCAACGTGCAGGAAATCCACATCGAAGGCGCCGCGCTCCAAATCGCCAAGCTGGAGTTCAGCGATCCTTCCCTGAAAGACTCCAAAGCCGTGCAGCAACATCTATCCGAGATTCTCGGAAAGCCCTATTCCCGCATGACTATCGATCTCTTTCTCTCTGAAGCGATCAGGCCCATCTATGCGCAACAAGGGTTTTTGCGCGCCAAACTCGGGCCACCGGAAGTGCGGCTCACCGGTGATGCCACTCAGAAGCTGCCGTCGAAAATTCCGGTGTATGTTCCAGTTGCGACGGGTGAGATTTATCACTGGAAAGAAATCCATTGGACTGGAAACAGTCTGGTCTCTGAATTTACGTTGAGCGGTCTGCTTGCAATCAAACAGGGAGATGTCGCCGACGGAATGCAAATCGAAGCTGGCTGGGATCGCATTCGTGAAGAGTACGCCCATCGCGGCTACCTCGAAGCCAAACTCGATCCACAACCCGCCTATGACGATCAGGCGCACACGGTCTCTTATGCCGTGAGCATTCAAGAAGGTCTGCAATTCCACTTCGGCAAAATGGTCCTCACTGGAATTTCTCCTGCTGCTGAACGAAAGTTACAAGCCGCATGGCCCTTCCCCGCCGGGGCCATTTTCGACAAAGCAAAGTTCGAAGAGCTCCTGGCCAAGCTGCAGATGCACCAGGAACAGGTCTTTGGTGAATTACCTCTGCACTATGAAAACGTTGGCCACTGGCTGCAAACGGATGCACGCAGAGGGACGGTGGATGTGCTTCTGGATTTCAAGTGACCTGTGATGCTCCCGTTGTGCAATACCAGAGGCACTCTGAGATATACTCGGCACTGTGATGAAAGAACTCGTTCATATTCGCCAGGCAGAGAGTGCCGCCTTGTCCGTGGAAGAAAAGGAAAACCTCCTGCTTGCGCGACTCGCCGCAATTCCGTCACTCATCGTCGCCCTTTCCGGTGGAGCGGATTCCGCCTATCTGGCCTGGGCCGCCGACGAGGCGCTCGGTCCTGGCGCTCTATCCGTAACGGCCCTCTCGCCAAGTTACTCCGCCCACGATCGCGCCATTGTGAAGGAGTTCGTGAACCAGCGAAATCTTCAACACGAATTCATAGAAACGCACGAGCTGGAGAATCCCTCCTACCGCGCGAACGCCGCCGACCGGTGTTACTTCTGCAAAGACGAGTTGTTTTCCGCCTTGGATGAATTGGCACACGCGCGCGGTTTTGCCGCCGTCGCCTACGGTGTCAACGCCGATGACACGCTCGATTTTCGCCCCGGCCATCGCGCCGCCACCGAGCATCAAGTGCTTGCCCCGCTGCTTGACGCCGCCCTGAGCAAGGCTGAGATTCGGCTACTCTCACGCCGTGCCGGATTGCCCACCTGGGATCGCCCCGCCTCCGCTTGCCTCTCGTCGCGCTTGCCTTATGGCACGGAAGTGACGCCGGAACGTCTCGGACTTGTGGAGCGCGGCGAAGCTGAATTGCGCGCCCTCGGATTCCGCCAATTCCGCGTCAGACTCCACGACAAACTCGCACGCGTGGAAATAGCGCCCGATGAAATGCCTCGTGCGCTCGCAGCAGAAATGGCAGCCGCCATCGCGGATCGCCTCAAAGCGGCCGGCTTCACATACGTAGCCCTGGATCTCGAGGGATACCGCCAGGGCTCGCTCAACGAGACTCTTTTGCCCACTGGCCAGCGTTCCGCAAAGTCCGCCCAGGGAACATAATTCCCTGTTCTTGCGTAGCTATAAGTGGGACGGCTAAACGCAAATTTCTGCCCCGTAATGGAGGATGAATGTCGCGCCACCGCAATTTTGGCTTGCCGCTCGTGCTTCTTTCGGCCGTCGCTCTAGTAGTTGGCTGCGAGAACGGGCCTTCGGTCAGCGGCGCCTTCGATCGCAAATATGACGTGACCGGCCCCCTCCGCCTGGAACTGGCCAACGCCTCCGGCGACGTCGACATCACCGGCAGCGCTGACGGCAAAGTGCACGTCCATGGCGATGTTCGAGCCTCGGGATTCGGCTCGGAAAGTTCCCAGAAGCGACTGGACGAGATGCTTTCGAATCCTCCCATCGAGCAAAGAGGGGACACCATTCGAATAGGAAAAGAAATGTCGCGCATGCACCACGTCAGCATCGCCTACACAATCCAGGTGCCGCACGACACGGAAGTCAGTGCCACCGTCGCGTCGGGTGCGCAGACCATTCGCGGCGTGCGCGGTCCGGTGAAGGTGCAGGCTGCTTCGGGTTCCATTCGCGTCGAAAAAATCGAGCGCGACGCCCAGCTCTCCACCGCCAGCGGGTCGATCTCCGCCACCGATATTGGCAGTGAGGTGCGCGTAAAATCCGCCACAGGAAGCGTGACGATCACGAACACCCGCGGCGATGTGATCGTGGACGCCCTTTCGGGCGTCATTCGCGTATCACGGCCCGGTGGTAGAATTGAGGCGGATACTGCCAGTGGCGAAGTCGAAATTGAAGGCGCGGCGAGCGATGTAAAGGCGCATGCGGCATCCGGACGTGTTTCCGTCCAGGGGAATCCCGGCGCCGATAGCTACTGGGAGCTGAAAACGATGTCTGGAGCCGTGCAACTCGGCGTTCCGTCTTCCGCGAATCTCCACCTTTCGGCGGAAGCCGTCTCCGGCGAGATTCGCACTGACGTTCCCATCGTGGTTGAGGAACAAGGCAAACATTCTTTACGGGCTCACATGGGTAGTGGCGGCGGGCGCGTGGATGTGCATACCGTCTCGGGCGAAATTCGCGTGACCGGCACGAAATAGTTTGGTGCGCGCTGCAGTTCGAGGCCTCGATGAAATCTTCGAACAACTAGCGACAATTATTCCCGATACCTTTAGAATCCCCCTTGTATGGCTCTCCAGCCCGTCTCTTGGTGCGCGGCGTCTCTTCTTTTCCTCACTGCTCTTGCTTCGCCAGTCCCTGGGCACGCCCCTGCGCAGAACGACAAACAGCCGAGCCAGTCCCCAAAATCCTCCGCAAAACAAACTTCGCCTGAAGAGCAGTTGCAGCAGGCCATCAACACTTCCGGAAACGACCGCGCCGCGCTGGTCCGCAACCTCGAAGCCTATTTGAAGGAATATCCGGATTCTCGCCAGCGTCCGCAGATCTATCGGGCTCTTGTGGAAGCCAGTTTGCAGCTCCGAGACGACGCGCGCGCCGGCGGGTACGCCGAAAGAATCGTCGCCCTCAATCCCGATGATATCTCCATGACCATTTTGACGATTCAGTTGCTCGAACGGAGCGGCGATGAAGCGGCGCTCCGCCGCGCCACAAACTATGCCACGCGGGTGCTGGAGTTTGTCGAGCGCAAGTCTCCAAGCGAAAAATCTCCCAAGATTTCCCAGGAAGAGTGGGCTCTAGAGAAAAAACGTGATCGGATGAATATCCTGGCGATGCGTGGAAGGCTCGAGCTGAAGTTGAAGGACACGGCTGCGGCTCAGAAGGACTTTGCGGCCAGTTACGCAATCCTGCCCTCTTCGGCAGCCGCGGAACAGCTCGGCGAAATTGCTGAGTTGAAAAAAGACTTGAACACTGCCATCCAGCAATACGCGCGCGCTTTTGCGCTCGCCGAGGCCGCGACCGGAGGTTCCAGCCGCCGTGAGACTCGTCAAAAGCTGGGCAACGTCTGGCGGCTCGCTCATGGCTCGGACAATGGTCTGGGCGAATACTTGCTTCGCACTTACGATGAAATCTCGCAGGCTTCCCTCGCCGTCCAACCCAGGAAAAATGAGGCCGCGCGCGAGCCTGCGGATTTCACCCTCCGGATAGCTCCCGAAGGCACCGCTTTCCCGCTGAAGGAAACAAAGGGAAAAGTTCTCGTCGTCAATTTCTGGGCCACCTGGTGCGGCCCCTGCCACGCGCTCGAGCCTTTGTTCGGTCGCGTTGCCGCGGAATTCCTGGCGAACGCGGATGTGCTTTTTCTCGCCGCCGACTGCGACGAGGATGAATCTCTGGTGAAGAGTTATCTGGAAGCGGACAAGTTTTCCATGCCCGTCGTATTTGCGGATGGCCTGGACCGTTTCTTTACCGTCAATGCTTTCCCGACTGTGGTGGTGATCGACCGCAGGGGGAAGATTGCCTACCGCTCGGATGGCTTCGCTCCCGATTCTTTTGAGTCGGACCTGGCGGCGGCTGTCCGCAGCGCCCTTGCGCCGCTCAGTGCTGCTTCGCCGGGTCAAAAGCCCACGCCCTAGTCTCGTCTAGACCGGAGAAACCAAGCTTAGTTAGAGTCGTCAAAACTAGTCTAAATTAGACTAGAAGCCATCTCATAAATACCTCAGGAGGATGATGGCGCAAGCGAGTTGGACCATCCCGAGGAAATTTTCTGGGTAGTATTCCCAGCGAATGACGGTACGGCGAAAGTTATGAAGCCAGGCGAACAGTCGTTCCACTTTCCAGCGACGACGGTAGCGGCGCAGGACACGTCCGTCCTGGGTTGCCGCGGCGACGCGCACGAATTTGTGGGGCGCGATGAGTTGCACGCCGTAACGATGACGGATGCGCTGGTCCAGCGGATCGCTATCGTACGCGCGGTCGCCGATCATTCGTTTGGGGGCCTCGGCGAGAAATCGCTGGTCGAGCGTGGGTTCGACGAGTTTTGTTTCATGAGGCGAAGCGCTGGCCACGTACACGGCGAGAGGAAAACCATGGCCGTCTGCGATTGCCATGATTTTGCTGCCTTTGCCGCGCTTTGTAGGGCCGACACTAGAGCCCCTTTTTTCGCGCCGCTGAAGCTGGCGTCGATGAAGGATTCGCTCAGATCGAGCTTCCCTCGGTCTCGTAA
>Ga0137403_10001602_pt1 | contig 28438 bp, 27 predicted proteins | sample CZOMad2_1_16fung_FD_122057 | JGI IMG/M metagenome (GOLD analysis project Ga0137403, IMG submission 122057) | Vadose zone soil fungal communities from Angelo Coast Range Reserve, California, USA - CZOMad2_1_16fungal (Hybrid Assembly) | ecosystem: Environmental > Terrestrial > Soil > Vadose zone... | reverse complement strand
AAAATGGCCACAGGATTTACCCCGCCCGAACCGTCCAGGGTAATACCGCTTGGATAATAGCCGGCGGTATAGAGCTGGCACCCGTTGGCGGGAGTTGGAGGAGTAGTCGCGCCCGGATCCGGGCAGCCGTGTGTGTTATGGCTAACGTAACAAAGTCCTTGTTGGATGTCAGTTGAGGAGCAGGGGTTCGCGGTACAGACCTTCGCGCCGCGACCACTCCATGCACAGGCGTTACCGGAACCGCCGTATGTGAGGTCAGTCGGGACTGCCGGGTCGCTGGGAACCGCTGTGGGAAACGCCAACTGTGCATAGGGGTCGCTAATTGGCGCGGCGGGAGAAATCCAGGTCCCAGAGCCAGCTGTGGTAAATCCAGTAGGCGCGGTGGCTGGTCCACCGAACGTGCCAAGGCTGCTGCCGTCGTAATTGGGCCCACCATGGGTGAGGTTGATACTCGAGCTTCCGCCTATAATCACGGCCGTCGTGGCGCCCGAATTGACCTGAATGCTCTTGCTAGGCCCGCCCTTAATATTGATTAAAGGCGTGCCCGATTCACTCAACGAACTGGTCAGCGTCGGATGCAGCACGATAATGGGAATCGGCGCCTTAGCCAGCTCCAGCCCGCAGGTGGCAAACGAGCGGACAGCCGCGGTTGTGCCCCCACTGAGCAGGCCCACAAAGAAGGTCTGAACATGATCCACAACATCCACCCGGATAAACGCAGTCGAAGCAATGCCGGCCGGCGGTTTGGTTACTCCATTTACCGAAGCCGGGAAGCTGACGCTAACTAGGTTGCCGGGGGTGGCGCTGTCGCTGTTGTAGCCGTTCTTGGCCGCGTACTGGCAGACGCTGTCGGTGGAAGTAGTCGTACAACTGTAAGGTGTACCCAACGTAAAACCCTGATGGCCTGTAGCGCCGCCTTGCGCGTCCACCAGTAGATCCATGGCGCCGGCGGTGCAGGCGGCATCAGCCGCCGTTTGCGCCGCCTGGCGGTGGAACCACATGTTCGAAAGATCAAAGGCCAGACAAAGACCGCCCAAGAGAAAGATTCCCAGGACGAGCACAAAAAATACAGTGGTCTGGCCGGCCTCGCTGGCCCGGCGACTTTTTCGATTGAAATTTCCGGAATGCTTGGCCATCGCGGCCACCTCCTCCTTGTGGAGTCTTCTTCTTAATTCATGATCCGTCCCTCGGCGGCCGCGTTGACTGTCACCGTCGGCCAGCCGAGATTAAAAAATGGGCGATAGGGATACGCGACCACAACCTTGACCCGATTAGGAGCTTGGTTCGCAGGTGGATTCGCGGTATCGGGATAACTCACAGTTACTGTCAAGCCGGTCATGTTGTGGAGCGAGTACTGCGCGAATGTGCTGACCACGCCGTAGCCACTGCCATACCCAGGGACCGTTCCCGGAGGTGCGGCGGGTCCGTCAATATCGGCGCACGGGCAAGTCGGTCCGCTCGGAGTGGAGTTCGCGGTTCCGTGGACGACGGCGTAACGCAAACCCTCTTTGGCCGAATCGGCAAGCACATTGTAGGTGTGCATCATCGTGAGGAGCTCGACCATCGACAAAATCAGAATCATCAGAAAAACGATCACCAGAGCGAATTCCACCTGGGCCTGTCCACGAGTCGCATGGCGGCCCTGTGGATAGAATCGGGGATGTCGATGGCTCAAGGCACTCATAGGCTCAGTTCATCGCTCGCATTTGGGTGTGACGATAAAACGTGCAACTTACGCTCCCGCCGGTTGAGGTACAGGCCGGGCTTGCAAGAATGATGATGTTGAAGGGCATCAGAGGAATCGGCGGCGTGAATTGATATGCCACATCCACGCGGTTCAGAAGAAATGCCGGCGCCGTATTTCCGCTATTCAGTTCCGGATCTACATCCGCCGCCGGGAAACTGCCAATCGAACCCAGTGTTGTGCATTGGGACTTCTGGTTCACGGTTCCAGCGTTGAGCACGCCTACCGAGGGCGAGCAGACCTGGACTCCGGCGTTGGTGGACGGCGAATAGACGGCTCCGGTCAAATCCTGATAGGCAAGATAACTGACGGAATTTATCGCAGTCGCTGAACCTGCCGGCGGCAAAGCGATGCCGGCTGGAGTTGCGCTCCCCATGATCGAATACAGTCCGCCGCTGCGGGCCGCCGACGTAATATTCAGCGCCATCAAGAAGAAATAGCCAAAGTTGATGGCGTTGAGCACAATGGCCATCAGGAGCGGCAACAGCAGGACCGTCTCGACCAACGCTTGCCCAGAATTTTCGCGCACGAAATTTGGCACTCTCATCGCGACCACCTCAGGCAACCCGTAACACAGCGCCGCGCCGGCTGGACTCTGTTCGCACTGCGCTCGTTTCGTCGTCCGACGACTCGTCTGATTCGTCCACGGCGTGGAGGTCGGTCAGGCTCAACTGGTTCAGCAGGCGGTGCAGGTAACAACGGCTAATGCCCAATTCCTGAGCAGCTTTCGATTTATTGCCGCCGTGCATACGCAATGCTGAGCGCACCAACTCGTGTTTGAAGCTATGGACCGCCTCATGGAATGAACCGATGGGCAGATCTTGCGAGGATGTTAGCCCCCTCAATTCCTCCGGCAAGTCAGCGACACCCAGGTATTCGTTGCCGTTGGCGAGCACCACGCTGCGTTCAATCACGTTCTGCAACTCACGAACATTTCCCGGCCAGGAATGCCGCGACAGCGCGCTCACAAATCCAGGCGTAAACGTCCGCGCCGTCTTGTTATGCGCCTTTGCAAAGGTGCGCAAGAAATGTTCCGCCAGCAAGGGGATATCCTCTTTTCGCTCGCGGAGCGCAGGCATCGGGAGCTTAACCACGGAGATTCGGAAATACAGATCCTCCCGAAACGTGCCCTGCTCCACCATCTTTTCCAGGTTGCGGTTGGTGGCACAGATGACACGAACGTCGATGGGGCGGGAGACATTCGACCCCAGCCGTTCCACCGTTCGCTCCTGCAACACGCGCAACAACTTGACTTGCAAAGGAAGCGCCAAATCCCCGATTTCATCTATGAAGATCGTTCCGCCATTGGCTTCTTCAAATCGTCCCCGGCGGGTTTGTGCCGCGCCGGTGAAGGCGCCCCGCTCATGGCCGAACAGTTCGTCTTCGATCAGGGAGTCCGGGAAAGAGCAAACGGAGAAGGCCACGAACGACTTTGCGGATCTCGGGCTCAGGCGATGAATCGCCTGTGCAACGACGCCCTTTCCCGTTCCACTCTCCCCAGTAATGAGAACAGTCGTGAAGACTTCCGCGACTTTTCGGGCCACTTCATCGACCCGCTCCATGACTTTGCTGTTCCCCAATAACCCATCGATTCGAGTGGTTCGCAGCAGTCTCTGGGCTTCGGCAAGTTCGCGCACTAACTCCATGCGGCGGCAAGCCCGATCCAAAGCAAATTTCAGCTGCTGGATATCAAGGGGCTGATCGAGGACGTCGAATGCTCCTTGTCGAAAGGCTTCGCGGGCCTTCTGCCCACGCCCATCCCAGCTGTACGCGATCACTGGTATGGGAACGGCTTTGTTAGAGGCGGCGTGCAGGAGTTCCTGAGAATCCTGGCTCGCCGCCTGATCCGGCGGAATGTCGAAATTGACCAGAATTGCATCGGGAATCTCTGCATCGAGTCGCGCAATGGCTTGCTTCACGGAAGATGCTTGCCGGAGCAGGTAGTCGTTCCCAACGACCTGCTTCAATACCTGGCCGAATGCTTCATCGGAATCGACCAGCAGGATGTTCTTCGGTTCACAGCTTGAGTTTGACAGAGTTAGCCTCTTCGTGTTCCAACCCTATGGGCACGAAAGACGACAGACATCCGCGGGCCCGATACAACCACCAAAGCTTTTGAAGCAGGGGGAGTGAACTGCGTCCAACTCGGCAGATTCAGGAAAAGATCTTCGCCGGGAAGAGCACTATGGCTAGGGGGAAGCCAAAATCCCGTCTGACAGAATCTGTCGATCACTGTAGGGGGATACAGCGGGATGCACGTCTTACAGAACAGTGTTGTCTCATGGTTACATTCTGTAAATGGCACTTTAGTGAGTTATGGATAGCACGAATGGTACTAACGGAGGCGTTACCCCTACGTCGCGCCACAAATGCTGTCTCCTCCCACTACAGTGCGGCTGGGCCCACCACAGGATCCGGGTATATACAATCGGACACACTATCCCGCTCCACTGTTGCTTCGCGGCCAAGTCCTGTAAGTGTCGGTGACAGCGAGGAATATGGCGCCTTTCCGCTCCTAGTCTTCAATTTCCGCCACGGCAGCCGGACAGGCCGGCAATCGGCCTGGGATATCTCATCGCGACCGCCGTGGTACCTCAATTGCTTGGACAAAGCTGGGAATTCTATCTACACGAGAGGCCAAGCCGACCAGGCTTGTTATTCAATCGATGAGCGCGGTTCAAGAACCACCTGTCTGGGAACCCGTCAGGACGGAGGAACCGAAGGACCAACTGTCTGGCGCGTCGGCTGGTTGGCCCGAGCGCTTGTTCCCGGCCGTCTCGTTTCACGTTGTGCTCACTTTGATCGTGTTGACGGTGGTATTTGTCTTGTCCCGCAGGGGCATCAGCGACCCCGACATCTGGTGGCACCTTCATAATGCGGACTACCTGGTTCAGCACCACAGCCTTCCCCGCGCTGACTTGTACTCCTTCACAGTTCCGGGTCATCCCTGGATCAACCACGAATGGCTGGCGGAGCTGCCTTACTACTTCGCCTGGCGCGCCCTGGGACTTGGTGGGATTAACGCGGTTATGTTTGCGGTCCTGACCTTAATTTTCTTGGGAGTATTGTATCTCTGCTACCGGGAGAGCGGCCACTACAAAGCTTCCATTGTGGCGGGATGCTTCGCGGTTTTTCTCGGCTCGGTTTCGTTTGGCCCACGCACGATTCTATTTGGTTACGCTTATCTCGTACTGCTGTTGATTGTCCTGCAGCGCTTCCGCCAGAAGGGCCACGCGCCGCTCTGGTTGATTCCGCCTCTCTTCTGCCTGTGGGTGAACACTCACGGATCCTGGCTTATCGGGATCGTGATCTTTTCGACCGTGATCGGCGCAGGCCTGTTCAAGGGAGAATGGGGTTTGATTCCGGCCGAGCCCTGGACACCCTCGCAACGCAATCATATGCTCATGAGCTGGAGCGCCAGTTTGGCCGCCCTGTTCGTGAATCCGTTTGGCGCTCGCCTGGTGTTCTATCCTTTCGATCTCGCCTTTCGGCAGAAGCTCAATATCGAGCATGTTGCGGAATGGGTTTCGGTCAACTTCCACGACATGCGCGGCAAGCTTGTTATCATTCTGCTGATTGTCCTGCTGGTCAGCGCATTGCTGCGCGCACGTCGTTGGACTCTGGCCGAACTGGGGCTCGTGCTATTCGCTCTCTATAGCGGATTGACTTACATCCGCTTTCTATTCCTGCTGGGCATAGTGATTGCGCCTGTCCTCGCAAAGACTTTTGAGTTCGTGCCCCGCTACCGCCGGGAGAAGGACACTCCCGTGATGAACGCTCTCGTCATCATTTTGATGATTGCGGGGGTCGCGCGCTATTGGCCTCGAGAAACCGAGCTGCAAGCTTTGCTTGCCGATCAATATCCCGCGCAGGCCGTTTCGTATTTGCAGGCTCATCCTCCTTCCGGGCCGGTGTTGAATTTTTACCTGTGGGGCGGATACCTGAACTGGCGCGATCCCAGCCTGAAGATATTTCTTGATAGCCGGGTGGACATCTTCGAATACTCCGGCGTCCTGCAGGATTATCTCGATGTGCTGGCGCTCAAGGATCCTGAGCTTCTCCTGGACAAATACAAGATTCGTTACGTTCTGTTTCCGCCCGGCGAACCGCTTACCTATGTGCTCCAGCACGATCCGAAATGGAAGGTTCTTTACAGCGACAAAATCAGCGTTCTGCTGGAGAGGATGAGTGATGACTCGGCCGGCACGGCAGCAAACTTCAACCGCACTTGGCCGAGCACGGAAACATGGTCGCCGGCCCTGACCGCGGCCCGATGAGTTGGGCCTGGTTCCCGGCGAGACGGATTGAAAAGCGCGGAACGAGCATGGCAGTCCAGCGAAGATACGACGTTATTGCCATCATTGTGATCGTGATGTGCGTCGCGGCCTATGCTTCCATCCGCTCCGAATTCCGCTTGCGTTCGGTGATGCCGGTGGAATTTTTCGATAACTCCCGCGTTCCGGCGGAGAAGCGCGCGGCGGCGGAGAAGATCGCCAAAGCATATTGGAAGTGCGCCGTCACGCAAATTCAGTGGCGGTATGGCTATGCTCACCGCCTTCCCGACGAACCGCCGGCGGAGTTCTTCGTCACGACTGCCGAGGCCGGAAGCGCCGCCAATGATTCCGCCATGCGTGCCCGATATTGGCAAAAGCTGCGTGAAGTCTGGGGCGTTTCGGCCGTGTGGCACGAGCAATACGAATGGAACACGATCTCCCTGACGCAATCGCTGCAGTCCGCGGGGCAATGGCTGGAGCGCCACATGCGGAGAATCGTCGGGTATTCATAGCCGCTGGTGACGGCGTTCCCCTCTCAGTTCGAGCGCGGTGGAAGGATTCAGGAGTCGAGGCTATTCATGTTCGCGCATATAGGACCTGAAGCGTTGCTGGTCTCGCTGGCCCTGCTGCTGGCGCTCTTGCGCCCGCAGTTCTGCGCGACCTGGTTCGCGCAAGCCGAGCGAGCACTGGCAGCGGTGGCTCGAAGACGCACCCTGAGCATTTTGATTTGCGGTTTCTCCGCGCTCGCAGTCCGGCTTGCGTTGTTGCCCTGGCTGCCAATTCCTCATCCCTTCATCAACGATGAGTTCAGCTTCTTGCTGGCCGGCGATACCTTTGCCCACGGACGCCTCGCCAATCCCACTCACCCAATGTGGATGCATTTGGAAACCTTCCACATTCTCTTTCATCCGACCTATGCATCGATGTATCCGCCGCTTCAGGGATTGGCCCTGGCCTTCGGCCAGGTCGTTTTTGGACATCCGTTCTGGGGAGTGTGGCTCAGCGCCGGCGTAATGTGCGCGGCTATCTGCTGGATGCTGCAAGCTTGGTTTCCGCCCTCGTGGGCCTTGCTTGGGGGCATGCTGCCGGTAATGCGCTTTGGCGTGTTCAGCTATTGGGACAATAGCTATTGGGGAGGCGCTCTGGCGGCGACTGGCGGAGCGCTCGTGCTGGGGGCAATGCCGCGCATTATGCGGCGGCAGCGGGTTCGCGACGCGATTGTGATGGCGATCGGAATTGCGATGCTGGCTAACACCCGGCCGTACGAAGGTCTGGTGCTGAGCTTGGTCGTCGCGGGCGGTCTGATTTTCTGGATCGCGAGGAAGAAGCCGATCGCGGGCCTATTGCTGCGCCGCGTAGGACTTCCGATGTTGTTGGTGTTCGTCGTGGCCGGCTCCGCAACTAGCTACTACTTCTGGAAAGTCACTGGCAATCCCCTGCGCATGCCGCAGCAGGTGAACCGGGAAACCTACTCGGTGGCGCGCTATTTCTACTGGCAAGCTGCGTATCCCGAGCCCGAATATCACCACCAGGTGATCCGCGACTTCTATAGCGGGCTGGAACTCAGAGAATTCGAGCGGGCGCGGACCGTGTCAGGCGTCCTGCGACAAGTAGGCACCAAGGCCGCTCTGATCTGGGTTTTTTACCTCGCTCCAGTGCTCACGTTTCCTCTGTTCCTGTTGCCTCGGGTCTTGCGGGACCGCCGGATCCGCTTTCTATTAATCGCCGGGGCGGCGGGACTGGTCGGTTCCGCCCTCGTTATCTTCTTCAACATCCACTACGTCGCTCCGATCGTTCCGGTGATCCTGGCGGTGGTTGTGCAAGGAATGCGGCACCTACGCACATGGCGATGTGAAGGCAGGCCGACGGGCTTGTTTCTGGTGCGGGCGATCATTGTGATGTGCGTGGTCATGATCCCGGTGCAGGTCAATATCCTGGCAGCAACCCCTCAACCGGGTACGTGGGCGGCTATTGGCCCGCAGCGTGCCGCGATTGAAGCGCAACTGGGATCCCTTCCGGGGGCGCAGTTGGTCCTGGTGCGCTATCGGCAAAATCACGATCCTTTGTTGGACTGGGTCTACAACGATGCCGACATCGATCGCGCGAAAGTAGTTTGGGCACGCGACATGGGAGTTCAGAATCGAGAGCTGCTCTGCTACTACAAAGACAGGCGATGGTGGCTGCTGGATGCGGATGCTTCTCCTCCGCGACTTGTGCCGTATCCTGGCGAAGCCAGTATCAAAGCCATGGGGGCTGAGTCGGATGTAACCGGCAGCTCTGGAGAAAATCCCCGCTCATAGCTGCTGTGCACCACGCTCCCGACGCGGCGAGAATCTGACGATGCTGCTGATCGAATCCATTTTGGTGCTAGCGGCCGTGGTCGGGGCCTTCGCGTTTCCGTCAGTTGGATCACACTGGTTTGAGAAAATCGAGCGCCGCTTCAGCCAGCTCGCACGTCAACGAGCGCTTTCGGTAGCCGCGGTGGGATTGCTCGCGCTGATATTGCGAGCCGCCTTATTGCCGGTGCTGCCGATTCCAGAACCAATCGTCCACGATGAATTCGCTTACCTGCTGGCGGCGGACACCTTCGCTCACGGGCGCCTCACCAACCCGGCGCACCCGATGTGGGTTCATTTCGAAACGTTCGGCATCATTCAGAAACCCACTTACCAGTGCTACGCCCAACCTGCGCAAGGACTCATTCTTGCCTTGGGCCGGGTAGTCGCCGGGCACCCGTTTTGGGGGGTGTGGTTGAGCGTGGGCCTAATGTGCTCGGCGATCTGCTGGATGCTGCAAGGCTGGTTGCCACCGCAATGGGCATTGCTGGGCGGCCTGCTCGCGATCATGCGCTACGGGGCGTTCACCTACTGGGCCGATAGTTACTGGGGCGGCGCGATGGGAGCAATCGGGGGCGCGCTTGTTCTTGGCGCGTTGCCTCGCATCAAACGCTCACCGCGCGTGCGAAACGCACTCTTGATGGGTTTGGGGTTGGCGATTTTAGCCACCAACCGTCCTTATGAAGGATTGGTGTTGAGCTTGGCGGTGGCGATTGCTCTTTTCGCATGGCTTGCCGGGCGACAAAGTCCCCCATTGCGCATCACCTTGCGCTCCGTCGTTCTGCCGCTTTGTATGGTAGCGGCTATGCTGGGCTTGGCGATGAGTTATTACTGTTGGCGGGTTACCGGGAATCCCCTCCAGTTACCGTACGCGGTGGAGCGGCAGCAGGATGCTGTTGTGCCCTACATGCTGTGGCAGCCGCTTCGAGCGCAGCCCCTCTATCGTAACGACGTAGCGAAGCGTATGTACGCACGCGACGAAGTCTGGGCCTACAAATCCGGCCGTTCCCCAGTCGGTGCGATTGCGAAGCTGTTTCGCGTATGGATGTTTTACCTAGGGCCGGCCCTAACGCTTCCGTTCCTGACCTTGACGCTGGTGTTGCCGTTCGGCTTTTCCTGGAGGCAGATCGGCAAGGAAACTCGTTTCCTGCTGCTTACGCTGGGCGTAACCCTGATTGGCCTGGAGGCTGAGACATTTTACGCGCCGCATTACTTCAGTCCCTCGGCTGCCCTCATACCTGCGCTCGCGCTGCTGGCTATGCGATGCACCTACCGCTGGCAATGGCGTGGCAGAAGAAGCGGACTTTTTGTGACGCGCGCGATCCCTGTGATCTGCGTATGCCTGTTCGTCCTGCGCGCCGTCCATGGACCCTTTGCGGGGGATGAATTCTACGCCAATGCCTGGTACCAGCGTGCACCGAAGAGCTTCGGTCGCGCAGCCATTCTGGGGGAGTTGAATCAGTTTCCTGGAAAGCAGCTTGTGGTGGTGCGCTACAAGCCCGACCACATGGCGTTTGAAGAATGGGTTTACAACGAAGCTGATATCAATGCGGCCAAAGTGGCTTGGGCGCGGGAGTTGACCCCAGACGAAAATAGAGGGCTTCTCCAATACTTCGGGGACCGCCGCGTCTGGCTGCTCGAAGCCGATGAGAAGCCGCCGAGGCTCTCCCCCTATGATAAAACGTTAAGAATTACAGATACGCCGTCCGTCGCGAGATAAGAGTGCGGAATGCGTTCGGTTCCATATGACGCCACACAAAGATAGTCTAAACGCGACCAGCTTGGAACGGATTTTGCCGGACGAGCTATCCGCTAATGAGGCTACGGGGTCGGAAACACTTCGGCTACACCTTGAGCGCTATCAATTCGCCAAGCAGAATCTGGTGCCGGGGACTCTGCTAGATCTGGCTTGCGGCGTGGGCTACGGCACTGCGTTACTGTACGACGATCCGCAGATCACGAGTGCCGTGGGAGTCGATATCAGCGCTGCGGCGGTTGAATACGCTAACCGGAGGTATTCCCGTGAGAGAGTGTCGTATGTTTGCTCCGAGGCCCTCAAGTACCTGCCAGCCGAACAGTTTGACAATATCGTCTCACTGGAAACAATTGAGCACGTCGATGACCCTAAGGGCTTGTTCTCTCATCTTGTCTCGCTGCTCGCTCCAGGAGGACGCCTCATAGCCTCGGTACCGGTTACACCTTCGGTCGACGCCAATCCCCATCACAAGTCAAACTTTTCGATCAATGGCTTCAGCCGCATGGGTGGCAGTTTCTCTCTCAGGTGCATTACTCGCCTTTGCCAGGTGCAGCCATTTAGCCCCTTGGCAGTCGCACTAAAGACGGAAGCGCGCACAGCTAGCTTGCGTCGCGGTCTCCCATCCTTCTATCTCCGGCACCCGTCGCACCTTCTCCTGCGTATCTGGTCCACCCTCCGTCGCGGCTTCGTGAACAAATACATTACCCTTGTGTGGGAGAAGTGAAATCGCGAAGAGAAGTGTAGGAAAACGTGGAGAAAGACCTCTATTCGCCGATGTAAGTGGCTCGGCTTACTCCGAGCATGCTCAGAAATACCGAAGAAAAAAGAATCTCGATCCCGAGAAAGAAAGAGAGCGAACAGAAAAACACGGTGCGGACTCGCTCTAGGTGACCGAAACCGCCAGCTGCCCATTGCGAGAAAACAACCGCATCGCCCACAAGGCCTGCCAGGGCCAGTATGCCTCCGAGCAGTAATCCGTGCTCCAGCCTGACGTGTTTCAGCAGCCTTGCCAGCGAGACCTGGTTTCGAGTGAGTTTTTCCGTGTACGAAAACACCTTCACGAACAGCCCAATCGAAATGATGTGGACACCCAAAAGCGCCAGCATCATACCCAGAGCCATGGTGTGGACATCGAGGCCTACTTTTCCTGCAAAGCGCGGTCCGGGCAGCAACCACAAGACCAGTCCGATCCCCGACGTCACCAGCAATCCGCCCGGGAGCAGGAACAGCCAATTGGGAGCGGAAAGCAGAATAAAGCGCAGATGACGCCAGCCATCGCGGAAGGGCCGCAGATGCGGAGGCCGGCCGCGCTGGTCCGGCCACATCGTTATGGGAACCTCGGCCATGCGGGCGCCGGACTTGGCCGCCTTGATCAGCGACTCGGACGCAAATTCCATTCCGGTGGTTCGGAAATCGAGCCGCTGGCACAGCTCTCGGGTTATGCCCCGCATGCCGCAGTTGATATCACCGACGCCTGCTCCGAAAAACAGATGCAGCAATGCGGACAGGAACGGCGTGCCCAGGTATTTATGATGCCAGGGCATGGCGCGATCTTTGATCTCGCCTTGGAAGCGATTCCCGACCACGAATTCATAACCTTCGCGCCATTTGGCGACGAAGCGGGGCGTTTCAGAAAAGTCGTGGCTCCCGTCGGCGTCGCCCAGAACAATAAATTCACCACGAGCGTCTTGGATGCCCTTGCGCAACGCGCTGCCGTAACCCTTGCTGACGGCGTGCACGACGCGGGCACCTCGCCGCTCCGCCACTTGGACCGACGCGTCGGTAGAACCATTGTCGGCGACCACCACCTCGCCGGTGATGCCGGATTCCTTGAACGCGCCAAGGGCCTTGTCGATGCAAGCGCCCAGCGTCCGCTCTTCGTTCAGGCAAGGAATGACTACGGAAACTTCAGGGCAGGGCCCGGTCCGCGACTGCTTCATGTGACCCGGCCCCTCAACCTGCGGGTGATCCATGACAAGCACGGGTCGACTCATCCGTTGACAAACTGCACGTTCATTTCCAAGGAACGCAGCCCCGAAGGGGCATGGCTGGAAATCGGAGTTGGCCAGTATGCCATTGAGTATGTGAGGCTTAGAAGTTTATGTTGGGGAGATATAGTTTGGCTGCGCTCATGTTTGCGCGTCAGAGCGGATTCGCACCGGCGGCCCGTAGTGGAAACGGATGGCTACACACCTGCTGAGTTGAGATTGCGGTTCTATCGACTTCAAATAGATCTTCGCTCGTTAGCAAAGCTGAATAAAATTGAGGACGGTTCCAGACACTTTTGACCCAGTGAGCGTAATGAGCCATTCCACGGTTTTGGGCCAGCGTGCCAACGACACTTCCCGTCCCGGATTCGCTCGGCCCATTGAACCGGCCCTCTTTCGACCTGAGCACTATCCTGCTGAACGCCTCATCATGCTTGCCCTGTTTTTGCTCTCGTTCCTCTATCTCTGTTTGTTTCGCCGCTTTACTGCCATGGAACCCGACGAAGGAATCCTGCTGCAGGGCGCACAGCGCATCCTAGCGGGGCAGGTCCTCTACCGGGACTTCTTTTCCTTTTACACGCCAGGTTCGTATTATGCGCTGGCATTGCTGTTTAAGATTTTCGGCAGTTCACTGATGGTTGCGCGGACTGTGCTCGCACTGACCGGAGCGATTCTTTCCTTGATTACCTACCTGCTGGCGCGCCGGGTCTGCTCCTGCGCTATCGCTCTAACGCTCGCCGCGCTGGCAACCCTCACGACCCTGCCTTATCGCTTCCTCGTGCTGCACAACTGGGATAGCACGCTCTGGGCTTGCCTGGCTCTCTACTGCGCGGTTCGAGTGCTTGAAATACCCAGCTGGAAGTGGGCATTCGCACTGGGCTCGTTCGCGTCTCTCACTGTGTTGTTTGAGCAATCCAAAGGCGTCGGTCTTTGCCTCGGCCTCAGTGTGGGATTTCTGGCGGTAGTTCTCCTGCAAGGCAGCATGTCCCTGCTGAGCCGCGCACAAGTTCTGGCGACGATATTCGGATTGGCGTGGCCATTGGTGATTACATTCGCGTACTTCGCGAGCCAGCACGCCACGTCCACCATGCTGGCGGATTGGCTTTGGCCTCTGCATCACTATTCGCGTGCCAATCGTGTGCCTTATGGCTATCAAAACTGGTCCGACGACACACGCCATCTACTGTTCGGCACGGGCTCGCTGCTGGAGCGACTGATCAAGGCTCTGGCCGTCAGCCCGTCTTTCTGGATCCCTGTGCTGCCGCTGATCGCGGTCGGCTTGCTCGGCTACTGGATGGTTCAGACCCGGCGCAGCCGCGCTCCCGATGGAAAGTCTGCGTATTACCTCATCGTCACCGCCACCTATGCCGGTCTCTTGCTCTCCATCGTCATCGCGAGGGCGGACATTATCCACTTCATGTATCTGCAGCCCTTGAATTGCCTGGTGCTGGCGTGGCTTCTTGATGGGCGCGATCTTCCGGGCTCTCTGCTCAGATCGGCGCGGCCCGTGCTCGCCGCCTATGTAGTGATCGCGCTAGTGGCGTTCGGCTTGGCGCCGCTGCTCGGAGTTACCTCCGCCGCCAATCAGGTGGTCACGCGACGCGGAGTTATAAAGACACGGGGAAAAGACACCGTTGTTGACTATGTCCAGGCGCATGTATCGGCAGGGCAGACGATTCTGGTCTATCCGTACCTGCCACTCTACTACTACCTGACCGGCACGTTCAGTCCCGGCCGCTATGACTACTTTCAGCGGGGCATGCATACCACAGAGCAAGCCGACGAGATCGTCCGTGACCTTGCCACAGGTCGCCTGGATGTCGTGTTGTTCGAGCCGAATTTTCCGGAGAAGGTTTCACACTCCTGGCCGGGAACGCCTTTGGCGGCTATTGCGCAAGATCCGGTTGCCGACTACATTGCGCGGAACTATCGCCCCTGCAGAGTCCTCACCTCTCCGGCGGAATGGCGTTTCCTGTTTATGCTTCGCAAGGACTTAGCTTGCCCTTAAGTCGGGCCCCGGCTCGGCAGTCTGCCGCGCCGCGATTTTTACGACGGTCACGAAGAGCACCACGACCGGCACGCACATGAGGGCATAAATTTGGTGAGTCATCAGCACATAATGAATGGGTTGCACAAAGAGGACAATCAAGGCGCCGTTGAGAGTCAGGTTGCTGAGTAAGATCTTGCGCTTCGCCAGTTCGCCGCACACGATGGACACCGGCAGCAGCAGTAAAGAAAGATCATAGACGAACGAGTGGTATCCGGTCAGCAGTGCAGCAATCACGGCGGCCGAAAAACAGAGTTCGAATTCACTGTCTCTCCAGATTCTTGCAGTTACCCACAACAGAAACGCAGACAATGCTGCCACCACCGCCCCAGAGATCACGCCCGGGATCTTGCTAGGTGTGATCAAGTAGAGAAGTCCGCGAATGTTCGCCGCATATTCTGGCTGAAAACCCATCAGCATGCGGTACTTGCTATTCAGAAACATTGCCGGGTAGCTGACAAGTACGCCCGGGCCAGACACCAGCACCGAGATCGCAATCAGGAGAAGAGCAATCCCTGCAAACCCCAACACAAATGAGCCTCGACGCCTTAGGGCAAAGATGATCGCAAAAGGGAGCACGAGATGAAATTTGAAGAGACCGAGGGCGAGCAAGCCTCCGGCTTCAAGCTCCCATCCTCGCTTGAGCGTGAGGAAAACAAGCGTATAGATCAGCAGCATGAGTACCGAGTCTTGCCCGATGAGAAGGCAGTCCATCGTAGGAGAGAAAGTTAGGAAGACAAGCAGCAGCAACCCGAAATCGACCGGAATTCCGCGCGTGTACTGAAACATGGCATCCAGGACATTAGTGTTGCCCTGAATCAATCTGGCCGCGCCGGACAACATGGCAAGGCTAAACATGAGCCAGGCCGCGTATGCGGCCCGGTAACTCAGATACGTGAAGGGAACAAAAAGAAGCGCCTCGAACGGAGGCCGAAGATAGAACGCATGTACCGGGGCGACTTTTAGTTGGAATTCGGCCTGGACCCTCAGATCGTATAGGCTGTTTCCGAGTCCATGCCGAACCATCTGGCCTGCCGCATAGAACTCAGAAAAGTCGAGAAGCCGACTGGTGTCTTCCCGATTTGCGGGAAAACTGAACCATGCGTATGCGATCCCCAGGGATACGATGACAAGGACGACCGCGCCTCGTATCACCCGTTCAGGGTTCATTAGGCGCGGATTATAGCATCTGAATTTCCCGGGACCGGCGACCTTCATAATGGGTTTTCAACGCTCGTACGGCCCATCGCTTAGTGGTCGGCAAGTGTAAACAAAAGTACTCGCATGCCTCATTACCGCGGTTCCCGCTGGTATCAAGTGGAAATAGCCTTCCCCGGCGAAGCGGCCCTTGCCCTGGACCGACTCCCACGCAAGCCCTAGGTCCGCATTCTAAGTTTGGCTGCCACAATGAGATGCGCCGACACTCCTGTTTCCCACCCAATCAGCGGGCGATTTGGCTACCCAACTGCTTTAGCACAGGTGTCAGTTTTTGCCATCGCTAGCCCCCGGCGCTGGAAAGATTAAACCCTAACAGGAGAATAGAAAATGATGAATCTCGTTATGAAGTCACTGAACCGCCTCCATCAAGATGAGTCGGGTCAAGGTCTCGTGGAATATCTGCTGATCCTGGCATTGGTTGCGTTCGCGGCTACGGCGGGAATGAAGAACCTGGCCACCGGTCTGAACAGCGCGTTTACCCAGATCAGCCAAATCCTCGGCCAGTACATCACGTAGTCACGTGGTCCACGATGCACAAGGTCCCGGCTTCGCATGTGGACCGGCGCTCACTTGTTGACGCCGGCCACAGCAAACGGAACCCGACCCTACAGACTTATGGAGCTCACAATGATGAAATGTCTCGCAAACCATCTTTCCCGCCTGCAGCGCGATGAGGCAGGTCAGGGACTGGTGGAGTACCTTCTGATCCTCGCACTCGTTGCGTTCGCTGCCACGGCTGGTATGAGCAACCTGGCAACCGGACTCAACAGCGCGTTCACGCAGATCGGCACCATTCTCGGCCAGTACATCACCTAGCGATGTTCCGGTCCAGATGCTGCGATCTACGGCAGCTGTTTGCAACCCACGGCGACTCCCCCGGCCGCGGCTTTTCAGAAAATTGACCATGTTAGAAAACTATTTCCTAATCGGCGCTGTGTTGGTGTCCTCCCTGGGGGGAGCTAGCGACCTGCGCAGCGCTCGCATTCCGAACTGGCTGACTTACAGCGGGCTGCTGACGGCACTGGTGTTGCGGTTCGGGGTGCTGGGTTGGTCAGGATTGAAGAGTGGCACAGTCGGCATGCTGGTGGCGGGTGCTTTCCTCTTCGTTCTTTTTGTAATCGGCGCAATGGGCGGCGGGGATGTGAAGTTAATGGCCTCGGTCTGTGCCTGGGCTGGAAGCGAGCAGGTGATCGCGATCCTTCTGGCGGCTGCGCTGGCGGGCGGAATCCTCGCGATCTTCTACATGCTCTTTCGCCAAGGAGTGCGCACTACGCTTTGGAATCTACTCGGACTTATCCGCTTTCGTCTTACTTCCGGCTTGAGTCCCCATCCGGTGTTGAATGTTCGCGAAGCAGGCGCGGTTCGCGTGCCCTTCGGGGTCGCGATCGCGATGGGGACTCTGTTTTGTACCGGCAACGCTATCTGGTGGAGGTGACTTACGAACGCTAAACGTGTAGTGCTCGCATTTTTGATGGCTGCGGTTCTGGCCACTACGGTGACACTGGTGGTCTTCCGGCGCTTGCGCTCAGGCCTTTCGCAGCGCACTGTTACTCAGATCGTTGCCTCGACGAACGAACTGCCCGCTGGCGTGGCTCTCTCCGCGAAGGACGTCACTGTGATTGACTGGCCGAGCGATGTCCCGCTGGCCGGCTCCTTCAACAAAGGCGACGCTGTGATTGGCCATCCTCTCATTCGTCCGCTGGGAGCAAGGGAGCCTATCCTGCAACGTAACCTGGGCGTGGAAGGATCGGGCATTGGTCTGTCCACCAAGATTCCGCCTGGGATGCGCGCGACCGCGGTGCGCTCCAACGAGATCGTCGGCGTGGCCGGATTCCTCTATCCCGGCTCACATGTGGATGTTCTCGCCACCTACAACTTGCCTGGTACCGCTGGTTCACTTACCCAGACGGTGCTCCAGGATGTCGAGGTCCTCACCGCCGGCCAGACCATCGAGCCCGATCCCCAGGGTAAACCGGAACAGGTCAACGTGGTGACGCTGCTTCTCAGTCCCGACGACTCGCAGAGATTGCAGCTCGCCAGCACCCAAGGCACCATCCAGTTTGTTCTGCGGAATGGTACCGACAAGAAGAATGTCGATCTTCATCCCACCCGTATCGACCAGTTAGTTGCCGCGGCGAAGCCGCCCGACCCGCCGAAGAAGACTGGGAAACGGATAGTCGTGCCCCCCAGCACACCGATTTATGTGCTGGAAGTGATTCAAGGCACCCAGCATACGGTGCACAAATTTGATGAAGCCCAAAAGGGACAGGGGACCAAATGATCAGTTCGAATATCGCGAGAACCGCATTCTTTCTTCTTGTGATCGGCACTCTTTCCATGGCGGGACAAAGCGCGCCCCAAACGGCAATTCCCGCGGAGGGTGAAACGCTACACGTATTAGTGGGGAAGTCGATCGTCATCAATGTGCAAACGCCGCTGACGAGGGTGCTCTCCAGCAATCCGGCTGCGGTCGAAACCATGGCTACCTCTCCCACGCAGATTGTGATCGAGGGCAAAGCCGCTGGGGGGAGCAGCCTGATCCTGTGGGACTCGAGCGGACGTTCGCAAGTATTCGATGTCGTAACGGATGTCGATATCTCGGCCCTGAGAAACGCTATTCAGAAGACTTATCCCAAGGAAAACCTGGACGTGGAAGCCGATGGAGGACGCTTGCTCCTAACTGGGACCGCCTCCAATCCACGCATTGTCGAAGATCTGGGCAAGATGGCCGGAGTGTATTCCAAAGAGGTGGTGAACTCCATCGTCGTACCGCTATCCCACGATCGCCAGGTCCTGCTCGAAGTGAAGTTCGCGGAAGTGGACCGAACCGCGCTGGCTCAGCTCGGAGTCAATATTTTTTCCACCGGCGCTGGAAAAACCATTGGTACCACCACTACCGGTCAATTCGGAGGCTTCGGGCCGTTTGATATTAAAGATAAGTTTGGACCCGGTACAGCGGGCTCTGCCTCCCAAAGTGAAGTGACAGTCCAGCAAGTGTTGAACGTCTTCCTGTTCCGGCCGGATATCCATCTGGGTGCGGTGGTGCAGGCCCTGCAAGCGCGGAACGTGCTCCAGATCTTGGCTGAGCCGAACCTGATGGCCATCAACGGCCAGAAAGCTACTTTCCTGGCTGGCGGTGAGTTCCCCTTCCCGGTTGTGCAGCCCTCAACGGGCTTCAATTCGATCACGATTCTATTCAAGCCGTTTGGTGTGAAGTTGGACTTCACTGGCATCATTCAAGAAGACAACACCATTCGGCTGCACGTGGCCCCTGAAGTCAGCGCGCTGGACTTCACCAATGCCGTGATCCTGCCCGGGGGAGGGACGGTCCCGGCCATCTCGACGCGGCGCGCCGAAACCGAAATCGAGCTCAAAGATGGGCAGTCGTTTGGAATCGCAGGCCTGCTCGATCAACGGACGACAATGCAGCTGAGCAAAGTCCCCGGAATCGGCGATATCCCAATTCTGGGACAGCTGTTCCGTTCAAGGTCTGTGAACAAGACCAATAACGAGCTGCTGGTTTTCGTGACGCCACACATCGTAGATCCCGTACATATCGCCACGACGGCTCCCGCGCAGCCCAAGCTCGCCGTGCCATTCCTCGACAAAAAGAAGTTTGACGAACAGGTCCCCGGCAACAAAGAAATCGGGGTTACTCCCCAAGGTGCGGGAGCGAAATGAAATCAATGCTAGAAAACGACTCCTGGAATGCGTCCTCGCGTGAAAGCTCTTATGCGGGCGAGCCCCTCTCCGTAGTGGGCGTCTGCCTGGACGATGAAACGTGGCGCTTCTTGAACCTGTTTGCTGGCTTGACACCATCGATTCGGGTGCGGTCGCAGGTGAACTCGTATCGCAGCGACCAGGATCAGGACGCAATCCTGGAGCAGCTCGGACAGCCCGCGCCTGACGTCTGCCTGGTGGATTTCGACAAGAATCGCCGCGCCGCCGTGATGATGGCGGAGCACATTCATGCCAGCCTGCCCGGAACCGCGATCTTTGCGGTCTCGTCGCAAAGCCAGCCCAACGCCATTCTAGAAGCGATGCGTTGCGGCTGCAGTGAATACCTGGTCAAGCCCATCGACCGCGATCAGCTGGCGAGCGGGGTCATGCGCATCGGCGCGCGCCGGAAAGAAAAGCAGGACCCGAATCGCGCACAACTGCTAGCCTTCATGGGCGCCAAAGGCGGCTGCGGAACAACTACGTTGGTGACCCAGTTGGGCGCGTTGCTGGCTAGTTCTTGTTCGCGCAGCGTTCTCCTTCTCGATCTCCATCCCGACTTCGGAGACGCGGCGCTTTATCTCAAGCTGACCAAAACCCGCTACCACTTTTTCGAGCTCCTGGAAAATACCGACCGCCTGGATGCTGACTATCTGGAGAGCTTCCTGATGCGGCACTCCAGCGGCCTGGAGCTGATTCCTGGTTCCGAAGGTAGCGTGGCCACGCGCGACGCGCTGCCGCCGGGCGCCCTGACCAGCACCCTCGATTTTCTGCGGCCACGCTACGAGTTTATCCTGGCCGATCTTCCGCCGGCCCTTAACGAGGAAAATCTCTCGGTCATTCGGGATTGCGATCAGCTCTACCTGGTCACGGTCGCCGAAGTTTCAGCTGTGCGTAACGTCGTTCGGCAGCTCGAATATTTCAGTCGCAGGGACGTTCCCCGGGAAAAGATCCGCGTCGTGCTGAATCGGAACCACAAGCGCAATGTTGTGACGGACGCTCAGATCGAGAAAGTCATCGGGCAGAAGATTTTCTGGCGTGTCCCCAATCGCTACCCGCAGGTTGTGAAAACGATTCACGAGGGCGATCCGATTGCGCAGCTTCCGAATTCCGAAGTAACCCGCAGTCTTGAAGAATGGGCGGCCGAGATCGGACGGAGGTCCGGCACTGAAACGAAGAAGAAGGAACGCGGCGGAATCCTGGGGTTGTGGAACCGGTAAAGACCCGTGAGAGCTGAGGAGGAACTATGGGCGATTTCAATCCAGTAACGACTACACCACTCGCGATCAACCCGCTGATCTCCGGTGAAACGAAAAAGAGAGGCGGCCTGGACTTCCGCGTCTATCAGGACCTGAAAACCGGAATCCATCGCGACCTGCTGAACAAAGTGGACCTGGAAAAAGTGGCCACGCAGCGCGACGACCGCACCCGGCGCCAGGTGTTCGCGGTAATTCAGGAGCTGGTGTCGAATTTGAAGACGCCATTGAGCGGTCCGGAGAAAGAGCGCCTTTCCCTTGAGGTCCTGGACGAAGTCTTCGGTCTCGGTCCGCTGGAACCACTGCTCCAGGATCCCACCATCAGCGACATTCTGGTTAACGGAGCCAAGGAAGTGTACGTTGAACGCGCCGGCGTCCTGGAAGAAACCAGGATCATGTTCAAGGACAACGCGCACCTGATGCACATCATCGACAAGATCGTGTCGGCCATCGGGCGGCGCGTGGACGAATCGTCGCCCATGGTGGATGCCCGGCTCGCCGACGGATCGCGCGTGAACGTCATCATTCCGCCGCTCGCCATCGACGGTCCCCATCTCTCGATCCGGCGCTTCGGGCATATTCCCATAGCCGAAGAGGACTTGCTTTCCAATCAGACGCTCTCGCCACCCATGCTGGAATTGCTGAGAGGCGCGGTAAGGTCCCGCCTCAACATTGTGGTGTCGGGCGGCACGGGCGCGGGCAAGACCACCTTCCTGAATGTGCTCTCGGGCTACATCTCCGACAAGGAACGAATCGTCACAATTGAAGATTCCGCCGAGTTGCAAATGAAGCAGCGCCACGTGGTCCGCCTGGAGTGTCGGCCATCCAACGTCGAAGGCAAAGGGGCCGTGATGCAACGACAACTCGTGATGAACAGCCTGCGTATGCGGCCCAATCGCATCATCGTCGGCGAGGTTCGCGGAGAGGAAGCGCTCGACATGTTGCAGGCCATGAACACCGGCCATGACGGCTCGCTGACCACCATCCACGCCAATAGCCCGCGGGATGCGATCGCTCGCATGGAGACCATGGCCCTGATGGCCAATCTGAACTTGCCGGAAAAAGCCCTCCGCAAACAGATCGCGTCGGCCATCACGCTGGTGCTGCAGGTGGCACGGTTCAGCGATGGCACCCGGCGCTTGACGCACATCACCGAGATCACCGGCATGGAAGACGACGTCGTCAGCATGCAGGACGTGTTCGTGTTCGAGAAGCAGGGAGTTTCGCCCGAAGGCCGCACGCTGGGGACTTTCACCGCCACCGGCATCCGGCCAAAGTTCGCGGAAAAACTCACAGCCTCCGGCATTTCGCTGCCGGCACACTTCTTCGAGCAGTCGGTCAACCGCTGGAACTGAGGATAACGATATGTCGATGGTGCTTTTATTCGCCTTGCTTCTGATCCTCTCGTTCGCGGTGCTGTTCTATTTCCTGAAGCCCACCGCGATGGAGAAAGCGGTTGCCCGGCAATTGGCGGACATCGAAGAGAGCCCGAATGCCTCCGCGGGGCGCACCACCATCCTCAAAGAGGAGGCCATCCGCTCGAACTCTTTGGCCGATGAACTCGTGGGCCGGATGCCGTGGTCGCCGTCTCTATCCAAGCTGATCAAGCAAGCGGGCAAGGAGTGGCGCACCAGTTATGTGTTCCTTCTCTCGGCCACTGCGGCACTAGGATCCGGCTGGCTCGTATCGTTGATGACATCGAACCTCGTTATCAGCATGGCGATCGGGGCAGCCGTGGGTGCGTCCCCGTATGTCGCCCTCTACATCCTACGGAAGATCAGGCGCCTGCGTTTCGATAACCTCCTCCCTGAGGCCGTCGATCTCATGTCGCGAGGCCTGCGGGCGGGGCACTCCATCGCCGCCGTCCTCGAAATGGTGGGAAATGAAATTGGCGAGCCGGTGGGAACGGAATTTCGTATTCTGCACAAAGAGCAGAACCTGGGCCTTCCGATCCGCGAAGCGATGATGAACCTGGTCGAACGCATGCCTGTCGATGACATGCGCTTTCTGGCCACTGCAATTCTCCTGCAGAAGGAATCCGGCGGCAACCTTGCCCAGATTCTGGACAAAACCGCGGCGGTGGTGCGCGAACGTGCCCGCTTGCGTGGGCAGCTCAGGATTTACACTGCCCAGGGCCGCATTACAGGCTGGATCCTGTGTGCCGCTCCCTTCCTGATGTTCGCCCTGATCAGCGTGGTCAACCATGATTACGAGAAGACTCTGTTCAGCAATCCGCTCGGACTCAAGATGATCTACGGCGGCCTGGTGATGATGATCCTCGGCATTCTCGCCATCCGCAAGATTTGTGATGTGAAGGTCTAACTCATGACATTCGCGATCATTTTCGGATTGAGCCTGTTCACGGCACTGGCGCTGGGCCTTCTGCTTCTGATGGCACGCTCTTCGGCTCAGGGAGCGCTTCTCGAAGAGGTCGCGCGCCAGGTTCGCGGCGGCGGGCCCGCACCCGCATCGTGGCGCTCCGCCGTGAGCGCCGACAGGATGGCGAAGCCCTTTACCGTCTTCCGCCGGTTCTTCGCGTCCGAACCGGACCCTGAGATCGTTCGCCGTCTCATGCTGGCCGGCTATCGCAAGCCGAACCACGCCGACATCTTTCTCGGCTCGCGCCTGGGTGTGCCCGCCTTTCTCGGTCTCGCGGTGGCGCTCTTGGTCAGCGAGAACACGGTTATCTTTTTCCTGCTTGCGGTCGTGCTTGGCTTTTTTGCACCCGATTTCTGGCTGTCACACGCCATCAACAAGCGGAGAGAGAGACTCCGGTTGAGCCTTCCGGACGGCCTGGATTTGCTATCCATCTGCCTAGAAGCCGGCCTCGGCCTGGATCAGGGAATTGTTCGCGTTGGCCAGGAACTGCGCGTCAGCCACCGCGAGCTCAGCGAAGAGTTGCTGCTCATCAACTTTGAACAGCGGGCGGGTATGCAGCGCAACGCGGCCTGGCAATCGTTTGCGCACCGCGCGAATTTCGAGAGCGCTCGGTCTTTCGTGGCCATGCTCATCCAAACCGACCGCTTCGGAACGCCGATTGCAAAATCGCTGGGCACATTTTCCGATGCGCTTCGCACCCAGCGCCGGCAGCAGGCCGAGGAGATGGCCGCCAAGACAACGATCAAGCTTGTGCCACCGCTCGTGTTCTTTATTTTCCCGAGCATGGGGGTAGTGGTGGTCGGCCCGGCAGTTATCGCGGTGGCCGACTTCCTAGCGCACTTTTTGCGTTAAAGAGTTCAGCAGTTAAATCAATCAAACGAGGTGAACTATGGATAGCGTGATGTTAATCAGATTAGTTTCGGGGATTCTGGCGGTGTGCACTCTCCTCCTACTGGTTTACAGGATGAAGAAAAAAGCCCCTCGCTAAATCACGAAGAAAGACGCAAGGAACGGACATGTTTGGAAAATCACGCGAAGTCTTTGTCTACAACCAGACGAAGGGGACCTTCCTCGCTTTTCGGGTCAGTGTGGCCGACTCGATTTTGGGCCGTCTTATCGGGTTATTGGGAAGGAGATCTCTCAAGCCGGATGGAGGGGTGTGGATCGTGCCTGCCAACGCGATCCACACCATCGGCATGCTGTTCTCGTTCGACGTGGTCATGATCGACAAAGACTTCCGCGTTGTGAGCGTGACCGAGATGGTGAAGCCATTTCGTGTCATTCTGCCCAAACTCCGCGCGGAAAGCGTGATTGAACTACCCGCCCACACTATTTTCAGGAGCCGGACCGAAGTCGGCGACCAACTGTTGGTCGACCGCTACGAAGCCAAGAAGATTGCGGAGCCGCAAATGCCGACAAGACAGGAGCAGGTCACCGCCGTCACCGCGAGTTCTTGTTAAGTCTCATCGAGCTTGGTGGTGCGCAAGGGATTGGTCCGGCCTCTATGAAACTAGAGGCGATATAGTCTCTAAGCTCGATTGGTGCCGGCGATCGACTACTAAAGACGCTCGAACGCTCGCCGCCAGGAGTTCGTTCTGCTGCATTGCTGCGGCTCAAGCGGGAGGTTGCGATCAACAGGTGCGGCTCTTCAAATCGGAGAAGCCTCTCCTAGGGAGTAAAACCTCGCTGGATTGAACGGCCTGGATGGCGTATCAGGCCAAGTCGCCTTCATGCCAGTCTTTTGGTGGCAAAGATATTCCCCAAATGTTCTGTGGTATCGCTAGCGCGATTCCGCAGCGCAGCGGCTTCTCAGGATCGACGTAGACAACCTCGGCGTTAGCACGTTTACCCGTCAGGTAGACATGAATCTCGATCTTCATCCCCACGCTCAGTGCGACCGTAGTCGAGATCAATGCTCCATGAAGGTTGACGATGATTGTCTCGCCGCCGCAAGTCAGATTCTCTCCAACGCCCTGAGCCTCGATCACGACCTTTAGAGCAACACGGGTGCTTCTTCGGAATTCACGAAGCACTCGGCTCTGAGGAAACGCTGCATCGTCAGTCATCGTGCCCCCCAGTCCGCGACCGACCTGCTTTTCGAAAAAAGACAGCTAGAAGACTACTCCCAAACGAGAGGCGGGCCTGCGAATAAATCCTCGACGAAGCAGAGGAAAGCCCGGAAATGGCCAGCGTGCGCAGCAGATCGCCAGCGTCATAATTGGGCATCCCGCTCACCTTCGCAGTGGAGTTCGAAGTAGTAATCATGATCGCGGTTGTGCAAAGGAAGCCGTTTTTGCAGGCCTGCTTCGGCCTGCCCTTGCCTCGCCCTCCACTGTCGTAACTGTGAGTAACCATACCCCTGTGCTATTCCGGCCGCCATTTTTATCTGCTAGTCTTTCAAACAAGTTGGGCCGAGACGGCGGCCACGGGATGCTAAACAAAACGGATACGAGAGCGTTGGACAAACGCAACATTAAGAGGACAAAGATGGTCGTTGGACTCAGGGTTTCCCAGCAACGATCGCACGCTGCGGACCTCCTCGTACACACTCTCGACATCAGCTCTTCCGGGGCCAAGATCGGCGCGTTTCGTGAGTGGATGCAGCCTGGCAGTACACTCATTGTCCAACGCAGGCAAACTCGCGCTCGATGCCTAGTAATGTGGTCGCGCAAAGTCGCGCCCGGAGAAATTCAGATCGGTATTAAAATCCTGGGCGGAGACTCTCGTTTCTGGGGCCTTGATCTGGACGAAGACTGCGCAGGAGTCTGGTTCTCGGAATCGGAACGCTGACCGTATTCGCTGCTCCGCACAACTGTCGGAATCACCACACTCATTGGTTTTCGAAGGCGCGAGGGTACGTACCTCACTAGGGGCAACCCAAAGGCAGGCAAAAGTCCAGGGCTCTAGGCCTCCCGTAGCACATGCAAATTTAGAAATTCGAGAGCAATACCAAACTTCCCCTCCTTTAGCTGCGGTTCGACGCGCACGACCTGGCTGCCGCACCACACTCGAACACTCTCGCTGTGAGTCGTTTCTGTTGGCAGCGTAACGATTAACGAGACTTGAGTGTGCGCTGCAATGAAGCGCTCACAGTAGACGAATGCTCCTCCTGAAGAAATGTTCTCCGAACACGCAGCGACTTCCTGGCCGCCGTTCCCCAAGTTGATCAACAAATATTGATGAATCGGAAACCGCTCACTGCGCCGACGCTCAAGGAAATTGCCTGCCACGCGATTGTTTCTCAGTCAGAATTTAAGACTCGAGCGTCACCCCGGGTGAATAGCCCGGTGGTGGTGGTTACAGCGTTAGTACACAAATGTTATGCCCGACGTTCAAGCGGGGAGCATCACACCGGCTTCTGGTTTGCTCGGATTCAACGTCTGATGCCTGATCGGGGGACCTCAGACGCATTTTGTTATGCACGGTGGCGGTGATGCAGCGGCGAACGTGAGCGGGACCTTTGCGTGTTGCTATTGACAGTGCATTCGACTCGGTGAGAGACTGCGGTTGCCCGGCCGCGAAACTGGTTCGGACCGCTCGCCCGCCCAAGCAACCCAGCAGTGCAGCCGCAGAATCCAGGACAGTATGACCTATTCCAGCCTCGATCGCGGGTCTTTCCAGCGGCTTTTGGCCAATGCATTTGCGGTGCAGGAGAGTCAAGTGGATAGTCAGTCGCTCTCTGCCATTAATGAACTCCAACGGTTGATCGGAAAAGGAGCGCTCGATGTCGATGGGGCTATTCATTTAATCGTCGACTGTGCGCGAAATGTGGCCAACGCAACGGGAGTCGCCGTTGGCCTGTTGAAAGGAGATCAACTGGTTTACCGGGCCGGAAGCGGAGGAGCCACCACTTATATAGGGCGGCGTGTGATGGCTACACTGAGTGTCCCTGCGGACATCGTGGCGAGCCGCGAGATTCTCCGTGTCGAGAATGCCCAGACGGACCCACGGATTGAAGCGGCGATTTGCCGGCAGTTCGGAGCCAAATCACTCATAATCTTGCTGATTTATCACAACCGCACCGCGGCGGGAGTGCTGGAGATCTTCTTTAGCGAAGCGCACGCCTTCCAAGATCGCGAGGTACGAACGTATCTATTAATGGCCGGGCTGGTCGGGGAAGCGATGTCCCGTGCCGCCCAACTTGAAGAGAGAAAAAACCTGACAGCGGAAGTGCCGACTACTCCGCACGCCATTGAGCAGGCTCAGAGGGGGAGTTTCTCAACGACGGTGGACCTACGCCAGGCCGAGCAAACAAGCATGCGATCTACCAGCATTGCGGAGCCGCCAATGGCAGTGGCCAGGGAGTTGCCAATGTCCAGGCACCCAGCCTCGCTGGCAACTATGATCATGCAGCGAGCGAAGGCAGTTACCTTGCACAATCGCCGGTGGAACGTGGCCTTGGCAGCAGTTGCTACCGTGCTCATGCTAACTTGCTGGATCGCCTACCGCGGTCGCCGCCCGGCTTCGCCCTTGGGATCTTCAGCGCTACCGAGATCGACGGCGATCGAGCAGCAGGAACCCTTCCATCCCGCAAAGGCATTGTCGGGGAAAAACTCGTTCAAGGTCCAGCCCGCGCCAGTCCCAGTGAAAGAGGCGAGGTCTGCCAGGGCCAAGCTTCAGCGGGTACGGGCCAGGGAAATGAAAGTCGATTACTTCGGAGATGATGTGACCGTGCGCTATTTCACGCCTAAACTCGCACCGCGGCGAGTGCAAGTCGGGAAGACCCAGATCGTTTACATCGGAGATGATGTGACCGTGCACCATTTCACGTCCAGGTGACTCTCTGGACAAAGGTCAACAGAAGCCAGAAGATGAGCGGCGCTGCATGAACCTGAGCCCTTCCACCCCCCGTGTTCGCAGCGGGTGATTCCCTTCCCTCATCTTCAGGGTTCGGTATCCGGCCGTCATCTTCGGACCGTTCCTGTGAGGACAGAAGATGTCGGCCGCTCTTGCGGCGGGCTTCATCTATTCCCGCTACGGCAATCCGACAGTCGCGATGTTCGAGGCGCGCATGTGCGCGTTCGAGGGCGCCGAATCGGCACGCGCCACCGCGACCGGAATGGCGGCCGTTACCACCGCGCTGATGGGACAGCTCAAGGCCGGAGACCATGTCGTCGCGGCAAATGCATTGTTCGGCTCCTGCCGCTACGTCGTCGAGGAGTACCTGCCGCGCTACGGAATCGCCTCCACGCTTGTCGAGGGCACCGACCTCGACCAATGGCAGCAAGCTGTGCGGCCCAACACCCGCACATTCTTTCTCGAAAGCCCGACCAATCCCACTCTCGACGTGATTGACATCGCGCCCGTGGCCGAGATTGCGCACGCGGCCGAGGCGACGTTGGTCGTCGATAATGTGTTCTCGACCCCGCTGTTCCAACGGCCGCTCGATCTGGGAGCGGACTGCGTCGTCTATTCGGCGACTAAGCACATCGACGGCCAAGGCCGTTGTCTCGGCGGTATTATTCTCGCCTCCGAGGATTTCATCCAAAAGAACATTCACCAGCTCATCCGGCAGACTGGCCCCTCGATGTCGCCGTTCAATGCATGGGTGCTGCTCAAGGGCCTCGAGACGCTCTCCGTGCGCGTGCGCCGACAAACCGACACCGCGGCGACGGTGGCGGTTGCCCTCGCCGGGCATCCGAAGATTTCGCGTCTGATCTATCCCGGACGTCCCGACCATCCGCAAGCCGAGGTCGTGCGCAAGCAGATGCTGGGCAACTCGA
>Ga0137403_10001601_pt1 | contig 28444 bp, 31 predicted proteins | sample CZOMad2_1_16fung_FD_122057 | JGI IMG/M metagenome (GOLD analysis project Ga0137403, IMG submission 122057) | Vadose zone soil fungal communities from Angelo Coast Range Reserve, California, USA - CZOMad2_1_16fungal (Hybrid Assembly) | ecosystem: Environmental > Terrestrial > Soil > Vadose zone... | reverse complement strand
CTTCGCACCTCTCAGAGAGGCAAACGGGCTGGCGTCCCGTTTACGTTTCCTTCTTCGTGTCGCTGCGGAAGAATGGCAGGATACAGTGACATTCGGCGCATTATACGTGTCGCGACGTAGACCGGTTCATCAACACACAACACTACCCCTGCGCACTCACATGCGGCGTGTTCGGCCCTCTACACCGCTAAGATGCTCGGCGCTTCTCGTCATCCTGCTTGCCAATGACGCCGGCGCGGCGCTCACGACCAATCGCTGGACGCTCGGCGGCAACGGTAAATGGGAGATCGCTGCCAATTGGTCGGCGGGCATTCCGGCTAAATCCAACGCGGCCATTCTCATCACCAACACCAGCAGCAAAACCGTCACGATCGACGCCACGACCTCTGGCAATTTCTCCTCCACCATGACCATCAGCAACTTGATGGTGAGTGGCTTGAGCAATACGGTCAATTCGCTGGTGCTCTCCAACACGGGCAAGCGGACGCCATTCGAGATCTTCAATGGGCTTACCATTGGCCCCGCCGCCTCCGTGATCATTACTCCGCTGACCGCTAACTTGAATTCGCTCCTGGCCTCTTCTGGCGTACGGTCCCCGCTGACAACCGGGGCAGGCTTGATCGGCGTTTGATGCCCGGAAAAAGAACGGTCGCTGGATTTCGCGTCGGGGCTGGCTGTTGTTGTGGGTGACGGATCAAACTGCCAACGAGACGCGTAGAGATAAAAGAATATCAGTCCGGCTGCGGCCGAAACCGAAATCCAAACTTGCCATCGCGCTCTTGGGGTCTTGGCTTCCATCGGTCGATACAATTTCTTGCCCGCGTTACCAACATTGTCGGTGCCATCTTTCTGCGCCGTCCCACCATGTCAGGCTACCACGGCCGCCAGTCTCTTGCGCTTAGCGTGGCGCCACTTGCGCAAGCAGCTAATGACGGCCGTGCGCGGGGAGGAAACCAGGGCCGAAAGTCGACCAACTCACGCTCGCGTCGGGTTCCGGCGCGGGAAGGGCATGATTTCCCGCCGGCGATGCTCCGATAGCTTCTTCCGATTCCGCTTTTCCTTGCCAATCGCACCTAAGCTCGCGTAAAATCACGCCCTTTTCCGCTTCGGTCATTCATCATGGTTGTGATTCGTCTTTCGCGCGGCGGCGCCAAGAAACGGCCCTTTTTCAACGTGGTGGTGGCCGATTCGCGCAGGGCCGCCGGCAAGCTCTTCATCGAACGCGTCGGGTTCTACGATCCGAAGGCGCCCGAGGGCCGCGAGTCGCTGCGTTTCGCGACGGACCGGTTGACGTACTGGCGGGGCAAGGGCGCGCAGTTGAGCCCGACGGTGGCGCGCCTCCTCAAGGGCTACAAGGCGCCGGCTGCCGCCGCTGCCAAGTAGCGCAGGTTTGCGGGGCGGGTTGGCGACGCCAACCAGATGGGTGGTGATGGGGCGCGTGATGGCGCCCTGGGGCGTGAAGGGCGCTCTGAAGATCCAGCCCTTCGGCGCCGGGAGCGGCAACCTCTGCAAGTATTCCGCGTGGTGGGTCGGCAAGCCGGGGAAGCTCGATGAGATCGCGGTGGCGGAGTGCCGCGCGCACGGCGCCTACCTGGTGGCGCGCTTCGAAGGATGCGACAGTCCGGAGCAGGCCGGCGCGTACCGCGGAGCCGAGGTGGCGTTGAGGCGCGAGGATCTGCCGAAGCCGGCGGAGCACGAGTTCTACCAGGTCGATCTGATCGGCCTGGAGGTGGTGAACGGGCAGGGCGAACGTTTGGGCCGCGTGGCGGGATTCATCGCTACCGGCGCGAACGATGTGATGCGCGTCGAGCACGAGGGCGGAGAGCGCCTCGTGCCGGCGAGAGCGGAAGTGATCCGCAAGGTCGATCTGGCCGCGGGAACGGTCGAAGTCGACTGGGGAGCGGACTGGTGATCCGCTTCGATTGCGTGACGCTTTTCCCGGAGATGTTCGGGGCGGTCACTGCGTCGGGCGTGACGCGCCGGGCGCTGGAGCAGGGCCTGTGGAACCTCGCGTTGTGGAACCCGCGCGATTTCACGGCGGATAATTACCGCACGGTCGACGACAGGCCGTACGGGGGCGGGCCGGGCATGGTGATGCTGGCCGAGCCGCTGGAGAAGGCGATCGTCGCGGCGAAGGCCGCGGTGCAGGGCGCGTCGAGAGTGATCCACCTTTCGCCTCAAGGGCCGGTGATGGATCACAAGAAGGTGATGGCGCTCGCAGCCGAGCAGCGGCTGGTGTTGCTGTGCGGACGCTACGAAGGCGTGGACGAGCGCCTCGTCGGGCGCAGGGTGGACGAGGAGCTGTCGATCGGCGACTACGTCCTCTCGGGCGGCGAGCTCGCGGCGATGGTGTTGATCGACGCGGTGGTGCGGCAGTTGCCCGGTGCGCTCGGAGACGGGCTGTCGGCGGAGCAGGACTCGTTCGTGAACGGGCTCCTGGACTGCCCGCAGTACACGCGGCCGGAAACGTACGCGGGAGAAGCGGTGCCGCCGGTGCTGCTCTCGGGCCATCACGCGCAGATCGAGCGCTGGCGGCTGAAGCAGTCGCTGGGGCGCACGTGGCTGCGAAGACCCGAGCTGCTCGAGCGGCGCGGCATGGATGAGAACGAACGAAAACTGCTTGAAGAGTTCAGGCAGGAACTGGACCAAGGAGCGAAGCGATGAACATCATTCAAAAGCTCGAAGAGGAAGAAATCAAGCGCATGGGGAAGAAGCTCCCCGAGTTTTCCCCGGGCGACACGGTGATCGTCAACGTCGGCGTCGTCGAAGGCGAGCGCAAGCGCGTCCAGGCCTACGAGGGCGTGGTGATCGCCAAGAAGAACCGCGGCATCAATTCCTCGTTCACCGTGCGCAAGGTGTCCTCGGGCGAGGGCGTCGAGCGCACCTTCCAGACCTATTCCCCGCTGATCGACTCGATCGAGCTCAAGCGCAAAGGCGACGTGCGGCGCGCCAAGCTCTATTACATGCGCAAACTCTCGGGCAAGGGGGCGCGCATCCGCGAGAAAATCGAAGGCCACGAGCCGGACGGCGAGCAGTAGCCGGGCGCGCGCTTCGCTTCGGGGCGCTGAGGGGCGGTGCGGCGCCGATAGGCGTAAAATTCACGCTCCCATGAGCCTCAATTCGATCCAGGAAATCATCGTCGAGCTGAAGGCCGGCCGCATGGCCGTGCTCGTCGACGACGAGGACCGCGAGAACGAGGGCGATCTCATCTTCGCCGCCGAGTTCGTCACCGCGGAAAAAATCAATTTCATGGCGAAGTTCGGCAGGGGCCTGGTCTGCATGCCGATCACCGAGGCGCACGCGGAGCGCCTCAACCTGCTTCCGATGGTGGCGCGCAACCGCTCGGTGCACGGCACCAATTTCACCGTGTCCATCGAAGCGGCCTCGGGCGTGACCACGGGCATTTCCGCGGCCGACCGCTCGCACACCATCAAGGTGGCGGCTTCCCCCAAGGCGACGCCCGCGGACATCGTCCAGCCCGGCCACGTGTTCCCGCTCATCGCGCAGGCGGGCGGGGTGCTGGTGCGCGCCGGCCACACCGAGGCCTGCTGCGACCTCGCGCAGCTCGCAGGGCTTCATCCGGCGGCGGTGCTGTGCGAGATCATGAAAGACGACGGCAGCATGGCGCGGCTGCCCGACCTGCTCGAGTTCTCCAAACATCACGGGCTCAAGATCGGTTCGATCGCCGATCTCATCCACTTCCGCAGCCAGAACGAGTCGCTCATCAAGCGCGTGACCGAGCGCACGATCCAGACGCGCTTCGGGGCGTTCCGGCTCGTCGCCTACCTGGAAAAATTGAGCGGGGAGACCCAGCTTGCGCTCGTCCGCGGCGAGATCACGCCCGGCAAGGAGACGCTGGTGCGCGTGCACGCGCCGCTCTCCGTGCTCGACCTGATCGAGGCCGGCCCCCGGGCGCACTCCTGGTCGGTGCCGGACGCGCTCGAGCGCATCGCCGCCGAGGGCAAAGGCGTGATGGTGCTGCTCAACTGCGCGGAGAGCGCGTCCCAGCTTATCGAGCGTGTGGCTTCGCCCGAGCGACCCGAAGGGCCGTCGAAGATGGATTTCCTCACTTACGGCATCGGGGCGCAGATCCTGCGCGACTTGAGGGTCGGCAAGATGCGCCTTATGGCCTCGCCGCGCAAGATGCCCAGCATGGCCGGATGGGAGCTCGAGGTCGCCGGCTACGTTGAAAAGGCCGCCAAGACGCGGGACGGCTGATGGTGGAGATGAAGCCCGACTTGAGCGGGGAGGGCCTGCGGGTCGGGATCGTGCGCTCCCGCTTCAACGAGCGCATCGGCGTCGCGATGCTCGAGGCCTGTCGGAAGCGCCTTGCGGAACTGCGCGTGACCGCGCTCACGGTGGTCAGCGTGCCGGGCGCGCTCGAAGCGCCGCTCGCCCTGCAGAAGCTCGCCAACACGGAAAAATACGACGCGCTGATCGCGCTCGGGGCGGTGATCCGCGGCGAGACCCGTCATTTCGAGACCGTCGCGAACGAATCCGCCTCGGGCCTCATGCAGGTGCAACTGGACAGCGGAGTCCCGGTCGCCAACGGAATTCTCACCACCGACACCGAGGAGCAGGCGAAGGCGCGCGCGGTGCAAAAAGGCCGGGATTGCGCCGAGGTTGCGGTGGAAATGGCGAACCTCGGCAAGAGCATCGCGAAGAGCCACAAATGAAATCGGCGCGGCGCCGTTCGCGCGAGCTCGCGCTGCAAGGCCTGTACGCGTGGCAGCTCGCGGGCGATAACGCCGCGGGCCTGCAATCCCAGCTCGCGGAGTCTAAAGGCTTCGGCAAAGCCGATGCCGAGTATTTCGCGCGGCTCCTGCGCGGCACGATAGCGCACGCCGAGGCGCTCGAGCGCCTGATCGCGCCCGTGCTCGATCGCAAGCTGAACGAGCTCTCGCCGGTCGAGCGCGGCATCCTGCTGCTCGCGGCCTTCGAGCTGCAAAATGCGCCCGACATCCCCTACAAGGTGGTGATCAACGAGGCGATCGAGCTCGCCAAGGACTTCGGCGGCACCGACGGTCACAAGTACGTGAACGGCGTGCTCGACAAGCTCGTCTCGGAGCTGCGGCCGCAGGAGAGGAAAGCCTGAGGACGTGGCTTCCGAGTTCGACATCATCCGCAAGTACTTCACCCGGGCGGCCCCGAGCGCAGTGCTGGGGGTGGGCGACGACTGCGCGCTCGTCCGGCCCGACCCCGGAATGCTGCTCGCCGTCTCGACCGACATGCTGATTGCCGGAACCCATTTTTTTCCGGACGCCGACCCGGCGAAGCTCGGGCACAAGGCCCTCGCGGTCAACCTCTCGGATCTCGCCGCGATGGGCGCCGGCCCGCGCTGGGCCACGCTCGCGATCGCGCTGCCCAAGGCCGACGAGAAGTGGATCGCCGCTTTCGCGCAAGGGTTCTTCCGGCTCGCGGCGCGTTTTGAAGTGGAGCTTATCGGCGGGGACACGACCCGGGGCCCGCTCGCGGTCTCGATCACCGTCATGGGCGAGGTGCCGGTGGAGTTCGCGCTCAAGCGCGACGCGGCGCTCGCCGGTGACGACGTCTGGCTCTCGGGCGCGACCGGAGAGGCTGCGCTCGCGCTCGCCCACCTGAAGGGGCGCGTGAAGCTGGAAGGCGCGGCGCTCGAAGCCTGCCTCGCGCGCCTCCACACGCCCGAGCCGCGCGTCGATCTCGGAGAGCGGCTGCGCGGCCTCGCGCGGAGCGCGATCGACGTCTCCGACGGCCTGCTCGCCGATCTCGGCCACGTCCTGCAAGCCTCGGGCGTGGGCGCCGATCTCGTCTGGGAGAAACTCCCGCGCGCGACAGCGATCGCCGGCTGCCCGGACAAAGCGCTCGCCGACGATTGCCTGCTCGCCGGCGGCGACGACTACGAGCTCGTGTTCACCGCGCCGACCTCCAGGCGAACGGAGATCGCGGCGGCGGGAAAGGAACTCGCAATTCCGCTCGCCCTTATCGGCGTCGCGGTACCGGGGGATCCCGTGGTGAGATTGCGCGACGCCCGGGGCGAGCTCGCTTCCAGGTCGCGCAAGGGTTTCGATCACTTCGCATGATCCTGCGGCCCACCCCAGGCTTCGTCTTCGCCCACCCGGCCCACTTCATCGCGCTCGGATTCGGTACCGGGCTCGCGCCGATCGCCCCGGGCACTGCCGGCACGCTGCTCGCGTTTCCGCTTTTCATCCTGCTCGACTGGCTGCTGCCGCCGCTGCCTCTGTTCGGCTCGATCGTTCCGCTGTATTTTTTCGGGGTCATCGCTGTTTTCTTCGGAATCGGCGTCTGGGCCTGCGCTCGCACCGGGCGCGATCTGGGCATCGCCGATCACAGCGCCATGAACTGGGACGAGGTGGTCGCGATGCTGCTGATTCTCCTGTTCACGCCTTCGGGCTGGGCCTGGTGGGCGTTCGCGTTCTTCGCGTTCCGCTTCTTCGACGTGGTCAAGCCGCCGCCGATCCGCCAGATCGACCGCGCGATGAAAGGGGGCCTGGGCGTCATGTTCGACGACACCGTCGCGGCGTTCTATACCCTGCTCCTTGTCGCACTCGTGAAAAGAATTCTCGGGTGATGGCTCGCGATCCGCTCAAGGCCCTGGCGCGACGGGTCGGCGCCCACTTGAAGAAGCGCGATCTGAAGCTCGCCACGGCCGAGTCCTGCACCGGCGGCTGGATCGCGCAGGCCGTGACTTCCGTGGCGGGAAGCTCCCGTTGGTTCGACCGCGGTTTCGTGACCTACTCCAACGAAGCCAAGAAAGAGCTGCTCGGCGTGCGTTCGCGGACTCTCTCGCGGCACGGCGCGGTGAGCCGCGAAACCGCGAAGGAAATGGCCGCCGGGGCGCTCGTGCGCAGCCGCGCGCAGGTCGCGATCGCGGTGACCGGCGTCGCAGGCCCCGCCGGCGGCACGAGGGCGAAACCCGTCGGCACGGTGTGCTTCGCGTGGTCGCGAAAACGGGGCGCGATGGAGAGCGTCACCCGGCATTTCCGTGGCGGCCGGGAAAGGGTGCGCCTGCAGTCGGTGGTGTTCGCGCTGAAAGGCCTGCTCGAACGGCTGGAGGAAGCAGGATGAATTTCCGTTGTGTCGTCGCGGTGCTCGCGCTCTGCGCCGCCCCGCCCGCCTTCGCGCAGGACCTCGACGACTCGAAGGACAACATCGCCGGCCCTTACGTTCCGACCCCGTGGGTGATCGTCCAGGAGATGCTGAGGCTCGCCGATGTCCGGGGCGAAGACGTGGTCTACGATCTCGGTTCGGGAGACGGGCGCCTGGTGATCACGGCGGCCAGGCGTTTCGGCGCGCGCGGGGTCGGCGTCGAGCTCCAGACCGAGCTCGTCGACTTGGCGAGAACCGGCGCGAAGCGCGAAGGCGTCGCCGATCGCGTCAAATTCGTGCAGGGCGATCTCTTTGAGACCGACATCAAGGAAGCGAGCGTGGTGATGCTGTACCTGCTTCCGCGCTTCGTCACGCGGTTGGTGCCGAGGTTCCGCGCCGAGCTGAAAGCCGGCACGCGCATCGTGTCGCACGACTATCCGCTCGCGCCCTGGCCGCCCGACAAGGAGCTCGCGATGGATGTCCCCGAAAAGGAGATGATCAGCGGCACCTCCTGGACGCGGCTTTACTACTACGTGGTCCCGGCGCGTGTGCGGGGCGCGTGGGAGCTCAATTTGCCCAAATCGCTCGCCGGCGCCCCGCTCGTGCTGCAGATCACCCAGGAGCCCGACGCCGTCGGCGCCTTCGTGCGGGACGGCGACAAGGAGCTTCCCTTGAGAGACCTGACGGTCCGGGGCGAGCGGGTCCGTTTCGGGTTGCTCTACAAGGGCCATTTGATGGCATTCGAGGGGACCGTGGCCGGGGACGCCATGACGGGCGAGGTGCGCGCCCGGGACCTGCACGGGCCCTGGACCGCCCGCCGCCCGCTGCCGCGCTGACGGCGCACGCCGCGGACTTGGGTCCGGCGGGCCGGTGCTCTATATTGGCGGCATGAGCCTGTTCCGGGACCCCGACGTCCGGCCGCCTGCGGTCGCAAGCCTCTTCTATCCGGGGGACGCGCGCACGCTCGCCGAAGAAGTCGCCGACCACCTCGAGCGGACCGATGACGCACCCATCGCGCCCGGATTTCCCAAGGCGGTGATCGTTCCTCACGCCGGGTTCGCCTATTCCGGGCCGGTCGCGGCGAGCGCCTACGATCGACTACGTCCCGCGCGGGGTATCGTCAGGCGCGTGGTGATCCTCGGCCCCTGTCACCGGGTTCCCGTGCATGGCCTCGCGCTGCCGCGGGCGCGAGCATTCGACACGCCCCTGGGCCGCATCCCAGTCGACGGCGAGGCGATAGTCTCGATCCGCGGTCTGCCCCAGGTGGTGGAATCGGCGGCGACGCACGCCGAAGAGCACGCGCTGGAAGTGCAGCTGCCCTTCCTGCAACGGGTGCTCGGCGAATTCTCGCTCGTGCCGCTGGTGGTGGGCGACGCGGCTCCGGAAAAAGTCGCCGAAGTGCTCGAGCGCCTCTGGGGCGGAGCCGAAACGCTGATCGTGATCAGCTCCGATCTCTCGCACTACCATTCGTACGAGAGCGCGCGCAGAATCGACGCCGCCACCGTGCAGGCGATTCTCGGCTTCGACGCCGGAATCTCTCACGAGCAGGCCTGCGGGGCGACGCCGGTGGCGGGCATGCTGATCGCGGCCAGGCGCAAGGGGCTCGCCGCTGAGCTGCTCGACTGCCGGAACTCCGGCGACACCGCCGGCGACAAGACCCGGGTCGTCGGCTACGCGTCCTTTGCGCTCGCATCCGAAAGTCCGCGCTACGGGGCGGAGCACGGAAGCAAATTGCTGCAAATCGCGCGTCAGTCGATCTCCGCCTCCCTAGTCGCGGGCGGGAAGCCCGCCACTCCGCCCGCCGAGGAGCCCTGGCTCCGCGAATCGCGCGCGACCTTCGTCACCCTGATGCAGGGCGATGAGCTGCGCGGCTGCGTGGGAGCGCTCGAGGCGCAGCGTGCGCTCGCAGAAGACGTTGCCGAGAACGCCCGCGCCGCGGCGTTCGAGGATGCGCGGTTCACACCGATGACCCGCGATGAATTCGCGCGCACCGACATCGAAGTATCGCTGCTCTCGACGCCCAAGCGCCTCACGTTCGAGGGCCACGCCGATCTGATCGGGCGGCTGCGCCCCGGCGTGGACGGCATCATTCTCGAACAGAGCGAAGAGGGGAAGCACGCGACCTTCCTGCCGCAGGTCTGGGAGGGGTTGCCCGATCCGGAGCAGTTTATCGCGCACCTCAAGCAAAAGGCGGGGATTGCCCAGAGCGTCGACATCCGGCGCTGCCGGGTGAAGCGCTACAGCGTGCTCAAATGGCGCGAGGCGGAGCTCCGGCAATGAGCGCCGCGCTCGACAAACCCTACGTCGGCCGCTGGTGGCACATGCTGGAGGACGGGAGGCTGCAGTGCGACCTGTGCCCGCGCGACTGCCGGCTGCACGAAGGCCAGCGGGGCGCGTGTTTCGTGCGCCAGCGCGAGCACGACCAGATGGTGCTCACCACTTACGGACGCTCTTCGGGCTTTTGCATCGACCCGGTCGAAAAGAAGCCGCTCAACCATTTCTACCCCGGCTCGAGCATCCTGTCCTTCGGCACCGCGGGCTGCAATCTCGCCTGCAAGTTCTGCCAGAACTGGGACATCTCCAAGTCGCGCGACGTGGACACGCTGGCCGATGCGGCAAGCCCGGAGCAGCTCGCGCGCGCTGCGCTCGACCACGGGTGCCGCAGCGTCGCCTTTACCTACAATGACCCGGTGATTTTCGCGGAATATGCGATGGACGTCGCCGATGCCTGCCGCGAGGCCGGCGTCAAGGCCGTGGCCGTGACCGCCGGCTACATGCACGAGCGGCCGCGGCGCGAGTTCTACGCCAAGATGGACGCAGCCAACGTCGACCTGAAGGGGTTCACCGAAGAGTTCTACTTCCGCACCTGCAGCGCGCACTTGAAGGACGTGCTCGATACGCTCGTCTACCTCGAGCACGAGACCGAAGTCTGGTTCGAGATCACCACGCTCCTGATCCCCGGCAGGAACGACTCGGACTCCGAGATCGACGCCGAGTGCCGCTGGATCGCCAGGGAGCTCGGACCCGACGTGCCGCTGCATTTCACCGCCTTTCACCCCGACTACAAGATGACAGACATTTCCCCGACGCCGGCAGCGACCCTGACCCGCGCGCGCAAGATCGCCCTGGAGCACGGCCTGCGCTACGTGTATACGGGCAACGTGCACGACCCGGAAGGCGGCTCGACCTACTGCCCGGGCTGCGGCAGCGCAGTGATCGCGCGCGACTGGTACCGCATCCTCGGCTACAAAGTCAGCGAGGACGGAAGCTGCAAGGAATGCGGGGCGGCGATCGCCGGGCGCTTCGAGCAGTTCAAGAAGCCCTTCGGGCCGAGGCGGATTCCTGTGCGCCTCGCCGCGGTCTAGTGCGGGCTGCAATCGCAAGTCCTTGATTGTTATACGGGGCTTGCAATTCCTCAAAAACTGTATAAAACTACAGGTCAACCGGCTGCTTCGACCGCGCGTTCAAGCGGCGAGGCACCCCGCGAAGGCTGACGTGCGGGGCGACGAGGAAGCAGGTTTCTTGTTTCGGTTGCGCCGCCCGGTGGTGCGGCGCCGGCGTCCGCTGCAACGTTTAAGATGAGGGATAATCCGATGGTCAACGAAGGGAAGGTCATGGAAGAAGGCAAGGCCAGGGCTCTGCAGGCCGCTCTGGCCCAGATCGAAAAACAGTTCGGCAAGGGCTCCATCATGAAGATGGACTCCCAGGCCCTGCAGGACATCCAGGTGGTCTCGACCGGGTCGCTGGGCCTGGACATCGCGCTCGGCGTGGGCGGATTGCCGCGCGGCCGGGTGGTCGAAATCTACGGGCCCGAGTCCTCGGGAAAGACGACCCTCACGCTTTCGGTGATCGCCCAGGCGCAGAAAATGGGCGGCACCGCGGCCTTTATCGATGCCGAAAATGCCCTCGATCCCCAGTACGCCGCAAAGCTCGGCGTGAAGATCGAAGACCTGCTGATTTCCCAGCCCGATACCGGCGAGCAGGCGTTGGAAATCGCCGACATGCTGGTGCGCTCGGGGTCGGTCGACGTGATCGTGATCGATTCGGTCGCGGCGTTGACCCCGAAGGCCGAGATCGAAGGCGAGATGGGCGAGCCGCAGATGGGCTTGCAGGCGCGGCTGATGAGCCAGGCACTGCGCAAACTGACCTCGAACATCAAGCGCACCAATACGCTGGTCATCTTCATCAACCAGATCCGCATGAAGATCGGGGTCATGTTCGGCAACCCCGAGACGACCACCGGCGGCAACGCGCTCAAGTTCTACGCGTCGTGCCGCCTCGACATCCGGCGCATCGGCAGCATCAAGCGCGGCGACGAGGTCATCGGCTCCGAGACTCGCGTGAAGGTCGTGAAGAACAAGGTCGCGCCGCCGTTCCGCGAGGCCCTCTTCGATATTCTCTACGGCGAAGGGGTATCGCTCGAAGGCGAGATCCTGGAGCTCGGCGTCGGCTGCGGCGTGGTTGACAAGTCCGGCGCCTGGTACCAGTACAAAAAGGACCGCATCGGCCAGGGCAAGGACAACGCCCGCGACTTCCTCAAGGAAAACCCCGAGCTCGCCGCCGAAATCGAGGCGAAGATCCGTGAGAAGCTCGGCGTCAAGAGCCCGGAGGTACTGGCTCCCGTTATCGCCGAGGTGTGAAGAAGCAGCCCACGCTTCGCGAGCGGGCCCTGCGGCTGCTCGCGCGGCGGGAGCACAGCCGGGCCGAGCTTGGCCGCAAGCTCTCCGCGCACGCGCGGCCCGAGGACGATCTCGAGTCGCTCCTCGAAGACCTGTCGAAGCGCAAGCTCCTGTCGGACGAACGCTACGCGGAGTCGCGCGCCCATGGGCTGTCGCGCAAGTACGGTGCGGCGCGCATCGCGCACGAATTGCGTGCGAAAGGCCTCGACAAAGGACTCGCCGAGCAGACGGCCAGGGCCGCGCGCGCGACCGAGGTCGAGCGCGCGCGGGAGATCTGGCGCAGGAAATTCCGGGTCGCGCCCAGGACCCGCGAGGAGCGGGCCAGGCAGGTGCGCTTTCTCCAGTCGCGGGGGTTTTCTTTCGACACGATCCGCGCCGTCGTCGGCGGCCCCGGCGAGGATTGAATTCGCCTAGAATCCCGGCTGGGGAACGGGACAGGCATGGCGAAATCAGGGGAAGGCTGGCTCGACGAGACGCGCTCCGCGTATCTCTACCGGGTGATGGCCGAGATCGAGCGCGGCTCGCCGCGATCGAGCCTTTTCGTCGAACTAGCTCGCGAAGCCGAGGGGCAGGCAGCGATCTGGGCGAAAAACGCCGGGCTTGCGTCGGTGCCCGTCTTCGTTCCGGATCTACGCACCCGCATCGTCGCAGGGCTGCTGCGGCACTTCGGCCCGCGCCCGATGCGCGGGATTCTTGTCGCGATGAAGGTGCGCGGGCTGTCCGTGTACAGCCACGCCGCGCCGGGGCACCCGGCGCCGACTTCGGTCGAGGAGGTCGGCAAGCGCCACCGAGGCATAGCGGGCGGCGGGAATCTGCGCGCCGCGGTGTTCGGGATCAACGACGGGCTGGTGTCGAACGCGAGCCTCATCCTGGGTGTGGCAGGCGCTTCGGCGAACAACGGCACCATCCTGCTCTCCGGCATCGCCGGTCTGCTGGCGGGAGCGTTCTCCATGGCCGCCGGCGAGTATGTTTCGGTGCGCTCGCAGCGGGAGATGTACGAGCATCAGATCGGGTTGGAGCGCGCCGAGCTTGCCGAGTATCCGGAAGAGGAAGCCGAGGAGCTCGCCCTCATCTATGCCGCGCGAGGGATGAGCGTGAAAGACGCCCACGATCTCGCACGACGCACCATCGCAAATCCCGAGCTGGCCCTCGACACGCTGGCGCGCGAGGAACTCGGCCTCAATCCCCAGGAGCTGGGCTCGCCCTGGGGAGCGGCGCTGTCCTCGTTTTTTTCCTTCGCCGCCGGCGCGCTCGTGCCCCTTGCGCCGTTTCTGTTCGCGAGTGGTGACGGCGCGCTGATTGCAGCGGTTGCAATGACCGCGGCTGCTTTGTTCGGTGTCGGGTCGATGATCAGCCTGTTTACCGGCCGCAGCGCCTTGCGCGACGGGCTGCGCATGCTCGCGATAGGCGGCGGCGCGGGAGTGGTCACCTATTTGGTAGGCATGCTGCTCGGCGTGAGCCTCACCTGACCGCGAAATCGGGAATGGGCGCCGGGTTCGTCGTTCACAGCCTGATCGGGTTTTTCCTTCTGCATGTCATCGCCTGGGGTTTCAGCGAGAATCGCAGGATCGTCGCCTGGCGTCCGGTCGTCGCCGGAATGCTGCTGACGCTCGGGCTCGGAATCCTCCTCCTGAAGGTGCCCTTGTTCAAGGAGATCTTCTTTCTCCTCAACGATGCGCTCAACGCGCTTGAGAAAGCGACGCGGGAGGGAACGTCCTTCGTCTTCGGGTTTCTGGGTGGCGGGCCGCTTCCATTCCCGGAGACTTATCCGGGTGCGAGCTTCGTGCTCGCTTTCCGGGCGCTGCCGCTGGTGCTCGTGGTGAGCGCGCTGTCGGCACTGCTCTTCCACTGGCGGGTGCTGCCCTGGATCGTGAAGATGTTTTCGCTTCTCCTGCAAAAGACCATGGGCGTCGGCGGCGCGATCGGCCTGTCCTCGGCAGCGAACGTGTTCGTGGGAATGGTCGAAGCCCCGCTGATCGTCAAACCCTATATCCGCAACATGAGCCGCAGTGAGCTCTTCATCCTCATGAGCTGCGGTATGGCGACCGTTGCGGGCACCGTGATGGCGCTGTACGCGAGCATTCTGTTCAAGGTGGTTCCGGATGCCTTGGGGCATATTCTCATCGCCTCCATTATCAGCACGCCGGCGGCCATTGCAGTCTCAGTGCTCATGGTTCCGGGAGAAGCCGTGGCCACGGAGGGAAAGCTCGTTCCCCAGGCCGCAACATCGAGCATGGACGCGATCACGCGAGGCACGGTCGACGGGGTGCAGCTTCTCATCAACATCGTCGCGATGCTGCTCGTGCTGGTGGCGCTGGTGAGCCTCGCCAACCAGATTCTCGCGCTGCTTCCCGAGGTGGCCGGAGCGCCGGTCACGCTGCAGCGCGTGCTCGGCATCGCATTGGCGCCCCTTGTCTGGATCATGGGCATTCCGTGGGCGGAGGCGACGACTGCGGGGGCGTTGATGGGGACCAAGACCGTGTTGAACGAGCTGCTCGCTTACATCGACCTCGCAAAGCTTCCCGAGGGCGCGCTCAGCCCCCGCAGCCGCCTGATGATGACTTACGCGCTGTGCGGCTTCGCCAATTTCGGCAGCCTCGGCATCATGATCGGGGGCCTCGCGACCCTGGCCCCGGAGCGCCGCGAGGAGATCGTTTCCCTCGGCGGGAAAACCATCGTCTCCGGAACGCTTGCGACCTGCGTCGCGGGCTCGGTCGTGGGTATTCTCTATTGAGGTACCGGATTTTCCGCTAAGATCAGGAGATGAATTCGGCGGAGATCCGAACGAAGTTCCTGAAGTTCTTCGAGGAGCGCGGCCACGCGGCCGTCGCCTCGAGCCCGCTCGTTCCGGCCAACGATCCGACGCTGCTTTTCACGAACTCGGGCATGGTGCAGTTCAAGGACGTGTTTCTCGGCAGGGAAACCCGGCCCTACAAGCGCGCGACCACGGCACAGCGGTGTCTGCGCGCGGGTGGCAAGCACAACGACCTGGAGAACGTCGGCTATACGGCGCGCCATCACACCTTCTTCGAGATGCTCGGCAACTTCTCCTTCGGCGACTACTTCAAGCGCGATGCGATCCGCTATGCCTGGGACCTGCTGACCAGGGAGTACAAGCTGCCGCCGGAACGCCTGTGGACGACGGTGTATCACGAGGATGACGAGGCCTACGATCTCTGGAGAAAGGAGATCGGCGTACCGAAAGAGCGCTGCATCCGCGTCGGCGACAAGCCCGGAGGCCCGAAATACCAGAGCGACAACTTCTGGCAGATGGCCGACACGGGCCCCTGCGGTCCGTGCAGCGAGATCTTCTACGACCATGGGTCCGGGATTCCGGGTGGTCCGCCGGGATCGCGCGAGGCCGAAGGCGATCGCTACATCGAGATCTGGAACCTCGTTTTCATGCAGTTCAATCGGGACGACAAAGGCGTGATGACGCCCCTGCCCAAACCCTGCGTGGACACGGGCATGGGGCTGGAGCGGATCGCCGCCGTCCTCCAGGGCGTGCACTCGAACTACGAGATCGATCTGTTCCAGGATCTGATTCGCGCCGCGGCGCGCGAAACCGGCACGAAAGATCTTTCGAACAATTCGCTGAAAGTCATCGCCGATCATATCCGCGCGTGCTCTTTCCTCGTGGTGGACGGGGTTATCCCCGGCAACGAAGGCCGCGGCTACGTGCTTCGCCGCATCGTCCGCCGCGCCATCCGTCACGGCTACAAGCTTGGAAAGAAGGAGCCGTTCTTCCACCGCATCGTCGCGGATCTTGCGCGCGTCATGGGAGAAGCCTATCCCGAGCTGCCGAAGGCAAAGGAACGCGTGACGCAGGTGCTCAAGGCGGAGGAGGAGCGCTTTGCCGAGACGCTGGAGAACGGGATGAAAGTGCTGGAGGGCGCGCTGCATCGCGAAGACCGGATGCTCGACGGCGAAACCGTGTTCCAGCTCTACGACACCTTCGGCTTTCCGGTCGACCTGACCGCGGACATGGCGCGCGAGCGCGGCATCATGATCGACCACGCGGGGTTCGAGGCGGCGATGCAACGCCAGCGCGAGCGCGCCCGCGCGGCGGGCAGGTTCAGGATGGAGGCGGGCGTCGAATACTCGGGCGGCGCGACCGAATTCCGCGGCTACGACACGCTCGCGCTCGATGACGCCAAAGTGACGGCCCTCTACAGGGAAGGGACTTCGGTGCCGGCCATCGCCGCGGGCGAGGCAGCCGTCGTGGTGCTCGACAGGACCCCGTTCTACGCCGAATCGGGCGGCCAGGTCGGCGACGCGGGCGAGTTGGTCGCCGCGGGCGGCACCTTCACCGTTTCCGACACGCAGAAAATCCAGTCCGACGTCTTCGGCCACCACGGCGCGCTCGCGACAGGCCGGCTCGCGGTGGGCGACAAGGTGGCGGCGCGCGTGGACGCGTCGCGGCGCGCGCGCACCATGCGCAACCACTCTGCCACGCACCTGATGCACCAGGCCCTGCGCGAGGTGCTGGGCCCGCACGTGCAGCAAAAGGGTTCACTCGTCGACGCCGAAAAAACACGGTTCGACTTCTCGCACGACGCGCCCATGACCGACGAGCAGGTCCGTCGCACCGAAGCGATGGTCAATGCGGAAATTCTCAGGAACCAGGCGACTTCCGCGCGCATCATGAAGTTCGACGACGCGGTCAAGGGCGGCGCCATTGCCTTGTTCGGCGAGAAGTACGGTGACGAGGTGCGCGTCCTGGACATCGGCTCCTCGCGCGAGCTGTGCGGCGGCACGCACGTGGCCCGCACCGGCGACATCGGCTTTTTCAAGATCACGTCCCAGGGCGGCGTGGCGGCGGGCGTGCGCCGCGTCGAGGCCACCACCGGCGAGGGAGCGCTCGCCTGGGTGCAGGCATTGGAAGACGAACGGCACTTCGTCGAAGGGTTCTTTCAGGCGTCGGGCGACGTCCTGAAGGAAAAGCTCAAGGCGGAGCGCGAGGAAAAGAAGACGCTGGAAAAGGAGCTCGCGCGCTTGAAGTCGAGGCTCGCGGCCAGCCAGGGCGACGATCTTGCGGCGCAGGCCGTGGAAGTCAAAGGGATCAAAGTGCTCGCGGCTGCGCTCGACGGTGCGGATGCGAAGACCTTGCGCGAGACGCTCGACAAGCTGAAAGACAAGCTGAAATCGGCGGCGATCGTGCTCGGTTCGAGCGAGGGCGGGAAGGTGAGCCTTATCGCCGGCGTGACCGCCGACCTCACTGCGAAGGTCAAGGCCGGTGAACTGGTCAACTTCGTCGCCCAACAAGTGGGTGGGAAGGGGGGGGGCCGGCCGGATATGGCCCAGGCCGGAGGCAACGACGCATCGAAATTGCCGGGGGCCCTCCAGTCGGTCAAGAGATGGGTCGAGCAGCGCCTGTGAGAAGTCCCCGGGGAGAGTAAGCCATGAGAATCTTCGCGGTCCTGATCGCGATTGTCCTGCTCGTCGCCGGATACTTCCTGTTCGTGTTCAACTGGAGTTACTCGGAAGGCGAGCGCGCCGGATGGATTCAGAAATTCTCCAGCAAAGGATGGCTGTGCAAGACCTGGGAAGGGGAATTGGCGATGGTGTCGATGCCCGGCTCGATGTCAGAGAAGTTTTTCTTTACGGTTTGGGACGACGCAACTGCCGAACAGATCAACAAGGTGATGGGCAAACGCGTTTCGCTCCACTACGAAGAGAAGGTCGGGATTCCGACGAGTTGCTTCGGCGAGACCCGGTACTATGCGACCAAAGTCACCGCGGTCGAGGAGATTCCGCTCGCGCCCGGAGTGGTCGTGCCGACGCAGCCGGCCCCCGCGGCGCCGTCGGCGCCGGCCAAGCCGTAGCTAGAATCCTATCCGCTGCTTCTTCGGTGAACGGGCGTCGCCGATGTCGGAAACGTCGATTTCGTCGCGGCCCGCGAGTTTCGCGTTGCCGAACGCGTTCATGATGGCGCGGCGCATTTCCCGGGGCGAGAGCTCCGCGATCCGATCCTGCACCTCCTGTGCAAGTCCTTCGGGAAAATCCTTGCCCCAGTCGTGGCTGCCGCGGATCTCGCCGTAGATTGCCTGCGCGATGCGGGCCGAGCCGTCGCGGTCGGGCGAGCCGACTTCGTAGACGTTCATGCGGTTGAGGATCGGATCCGGGATTTTGGATTCGTCGTTCGCGGTGGCGATCCACACCACGCCCGAGGCATCGATCGGGATCTCGACGAACTCGTCGACGAACTCGGCCGCCGTGTCGCGCTCGAGGAGCATGTACAGCGCACCCAGCGGATCGTACTGATTCCCGGCTCCCGCCTTGTCGAGCTCGTCGACCATGATCACCGGGTTGGCGTAGGTGCCGTTCAGAATCGTCTCGAAGACCTTTCCGGGCTTGGCGTTCTTCCATTGCGACGAAGCCCCGGAGATGACCCAGCCCGCGGTCATCGAGCTCATCGAGCACAGGCCGAAGCCCGTGGACAGGAGCTGCGACAGGCGCCGGCCGAAATAAGTCTTGCCGATCCCCGGCTCTCCCAGCAGAAGCATCGGCGGCAGCTCCAGGCAGTCGTTGGACGAAGCGCACAGCGCGAGGTGCTTCTTGACGTCGTCGAGGACTTCCGCGAAGTTGGGAAGCTCGTCGTAGAGACTTTCCATCGCCGGAATTCCCGAGGGCTTCACCGTGAGGCGCGTGCCGCCCGCCTTGATCATTTTTTCGTAGGTGGACTTCAGCGCATCGTTCGCCGAGGTGGAAAGCTCCTGCAACGCGCGGTCGACGTCCGCGACGTCATACACATCCTTGAATCCTCCGATCGGGATGTTGACCGCTGCTGTCGTCATTCTGCCTCCAGTCGAACACAACTTATCATGCAAGATCGATGCCCACAATCCATCTGACATGTTCAACGGACCGCGGTTCGCGGCGTTGACCGGAAGTTCTGGCACTCTCCTGCCACATCTGCCAACGGCGTGAATTATTTGACGGCCGAAGGAAACGCACAAACCGATTTCGGCCCGGCCGCAACGGATTTATTCGGGTAAAATTCAAACTTTTCAGCTTCTTAGGGAATACTCGCCGTACCTGCGACAGCCATGCATTTCAAAGTCGACGACGTCAGAATCCGGGAGATCAAGGAACTCGCGACCCCTGCGCACCTGCTGCGCGAATTTCCCTGCTCGGAGAAAACCGAGGAGCTGACCTACAACACGCGCCAGGCGATTCACCGCGTCCTTCACGGATCGGACGATCGGGTACTCGTGATCATCGGCCCGTGTTCCATGCACGATCCAAAGGCGGGTCTCGAGTACGCGCGCAAGCTCGTCGAAATGAAAAAAGAGCTCGAGCGGGACCTCATCGTCGTCATGCGCGTCTATTTCGAGAAGCCCCGCACCACCGTGGGCTGGAAGGGGTTGATCAACGATCCGGATCTCGACGGCAGCTTCCAGATCAACAAGGGGCTGCGCCTCGCGCGCGAGCTCCTCATGGAGATCAACGAGGCGGGACTGCCCGCCGGAACCGAGTTTCTCGACATGATCTCGCCGCAGTACTACGCGGACCTGGTGAGCTGGGGTGCGATCGGCGCGCGCACAACGGAATCGCAGGTCCATCGCGAGCTGGCCTCGGGCTTGTCCTGCGCGGTCGGTTTCAAGAACGGCACCGACGGCAATGTGCGCATCGCGGTGGACGCGCTCAAGGCCGCGCGCACGCCCCACCATTTCCTCTCCGTCACCAAGGAGGGGCACTCGGCGATCGTCTCGACCAACGGCAACGAGGACTGCCATATCATCCTGCGCGGAGGCAAGCACCCGAACTATGACGCGGCGAGCGTCGACGCCGCCGCCAAGGAGCTGGCCGCCTCCGGACTGGAGCAGCGTCTGATGGTCGATTGCAGTCACGCGAACAGCCAGAAGATGTATCAGCGCCAGATCGATGTCGCGCGCGAGGTCGCGCGCCAGGTCGCCACCGGCGAGGATCGCGTCATCGGCCTGATGGTGGAATCGCACCTCAAGGCGGGACGCCAGGATCTCGTGCCGGGAAAGCCGCTCGTATACGGCCAGAGCATCACCGACGCCTGCATCGGCTGGGAGGACAGCGTGCCGCTGCTCAAGAATCTCGCCGAAGCCGTGCGCAAGCGCCGGCTGGTGAAAGCCGAAGAATCCTAGCGGAAACCGGGGACAGACCACGTTTTCTCTTCGAACCAAGGAAGCCGGCGATCCGGGAGGGATCGATAAACGTGGTCTGTCCCCGGTTTCCTGGGGCACCGCCGCGCTGATCCTCGCGTTCAAGCTGTGGCTGTCCGCGGTCTTTCCCTTCACCGGCGACGAAGCCTATTTCGTCGACTGGGGCGTGTTTCCCGACTACGGCTACTACGATCATCCGCCGATGATCGGCTGGCTGCTCGCCCTTCTGCTCAAGCTGTCGCGCGCCGAATGGGTGCTGCGGCTGCCGGTGACCCTGCTGCCTTTCGCGCTCGCCGCGGGAATCTATTTCGTGCTGCGCCGCCTGGACGAAATGAAGGCGGCGCTCGCCGCGCTCGCTTTCATGCTCCTTCCGGGGAATGTCTGGAGCGTCTTCATCACCACCGACACGCCGCTCATTTTCTTTTCCTTCGCGTCGGCCTTCGCATTCTGGCTGGGAATCGTCCGGCGCTCACCGGGCTGGCAGGCGCTCGCCGGCGTCTTTCTCGGGCTGGCGTTTCTCTCGAAGTATTTCGCGGTCCTGCTGGGACTGGCCTACGTGGCCCATGTTGCGCTCTCCCCGCGCGGCCAGCGCGACTGGCGTGCGCTCGCGCTCGTCGTGCTGTGTTCGCTTCCGTTCGCTTTGGTCAACCTCTGGTGGAACTACCAACATTGCTGGGCGAACCTGATGTTCAATCTCTACAACCGGCACGAGACTGCCGGGTGGTCGTGGAAGACGCCGCTCATCTACGCCGTCTCGGTGCTCTACCTGCTCAGCCCGGTCGCACTGTGGCAGCTCGCCAGGGAGCGCCGCACGGTGGCCGCCGCGCTCGGCGAACCGGAGACGCGTTTTTTCGTCGTCGTCTTTGCGTTCCCCTTCGGGTTCTTCGCCGTGCTCTCCGCCGTCAAGCTGATAGGCCTGCACTGGATGCTCGCCTTCGTGCCCTACTTTTTCGTTGCGGCGGGCCGGATGCTGTCGCGCGAGCAGCTGCGGCGCTCGGTCCTGTACCTCGGTGCGTTCAGCGCGATCCACGTCGCCGCGATCGTCGCCGCGGCGACGCTGCCGCTCGAGACCTGGAAGAGCGCGCGCTTCTACGACGGCATCGTCTACCACGCCCGCATGCCGGAGATCCTTCGGGAGCTCAAGCCCTACCGGGAGGAATTCGCGTTCGCCACCGACGGATATTCGATGTCGGCGGTCGCGTCCTTTCATGCGCGAGCGCATGTGGCCGTGTTCGGCCCAGCCTCCTCGCACGCGAGGCACGACGACATCCTGACCGATTTCAGGCGGCTCGACGGCAGGAACATTCTGGTGCTGCGCAAGGATGCCCCCGGCGATGCCGACTATCGCCCCTACTTCCGCTCCGTCGAGCACAGGGAGCTCACGGTTGCGGGTGCGACCTTTCATGTCGCGCTGGGCCGCGGATTCGATTTCGCCGAATATCGTGAGCGGGTGCTGAAGCCGGTGCGCGAGCGTTTCTACGCCATTCCCAGGTACCTTCCTCAGGGGCATTGCTATTTCTGCGAGCGCTATTTCGGCGCCGCGACCTGCGCGGCAAAGGACTGACCCTTGGCGAGATCGCTCATCCGCTTGATGCGTCCACACCAGTGGATCAAGAACGGATTCGTTTTCCTCGGCCTGGTCTTCGGCCACGGCTGGGGTGATGCGAATCTCGTGGCCGAGGTGCTCGCGCTGTTCTCCGCGTTCTGCCTGGTGTCGAGCGCCGTATACGTCATGAACGACATCGCCGACCGGGACGCCGACCGCCTGCATCCGGCGAAGCGCTCCAGGCCGGTTGCGCAGGGCGAAGTCGGCGTAGGTTTTGCGGTCGCGCTGTGCGTCGCGCTCGCGCTCGCGGGGCTCGCGCTCGCGGCGACGGTTTCGCTTCCCGCATTGCTGATCGCGGCCGCCTATGTCGGACTCAACCTCGCGTACAGCGCGGGGCTCAAACACGTGGCGATTCTCGACGTGTTCATCATCTCGGGCGGGTTCATGCTGCGCATCCTCGCGGGCACCGTGGGAGTCGGGATTGCCCCGTCGAAATGGCTGCTCCTGTGCGGGCTGATGCTGACGCTGTTCATGGGCTTCGGCAAGCGGCGCGCCGAGCTTCTCGCCCTGACCGACAACGGGAACTCGCACGGCGCGGGCGGCCAGCGCGCCGCCCTGGAAGGCTACAGCAAGGTGCTGCTCGATCGTCTCATCATGATCAGCGTCGCCGGCGCTGCAATCGGCTACGCGCTTTACACGGTGGATCCCGAAACCATTGCGCTTCATGGCACCGATCGGCTGATCTTCACTCTCCCGTTCGTGCTGTACGGCCTGTTCCGATACCTTCGAGTGGTGTACTCGAAGGGAGGGGGTGGAGACCCGGCATGGGAGCTGTTGCACGATCCGCACCTGATCGCGGCGACCGTGGGGTGGCTGGGTGCGACCGGATGGTTCCTCGCCGGGTGAGGCCGGGCTGCGTCAGGGTCCTGCAAGATTTGTGATCGGTACGACGTTTGGGCATAATCTCGCGCGTCACCGGCGCGAGGGCGGGACGGCGGGCCCGCGTGCGACGGCTCACCGAGGCGAGTCCGAAGATGGCAGAAACGGCGGAAAGGGCCCGGCTGGCGCAGCTGGAGTCGCTGGGCGACGCCACACAATTCGCCGACAGGATTCACGGTCTCATCACGTTTTCGCCGCTGTTCGAGAACTTCAACCAGACGGAAATCCGCGTGTTGAGCCAGTTCATGCAGGCCTACGGCACCGAGCCGGGCGTAGAAATCATCCGCGAAGGCGACGCGGGCGATTTCATGGTTTTTCTCGTCGAGGGCCGAATCGAAGTGTTCAAGCAGGACCGATGGAATGCGCCGCGCCTCATCGCCGTTATCGTGCCGGGGCAGTCGTTCGGCGAAATGTCGATGATCGACGGCGAGCCGCGTTTTGCGAGCTGCATTGCAGCCGAGCCTTGCATGATCGCGGTGCTGTCGCGCGACAGCCTGGCGCGCATCATCCTGGAGCAGACGACGCTCGGGGCGAAAATCCTCATGGAACTGGTGCTTATGCTGTCGCAGCGGCTGCGCCGGACCAGCTCCAAGCTGCTTGCCTACATGGATCGCGAAAAGACTTGATCAGGGAGTCGTACCGGCCGCAGAACCTGTGGCACAATACTTGGCCGGAGAGGTGGAGGGTAGGATGAAAATAACGAACGGCAAGGATTTCTGGGCCGGGGTGATGTTCATCGCGTTCGGGCTGGGATTCATGATTGTGGCCCGGAATTATGCGATGGGGAACGCGGTGCGCATGGGGCCGGCGTATTTTCCGACCGCGCTCGGGGGAATCCTCGTCGTGCTCGGCGCGGTCGTCTTTCTCAGGGCGTTCGTGTCGAAGGTCGCGCATCCGCTGCGCGTATTCCCATTCCGGCTCTGGTACGTCCTCGCCGGGCTGGCGCTGGGAGTGGCCGCGTATTACACGCAACCTACGCGCGACGCGATCATGGTGTGGCAGATCGGCCACGTTCTCCTGGCCGGACTTGCCGTCGGGCTGATGTTCGCCGCGTTCGGCGAACGATCGCTGTGGGTGATCCTTTTTTCCGTGGTCGTTTTCGGTTATGCGCTCAAGCCGCTCGGACTGGTGATGGCCACGGGATTGCTCGTTTTCATCAGCGCCTGGGGCGGGCATGAATTCAGGTGGAAGGAAGTCACGATCATGGCCGCGGTGCTCGCCGCCTTCTCGGTTGCCTCGTTCGTCTACGGCCTGGGGCTGCCGATGAACGTCTGGCCGAGCATCTGGGAGTAAGGGCGATGGAAGCACTCTTTCACAATCTCGGCATCGGCTTCGCCGTCGCGCTCACTTTCCAGAACATCTTTTACTGCCTGATGGGGTGCTTGCTCGGCACGCTGATCGGCGTGCTGCCGGGCATCGGGCCGGTGGCCACCATCGCCATGCTGCTGCCGGTTACTTTCACGCTCAACCCGACTTCCGCGCTGATCATGCTCGCCGGGATCTACTACGGGGCGCAGTACGGCGGCTCGACCACCGCGATCCTGGTCAACATACCGGGCGAGTCGTCCTCGGTCGTGACCTGCCTGGACGGCTACCAGATGGCCCGACAGGGCAGGGCGGGGCCCGCGCTCGGCATCGCCGCGATCGGCTCGTTCTTCGCCGGGTGCGTCGCTACGGTGATCATCGCGCTGTTCGCGCCGCCGCTCGCCGAGGTCGCGCTGAAGTTCGGCCCGGCGGAATACTTTTCGCTGATGGTGCTCGGGCTGATCGCGGCGACGGTGCTCGCGCACGGCTCCCTCATCAAAGCGATCGCGATGGTGATCCTGGGTCTGCTGCTCGGCCTGGTGGGGACCGACGTCAATTCCGGCGTCGCGCGCTTCAGCTTCGGCGTTTCGGAGCTCTCCGACGGCATCGGCTTCGTCTCGGTGGCGATGGGCGTGTTCGGCTTCGCCGAGATCATCGCCAACCTCGAGCAGAAGGAGCATCGCGAGATCTTCACCAAGAAAGTGAGCAACCTGCTGCCTTCCCTGCAGGACTTCAAGGATTCGTGGGCATCGATCCTGCGCGGTACGGCTTTGGGCTCGTTCCTCGGCATTCTTCCGGGCGGAGGCGCGCTGCTCGCCTCGTTCGCCGCCTATACCCTGGAGAAGAAGGTCTCGAAGAACTCCGCGAACTTCGGCAAGGGCGCGATACAGGGCGTGGCGGCGCCGGAATCCGCGAACAACGCCGGCGCCCAGACTTCCTTCATCCCCTTGCTGACTCTCGGCATTCCCTCCAACCCGGTCATGGCGCTGATGATCGGGGCGATGATGATCCAGGGCATCGCCCCCGGGCCGCAGGTGATGACCGAGCGGCCGCAGCTCTTCTGGGGGATGATCGCCTCGATGTGGATCGGCAACCTGATGCTGGTGGTGCTCAACCTGCCGTTGATCGGAATGTGGATCAAGCTGCTCATGGTGCCGTACCGGATACTCTACCCGTCGATACTGGTCTTCTGCTGCATCGGCGTCTACAGCATCTCGAACAGCCCGTTCGATGTCATGCAAACGGCGGCGTTCGGCGTGGTCGGCTACATCTTCGTGAAGCTCGAATGCGAGCCGGCGCCCCTGATTCTCGGCTTTATCCTCGGGCCGCTCATGGAGGAAAACCTGCGCCGGGCGATGCTCTTGTCGCGCGGGGACCCGCTGGTGTTCTTCCAGCGCCCGATCAGCCTCACCATGCTTCTGATCGCGGCTTTCCTGCTGGTAGTCGTGCTGGCGCCGACGGTGCGCAAGAAGCGCGAGGAAGCTTTCGTCGAGGCTTGAGCTAGCGGTTCTTTCCCTGCTGCCACAGCACGTCGCCCCGGCCGCCTTCGCGGTTGAGGACGCGCGCGAGGACGAACAGCAGGTCCGAAAGCCGATTCAGGTAGACCCGCGCCGGGTCGGCGACTTTCTCGGCTTGCGAAAGGGCGACGAGCGAACGCTCCGCCCTGCGGCACACCGCGCGCGCCAGGTGCGCGAGGCCCGCGGCGCGCGTCCCGCCCGGGAGAATGAACTCCTTGAGCCGGGGCAGCGCGGAGTTGAATTCGTCCAGAAGCGTCTCGAGCCGCTGCACCTGGCCTCCGGTCATGGTCGCACGGCCCGGAATCGAGACGTCTCCGCCCAGATCGAACAGGTCGTGCTGGATGTTCTCGAGAACCGCGCGTGTTCTTTCGGGAATCGGCTCGGCAAGCAGCACGCCGATCGCCGAATTGAGCTCGTCGATTTCGCCGAGGGCGACGATACGCGGGCTGTCCTTGCGCGTTCTTGAACCGTCGCCGAGGCCCGTCTCGCCGGAATCGCCGGTGCGGGTGTAGATCTTGGAGAGGCGGTGGCCCATGAGCGAAGCGGAGGTTTTGCGGAGCTCCTAATGTAGCATGCCGAGAATGGCCAAGCGATTTGTTTCCCGTAAAAAGAACGCCGGAAAAAGCGCTCGGCTACAATGAGACAAGACACGCGATAGCGCTTCTCGCAGCAATCTGTTCGTATACGCAGCTAAAGGAGGAGTAATGGACCGAATTCGCCTACCGCTCTTTCTGCTCCGCATCGGCGTCTTCATCGTCATGCTGATGTGGACGCTCGACAAGTTCGTCCGCCCGGGACACGCCGCCGGGATCTTCAAGAAGTTCTACGGCATCGACGGCGTTTCCCCCGCTGTGTTCTACGTGATTGGCGCCCTTGAGCTGCTGTTACTGGTCGGTTTCGTCACGGGGACCGCGAAGCGCTACACGTACGGTCTGGTGCTGCTCCTTCACGCAATCTCGACGCTTGCGTCCTACCAGCAATATCTGGCGCCGTTCGACAATCTGCTTTTCTTCGCCGCGTGGCCGATGCTGGCCGCGTGCATCACGCTGTACCTGCTTCGGGACCTGGACACGCTCTGGGCCATGCAGAGAATGTAAGCGAGCACAGATTCCAGTACGACGAGAGTTTACGACTGGGTTTTTCGACACTTTTGGTGATAACCTGCCCCCGTGCACGCGACGCTCCCCCTTCTCGAAGTCTCCGACTTTCCCGCGATACGCCGCGAGCGTCTCGAGACGCTTCAGGTCAACCTCGGCTACAAGTGCAACCAGACCTGCGTGCACTGCCACGTCAACGCGGGTCCCACGCGCACCGAGGAGATGGATCGGGAGACGATGCACACCGTGCTGCGTTACCTCGAGGCTTCCGGTGTCGGCACGCTCGACATCACCGGCGGCGCGCCCGAGCTCAATCCGCATTTCAGGGAGCTCGTCGAGCGCGCTCGCGCGCTCGGCACGCACGTGATCGACCGCTGCAATCTCACCGTTCTCGAAGAGCCCGGCCAAGAGGATCTCGCAGAGTTCCTTGCCGCCCGGGGCGTCGAGATCGTCGCCTCGCTTCCCTGCTACACCGAAGAGCTGGTCGACAGGCAGCGCGGCAAAGGCGTGTACGAGACGAGTATTCGTGCGCTGCAGCGTCTCAACGCGCTCGGCTACGGAGCGCGGGGCTCCTGCCTCGCGCTCAACCTCATCTACAACCCTCAAGAGGCTTCGCTCCCGCCCGCGCAGGAAAAGCTAGAGGCGGATTACAAGCGGGTGCTCGGCGAGCGCTTCGGCATCCGCTTCGACCGCCTCTATACCCTCGCGAACATGCCGATTGCGCGATTCGGCTCGACGCTCATCTCCAAGGGACAGTTCAATGTGTACATGAATCTGCTGCGGGAGTCCTTCCGCAAGGAGAATCTCGGCGCCGTGATGTGCCGCACTCTGATCTCGGTGGACTGGCAGGGCACGGTCTACGACTGCGATTTCAACCAGATGCTGGGACTGCCTCTCAGGATCGCGGGCCGGCCGCGAGTCAGGCTCGCCGATCTCATCGGGCGCGACCTCGCCGGCAACCCGATCGTGGTCAAGGACCACTGCTTCGGCTGCACCGCTGGGCAGGGTTCGAGCTGCGGCGGGGCGCTCAATGGCTGAACCCGGCCGGTCCTGTCCACGCCACTACCGCTACCCGCCCGCGGTCTTCGCGCGGGCCGCGGACCTCAAGGCAGAGTCGCTCTACATCGTCGGGGGGCTTTACGGCAATCCGTTCGCGCTCGAGGCGATTGTCGACCTCGCGCGACGGGAGGGCGCGACGCTCGTCTTCAACGGCGACTTCAACTGGTTCAATGTCGATCCGGCGGAATTCGAAGGCCTCAATGAGACCGTCCTGGAGAACGTGGCCCTGCGGGGCAACGTGGAAACCGAAATCGGCGGCACGGATTCCGGCGCGGGCTGCGGCTGCGCCTACCCGGAATGGGTGGGCGACGCCGAAGTGGAGCGTTCGAACGAGATTCTCCGGCGCCTGCGCGGGACCGCTAGCGCGTATCCGGAATTGCGCAAGCGCCTCGCCGTCCTGCCCATGCACCTGGTCGCGGAGGTCGGGAGCCTGCGGATCGGCATCGCGCACGGCGACGCGGAATCGCTCGCCGGCTGGCAGTTCTCGCAGGAGGCGCTGCGCGAGCGTCCCGAACGTGCGGAGGCGCTGCTCGCGGGGGCCGCCATCGACGTATTCGCGTGCACGCATACGTGCCTGCCGGTGATGCAGGACTTCGCCACGCCGCGCGGAACCGCGCTCATCGTCAACAACGGGGCGGCCGGAATGCCGAATTTCCGCGACACGCATTTCGGCCTCGCGACCCGCATCGCGGGCACGCCTTCGACGCAGGCGCTCTACGGCGCGCGGCTCGGGGCGACCGTCGTCGAAGCCGTGCCCGTGCGCTACGACCACGACGCATGGATGGCCCGGTTCGACTGCATCTGGCCCGCAGGCTCGCCTGCCTCGCTCTCCTATCGCAAGCGCATCGCGGCCGGTCCGGGTTACGAAATGGAGCAGGCCGTGCGGACGGGCGCTCGGGCGGGCGCCTTCTCGCGCGCCGCCTGAAGCGGCGCGTACCATGTCGCGTCGGCGGCTGCTCGTCGCGGTCTTTCTCCTTGGCTTGGTCGCGGCTTTTTTCGCGCTCGACCTCGGCCAGTATCTCCGGCTCGAATACTTCAGGTCGCAGCAGTCGGCGATCGAGGATTTTCGGCGAGCGAA
>Ga0137403_10001600_pt1 | contig 28446 bp, 22 predicted proteins | sample CZOMad2_1_16fung_FD_122057 | JGI IMG/M metagenome (GOLD analysis project Ga0137403, IMG submission 122057) | Vadose zone soil fungal communities from Angelo Coast Range Reserve, California, USA - CZOMad2_1_16fungal (Hybrid Assembly) | ecosystem: Environmental > Terrestrial > Soil > Vadose zone... | reverse complement strand
CGTGTTCCCCGGCGGCATCGACGTGCACACGCATCTCGACATGCCCTTCGGCGGCACCACTAGCGCGGACGATTTCGAGACCGGCACCACTGCCGCGGCCTTCGGCGGCACCACCACGCTCATCGATTTCGCCATCCAGTACAAAGGCCAGACCCTGCGCCACGCCTTCGACACCTGGATGCAAAAAGCGCAAGGCAAAGCCGTAGCCGACTATGCTTTCCACTGCATCATCACCGATCTCGGCTCAGCGCAACTCGAGGAAATGTCTCAGCTCATCCGCGAAGGCGTCACCAGTTTCAAGCTGTTCATGGCCTATCCCGGCGTTTTCATGCTCGATGACGCCAGCATCTTCCGCGCCATGTCGCAAGCCGCCGATCAAGCCGGATTCATTTGCATGCACGCAGAAAATGGCGGAGCCATCGACGTAATCGTGCAAAAGGCCCTAGCCGAAGGCAAGCGCGCCCCGAAATATCACGCCCTCACCCGCCCCACTACCGCCGAAGCCGAAGCCACTTCGCGCGCCATCGCTCTCGCGGAAATGGCCGGCTGCCCTGTTTACATCGTCCATCTCTCCTGCAACGACGCGCTTGAGAAAGTTCGCGAGGCCCGCGACCGCGGACTCCCCGTCTTCGCCGAAACCTGTCCGCAATATCTCTATCTCTCTCTCGAAAATATGGACGCCCCCGGATTCGAGAGCGCGAAATACGTCTTCACTCCCCCGCTCCGCGAAAAATGGCACCAGGAAAAACTCTGGCACGGCCTCACGCACGATCATCTGCAAGTCGTCTCCACCGACCACTGCCCGTTCTGCTTCAAAGAACAAAAAGAACTCGGCAAAGACGACTTCACCAAGATTCCCAATGGCGGCCCCGGCGTAGAACATCGCCTTAGCTTGATCTACACCGGCGGCGTCCACGGCAAGCGCTTCTCCGCCAATCGCTTCGTTGAACTTGTCTCCACCACGCCCGCAAAACTCTTCGGCCTGTACCCCCGCAAAGGCACCATAGCCGTAGGCTCGGACGCCGACCTGGTCCTCTTCGATCCCAACGCCGAGCACACCATCAGCGCCAAAACCCACCACATGCGCGTCGACTACTCCATGTTCGAGGGCATTAAGGTAAAAGGCATGCCAAAGACGGTTCTATCCCGCGGCCGCACCATCATCGACAACAATAAATTCACCGGCCGTCCCGGCGCCGGCCAATTCCTCCGTCGCCAACCCCACTCCCGCCCATGACCACAATCTCCAGCGCGAAAGGCGTCCGTTGTAGTGGCGCAGCATGCTGCGCCAGTGGCCGGGGGCGTATTCGACATATGCAGCAGCCAAATTGGTGACGTGTTTCTCCTGGACGCGCGTTGACCACGTAATTCGCGGCCGCTATATTCGAGGAATCTTCGCAGGAGAGAACAACCAATGGACCCGCGCTACCCAGTCGGCAGATTCCAAATGCCCTCAAACATCACGCCCACCTTGCGACAGCAAGCCATCGATGAAATCGCCGCCGCTCCGGCGAATTTTCGCGCAGCTTTCAAAGGCTTGAACGATTCGCAACTCAACACGCCCTACCGCGAAGGCGGATGGACGCTCCGCCAAGTTGCCCACCACGTTCCCGACAGCCATCTGAACGCTTACTGCCGTCTGAAGTTTGCGCTCACCGAACACAAGCCCACCATCAAGCCGTACGACGAAAATCTCTGGGCCAATCTGGAAGACACGAAAGCAACACCCATCGAAGTTTCGCTAACTCTTCTGGAAAATCTTCATACACGCTGGAACTCCTTGTGGCGTTCGCTCAAATCCGAAGATTTCGCCCGCCCGCTCATCCATCCCGAAGCCGGTGAGCGCACCATTGATTGGCTCGCCTTCCTGTACGCCTGGCATGGACGCCATCACACCGCCCACGTCACCACGCTTCGCCAGCAAAAATCCTGGTAAGCCGAAAGCATTACGTTGCGTAAGATGAGTACCGGATGAAAATGCCGCGGAATGCAAACGATCGCGAGAAGATCGTAACTCGCCTCGGACTGGTGGGCACAGAGACTCCCCGAAAATGGGGCATGAATCATCACCTGCGCCAATTCGGCTTGTGAGCGCGGTGCGCGGTAAAGCTCTTTGACACACGCAGACTGAAGTCTGCTCTACCGGCGCGCAGACGGGTTTAACTGCGGCTCGATTGATACGCTGGTGATATGCTGGCGCCCCGGCCTTCACTATCACAACGATGACCGACGATAACAAGAGCAACGACAAGAACGACGATAAGAAAAGCAATTTTTCTCAGCTACTCAAATGGATCGGCTACACGACCGCCATCCTTTCTTTCTCCGCAACGATTTATGGCCTCGGCAAATTTGTCTACGACCGCGCCGACACGAACCGCAAGATCAATGCGCTGCTTTCTTCCGAATCCGTTCAGCGCAAAGGCCGCGACTACGATTCCGCCTGGCACACTCTCGAGCAAGCCGCGCAGCTTAAGCCCGACTCGCCGAAGGTGCGCGCCGCGCAAGATTCACTCACGATCGCGTGGCTCGACGACATCGAACTCCAGCGCGCCCAAAAATTCTCCGTGATCGTGCCGAAGCTCATTCCGGTGCTCTCACGAGCCATCGCATCGACCAAGCCTGGTCCCGCGCATGCCGACCTGCTTGCGCACCTCGGCTGGGCCTACTACCTGCAATTCCGCGAAAACACTTCCGAAGTGGATCCCGAGGTCACCTTCACGCAAGCCGTCGCCGAAGATGCGAACAATCCGTATGCGAATTCGATGTGGGGCTACTTCCTGTTGTGGAGCCGCTATCGCGAGAACTATCTGGCCGAGGCGAATAAGCATTTCGCGGCCGCGCTCGCTTCGCATCGCGAAGAAGATTACATTCGCCTGCTACAAACACTTGCTCTTGCCGATTGCACCGCGGATCCCTGCCTGGACGAATTGCTTCGGGTGGCTTCCGCGATGCGCCAGGAGCATAAGCCGCTCACGGAGCACCCCATGCTCCGGCTATTCGGTCACTACTACTTCGAATTCGCCGGCGGGTCCGCGCGTCAGGCACATCTGATCAACATTCTTCCGCCCGCCGAGCATCTCGCCACCTTCCGCTGGCTCTTCGACAATGTGGAGATGGACGAAAGCAAGAGCGACGAGCGCACTTTCTACACCGCGATACTGCAGGAAGCCGCGGGCGATCGGGAAGGCGCCATCGCCAACTATCGTCTGTGCATCGCCAATGATAAGCCGCACTCCGGTTCGATGTGGGAAGCAGCCAGCGCGGCCATGAAGCGGCTCTCGCACTGACGACCGAGCAAAAAAGCGATCTCTATTGCTCGCGAAGTGCGACCACGGGATCGACGCGGGTGGCGCGCAAGGCCGGGATGTAGCTGGCGACGAAAGCGACAGCCAGGAGCAGCGCGGAAACCAATCCGAGCGTGGTAAGGTCCGTGGACTTCACTCCGAACAGCAGTGTGTGCAGTCCTTTGAAGAGAAGGAAGGCGAGAACAACACCAATCGCCGTTCCGATGCCGGCCATGGTCATGCCTTGGCGAAGTACGAGGCCCAGGACGTTCATCGGCTGGGCGCCCATGGCGGTGCGGATTCCGATTTCCTGGGTGCGCTGGCTGACCGAATAGGAGACCACGCCATATACGCCGACCGAAGCTAGCACTAAACCTAAAACTCCAAACGCGCCAACCAGCATGGCCCCCAAACGGGCAGGCAGCAGCGGCTTGCCGTACTTCACTTGCGCTTCCATGGTCGTGACGGCATAAACAGGCAGTCCCGGGTCAATTTGGTGGATTTGTTCGCGCACAGCGCCGGTGAGTTGGCGCGGATCGTTTTCGGTGTGCACGATAATGGTAGCGGTGTTGCTGTATCGCTGGACCAGTGGGAAGTAAACGAACATCTGCGGACTTTCATAGAGATAGAGATACTTCCCCGTGGGAGTCATGCCGACCACTTGAATCGGCGGCCCGTCTTTTGCAGTGCGAAACACTTTGCCGATAGGATCCTGGCCCGGCCAGATTTTCTTCGCGAAGGTATCGTTGATGATGGCGACTTTGGGTGAAGTGGCGGTGTCTGAATCGGTAAATTCACGGCCGGCGATCACGCGAACGCCCATAGCGCGGAAGTAGGCGGGCTGGGCCATATCCAGAAAGGCATCCTGAAGCTGGGTTTTGTCCGTAGTGATTTCGCCTTCGGGATAGACGTTCACCATATTGGTTTCAACGCCCATTGGAATCATCGCGGTCACGGCGGTATCCACGACACCCGGCAGCGACTTCACGCGTTCGCTCAACTGCTTATAGAACTGCTGGCCGCGCTCTTCCTTGTAGCCCTGCAAACCGAGATCGAACGACATCATCAGGGTGTGGTCCTGGCGGAAGCCCATATCTTCTCGCGCGGAATTCTGGAAGCTGCGGACGAAAAATCCCGCGCAGGCAAGCAGAAGCAGCGAGACAGCGACCTGGCCGACGACGAGAGAATTGCGAAAACGGTGATGGCCCGCTGAAGCGCCTCCAGAACGGCCGCCAGCCTTCAACGTCTCCGAAATATCGGTGCGCGAAGCTTGCAACGCCGGGACCAGTCCGGCGATTACCCCAGTCACCATGGCAATCAGAAAGCTGAAGAGGAAAATTCTCCAGTCCATGCGCAGGTCAAAGATTTTGATGGGCACATCAACAGGCATCTGGATCGACATGAGCGCCCACGCAGCCCAGCGAGCAAAGCCGAGTCCAACAATTCCGCCGCAAATAGCTAGCAAGGCGCTTTCCGTCAGGAGTTGGCGAACCATGCGCCAACGGCTGGCACCCAAAGCGGTGCGTGTGGCCAATTCTTTTCTTCTGCCATTAGCACGAGCCAGAATGAGATTGGCAACGTTGGCGCAAGCGATCAGCAGCACCAATCCGACCAGCACCATGAATACCGCCATGGCGGTGGACATGAATCCGCCAAGCCCCGGCTCAGGACGCGCTTTGAGTTCCGGAATCACAACCAACTGCATGCCTTTGTGAGTGTCTGGAAATTGCTGCGCCAGACGCAGGTCCGTAGGTCGCGCGGCGGCCAATGCCTGCTCGACAGAAACGCCGGGCTGTAGACGGCCGAGGGTCCGCAGATACGCGGCGCCACGGCGATCCAGCGCATCAGGATTTTGCGGATCGAGAAGAGGCAACGTGGTGAGCGGAACGTATAGATCCGGTTCCAGAAAGTAGTAAGCGCCCCGGTAGGTCGCGGGAAGCACCCCGATGATCGTGAATTGCTGGCGGTTGAGATTGACAGTCGTACCGATCACTTTGGGGTCGCCGCCAAAGCGCTTCTGCCAGTATTTGTAACTCAGAACAATCAAAGGATCTTTGTTCTTTACCCAACCCTCGTCCGCGGCAAATGTACGGCCACGCACGGCCTCGATGCCCAGCCCGGAAAAGTAATTTCCGGTGACCAACTCCGCCCAGGCTCGCTCAGGCCGCCCTTCGGTACCGAGGTTCACGGGGTTCGTCGTGTACGCGACCATATCGGCAAAGGCCGGCTTCAGTTCGCGATAATCGAGAAAATCCGGATAGGAGAGGGGCGAAGGGAAATCAGCGAGGGTGCCTTTGGAGGCCACCACCACGAGTTGCTGCGGATCCTTTACGGGTAGAGGACGCCAGAGCATCCCATTGAAAACGCTGAAGATAGCGGTATTCGCGCCGATACCCAGGCCTAGGGCCAACACTGCCACCACGGTGAATCCCGGGCTTTTGAGCAGCATTCGCAAGCCGTATCGCAAGTCTTTCAGCAGGTTTTCCATCGCGCGCACTCCGTGCACCAATTCGTCCGGCAAGCTGTCTGCTAGGGATACGAGTCAGCGGGGCCAGAAGTTTCCTTTTTTGCCTGCGATGGTCAAAGGATTGCCGGCCACGAGGGAGCGGTGGGGGAGTTTGCGTGGGAGGATGGCGCGGGCTGTATCGAAGAGGGCACGATGTATCGTCCTACGACTGCGCGGCCAGGGATGCGCCGTCGGGTGCAGCCGAAAAAAATGACGAACATCGGGACGCCACGGCGGCGGTTGTCTGGCACTGAGTCTTGCATCTGACGTGGCTTATTGCGGCTGCGAGGGTTGTTCCAGGTCGGCGGCGCCGCGGGCGAACCAGCTGCGATCGTCGAAGAGGTTGTTGCGGATGCGCATCCATTGTTGCGGGAGCTGGGTGTGCAATCCGGCTTCGGGCATGTGCCGGAAGCCTTCGGCCAGGGTTTTGATTTCGTTGCTTTCGACTTCGAGAAAGCGGGCATTGGAGGCTGCTTTGACACGCTGCGCCAGCGCTTTGAGCGTGGTGTCGAGCGAGGCGCGCCGGTCGTCGTCGAATGGCTGCGCGGCAAAGACCAGGCGATCCACGTCGGTGATCTCCTGGCGGTACTCGTCGGCATTCAGGATCACGGGTTCCGGAAGTCCCTGCTGCAGATCCGCATTGGTCTTGCAGCCACACATGGGAGCCAGGGCGATAACCAAGACGGGCAGCACTCTCGAGCGCAAAATCATCGGCGTGTTGACCTCCGAAAGAAGTCCAATAAAGTGGCGTAACATCATTCTAGTAAGAGATGCAAGTCGCATGGGAAACCGGGCCAACCGATAAGCTGGAAGGTAACTATGCCCTGGTTGTCACGGAAGATCAGAACGGTTTGGCGCGAGGAAGCGGAGAAGGGCGGCGAGATCGCCACACTAGAAAGATACAGGTTACGGCGAGAAGCGTGGCGATGGCAGTAAGGACGAGGGACTGAGAGGGAGCGCGACCGCGCCGCAGATTGGTTGGCGCGACGGGACTCGGCGGTGGAGGGATACTCACTGCCAGCAACGGCAGAGCGGCTGTTGCCTGCAGAAGCTCGCGGGCCGCGGACTCGCGTGGATCGACGAGAGAGGGCAACGCACCAACGCCTGAAATCTCGAAAGCAGGGCCGAGGCCCGCCGCGACGCGCTTTGCGGCACGAACTTGATATCTGGCGTTGCCGGTTGAGAGCGGTTCAAAAGCGGCGGAGCGCGACGCGAATTTCATCGTCGGCGGAATCATGACGGCGAGCAATTGCATGGGATAGGCCAGTCTGGCGCGGAAAGCGGCGTGGCCGGTGTAGGGCACGTCATAGTTGAAGGCAAATTTGGTGGCGCCGGGCCGCAGCGGGAAATTCACCAGGTAGTGTCCAGGGTCGCCGGGCATGGGCAAAGCGGAAATGGTCTGGCCAATTCCTTCGGGACCCGCGGCCAGCACGGAATCGATTTTGGCATTAGACGGCAGAAAAACTTCGAAGGTGCGTTCGCCGATCTGCGTGAGAGGCGGCTTGGATTCATTCCTGATTTCGTACATGTCGGAAACGTGCAGCAATTTTCCGTTGGTGCCGGTGCGCAGGATTTCGAGCGTGCCGCTGACGCCGGAAACCTGCGGTGCGGCGTCGAAAACGTCGATCACCAGCGTGTCGCCGGCGGCAACTTTGCGATCGTAGGCCACGCCCTGGTGGACGGCGCGGAGGAGATACGGTTTGTCGGGACGCTGCACGGCAAAGAGAAATCGGCCCTGGGAGTCAGTGGTTACGCGCGCTTCCTCTTGCGTCGTTGCATCGAGGCGCAGCAGCACGACTTCATCGCCTGCGGCGGTATGGCCGGCAGTTTGGTTGCGCACGGATCCGGCGACCTCTTTTGTATTGGGTGCGGCGATGGAACAAGAGGTGAACACCGCGGCCAGCAAGAGCAGGGTGAGGCCGCGCACGACGCTGCTGGAGTGCCGGCGGCTCATTCGTTTACCGCTCCCGCGCTCGGCGCAGCTACGCGCCGCGGCATTTGCCCAAACCACAGCCCGGTCTCGACTTCTACCGGCTGGCCGTCGCGCAGATACGGCCGGAAACGCCACCGGAATAACGCATCGGCGATGGCTTTGGCTTGTTCGGGAAAAGCGCTGAGAAAATGAATATGTTTTACGCGCCCGTCTTTATCGACGATGACGCGGACGGGAATCGAATTGAAGTGGCGCTCGGTGAAAACGGGATCAACTCTCTCGACAACGTTTTCTTCGGTGGCGTAGTCCTTGATGCAGATTGGCAGGTCGCCGGAGCTGGCGCCCGGTGTGGCGCCAGGTTCCAGCGGCAATTTCATCTGGTCGAGGTCTTGAACCAGGTTCTCGACGAGCTTGGAGTCGCGGCTGTTAAAAACAAATTCCAGCACATGGCAGCGGACTTGTGTTGCCAGAACGCTCCAATGGAATTCGGCAACGGGCGAACCGTAGTCAAAGCGCACGAACGAGTGGCCAGCGACACGGATCTCCGTGGGTGGGCGTTCCACTTTGTAGTCCGCTGGCAAATGGCTCTGCGCGTAATTGATCAGTTCCGGCGCATTGCTGGCTGGGGCCGGCGTGAAGAAGAGGTCTTGCGCGACGATCAGAAGGCTGCCGCGAGTTGCTCCCTTGGAGGTGTCCGCCGGCCGGAGTTGGGCTAGCACGTAGTAGCCGCTGTCGGAAGGCGGCGGGCCGGCGTATTTCTCGAGCCAGCCTGGGTGCAGCGCGTACCTCAGGCCGAAATAATCGTTGTGGTACGCGCTCTCCGCGACTTTTCCGCTTTCCGGAATGGGCGTCGAGGAGTCGCTGGCGCTGGACCACGCGCCTTTTAGCAGGATGACGTTAGTGGGAAGTTTTTGCGCGTCAGGATTGTGCGAGAAGTCGCCGCCGTCCTGAGCAGCGGCGTGCACCGGCAGCAAAAGTGACGCTGCCAGCGTAACAAGTAACGGAAACCGCAGCGCGGCAAGCCGCATGCATGTGCCTCGACGCAAGCCCTCGAATCACAGACGGTGCGAAGCGCCGGGCGAAACGTGGATATCGTCTCGCCCGGAGCCGCGCGGGAACGACGTTACAGCGAGCGCAGGAAGTTGAGCAGGTCTTGCTGCTGGCTCGGGGAGAGCGAATCAAAGTTCTCCTCGACCTGCGTGGCTTCCGAGCCGTTGCTCTGGTGCGCCTCGATGGCGGCCAACAAGTTGGCGGTCCGGCCATCATGCAGGAAGAAGATGCGCTGGCCGAGTCCCCACAGTGGAGAGGTGCGGAATTGATCGCCGCCCGCGCCGCCTTGCGAGACGTTGTCCGCCAGGCCTGTGCCCATGTGGTGGATTTCGATGTCGCTGAACAGGTTGGCGGTAGCGCCGTTGAGACCTGCCGTCAACGAAGAAGATGCGGTGGTCAGGGACGGAGTGTGGCAGGTGGCGCAGCCGATGGCGCTGAACAGCGAGCGGCCGCGTGAGATAGAAGCCGCGCCGCCGGGCGTTGTGGTTGAGGGCGTAGGCTGATTCAGCAAGCGCATAAAGATAGCGAAACCCACGACGTCGCTCGAAGTGCCGAGCGCGGTGGTATTGAAGTTGGTGTGATCTTCGGGCGTACCGTTGATGCGGCAATTCGTGGGGAGACCGGTGCTCTGGTCCTCGCCTGGGAGCGGCCGCTCCTGCGTGAACGCTTCGTTGCTGACGCCTTGCTCGACGTTGTAAGCCTCGCCGGCGAAGATCAGCAGCGATTTGTTCTGGGCCTTCCAGCCAAAGCGCGAGATGGTGCCATCGTTGCCGTTGTGGTTGAAGGTGCCGCTGACTCCGAGGCCGTTGCCCGCTTGTGCATTCTGATTGGCCAGTAAGGTGGAATCATCGATGTTTTCGATCAACCCTGCCCCGAAGACCGGAGTGGGAATGCGGAAGATGATGTTGTTGGTCGCCTGGGCTTGCGCAAAACTGGGCTGTGGCAGGCTGCAAGCGCCGGCGTCGCTGCGGCCGGTGATGGTGAACAAATCCTCTACGCCGCCGTTGGGCGCGTTGGTATTGGGGCTGCCGTTCGAATTGAAGAAGAAGGGGAAACGCGCTTCGCGCACAGGGCCGTTCGCGGTGACAAAGGACGGTATGGTGTTTCTGGCGCCGTCCGCGCTGGCGTCGGTGACTTGTGGATTGGTGAAGGGGCTGGTGCCGCCAACGGCGGGCTGGGCGTGGCAGAAGGCGCAGCTTCTGGAATTGAAGCGAGGCCCCAGACCCACACCCGCCTCGATCGTTCCGGATACCGAGTCAACCTCGGAAAAACGACCCAGTCCGTCGTTGAAGAAATCCAGGATGGTGACGGGCGTATTGGCCGCGACAGATGCCAACGGCTGGCCGGCTCCTGCCGCGCCTCCGCGGACTCCAGGGTCGCTTTGTGCGCAGGCGGCTCCCGCAAAGAACAAGAACAATAACGATGTGAGTACCGAGCAGCGTTTCACTGCCTTCATGTTTTCCTCCACTCGAGACGGGCGATATGCGCCGCGGTCGCGCGAACCTGCGCCCGCAGTCGGCCGCCGTGTAAACCTCTGGCGTTCTCCCGTCGAGCAACCGAGTGCGCGGCACAGTAGGCTTGTCCGGCAGCGCTGGCAACGTCCCACCTGGGGATTTGTGGTACAGGTTCTCCTATCCCTGCGGCCGCATCCGTGGTACAGCAAAGAGAAAGCAAAGGCGCACCGGCTGGTCGGAAAGCCGAGCGCATTTCGATATCATAAAAATCTAAAGAATTTAGCAATATTATCAAAAAAAACAGTTGCTTTTTCTAAATCGGGCGCTATATTGTCCCCGACTTTCCGCACGTGCACTAAAAATTGGCATTAATGGGCCGTCGAATTCGTATTTTGGCACCAGCCCGCCTCCGGCAGCACGACGTTCAGTAGCAGGTTGCAATTCGCTTGGCGCTCGCGATCCAACTCTTGAGTTCGCATCCCGTTCTCACGGGAGTCGTCGAGAAACTCCTGTCTCGAATGAAGGATTTGCCTGTTCAGATTTTGCCTTCAGCGGGAAAGGAGGCTGATGCCTTGCGCCAACCCGGTCCTTCGCGGGTCTTTCTTCTGGATGCGTGCTCGCTCCACACCGACTTGGGTCCGCTAACGGCGCGTTGCCGCGCGCATTCACCTGGCAGCAGGTTCTTAGTGCTGTTGTCACCGGGTAACACCAGCCATGCCGAGAAGCTGCATCTTTTTTATTGGGGCATTGATGGGTTTGTGGAACTGCACAGAACCTGGCAGGCCGAATTTCCGCAGGCGATCAAGAGCCTTCTTCGCGGAGAAGTCTGGGTGCCCCCGGAAGTTTTACTGGCCTTCGTCAAACACGCCAAAGCGCTGCTCGATACGCAACTGCTGCCGGGCCATTCGCTGACCGCGCGCGAAGGACAAGTGCTGCAACTGCTGATGCGGCATCTCACCAACAAAGAAGTTTCCAGCGCGCTGGGAATCTCCGAGCGCACGGCGAAATTTCATGTCTCGAACATTCTCAGCAAACTCCAGATCGAAGACCGGCGCGGGCTGTTTGCGGGCGACCTGGAATCCAAAGCGCTGTCTTCCGCGAGCTGATGGCAACAGAGTTCTCCGTTTCTCATGCTTGCAGAACATACCCCCAAGTCACCGAATTCTTCATTCTGATTGGTGACTAGAACGCCCGCACTTCGCGTAATATTGCCCAGACTTTCCGAACAGGAGAATATCAATGACTATCACCAACGTGCGCGATAGGCAGAATTGGACGCTCTATCTCGCCACCGTTGCCCTGCTCTTCTCGATCATCGCTTGCAGCCGCTCCGCGCCCTCAACCGCGCTCGCACAAGACACGCCTGACTCCTGGAAGCGCTTGCGCCAATATCCACCGCTCGTCTTCAGCAGCAGCGCCTGGCTCGATTGCTCCATCTCCTCGACCGCCAACGGCAAGCAAACCATGACCACTACGTCCGGCCAGGGCTTCACCTTTGATACCGCGATGCTCCCCATCGAAAAGAGCAAGCTCCAGCTCATTTCGCAAAACGGCCAGAACGGCATGATGTACAAATTCGATTCCTTCCCGACTGCCACGGTAAAGGCTCATTTCACCGGCCTCGGCGACGGCACCATCACCGAAATGAAATCCGAAGTCGAAGTTCGTGTCGCACGATACACCCAAGCCGCCGGTCCGGGCACCGCCATTCACTTTACTGCCGGCGACATTGCAGCGGACTCCGCTTACGTGGAATTCACTGGCGTCTTTGTACGCACCAGCGACAGCAAGCCGTTCCCCTTTCGCGTGCTCTTCGGACGCGTACAAGATGGCAGCGGCACTGTGATTCCCGTCGATAAACTCCCCGAATCAAGAATCATGAGCAAGATGGTGACCCTCGGCAGCCTGAAATTTCCCGTCCAGGTAACCACCGCTCTTTACGAGGCCGAAGACGACGTAGCCAAACTCAAAACGCCTTGAGAACCGCTCGGCGCACAATTGGCGCGGCCATGGCGCCTCGTGTACGATGAACTGGCTTGCACAAACTTAGGAGAACGCATGAGCAGACCCGCAGGAACGTATGCCATTTTTGAGACTTCCCAGGGCAACATTGTGATTCACTTGCTCGAAAAAGAAGCGCCGAATACCGTGGCGAATTTCGTGGGCCTGGCCGAAGGCACTAAGGAATTCACCAATGAGCGCACCGGCAAGAAGGAAAAGCGCCCCTACTACGACGGGTTGGTGTTCCACCGCGTGATCCCCGACTTCATGATTCAGGGTGGCTGCCCGGAAGGCTCGGGACGCGGCGGTCCCGGCTATAAATTCGGCGACGAATTTCAGTCGGGCCTCAAGCACAGCAAAGCTGGTAAGCTCTCCATGGCCAATGCCGGGCCCGGCACCAATGGCAGCCAGTTCTTCATTACCGTCGCCGCCACGCCGTGGCTCGACAACAAGCACACGATTTTCGGCGAAGTCGTCGAAGGCCAGGACGTCGCCGACAAAATCTCCAAACTTCCGCGCGACGGCAGCGACCGCCCACGCACTGCGGTAACCATCAATAAGCTGCGTATCGAACGCATCGGGTAGTCACGCGCCCATGCTTAAGCCAGATCGCCTGCTGCAGTTGATGATCGAACTGATCTTCCTGCTGCTCGGCGGTCTTCTTGTTTGGCTCGGGCTTACTCACCACATTTTCTTCGACCGCAGCGGCCTTTCGTGGGCCATTCTCAGCGCCGCGCTCATCCTGTGGGGGCTGCGCGCGCTCTTCAAACCTGGCCAGTGGTGGCTGCGGTGGCAAATCTGGACGCGCGGACTCTCCCTGGTCTTGTTGGGGGCAATCATGCTCGCGATCGCTCACGTTCCAACTCTGTGGGTGAGCAAACTGCTCGCGATCGCTGGAATCGTCCTGGCAGCGCGTGGCGTGATCGGCGCGGGTCTGGCTTTCAGGCCACGGTGAAACGCCAAGTAGGATGAGAGTGCTCCCACGGTTCTATTCTCCGTTTCTTCGGATATAATCCGCGCACAAGACAACCCTTTCGCTGGACAACCGCGCCGAGAGTGGTCGCCCAGCCTCAAGACGAATTGACGCAAGGAGACACACCATGCTGAAAGCATTTAAGGATTTCGCAATGCGCGGCAGCGTTGTGGATTTGGCGGTTGGCGTAATTATCGGCGCCGCCTTCGGAAAAATCATCGCTTCAGCGGTCGATGACGTAATCATGCCGCCGATCGGCCTTCTGCTCGGCCACGTGGATTTCTCTCAACTGTTTCTCAATCTCGGCTCCGTTCACTACGACAAACTGGGCGACGCAAAGGCTGCCGGTGCGGCCACGCTCAACTACGGCATGTTCCTCAACACCATCGTCAACTTCCTGATCGTGGCGTTCTGCGTCTTCCTGGTTGTCACATGGTTTCACAAATACCTGATGAAACCCGCGCCCGCTGGCCCGGCAACGACAAGAGAGTGTCCGCAATGCGCGATGACCATTCCGATCCAGGCGAAAAAGTGCGGGCATTGCACTTCGGCGATCTGACGAAGGAGCAGAACGCACTTAGCACCGGGCGAACAATTGCGCCGCTGAAATCGGTAAGTGTAAATTCAAGAACCGCGGTGTCACTGCGACGACGGCGTCTTCTTCTGCTGGTTGGCTTCCAGGTGAGTACGTAGCCGCGTGATGACTTCTTCGTCGCGGCCTTCGTCGAGTTCTTTTTGCACTTCCTCGAGCGCGAAGTGCACCACATCGTGATGGTGCAGTTCCTTGCCGCCAACGTTTTCGCTGAATCGCAGCCACAAACGGTGCAGCAAGTTCACTTCGTTGGCCGTTAGATTAGGAGCATGCGGGCCGAGGACTTTGTAGACCTTGTCCCCGTTGGGCATGTGAATTTCCAGGTTGAATTGCGGCTTGGTATCGCCGAGCGCTTCCCATGCGTCGCCGATCTCGCGTGCCTGCTCCTCGGTCGATTCCTTCGCGGAGCGGCCCAGCACGATGGTGCTGGATTGCAACGAAGTCGCGGAACGTAGGATAGCTTCCCAAATATCATTCGAGGCAACTACGGCCAGGCGAATAGATTTGCCGCGCTTCTCCGCCATGGACAGCGCTTTCGAGAAAAGCTGCTGCTCGATGCTGCCGAACATCTGGTCGGCGTCCAATTCGTTTTCGCCGGAAGCGGACCGCCGCAACAGGCGGATATGCATGACCACAACATCGCGGCGCCCGGGCTTCACGCGGTCGAGCACATTTCCCAGTTGATACAAATTGTATTGATTGCTGATCGGGACCAGGATGTTGCCGGGCCGCGCCCCAACCGCCTCCGGGGTCAGTTCGCCTTCCGATTCAAGGTTGAACTGATCCATCTCGACGTGCGCGGCACCACCTTTCCTCCCGCGGCGTTCGGAAATCGTAAATACGACGTAGAGCAAGATGGAAAAGACACCGCCGGCCATGGTGGCAACGGGCTTGGTGAACAGGTTGACGATAGCGATCAGGAACAGCATCGCCGTAATCAGGATGAGACCGACGGGAACCTGAACCCCGCCGAGCCGGAAATTCAGGGGCACCTGGAACTCGCGCTCCCCGGGATTGGTGTAGCGGAGAACCAGAACAGAGAGGCCGTTCATCGCGAAACTCCAGATCACTCCAAAAGCATAGAGGTTCGCGAGAAAGGTCACATCGCCATGGCTAATGATGATGGTGATGATCTGGAACAACACCACGATGTTGATGATGCGGTAGCTGGTGCCAAAGCGCGGATGCGGCTGGCGAAACCAGTCGCTGAGCACGCCATCTTCCGAGACGCGATTCAGAACGCCGTTCGATCCGACGATCGCGGTATTCACCGCGCCGGCAAGAATGAGCGTCCCAACTACGACCACGAAGCCATGGAAAATCAGCCGCAGCAGGAACGGCCCTTCGAGATTCATGGCCAAGCCGCCGATAAGATTCTCGAGAAAACCCTGGCGAACATCGTCCGGGATGATCATCACCGCGAAGAAGGAAACCAGCGAGGTGAACACCAAGCTGTAGATGAAGATGACCGCGCCGGCTTTTTTCAGGTTAGGCAATTTCGGTGATTCAATTTCGCGGTACACCTGCGCGAGCGATTCTTCTCCGCTCATGGCCAGCACCGAATGGCCCAGCGCGATGAAAATAGCGATGATGCCGAACATATGCGGCAGAGGACTGTGCACCAGCCAGCCGAGCGCGCCTGGAGTGAAGTGCAAGTTGCGCGGATGCGGCCAAGGAGGAAGCGCCGAGTGCCGCACGGCGATCGTATATGCACACCAGGCCACCAACACCACTACCATCACGGTGACCAGCTTCATGATCTTCAGCGCTTTATCACTCGATTCGTGAACGCCCTTGGTGTTTTCCCACCAGAAGTAGACGGTCACTACGATCGCGAAGCTCGCGGCAATGAGATCCACAGTGTGCGCGGAAAAGGGTCCACTCCAGTGAAAATGCTGTGCCGTCTCGTTGAGCAGGCCAGCAAGATATTGCCCCGCCGCCACGCCGCTAATCGGCCCGGTAAGAATGTAATCGAACATCAGCGCGGAAACGCTGAACTTGGCGAGGCCACCGCCGAGCGCCTGCTTGACCGCGCGGTACACGCCGCCGCGCACGAACATGCTGCAGCTCTCGACGTACACTGCGCGCACGGCGTACGAAAACACCATGATGGCCAGAATGAACCACGGCGCAGTCTTGCCGATGTAGCCTTCGGCCTCACCTCCGGCGTAATAAGCCGAGGAAGCCAGGTCATTCAGAACGATGGCAGCAGCGCGCCAGAACGAAATGAACGTTAGAAGCGCCGTGGTGGCGACGATGACACGCGGGATTCCGTTGCCGCCGCTGCTCCTCGCAGCAGGGATGTTGGGAGAGCTATCCATGTATGGGTGAAGACGACCTGCGACCTAAAATGCTCGCAGATTTCCGGGGTGAAGTCTAGCGCACGAGCCGGACGATCGTGTCCAAGCTTGCGTTTCAGCGGTCGGACAATTGAATGGGATTGCCGTCCGCGTCCTTGCCGTCGCAAAGACAAAACATCTCCCCTGCCGAAACTCGCGCCCGCACCAGCAGCGTTTCCGCGCAGTGCAACTACGTCCTTGGCAGGGAATACAATCTTTGGACCATTGCGGCCCGGCGATGACGGGCCGGACTACAGCGCGATCTGTGCGCCGCCGGCGCAGACTCCCGTCAGTCTTTTCATTCGTCCTGGTTGGCCGGAGGTAACTCGTAGGCCTTGTGCTGGCGCACGAAAAATTCAGCGCGGCGAGAATCCGTCCCTTACCAAAGCAGCTTCAGGCCGAATTGGACTTGTCGCGCTGTGGTGGACGTGCTGGTGATCGCGCCAGCCGTAGGCGAAACCCCTGACGGCGTGAAGACGACAGCATTGGGTAAGTTGAAATTCGCCCGGTTCAGCAAGTTGAAGATCTCCGCCCGAAACTGAAGATTCAGGCGCTCGCGGAGCCGCGTGTCTTTCAACACCGAGAAATCCCAAGTGGCCAGGCCAGGTCCGATCAAGGTGTCTCTTCCAACGTTTCCATAAAACCCGCCATTGGCCGGGGTATTCGCAGGCGCCAGGAACGCATTAGGATCAAACCACTTTCCGGGCTTGCCAAGAGTCACCGGCCCACTAAAGGCTGGATTGGCGAATGGACGCACTGGATTTCGGGTGTCTCCGTTATTGGAGGGGTTGTAGCTGAGCTGCGGCGAAAACGGGAAGCCACCTTGCAGCGTCACGATCGAGTTAAGCGTCCAGCCGCTCACGGCCCCGTTGGCAAATCCTCTGAACGAATTCGCATAGCGCTTTCCGTAGCCAATCGGAAGGGTATACGTCGCATTGATCACCCCGACATGTCGAACGTCGAAAGTCCCCAAGCCCCAATCCGCTCGCAGATTGAATGGATTGGAAGCCAGCGCCGGTCCGCCGCCCGACGTGGTTGCGTTGAGCGAGTCGCCATCGTCCAAAACCTTCGAGTAGGTGTACACGCCGCGCAGAGTCAGACCGCTGCTGAAGCGGCGATTCACATCGACTTGCAGCGCGTTGTAAGAGCTGTTGGCTTCCGAGAACCACGTCCAGGTGTTGGCGATGGTGGCGTTCGGTTTCACGGTGGTCGGCACGAAGAAAGTTCCCGCCGGCACCGGCGTGCCCGCGATTCCTACAGGGAACGTTGCGGGATAGTTGGCCGGGCAAGGAGCCGCAGGGCAGATCACCGGAAAAGGTTCGTTGGCGTCAATGCCCAGCACTTCGTGATAGCCATGCGAGCCCACGTAGCCGACCGTCAGCGAGGTATTCGGCGAAAGCTGCTGCTGGATGCGCAGCGAATAGGAAATCAGCGTCGGCGTTTGTAAGTCGGGCTGAGTTCCCCCGGGGATGAACTTCGCGGCAGCCGGAAATGGCCCGGCTGGGTTGATCGGAAGCTGGGCCACAGTGAGCGGCGTCGTGAATGTCGGATTGAACGGCGCGTTCTGATCAGCGCGATAGCCCAAAGCATCCTGCAGATCATTGTACATGCCAAATCCAGCGCGAATCACGGTCTTGGGGCTAAATGGACTCCACGCCACGCCGATCCGCGGTTGCGGCAGGAACTTGGCATTGTTCGTGGTGAACAGAGAATTTCCGATGTGCGGCTGTGACGAAATCACGCCGTTGGTAAACGTATAGTTCGCCGCTCGGCCATGTGCTTCGTTCCACCCGGCAGTGAATTCGTCGCGGAACCCCAGCGTGACGGTTAGCTTTGGGCTGATTCGGAAAGTATCTTGCGCATACCAAGCACCGAGGAGCGAACGCCAATTCATCTCCGTCGGCGCTGGATCGAACAGAAAGCTCGAGATCGTGCCGGTAAGGAACGTCTGGATGCCGGTGAAGGTCGCTTGCCCGAACTGGCTCAAAGCAATGGTTTCGTTCGACTGAAATCGCTGGAACCACGCGCCGAATTCAAGTTGGTGGCGCCCGCGTGTCAACGTTACGTGGTCCTCGAACGTATATAGATTTCGCGCGATGCTCAGATTGCTGCCGTTGTTGCTGCCCGCTAACCCCAGCTGGGCTTGTGGATTCGAGGCCGCGCTGCCACCGACCACCACTGCTCCCACTGGATGCCCGACGAGAAAACCGGGAACAGTCTCGGCTGGAGTGCCGGGAGTTGGCTCGCCCGAAAAGAAATATCCGGCTCGCGAGAAACCGAAGCGCGCGCTGTTCACCAACGCTGGCGAAAAAACGTGAGTCTCTTCCAGCGTTGCCACCTGCTCTCGCAGACTCACCACATCAGCGCTGAAAGGATCGAGCGGTGTCGCCGTGAAGTCGTTGCCATCATCGATCGTATGGATTCCGGACAGTGTATCGCGTGGCGAGAAAATGTGGTCCACGCGCAGCGTCCCAAAATCTTCTCGAATCGTTTGCAGCGGGCTGCTGAATACTTCGGCGATGCCTCCGAAGTCCGGAGCACTGGCGGACGGTGTGGGCCACAGAGCAAGCAGCGGCGCTACTCCAGGCGCGACACCCACGTTGACGAGGGGCGTAGCGGCAGTGCATGGGTTTGGCTTCGGCGTCACCAGTTGGCACGGCAAGAGCCCGTTTCGCGCGTTGTTGTCTGGGACCAGCGCAGCGCTCGTCTGGTGCAGGTGTTGGCGAAATCCCTCGTAATTGCCAAACAGAAAAGTCTTGTCTTTCTGAAGGGGCCCTCCCATGGACGCGCCAAACTGGTTGCGTTGAAACGGTGGAGCGTCGCCCTGGTCAAAAAAATTAGGAGCATCCAACGCGTTGTTGCGCAGAAACTCGAAGGCCGACCCGTGCCACTGGTTGGTTCCCGATTGTGTGACAATCACGACTTGGCCGCCGGGCCGCTTGCCGAACTCCGCTCCGTAAGAATCGCGTTGCACATTGAATTCGCGCACCGCGTCCACGCCCAGCAGCATCCCGCTGGTTCCTCCGGGCTGCATGTTGTTCTCGGCGGCGCCGGTAAACTCGACGCCGTTGAGCAGAAAGAGATTTTGCTGCGGCCGGTTGCCGGAAACGGCAAAGTTGTTTCCCGTCGTGGAATTCGAAATTCCCGTCCCGCCGGTCTTCATCCAGGTAAAATTCACCACGCCCGGGTTCAGCGTTACCAGCAAGTCGAAGCTCCGTCCATTCAGCGGAAGATCTTTCACTTGTTGCTCGCCCACCAGACCCGAGATATCTCTGGTGGTCGTGCTGACGATCGGCGCATCCCCGGTCACCTTCACTTCGGCCTTCACCGCCGTTACTTGCAGGCTCACGTCGACGGTTGCTTCCTGTCCAACGACTAGGCGAATCCCGCTCCGCACCGCATCTTGAAAGCCTGATTTGGCCACTCGCACTTCGTATTCTCCGACCGGCAGCGACACCGCCAGATATCGCCCAGCATCGTCTGTGCTGCTGTTCCGCACTGCTCCGGTCTCAACATTCTTGGTCTGCACCGCAGCGGAGGGTACTGGCGCTCCCGATGGGTCCGTGACGATGCCTTTGAGGGTCGCCGAAACTTGAGCGCGAGCTGGCGACCAACCGCACAGCATGATGAAAAGCGTCATTAAAAAGAGACCAAGACGTACCCGGTTGGACTGGGCAAAGCCAGTCCGATGACCCGCGACAAACCCGGACGTCAGGCGCAACAACGATTTTGAGTTCATTCTCTCGATCCCCCGGAACCAAAACGCGGCCAGCCGAATTCCGCAAGTCAGGCCAGGCCCAATGGATTCACCACGCAGCGAACCGATAATTCAATACGGTTAGTATCGTTATGTCAAATCGACTCAAACCGACTAAGACATGAGCGATTTTATGCGAGTCGCGATAGCCAGAATCGTTGCGAGGAAGACTTGTTCGAAGGTGACGCTTCGTGGCCGGTTAGTATCGCGCGTAGCGCTCTTCCTCAAACGCTAAAAGGGTCCAAGCACTCTGAAGGTGCCTGGACCCCGTCGCTGGTCAGAAAATAAGTATGTCCGCGCCGATGGTAGTTAGCTGGCTTGCTTGGCAGTTGTCGGGCGCACGGTTGCGCTGGCTCGCGGCTTGGACGAACCAGTTGGCACCAGCATCGGAACCCGGCGGCGATACTCGGCGTATTCCGCGTGCGTGCGGACCAGATCGCGCTCCTCGAACTGAATGGCGATCAGGATGTACGCAGTGGTGGCCCTGGCGCCCGATTGTTCCGCTGCCGAGCGCCAATCACATTCTGCTGGCCGAAGAACCGGCCTGGAACATATTCCGCGAAGAACTCGCCTCCTTTCTGAAGTGCAAACCATTCGCGCTGACGCCGCCAAAACCTAGAACGTAATCTCGGCGCACACCCTACAAAATCTAGTCCGGACGCGTCGATCTCGTGGCTCCTTGTTCGTCGTCTGGATAGCGCCAGCAAAAAGCGCTACATAGGAGGCGAATATGCCGGGCTCGTTCCACTATTCTCGCAAACGCAAAGCGATCATCGGAGCGGCTCTCACCGGCTACGCCTTGGCGCCTTTGTTCTGTAAGCTAGAGGGGATAATGGCCCAAGCGTGCAACGTTCTGGACAAGTCGGCTTGGATCGCGCTGGCAGCCTTGCGGCCGGTCATCCTGCTCGCGGGTTCACCACCGGAATCAGCGTATCTGCTTGAGAATGCGGGACTTTTGCACTGTGCAGAGAAGATTCTGGCAGGCCTGTGGCCACTATTCTGTCTCCTGGCTCGCCACTTTGCTAAATAAAAAGGTAGTGAGCTGTCGATCTCACCGCTTTCCGTTCGACGTCATAGTAGAGGTCAAACTCTCTCGGCAACACTTCAAAGGAGACAAGCAATGCGATGCATGGTGATCGTCAAAGCCAGCAAGGACTCGGAGGCGGGCGTTTTGCCGAGCAAAAAGCTTCTTGCGGATATGGGCAAGTTCAACGAGGAGTTGGTGAAAGCCGGCGTGCTGCTCGCCGGCGAAGGACTGCAATCCAGCGCCAAAGGTAAGCGTGTGCGTTTCTCGGGAGACAAACGCACCGTGATCGACGGGCCGTTCACCGAAACTAAGGAACTGATCGCTGGTTTCTGGCTCTGGCAGGTTCGATCGATGGAAGAAGCGCTCGAATGGGTCAAGCGTTGCCCCAATCCGCACGACGGAGAATCTGAAATCGAGATCCGCCAGGTCTTTGAAGCCGAAGATTTCGGCGACAACCTTACTCCCGAAATGAAGAAGCAGGAAGAATCCCTGCGCATGCAAGCCGGCGCCAAAAAGCCCTAGCTAAAGAAAATTTTTGGCTCTGTCGATTCCGCACTTCACGGTTCGACGCTAAAGTAGAGGCAGGAAAAGACACTCCGGCCGAAACAGTTTGGACTTCAGCTCCAAACAAAAAACAAAAATAAACAGGAGAATACCAATGCAATTCATGATGATCGTCAAGCATAAGGAAGGCCAGGGCTTTCCGCCCAAAGAGCTGATGGACGCCATTGGCAAACTCAGTGAAGAAGCGGTCAAAGCCGGCACAATGCGCGGGAACGGCGGGCTTAAACCAACCGACGCGGGCAGCAGTGTGCGCCTTTCGAACGGGAAGATCACCGTGGTCGACGGGCCTTTCACCGAGGCCAAGGAAATCATCGGCGGCTACGCGCAATTTGAGTTGAAATCGAAAGAAGAAGCGGTTCAAGCCGCGGTGCGCTTCATGGAACTCCACAAAAAATACTGGCCGGGCTGGGAAGGCGAGACCGAAGTTCGCCAGATGTACGGACCCGACGATTTCCCCTGCAAGTAGCTGCGCGCGAGTGGCCGTCGCACAGGCACTCCTGCCTGTGCAGCTTTCTCCGGGCCGGGCACTGACCCGATTGCCGCCCGGCCCACAGCTTGCACCGCCCAATTGAAGATGGTGTGATGTTGAGCAGTGACTTCCACTGCTACACATCGCACCATCATCCATCGCACCATCGACGCCGTCTGGCGGATCGAGTCCGCCCGCATCATCGCTGGACTCGCGCGCATGGTTCGCGACGTCGGCCTAGCCGAAGAACTCGCGCAAGACGCTCTCGTTGCCGCACTCGAGCAGTGGCCGGACTCCGGCATCCCGGACAATCCCGGCGCCTGGCTCATGGCCGCCGCCAAACACCGTGCCATCGACATGTTCCGCCGAAACAAACGCCTCGAGCGTAAACACCAAGAACTCGGCCGCGAGTTGCAGACTCAGCAGGACAATTCCATGCCCGACTTCCCCGCAGCCCTCGACGACAACATCGGCGACGACCTGCTCCGCCTGCTGTTCATCTCCTGCCACCCGGTTCTCACCACCGAAGCGCGCGTCGCGCTCACACTCCGCATGCTCGGCGGCCTTACCACTGAGGAAATCGCTCGTGCTTTCCTCGTCCCTGAGCCCACCATCGCGCAGCGCATCGTCCGCGCCAAACGCACGCTGGCCGAAGCTCACGTCCCTTTCGAGGTTCCTCGCGGCAGCGAACTCGCCGCGCGTCTCGGCTCGGTCCTGGAAGTCATCTATCTGGTTTTCAACGAAGGCTACTCCGCCACTTCCGGTGACGACTGGATGCGTCCTGCGCTCTGCGAAGACGCCCTGCGCCTCGGACGCATCGTCGCCGAGCTGGCTCCTCAACAGCCCGAAGTCCACGGCCTCGTCGCACTCATGGAGATCCAAGCCTCTCGCGCGAAAGCGCGGGTCAACTCCGCAGGCGAACCCATCCTGCTGCTCGAGCAAAACCGCGCCCACTGGGACCAGCTTCTGATTCGTCGCGGTCTCGCCGCACTTGCCCGCGCCCAAAAACTAGGCGGCGCACCGGGCCCCTACGCCTTGCAAGCGGCCATCGCAGCTTGCCACGGACGCGCCGTCACCGCCGAGCAGACCGATTGGGCCCGCATCGTCGCGCTCTACGAATCACTCGCCCAAATCACTCCATCGCCAATCGTCGAACTAAATCGCGCCGTAGCCGTCGCCATGGCCCAAGGCCCCGCCGCCGGCCTCGAATTAGTCGACCAGCTCACCGCCGACCCAGCCCTCCGCAACTACCACCTGCTACCCAGCGTTCGCGGCGACCTCCTGCAAAAACTAGGCCGCCTCCCAGAAGCCCGCGCCGAATTCGAACGCGCCGCACAGCTCACCCGCAACGCCCGCGAACGCACCCTGCTCCTCGCACGCGCCCAAGGCTGTTCCGAAAATCCCTCCGCACCAACAAAACCAAACTGACCAAGGGTTACCTGTAGGGGCGCGCTTCAGCGCGTCCCGCGTCGCCCACGCCACCCACCCGCCCAGTCACGCTCGCGCCACCTGCCTTCCCGATAGCACCAATCCGCATGCCTTGACATTCTCCCAGCGCCATCGTAGCCTCACCTAGAATGTCTACTAAAGAACAGTAAGGCATCAGACCGTCATACAAGAGCCACCACATGAACCATCGCCAGCGTATGTTGCAGGATCTCGACCAGGACATTCGCGACCACCTCGAGACCGAAACGCAAGACAACATCGCACGCGGCATGCCGCCGGAAGAAGCTCGCTACGCGGCTATGCGCAAGTTCGGAAACGTGACCCGCGCAAAGGAAGACACCCGCGCCGTCTGGAAGGTGGTCTGGCTCGAGCAACTCCTCGAAGACCTTCGTTTCGGCTTGCGCATGTTGCGCAGAAATCCCGGCTTTACTGCCGTCGCCTTGCTCACCCTGGCTCTCGGCATCGGTGCCAACACCGCTATGTTCAGTATCGTCGAAGGCGTGGTTCTCGCCCCACTTCCCTACCGCCAACCCGACCGCCTCGTCATGCTTTGGGAAAGCAATCCGCGCCTGCCACGTGTGTACATTTCCTATCCCAACTTTCTGGACTGGCAACGCAGCGCCAGCTCATTCCAGCAAATGGCCGCGTTCAGCCAGCAAGGTGTTGATCTCACGGCCCCCGGCACGCCTGAACACCTTGATGCCAAGCAGATCTCCTCGAACTTCTTCAGTACTTTGGGCTTGGAACTAAGTCTTGGGCGCGCCTTCTCGCCCGAGGAAGACCGGCCGGCTGGGCCTCCAGTAACGATCATTAGCAATCCCTTGTGGAGAAATCGCTTCAACGCCAGCCCGGCGGCGCTCGGCAAGGCCATAACCGTTGATGGAACGGACTACACCATCGTCGGAGTCACTCCACCGGGGTTTCGTCTCGAAAACAACGCCGATGTTTACACTCCGCTCGGCCGCAGCGATCCGCTGATCCTCAACGATCGCGCCGGTCACGATGGCATCTTCTCCGTTGCTCGGATGAATTCTGGAGTGACCGTATCGCAAGCCCAAGCCGAGATGAACGCGATCCAGGATCACTTGGATCGTTCGTATCCCGATGCCAATCGCGATATGGGAATTTACATCGAGCCTCTCAAGCAGGAAGTCGTCGGTGATGTCAGCGCAACCCTTTTGCTGCTGCTGGGAGCTGTGGGATTGGTTCTGCTGATCGCCTGCGCTAATGTCGCCAACCTCTTGCTGGTCCGTTCGGCGGCGCGCGCCAGAGAGTTTGCCGTCCGTTCGGCGCTGGGAGCCAGTCGCGTGCGCCTGATGCGGCAACTGCTTACCGAGAGTGTGCTGCTCTCGCTCGCGGGCGCGGGGCTGGGCCTGCTGATTGCCGTGTTCGGCCTTCGAGCGCTGCTGGCGGGCGCGCCGGAAATCTTGCCGCGCACGGAGAACATCACCGTGAATGTCTACGTTCTCCTTTTCACATTGGTTGTCTCGATTCTCGTTGGCGTTTTCTTTGGCTTGGCGCCGGCACTGAAAAGTTGGAATGCCGATCCCCACACCTCGCTCAAAGAGGGTGGCCGAGGCTCGACCAGCGCGCGTCATCGCGCGCAAAGCACTCTCGTTATCGTCCAAATGGCATTCACTCTGGTGTTGTTGGTCGGCGCGGGCCTGTTGCTTCAAACCATCCGACGCTTATGGGATGTCCACCCGGGCTTCGACGCACAACATGTCATCACCTTCAAGGTTGGAACTTCGCGCTCGTTGACCAAGACAGCCTCGAGCACTCGAATCGCGTACCAGCAGCTGATCGAACGCATTCGCCAGATTTCCGGCGTCCAGGCGGCCGACTATACCAGCGCCGTTCCGCTGAGTGGTCAGGGCTGGACCATGCCCTTCTGGATCGGTTCGCACAAGCCACTTTCACTTCAAAGCGCTCCTCGCGTGGTGATGTCCCTAACCGGCCCGGACTACCTTCGCACCATGGGAATACCGCTGCTACGCGGTCGCTTTTTTACCGCGCAGGACACTACCGCATCCCCGTGCGTCATGATTGTCGACAACGCTCTGGCCCAGGCATATTTTCAGGACAGTGACCCACTGGCTCAGACCCTCTCCGCCGGGTTTTCGCCGATAGGCCCTTGCCGGATTGTCGGCGTGGTCGGCCACGTACATCATTGGTTGCTGCAGGATCCCGGCAAATACACTCAGGTTCAAGCGTACCTCTCGCTGTATCAGGATCCCGACCAGTGGGTGCCGCTGAACTACCCCGATTCAACCATCGTTGTTCGCACACCGCTCGACGCCGCCGCCGTTCTTCCCGCCATCAAAGCGGTAGTCTATGAAACGAGCAGCGACCAGCCGGTCTATCATGTCGCCACCATGCAGCAAATTGTTGCGGACTCGATGTCCGCGCAGCGCTTTCCCATGATTCTGCTCGCAGCATTTGCCGGCCTCGCGCTACTGCTGGCGTCCGTCGGAATCTATGGCGTGATTTCCTATTCCGTCGCCCAGCGCGTCCACGAAATCGGTATCCGCATGGCCCTCGGCGCCGAGAAACAAAATATCTTTCGCCTGGTCATTGGCCAGGGGCTTCGCTTGGTTCTCGCCGGTCTCGCCATCGGCGCCGCTGCCGCGGTCATTCTCGCGCGCCTGCTGTCGAGCTTCTCGCAGCTGCTCTATGGCGTTGGCGCCAGCGATCCACTTACGTTCGCCGCCGTGTCGCTCTTGCTGACCGGCGTCGCTCTACTGGCGTGCTACCTTCCGAGCCGTCGCGCCGCGCGCGTCGACCCGATGGTCGCGCTGCGATACGAATAGCCCAAAAGCCGTCAGCCTAAAGGCTGGCCCTACATTAAAAACGGACCGTAAATAATTAGGGTACGCCATTTAGTTTGGGCGCGGGGTTAGTTTGCCGCGGAGGAGGTCTTCTACGTCTCCTAGTTTATCTTCCAAAGAATTTAGTTTCCGCGAGAGGCCCTGGATTTCAGATTCGGCCCGGCGGTTGACGTCGTAATCGAGTTCGCCGCGGAGGCGGTCTTTTGTGTCCTGGCGATTCTGGCTCATCATGATGACGGGCGCCTGGATGGCAGCGAGCATCGAGAGAAATAAATTCAGCAAGATGAAGGGATAGGGATCCCAGGCAGATCTTCCCAGGACAACGTTGGCTGCGGAATAGGCGATGATCGCGACGCCGAAAGTGATGATGAAAGTCCAGGAGCCGCCGAAGCCGGCGACGGCGTCCGCGATGCGCTCGCCGAAAGTGGATTCTTCCTCGATCACTTCGTTGGGATTTTGCGCGATGCGGCGCCGCACCAATTCCTGCGCGGAATGGAATTGCTTGCCAAGTACGGTGAGCATGTCCATGCCGGCGTGGGGCTTGCGCTGAATGAGCGTAAGGATATCGTCGCGGTCGACCTCGAGGCATTCGGTGTCTTCGAGAGCGATGGCGTTGGTCTGGTGCGGAGTTTGGTCGAGCATGGAGGCGAAGCCAAAAAATTCTCCGTGCGACGGCTCATCGACAATGACTTCCTGATGATCTTCGCCGACGGTAGTGACGCGGACTTTGCCGCGCACCATGACGTAGGCGCGGCCGCCGGCGTCGCCGATTTTGTAGATGCGTTCCCGCGGAGCGAATTTCTTGTGCTCGACTTGCGCGGCCAGGACGGCCACTTCGTCGTCGTCGAGCAGAGCGAATAGCGGAACTTCCTTGAGCGCTTGGGGATTGCAGGACATGGTGCACCTCGCGTGAACGCCGGATCGGGAAGGCGAATGGAGCCGGAGCATTCTAACCGAGGGGACCGCGAGACCGACAGACAAGACGGTCAACGCTGGCCTCCGTTGGCCGCCCTAAAAGGACGGCCTCTACAGGTGTGACCGGGTGGCGTGGCGCGTTCTTGGGAATCCGATTGAGCGCTAGGGCAGGCGGGCTTTGGATTCGTCCCAGTTCGGTGGGAATTCCGGAGCGGTGAGTTTCCATTGGGCGAATTGGGATTTGCCCATGTGCGGCGCGAGGTCCTGCATGATTCGCGAATGCGGGAGCTGCTGCACGAAGTCCTGCAAAGATTGCGCGTCTTCCCACACCGAGAGCGTGTAGAAGCGCCGGCGAAAGGGCTGCGCGTCCAGCGAATAGCCCAGAAGTCCGGGCGCGGTCTTGAGCTGGCGCTGCGTTTCGAGCGTGTAGCGAAAGAATTTGGGCACCGCGCGAAAGTGCCGCAGCGGCAGATACGAGATAAGCGCCAGATACTCGTGCCCAGCGTCGGGCACACGAACCGTTTTCCAGGGAACGCGGGGCATGGGTGCAGTCTAGCAGGGGTCGACAGTTGCGGCATAAGTCCGCACTGGCGCCGTATCCCCCCTCCCCCCAGTTTTTTGTAAGTGTTGCGGATAAAGGGGTTACAGCGCTGGTTTCTGTAAGTATTGCATCCACAGGGGTTACGGACGGACAATTCCGGTCAAGACACGGTAAAACACGGAGATCGCCCGCAAGTGTTGCATCTAAAGGAGATAGGGCGCTTGGGGGAGAATTGGCGGAATTAGAAGAATGCTCTTGATGACACCCCCGGGGGTTTTGCAAAGAGGCGGGAAGCAATTGAAAAGGAGGGAGTTGCGCTTCGCTCTTTTGCAGGGGAGTGCAAAAAGTGCGAAAGAGCGAGGAGTTAGGGATGTAGCGGGGGGAAGTTAGAAGTACAACCTGGCGGCCACGCATAACAAAGGCGGGCACGGACGGAAGCCGCGCTCGCCATGATAACTACATTATACCATATTTTCTATATTTGTCAAGTAGTATCTCGTAAGTGGTGCGTCTTCTGGGAGTTAAGGTTCAGAATCCACCCAGGTTAGCGGGCCACGGGCCGACGTTGTTCGCGGGGCTATCGAAGCGTGTCGACTTGAGGCTGGTGAGCCGGTGGAGTACGGCTCGGGGGCGGTGGCGCTGCGGTATGAGCCGAGAAGGTAACCATTGGGAACTGAGGGACAGAACCGAGTTCCGAAAGTAGAAAGACCCCACCCTTGCAAAAAACAAGCCCGCAAGGATGGGCCACTCTTTGCTGGCTC
>Ga0137403_10001599_pt1 | contig 28447 bp, 3 predicted proteins | sample CZOMad2_1_16fung_FD_122057 | JGI IMG/M metagenome (GOLD analysis project Ga0137403, IMG submission 122057) | Vadose zone soil fungal communities from Angelo Coast Range Reserve, California, USA - CZOMad2_1_16fungal (Hybrid Assembly) | ecosystem: Environmental > Terrestrial > Soil > Vadose zone... | reverse complement strand
CCTGCACCCCCTCTGACTCCCCCCTCTGTATCTCCCCCCGCACTGAGTGCCGCGGCGTCCGGGAACACCCCGGCACCGGCCTCCTGGAGCGCCGCTCCTCGCTCACCCCTCCGGCCCCACCCCCCGCTCGGCGAGCATCCGCTCGACCTCCTCGGGGGACAGGCTCTCCAGCGTCTCCAGCATGCGGGCGACCTTCTCGGTCTCGGTCTCCCCCTCGGGGCGGAGCTGGTCGATGCGCTCGGCCAAGGCGGCCGGGGTGGGCAGCTCGAAGAGGGCGGGGAGGGCGAGGTCGACGCCGAAGCTCTCGCGTACCCGGGTGATCACCTGGGTGCCCAGAAGCGAGTCGCCGCCGAGGTCGAAGAAGCTATCTTGAATCCCCACCGTCTCCAGGCCGAGGAGCGCCTGCCACATGCCGGCGAGCGCCCGCTCGGTGTCGGTGGCTGGCGGCACGTAGGGGTTGCGCAGGTGGGGACGGGGGTGGAGGGTGACGCCGGTCGGCGGGCGCCCGGCGCCGACCGCCTCGGCCGGCTGCTCGGCGAAGGCCGCGGCCGCGTTCTGGAGCCGCGCGAGGCGCGCCAGCGGCTCCTCCGGCGCGGCGAGGAGACGCGGCGCCGTGCCCCTGGTGAGGGCGGCGAGGAGGCCCGGCGGGAGTGGGTCCGCCGGGTCCCACTGCAGCACGGCCCAGGGGAAGAGGCCGGCCTCGGCCTGCTGCTCGGCGAAGGCCGCGACCAGGGCGTCGACGGCGGTGGCGAGCAGGCGGCCCGGACCGATCCGGACAGTGAACCCGGCGGTCAGCAGGCAGAAGCCCGGCGGGTGGCGGTCGAGGACCGCGGCGAGGCGGGAGAGACGCTCGGCGGCGGCTCCCAGCACGGCGTCGCAGCGCTCCCGGGTGGCGGTCACCAAGGGCAGCTCGGGGAGGTCGAGGCCGAGCCCCTCCCCCACCACGACCCCGGCGACGGCCCCCGCTTCGACGGCGCCCCGGAGCGCCGCCTCGTCCGCGGCGTGGACCATGGCACTCCCGGCGGAGTCGGCGAGGCGGGTCGCCAGGGCGAGACCGCCATCCTCCGGGCGACCGAGGAAGACCAGCGGCCCGGCGCCGAGACCGTCGACCGCCACGGCCGGGAGCGGCTCGAAGGTCCGCACCCAGCGCTCGCCGCCGCGCAGGGCGATGTCGGCGATGTCAGAGAAGGCGGGCGGCGCGAGAAGCTCGGCGAGGAGGGCGTCGGCCAGCCGCTCGCGCTGCCGGGCGGTGGCCGGAGCCATCGCGTCCACCACCCGGCAGACGACCCCGGGCAGCTCGGCGGGCAGGGTCCGGCAGAGGGCGGTGAGGGGAGCCAGCTCCGGGTACAACGGGTCCTCGGCGGTGACTCTCGCGAGGCCGCTCCCCACCACCAGGGCGCGCAGGTCGGCGAGCGGGTCGGGGTCTTCGGGAGTGATCCCGGCGGCGAGGGCATGGAGGAGGGCGAGCAGGCTGGGGAAGCCGAGCTCCCGGTCCGCGGCCCCGCCCAGGCCCCAGAGGTGGACGATCCGGGTCGGCCGGGTGATCCCTCCCCTCCCGGAGTCCCCCGGGGCGACCACGGCGACCTCGGCCCCTTGCGCGCGCAGACGCTCGGCGAGGACCGCGCCCACGCCGCAGGAATCGGCGAAGAGCAGCCAGCGTCCGCCCAGCTCCCCGGGGGCGGGCGGCGGCAAGGGCGGGGTGCGCCGGAACGAGGGCAGGTAGAGGCCGGCGATTTCCCGCGCCGGCGCGAGGACCGCTTCCCCGGCCGGCGGCTCGATCCAGTAGCGCTGGCGCTCGAAGGGGTAGGTGGGCAGCGGCAGCCGCCGGCGCCGCTCGCGGGCGTAGAGCCGTGGCCAATCCACCCGCGCTCCGGCAAGCCAGAGCTTGCCCAGGGCGTCGAGCAGAACCACCCGGTCGGGACGCCGCTCGAAGGCCCCGGGGAGGGTGGGGAGGGCGACGGGATCAGGCCCCTGCGCCTGCTGGAGGGCGAGGGCCGAGAGGCTTGGACCGGGGCCGATCTCCAGGAGAATCCGGCCGGGCTCGCGCCACAGCTCGGCGATCCCCTGGGCGAAGCGCACCGGCCGCAGCAGGTGCTCCGCCCAGTATTGCGGGTCGGTGGCCTGGGAAGCGGTGATCCAGGTCCCGGTGACGTTCGAGAGGTAGGGGAGGCGGGGCGGATGGAGCTCGATCTCCCGCGCCGCGGTGGCGAGCGGCTCGGCGGCCGGCTGGAGCATCGGCGAGTGGAAGGCGTGGGTGGTGCGCAGGCGGCGGCTGGCGATCCCCTGCTCGGCGAGCCGGCGCTCCAGAGCGGCGATGGCCTCGGGCGGCCCCGCCGCGACCGTCGCCCGGTCGCCGTTGACGGCGGCAATGGAAAGGTTTTCGGGCCGGCCCGAGAGCAACGTTGCCAGCTCCGCCTCGGCGAGCGAGACGGCGAGCATCGCCCCTGCGGGCAGGGCGTCGACGAGACGCGCCCGGCGGGCGACGAGCCGCGCCGCGGCGGCGAGCGAGAGGACGCCGGCGAAGCAGGCCGCCACGTATTCGCCCAGGCTGTAGCCGATCATCGCCTGGGGCTTGACTCCCCATTCGAGAAGGAGGCTCGCCAGGGCGTATTCCAGGGCGAAGAACGCCGGCTGGAGGAGAGCCGTGCGGTCGAGCGGGGAGTCGGCGGGCGTGGCCGGAGCGCGGCCGACCAGGCGGCGGAGGTCGAGGGCGCCCCTCTCTCCGCCCACCTCCTCGCCGGCCGGGAAGAGCAGGTCCTTGAGATCCACCCCGAGATACGGCACGAAGAACTCGGCGACGCGGTCGAACGCCTCGCGGAAGCCCGGCTCCTCCCGGTAGAGGCCGCGGGCCATCCCCGGGTACTGCTCGCCCAGACCGGCGAAGACGAAGGCGACCGGCCGGCCGGCGCCGGCCCCCTCCGCCAGCTCCTCGACGGTGCTCTGCAGCACCCGCCGGGGGTCGCGGCTGGCCAGGGCGGCGAGGGCGTCCTCGCGGTCCCGGCAGACCAGGATGCGCCGGTGCTCCATCCCCCGGCGGCCGGTGTGCAGGGTGTGGGCAATGTCGGCCATATTGGCCAGCTCTTCCAATCCCATCGCCGGGTTCCGGCGCAGGTGCTCGACCAGGCGGTCGGTCGCCGCCTCCAGGGCGCTCGCGGTGCGAGCGGAGAGCGCCAGGAGATGCCAGGGACGGGCGGGGCCGGACGGGGCGGACGGTGGCGCCTCCTCCAGCACGGCGTGGGCGTTGGTGCCGCCGAGCCCGAAGGAGCTGACCCCGGCCCGGCGGGGGACCGGTCTCCCCTCCTCGAAGCGCGCCGGCCAGGGGGTGAGCTCGGCGGCGATGCGGAAGGGGCTCCCCTCCAACTGGAGCCGCGGGTTGGGGGTCTCGTAGTGGAGGGTGGGTGGGATCTCCCGGTGCTCCAGGGCGAGGACGGTCTTGAGCAGCCCGGCGATGCCGGCCGCCGAGCCGGTGTGGCCGATGTTGCTCTTCACCGATCCCAAAGAACAGAAACCGCTCTCCGGCTCGGCCGCCTCGCCCCTCCGGGCGCGGAAGGCCCGGGTGAGCGCCGCCACCTCGATGGGATCGCCGATCGGCGTGGCGCTGCCGTGGGCCTCGACGTACTGGATCGTCTCGGGAGCCACCCCGGCGATCTCCTGGGCGCGGGCGATGACCTCGGCCTGGCCGCTCTCGGAAGGCGCCGTGTAGCCGACCTTCCCGGCGCCGTCGTTGTTGATCGCCGTGCCGCGGACGACGGCGTGGACGGTGTCGCCGTCGGCGAGCGCGGCGGCGAGCGGCTTCAGGACCACGAGCCCCAGGCCGCTCCCTCCCACCGTCCCCCGGGCGCGGGCGTCGAAGGCGCGGTTGTGGCCGTCCGGCGAATTGACGCCGCCCTCTTCGTAGAGGTAGCCGGCGTTCTGCGGAAAGCCGATCCCCACGCCGCCGGCGAGCGCCAGGTCGCACTCGCCCTCCAGCAGGGCGCGGCAGGCGAGGTGGACGGCGACGAGCGAGGTCGAGCAGGCGGTCTGCACGGTGAGCGCCGGGCCGCGGAGGTCGAGCTTGTAGGAGGCGCGGGTGGCGACGAAGTCCTTGTCGTTGCCCAGCATCACCTCCATCCCGCCGCCGATCCCCGGATGGCCGAAGAGATTCCGGATGCCGTACTCGCTCATCCCCGCCCCGGCGTAGACGCCGATCCGGACGGTGCGGGCGGCCGGGCTCCCCGCGCCGTAGCCGGCGTTCTCCAGCGCCTCGGTGGCGGACTCCAAAAAGAGCCGCTGTTGCGGGTCCATGAGCTGCGCCTCGCGCGGGGCGACGTCGAAGAAGCCGGCGTCGAAGAGGTCCGCCCCGGCGAGCACGCCGCCGGCCCGCACGTAGGCGGGGTCGGCGAGAAGCGCGGCGTCCACCCCGGCGGCGGCCGCCTCCTCGGGGGAGAAGAAGGAGATCGACTCGACCCCGGCGCGCAGGTTCTCCCAGAAGCGGTCGAGGTCGGGAGCGCCCGGGAAGCGGCCGGCCATCCCGACCACCGCCACCTCGCGCTCGCCGCTGTTTCCAGGAACGGAGATGCGCGGGGCGAGGAGAGGCCGCTCGTCCTCCTCGGTCCCTTGAAGATGGCGGGCGAGGGCGGCGGGGCTGGGATGCCGGAAGAGGTCCAGGAGCGGGATCTCCCGACCGAGCCCGAGCCGCCCCAGCTGAGTACCGAGCCGGGCCTGGACCTCGACGAGGAGAAGCGAGTGGCCGCCGAGGTCGAAGAAGTTGTCCTCCGCTCCCACCCGCTCGACCTGCAGGACTTCCTGCCAGACGGCGGCGATCTCCCGCTCCAGCCCGGAACGTGGGGCGATCCAAGCGGGGCCGACGTGGCCTGTGCCGGGGAGCGCCCCGGGCTCGGGCAGGGCGGCGGGGTCGAGCTTGCCGTTCGGGGTCACCGGCAGGGCGGCCAGGGAAACGAAGGCGGCGGGCACCATCGCTTCCGGCAGGCGGGCACGCAGGTGGGCGCGGAGCGCCGCGGCGAGCCCTGCGTCCCCGGCTCCCTCGCCCGCCTGGCGGGGCACCACCCAGGCGACGAGGCGCGGGCCGGTCGGGCCGGGGCGCAGCTGCACCGTGGCCTGCGCCACCGCCGGATGCTCGGCGAGGGCCGCCGCGATCTCCCCCAGCTCGATGCGGACGCCGCGCAGCTTGACCTGCTGGTCGATGCGGCCGAGCACCGTCAAATCCCCGTCGGGCAGCCAGCACGCCAGGTCGCCGGTGCGGTAGAGGCGCTCGCCGGGGAGGCCCGAGAAGGGATCGGGGACGAAGCTCCAGGCGGTCTTCTCCGGCCCGCCGAGATAGCCGCGGGCGAGCCCCGGGCCGCCGATCCGGAGCTCGCCGGTGGCGCCTACGGGCACCGGCCGCCCCCGGCGGTCGACGACGTGGAGCCGCGCTCCGGGAACGGGGCGGCCGATGATCGACAGGACCGGCGGCGGGAGGCCCCGCGCGGACCGCGGCCCCAGGAGCTTGACGGCGGCGAAGATGCTTGCCTCGGTGGGTCCGTAGGCGTTCGAGAACCGGCGGTCGGCGGACCACCGCTCCATCTCCTCGGCCGGGCAGCGCTCCCCCCCCGCCATGACGAACCGGAGAGCGGGGAGCGACTCTGCGTCGAGGGTCGCGAGGACCGAGGGGGTGGCGACCGCGCCGCTGATCCGCTCTTCCCGCAGCTGGGAGGCGAGGTCGGGGCCGGAGAGGAGGCTGCCCGGCCAGGGGAGGTGGAGCGTGGCCCCCAGGCCCAGGCCGCCCCAGACGTCCAGTACCGAGGAGTCGAAGCTGAAGGAGGCGAGTTGGAGGAGGCGCGCTCCCGGGCGAGCGCCCAGGAGCCGGGCGCCGAGGAGGGCGGTGGGGGTGACCGCGCCGTGGGACACGGCGACCCCCTTGGGTTGGCCGGTCGACCCCGAGGTGTAGATGACGTAGGCGGTGTTCGCGGGGGTGACCGCGGTCGGCGGCCCGAGGGCGGCGCCCGGCCGGCTCTCGGCCTCGACGTCCACCCGGATCACCCCGGGCGGCGCCGCCAGGATCTCCCGGGTCGCCGGGGAGATCACCAGCACCGGGGCGCCGCTGTCGGCGAGCATGAAGCCCAGACGCTCGGCCGGATAGGTGGGGTCGAGGGGGACGTAGGCGCCGCCGGCCTTCTGCGCCGCGAGGGCCGCCACCAGGCGGTGGACCGAGCGCTCGATGCAGATCGCCACCCGTACCTCCGGCCCCACCCCGAGGGCGGCCAGGCGATGGGCCAGCCGGTTGGCCCGGGCGTCGAGCTCGCCGTAGGTCAGCCGTTCCACCCCCTGGACCAGGGCCAGGGCTTCCGGGTCGCGCCGGGCCTGGGCTTCGGCCGGGGCGTGCAGGCAGAGCGGCGGCGGCGCCGGGTCGCCGGCGCTCCACTCGCCGGCCAGCTGGTGGCGCTCGGCGGCGGAGAGGAGCGGCAGGTCGGCGAGGGTACGGTCGGGATCGGCGGCCGCCGCCTGGAGCAGGATCGCGAAGTGGCCGGCGAGGCGGCAGATCGTCGTGGCGTCGAAGAGGTCGCGGTCGTAGCGCCAGTCGAGGACGAGACCGCCGGCGACCTCCGCCGCCTCCAGGGTGAGGTCGAGCATCGTGGTCCGCGCCGGCAGCTCGACGGGCACGAAGGTGAGCCCCGGCAGCGCCAGCGTTCCCAGGGGAGCGTTCTGGAGCGCCAGGGTGACCTGGGAGAGCGGCGCATGGGAGAGGTCGCGGGCCGGGCGGAGCTCCTCGACCAGCCGCTCGAACGGCAGGTCCTGGTGGGCGTAGGCGCCGAGGGTCGTCTCCCGCACCTGGGCCAGGAGGTCGGCGAAGGTCGCTTCCTCTCCTCCCGCGAGGTTGCCGAGGTCGGCGCGCAGGATCAGGGTGTTGACGAAGAAGCCGATCAGCCCCTCGGTCTCGACGTGGGTACGGTTGGCGATCGGCGTGCCGACGAGCAGGTCCTCCTGCCCGCTGTGGCGGGCGAGGACGGCGGCGAGCGCGGCCAGGAGGACCATGAAGAGGGTCTCGCCCCGCGGCCGCGCCGCGGCGAGCGCGGTGTCGAGCGGCAGCTGCGAGCGCAGGCTCGCCCCGCGCCCACTCTGCACCGCCGGCCGCGGCCGGTCGGTGGGGAGCGGCAGGAGGTCGGGCGCGCCGGCGAGCCGCTCGCGCCAGTAGGCGAGATGACCGGCCAGCACCTCGCCGGTCAGGTGGCGCCGCTGCCAGTCGGCGAAGTCGGCATACTGGATCGGCAGCTCGGGAAGCGGCGACGGCTCGCCGGACGCCTGTTCGGAAATACCGGCGGCGTAGAGGGCGGTGAGCTCGCGCACCAGGACGCCCAGCGACCAGCCGTCGGAGACGATGTGGTGGAGGGTGAAGAGGGCGAGGTGGTCCGTCGCGCCGAGACGCAGGAGGCGCGCCCGCAGGAGAGGGCCGCGCGCCAGGTCGAAGGGGGCCGCGGCCTCCGCTTCGGCGAGACGCCGGGCCTCCCGCTCGCGCGCCGCGGCGGGCAGGCCGGCGAGATCGGCGAGCGGCAGGGGGAGCGGCCCCGGAGGGGCGACCTGCTGCACCGGATGGCCGTCGACCACCGGGAAGGCCGTGCGCAGGACCTCGTGCCGGCGGACGATCTCGGCCAGGACCCGGGCGAGGAGAACGGGGTCGAGCCGGCCCTGAAAACGCAGGGCGTCGGCCAGGTTGAAGGTCGCCGACCCCGGCTCCAGCCGGTCGATGAACCACAGCCGCTGCTGGGAAAAAGACAGCGGGTAGGGGCCGCCGCCCGGGCGCCGCGGGCTGGGCGGGATCTCCGGCGCCGGCCCCTCTCGGTCGAGCGCAAGGCGGCGCAGCTCCGCGGCGAGGGATTCCAGGGTCCGCGCCTCGAAGAGCCAGGCGAGCGGCAGGTCGATCCCCAGCTGCCGGCGCAGGCGGGAGACCAGCTGGGTGGCGAGGAGCGAGTGGCCGCCCAAGGCGAAGAAGTCGTCCTTCACCCCCACCCGCTCGACCCCGAGAAGCTCGCGCCAGAGGGCCGCCAGCTCCTCTTCCATGGCGTTGCGCGGCGCCGTGTACGCCTCGCCGGCCCGCCGGGCCGGGGCGAGGAGGGCCAGCGCCCGGCGGTCGACCTTGCCGGCGACGGTGAGCGGCAGGGCGGCGAGGAGGGTGATTTCGGACGGCACCATCCAGGCCGGCAGGCGGCCGGCGAGGAAGCGCTCCAGGTCGTCTTCCTTGGTGGCCTCGCCGCCCCGCGGCACGACCCAGGCGACGAGGCTCCGGGTCCCCCCGGCGTCCTCCCGCGTCCCCGCCGCCGCGGCGAGCACCGCGGGATGGGCGGCGAGGGCGGCCTCGACCTCCCCCAGCTCGATGCGGAAGCCGCGGACCTTGACCTGCTCGTCGGCCCGGCCGAGAAACTGCAGCCGGCCGTCGGACAGGAAGCGGACGAGGTCGCCGGTCCGGTAGAGGCGGGCTCCCGGCGCGGCTCCCGGCGCGCCGTGCGGGTCGGGGACGAAGCGCTCCGCGGTCAGGGCGGGCTGGTCGAGGTAGCCGCGGGCGAGCCTCCCGCCCAGGTAGAGCTCTCCGCTCGCCCCCGGCGGCGCCAGCTCGCCGTCCCGCCCCCGCACCTGCACGGCGACCCCGGGGAGCGGCCGGCCGATCGGCACCTCGCCGTCGTCCGTCGCCGCCGCCCGGCGACCGGGATGGACCTCGACCGTCGAGGTCACGATCGCCTCGGTCGGACCATAGCCGTTGACCAGCCGCACCCGCTCCCAGCTCGGGTCCCAGCTCCGTCCCCAGGCCGACCAGCGCTCGGGCAGCGCCCGCTCGCCGCCGATGACGACGAGGCGCAGGCGCGGCGGGGCGGGGAGAGCCTCCGCCTCCAGGGTCGCCGCCAGGGTCTGCCAGTACGAGGTGGGGAGGCTCAGGTAGGTGAGGTCCAGCCGCCGGACGAAATCGAGGAAGCGCGCCGCCGCCTCCATGCCTCCCTCCGGGAGGACGACGGTGCCGCCGGTGATGAGCGGGGCGAAGAGCTCCTCCAGGCTGGGATCGAAGGTCAGCGACGAGGTCTGGAGCCCGCGGTCGCCCGGTCCCAGGCCGAAGGCCGCGACGGCCGCCCGGAGATACGAGACGATGGCGCGGTGGTCGACCATCACCCCCTTGGGCGTGCCAGTCGAGCCGGAGGTGTGGAGCACGTAGGCGAGGTTCTCGGGCCTTGCGCCGCCGGGGATCTCCGGGAGTATCTCCGGCATGTCCGGCATGTCCGGCGGAACGGTCAGGACGTCGTCGAGGAGGACCGGAACGAAGCCTTCCCGCGCCGCCTCGGGCAGCGCGGCGGCGGTCGCGCCGTTGAGGAGGAGCGGTAGACGCGTGGCACTGCCGGCACTGCGGATCTTGGCGAGCAGCAGCGCCAGCCGGTCGGCCGGAGCGCCTGGGTCGAGCGGCACGTAGGCGCCTCCCGCCTTGAGGATGGCGAGGAGCCCCACCACGGTCTCGGGCGAACGCTCGGCGAGGAGCGGCACCCGCGCCTCCGGCCCCACTCCCAGGGCGCGGAGGCGGAGCGCCAGGGTGGCGGCGGCGCGGTCGAGCTCGCCGTAGCGGACCTCTCGTCCGCCCTGCACGACGGCCAGGGCCGCCGGGGTGCGCGCCGCCTGCGCCTCGACGAGCTGGTGCAGGCAGCAGACATCGGCGAGCGGCAGGCCGGCCGGCAAGTCCGCGGCGCCCCACTCGGCGAGCAGCTGATGGCGCTCGGCGGCGGTGAGCAGGGGAAGATCGGCGAGCCGCCGCTCGCCGCCATCGCGGCTCACGAATCCGTCGAGGAGGGCGGTGAGGTGCCGCGCCAGCCGGTCGACGGTCGCGGCGGCGAGCCGGCCGTCGTAGGTGAAGCGCAAGCCCAGCCGCCGGCCGGCGTCGACCGGCGCCACGGCGAGGCTCAGGGGATGGTCGGCGCGGTCGGCGAGCCGCACGTCGCGTACCTGGAGCGCTCCCGCCCCCTCGCCCAGGGAGTCGTCGACGGGATAGTTCTCGAACACGAAGAGGCTCGAAAAAAGCGGCTCGCCCGGCGGCACCGCGCTCCAGCGCTGGATCTCCGCCAGCGGCGCGTAGGGCGCGTGCTCGTCCTGGCGCATCTCCGCCTGGTTCTCCTGAAGAGCCCGCAGGTAGGTGGCGAGCGGCGCCCCGGGGTCGGCGTCCAGGCGCACCGGGAGGGTGTTGATGAAGAGGCCGATCATCGTCTCGACCCCCGGCAGCTCGGGCGGCCGGCCGGCGACCACGGTGCCGAAGACCACGTCGCGCTCCCCGGCATAGCGCGAGAGGAGGAGCCCCCAGGCGCCCTGGAAGAGGGTGTTCGCGGTCAGGCCGGAGGCGCGGGCGAAGGCGGCGAGCTCTGCCGTGACGGCCGGGGAGAGGAGGACCTCGCGCTCGCCGGAGGTCCCGGGCGCGGCCTTCGGGGTGTCGAGCGGCAGAGGGGTGGGCGCGGCGAAGCCGGCCAGGGCGCCGCGCCAGTGGCGCTCGGCGGCCGCGCTGTCGCGCCGTTCGAGCCAGGCGACGTGGTCACGGTAGGGGCGGACCGGCGGCAGCTCGAGGCTCTCGCCCTCCAGGCCGCCAAGGGCCGCCCGGTAGAAGGCGAAGAGGTCGCGGAAGAGGAGCGCGAAGCACCAGCCGTCGAAGAGCAGGTGGTGGAAGGTCCAGACGAAGCGGTGCTCCGCCCCGCCGGTGCGCGCCAGGGCGGCGGCGAGGAGGGGCGGCCGGGCGGGATCGAAGCCCCGCGCGAGCTCCGCCGCGGCGAAGCCGGCCAGGCGCTCCGCCAGCTCGGCGGCAGGCGTGCCGCGGAGGTCCTCCTCGCGCCATGGCAGGCTCACCTTGCGGCGCACCACCTGGAGCGGCCGGGCGAGCCCCTGCCAGAGGAAGCCGGTACGCAGGGCGGGATGGCGGTCGAGCACCGCCTGCCAGGACTGACGGAAGGCGACGGGGTCGAGCGGCCCCGTGAGGGTGCAGGTGAGCTGCTGGAGGTAGAGCCCGGAGCCCGGCGCGTACAGGTCGTGGAACAGCATCCCCTGCTGGAGGGGAGCCAGCGGGTAGAGGTCCTCGACGTCGTTCTGGAAGGCGGGTCCGGCGCCGAACAGCTCGTCCAGGGTGGCGGTGTCGAGGCCCGCCAGGGGGAAGTCCGACGGGGTGTAGCCGCCGGCCGCGGGCGACAGGCAGTGCTCGACCAGCTCTGCCAGGACGGCGACGAAGCGCTCGGCCAGGCGCTCGACCGCCGGCCGCGTCGCCTCTCCCCCGGCGGCGGTCCAGTCGACCCGCAGCCGCTCGCCCAGGACCATGGCGTTGATCTCCAGGCGGTGGCGGCGCGGGGTGCCCGCCACCTCCCCCGGTCCGCCGGCGGTGGGCTCGGGGGCGAGCCGGAAGCGCTCCGCCCCAAGGAACGGGCGGTCGAGCTGGCCCAGGTAGTTGAAGGAGACCTCCGCCCGGTCGAGAGGGGCCAGGCGGTGTCGTTCCTCGGCGCTCCCCAGGTGGCGGAGGACACCGTAGCCCAGGCCGTGGCGCGGGATGGAGCGCAGCAGCTCCTTGACCCGCCGGAGGGCCGCTCCGGGCTCCGGGGTGCCGGAGAGGTCCAGGGCCACCGGGAAGACCGACGTGAACCAGCCCACGGTGCGCGACAGGTCGACCCCCGGCACCGCCTCCTCCTCGCGCCCGTGCCCCTCCAGGTCGACGAGGACCGGCCCGCGCCTGCCGCCGAGCCCGCCGAGCGCCCGGGCGAGGGCGGTCAGGAGCAGGTCGTTGACCTGGGTGCGATAGGCGCCGGGAGCGCGCCGCAGGAGGGCTTCGGTGGCGTCTTCCGACAGCGCGACCGAGACCCTCTGCGGACCGCCCACGCCGGCCGCCAGCCCCGCCGGCAGCGGCGGGAGCGCCCCGTCCGCCGGCAGGGCGGCGGCGAAGGCGGCGGCCAGACCGAACCAGTGCTCGCGGTCGGGATCGAAGGCGCTCGAGCAGGCCGCCGCCGCGAGCCCCGCCGCCCAACGCTGCCAGGAAGTGGTCTTCGCCGGCAATGCCGGCACCGGCAGCGGGTCCCAGAGCGTCCCCAGATCGGCGAGCAGGATGCGCCAGGAGACGGTGTCGACCACCAGGTGGTGGGCGGCGAGGAGGAGCCGCGCCCAGCCGTCCTCGGCGGTGAACAGGGCGCCCAGGAAGAGCGGCCCGCGGGCGAGGTCGAAGCCGGCCGGGAGCTCCTCGGAGGCGGCGGCGAGCGCCGCCGGACGGACGGCTGCGGGCAGGGCCGCGAGGTCGATCGCGAGGAGAGAGATCGGCTCTCCCGGCGCGGCGTGGCTCTGCCGCCAGGTCCCGTCGGGCTGCCGGGTGAAGCGCAGGCGCAGGGCGTCGTGGTGATCGGCGAGCCGGGTGAGGGCACGCGCCAGGCGGGCCGGCACGGCCGCGACGGGCGCGGCGCCGGAGAGATCGAGCAGCAGGGCCTGGGCGAAGCGGTGGAGGTCCGGACCGCCGGAGCGCAGGAACCAGCTCTGGAGGGGAGTCAGGGGGACGTCGCCCGTGATCGGACCCTGTTCGGCCCCTGCCGGCCCGGGCAGCGTGCGCTCGGCCAGCGGGGCGAGGGCGGCGATCGTCCGCTGCTCGAAGATCTGCCGGGGAGTGAGCAGGAGCCCCGCCTGCCGCGCCCGCGTCACCACCTGGAGGGAGAGGATCGAGTCGCCGCCCAGGTGGAAGAAGTCGTCCTCGACGCCCACCCGTTCGAGCCCCAGGACGGCGCGCCAGATGGCGGCCAGGGCCTCCTCGGTCGCGCCGCGGGGCGGCGTGAGCGGGACGGGCGAGACGCGCGGCGCATCCTCCAGGGTGGCGGCGAGGCGCGCCAGGGCCGGGCGGTCGAGCTTGCCGTGCGCGGTCCGCGGGAGAGCCGCCAGGGGGACGAAGACCTCCGGCACCAGCGGCTCGGGCAGGCGGGCGAGGAGCGCGGCGCGCAGCTCTTCGCCCCCCCCCACGACGAAGGCGACGAGCCGGCGCTCGCCCTCTCCCCGGGTCGGGCTGGGGAGAGCGAGAACCGCCGCCTCCCGCGGGGCCAGCGGAGCGGGCAGGGCGGCGAGGGTGGCCTCGATCTCCCCCGGCTCGACGCGGATCCCTCGGACCTTCACCTGGTCGTCGAGCCGCCCGAGGAATTCGAGGTTGCCGTCCGGCCGGAAGCGGGCGAGGTCGCCGGTCCGGTACCAGCGCTCTCCTCCCTCGTCCGCCGGGGTGACGAAGCTCTGCGCCGTCCGCTCCGGCAGCGCGAGATAGCCGCGACCCACCCCGGCGCCGCCCAGCCAGATCTCCCCGGCGGCGCCGATCGGCACCGGCAGTCCGGCCGGATCGACCAGCCGGAGCCGCGCCTCGGGCAGCGGCCGCCCGAGGGGGGCTGCCCCCGCCTCTCCCTTCCCGAACGGGAAGCTGGTGCAGAGGATGGTCCCCTCGGTGGGGCCGTAGAGCACCCGCAGGTCGACGCCGGGGAAGAGCGCCAGGAGCTCGGCCCGCAGCTCGGCCGGAGCGGCGTCCCCTCCCATGTAGAGGCCGCGGAGAAGCGGGAAGTCGCCGACCCTGCCGACGATGCCGGCGGTGCCGGCGCTGCCGCCGATCGCCCGCACCGCCGCCGCCACCTGCCGCAGGAGAGCGGGGACGGCATGCATCCGGGTCGCCGCGCGGAGGGCCAGGACGAGTCGCGCCGGGTCGGGGACCGGATCGAGGGGGAGGATCTCGCAGACGCCGCCCGCTCCCAACGCGAGGACTTTCACCAGCTCCCAGATCGAGATGTCGAACGAGAAAGGGGCCACGGCGAGCACCCGCTCGTCGCTCCCCCAGCCCAGGCCCCGCCAACTGGCGGCGAGCACCCGGGCGAGGTTGCCGTGCTCGATCTGCACCCCCTTGGGCCGGCCGGTGGTCCCCGAGGTGTAGAGGACGTAGGCGAGGTCGGAAGGAGAGATCTCCGGCAACGGTTCGCCAGTCCAGATCTGTTCGACCTCTTCGACTCGCAGGACCGGCAGGGTGCCGGCCGGCAGGACGGCCGCGAACCGCCCCTCGGCGACGATCGCCCGGGCTCCCGAGTCGGCGAGCAGGAAGGCCAGCCGCTCGGCCGGAAGGCCGGGGTCGAGCGGCACCCAGGCCGCCCCCGCCTTCAGGATGCCGAAAAGCCCCACCGGCAGGGCGGTCGAGCGCCCCACGGCGAGCCCCACCACCGCCTCCCGGCCCACCCCCGGGATGACTGTCAGGCGGCGCAGGCGGCGGGCCAGCCGGTCGCTCCGGCGGTCGAGCTCGCCATAAGTCAGGTGATCTCCCGACGAGATGCCGGCGACCACCGCCAGGGCGTCGGGCGCCGCGGCGGCCTTGGCGCGGAAGCTCTCGTGGACCGGTGCTTCTTCGGCGGCATCGGGAACCCCAGTATCCGACCACTCGACGAGCAGCTGGTGGCGCTCGGCCGCGGTCAGCCCGGGGAGCGTCGTGGGCGGCCGCTCGGGATCGGCGACGAAAGAAGCGAGGAGCGCCTCCAAGTGGCCGAGCAGGCGGCGGGCGGTGATCGGCTCGAAACGGGGGTCGTGGAGGAGGCGCAGGGTGAGCCCCTCCTGCCCGCGCGCCGCGGCGGTCAAGGTGAGAGCGTAGTTGGTGCGCTCGGAGACTTCGACGTCCGCGATCGCGAGGCCGGCCACTCCGGCGGCGAGGCCGGGGTCGAGCGGGTAGTTCTCGAACACCAGGAGGCTGTCGAAGAGCGGCCGGCCGGCGGGCACCTCGCTCGTCCCCTGGATGCGGGCGAGCGGCGTCCACTCGTGCCGGGAGACCTCGGACTGGGCGGCGCGCAGGCGGCCGAGCCAGGCGGCGAGCGATCCCTCTTCTCCCGCCGGCACCGTGGCGCGCACCGGCACGGTGTTGATGAAGAGGCCGACGATCGATTCGACGCCGGGGAGGTCGGCCGGGCGGCCGGAGACCACGGTGCCGAAGACCACGTCGGCCTCGCGGGCGAAGCGGGAGAGGAGGAGCGCCCAGGCCGCCTGGAGGAGGACGTTGGCGGTCACCGCGAGGCGGCGCGCCAGCCCGGTGAGGGCGGTGGACGCCGCCTCCCCGAGGACGATCTCCTGGTCGCGGTAGTCGGCGGCGGCGAGGCCGGGGGCCGCCGCGGGATGGTCGCAGGGCAGCGGGGTGGGCGCCGCGAAGCCTTCGAGATCTCGCCGCCAGAAGCCCTCGGCCTCCGCTGGATCGCGGCGCGCGAGCCAGGCGAGGTAGTCGCGATAGGGGCGGACCGGCGGCAGGACCGGTTCCTGGCCGGCAACCAGCCCGGCATAGAGGGCGAAGACCTCGGAGAAGAGGAGCGAGAAGCACCAGCCGTCGAAGAGCAGGTGGTGGAAGCTCCACAGCAGGCGGTGCTCCTCGTCGCCGGTACGGACGAGGGTGAGGCGCATCAAGGGGGCGCGAGAGAGATCGAAGCCGCGCCGCCGGTCGGCGGCCGCCAGGGCGCGGAAGCGCCGCTCGCGGTCTTCCTGCCGGACCTCTTGCCCGTCGAGGAGTTGCCAGTCGAGGATCACTCCACGGTGCACGACCTGGAGCGGCGCGCCCTGTCCCTCGCCCAGAAAGGCGGTGCGCAGAGCCGGGTGGCGGTCGGTGACCCGCTGCCAGGCGTGGTTGAAGGCGGCGAGGTCGAGCCGGCCGCGGAGGATCGCCGTCAGCTGCTCGAAGTAGAGCTCGGAGCCGGGGGCGAACAGGGAATGGAAGAGCATCCCCTGCTGCAGGGGGGCGAGGGGATAGAGGTCCTCGACCTCCCGGTCGGTGCCCAGGAGCGCGTCGAGCTCCCCCGGCCCCAGGTGGACGAGCGGAAAGTCGGACGGGGTATAGCCCCCCGCCTCGGGCGAAAGGCAGTGGTCGATCAGCAGCTGGAGCTCGGCGACGGCGTCGCGGGCCAGCGCCTCGACGGTCGCGGCCCGGTGGAGGCGAGTGCTGTAGGTCCAGTCGAGGCGCAGGCGCTCGTTCAGAACGAGGGCGTTGATCTCGACGAGGTGGCCGCGCGGGGCGCCGGGGCTCTCGACGCCGCGCACCGCTTCGGCGGCCGGGGCGAGCAGGGTCTCCTCCCCCACCGCGGAGTCGAGCTGGCCCAGGTAATTGAAGCTCACCTCGGGCGCAGGCAGGGCGGCGAGGCGGGCACTGGCGCCGATATCGCCGACATCGCCCGGATCGCCCAGGAAGCGCAGGAGACCGAAGCCGAGCCCCTTGCTGGGGATGGCCCGCAGCTGCTCCTTGACCGCCCGGATCGCCGCCCCCGGCTCGCCGTCCCCGGCCAGATCGAGGACGACGGGAAAGAGGGTGGTGAACCAGCCGACCGTGCGCGACAGGTCGACCCCGGCGAAAACCTCCTCCCGCCCGTGCCCTTCGAGATCGAGAAGGACCCGCTCTCCCCCGGTGCAGCGGGCGAGAGCGCGGCCGAGGGCGGTCAGGAGAAGCTCGTCCGCCCGCGTCCGGTAGGCAGCCGGGGCGGCGCGGAGGAGGTCGCGGGTCACTTCTTTCGACAGCTCGACCGAGACGGTCGCCGCCTCCCCCGCCAGATTGGGTACGGGCTCGAAGTCGAGCGGCAGCGGCCGAGTCCCGGAGACCGGCAGGGCGGTCCAGTAGGCCAGCTCGGCGCGCTGCGTGGGCGAGCGGGCATGGGCGGCGAGCCGCTCGGCCCAGCTCTTCCAGGCGGTGGTCTTGGCGGGGAGGAGCGGAACCTCCCCGGCGGCGAGCTGGCGGTAGACGGTCTCCAGGTCTTCCAGGAGCACCCGCCAGGAGACGCCGTCGACGACCATGTGGTGGACGGTGAGGAGCAGGCGGTCGTCCCCGCCCGGCCGGCCCTGGAAGAGAGCGGCCGCGACGAGCGGGCCGCGGCCGAGGTCGAGCCCGCCCTGCAGCTCTTCCACCGCGGTCTCGACCGCTCCGGAGGCGCGTTCGATCGGCAGTGCGGCGAGGTCGACGGCGAGGAGCGGCGCGCCGGCCCCCGCAGGGGCGTGGGACGCGCGCCAGCCCTCCTGCTCCGGCGCGAAGCGCAGACGCAGGGCGTCGTGGTGGTCGACCAGGAGGTCGAGCGCCCGGCCCAGGAACGGGGCGGCGAGCGGCAGCCGGGAGGCGAAGAGCAGCGACTGGTTGAAGCGCCAGGGCTCGGGCCGGGGCACGGCGAAGAAATGGCGTTGGATGGGGGTGAGCGGCGCCTCGCCTTCGACCGGCCCCTGCGCGGTCGACGCTCCGTCCGTGAGGACCCGCGCCACGGCGGCGAGACCGGCGATCGTCTGGTGCTCGAAGAGCTGCTTGGGGGTGATCACCAGCCCCGCCCGCCGCGCCCGCGCCACCACCTGGATGGAGAGGATGGAGTCGCCGCCGAGCTGGAAGAAGTTGTCGTGGATGCCCACCCGCGCCAGCCCCAGCACCCCCTGCCAGATCTCGGCCAGGGCGGCCTCCCGGGGGTTGTGCGCCGCCGCCTGGCCGTCCGCCGCGGCGAGGAGAGACGCGGGGGCGAGCAGGGCCTTCCGGTCCACCTTGCCGTGCGCGGTCAGGGGGAGCGCGGCGAGCGGCACGAAAAGCGCGGGCACCATGTGCCCCGGGAGCCGCTGGCGCAGGAAACCGGCGAGAGCCTCGGCCCGCAGGGCCGCGAGCCCCGCCTCTCCCCGCCGCGGCACGACGTAGGCCACGAGCTGCCGGTCCGCTCCCGGAGCTCCGGACAAGGCCCGCGCCATGACGACCGACTCGGCGACGTCCGGGTGGCCGGCGAGGGCGGCCTCGATCTCCCCCGGCTCGATGCGAAACCCTCGTACCTTGACCTGCCCGTCGATCCGACCGAGAAACTCCAGGACGCCGTCGGCGCGCCGGCGGACCCGGTCGCCGGAGCGGTACCAGCGCTCGCCGTCCACCGTGACGAAGCGCTCGCCGGTCAGCTCGTCGCGCCGCAGGTAGCCGCGGGTCACCGCGGCGCCGCCGATCCACAACTCGCCGGCGGCGCCGAGCGCGGCGAGGCCGCCGGTCGGGTCGACGACCCGCAGCCGCGCTCCCGGCAGCGGCCGGCCGAGCGGTGTTCCCACGCGAGAAGGGAGCGGCAGGTCGATCCGCTCGCTGGTGGCGAGGATCGTCGCCTCGGTGGGGCCGTAGAGGACTCGCCGCTCGGCGCCCGGGAAGGTGGCGGCGAGCGCGGCGAGGAGATCGGCGGGGACGGCGTCGCCGCCGGTGTAGAGGCTCCGCAGGGCCGGGAAGGCCGCAGGACCAGAGACGCTGGCGATACCTGCCGCGGCGGCGACCTGGCGCAGGAGCGCCGGCACGGCGTGGAAGCGGGTGGCCTCCCGGAGGCTGGCGAGGAGGGCGTCGAGGTCGAGCGGCGCGGTGGCGGCGAAGAGCTCGCAGCTGCCGCCGGAGACGAGCGGCAGGCAGAGCTCGAAGAAGAAGATGTCGAAGGAGAACGGGGCGACCGAGAGGAGGCGGTCGGCGGCGGTGAAGCCGAGCTCTTCGCGGCAGGCGGCGAGAGTGGCGGCGAGGTTGCCGTGCTCGACGATCACCCCCTTGGGCTGGCCGGTGGTGCCGGAGGTGTAGAGGAGGTAGGCGATGTCACCCGCATGAACCTGTGCCTCCGAGAGGTCCGGGCGGTGGATCCCTCCCCCCGGGGAGGAGGCGGGTTGGGTCCGGGGGGAGGTCAGGAGGGGGGCGCTCCCGACGTCGATGTCCAGGATCGGGAGATCCACCTCCGGCAGGTCCGGCCGCAGGGTCTCGCGGGTCAGGATCAGCCGGGCTTCGGCGTCCGCGATTAGGAACGCCAGGCGCTCGCCGGGCAGGGCCGGATCGAGGGGGAGGAGGACCGCTCCGGCCTGCCAGACACCGAGGATGGCGACCGGGAGATGGAGGCTGCGGTCGAGGGCCAGGCCGACGACGTCGCCGGGGGCGACTCCCGCCGCGCGCAGCCGGCTGGCGACGCCGGCCGCCCGCCGGTCGAGCTCGGCGTAGGTGAGCTCGACGCCCGAGGAGACCAGGGCCAGGTCCGCCGGCCGGTTCCGGACCTGGGCGGCGAAGAGCGCCGGGAAGGTGGGCTCCCGCTCCCCTTCTCCCGTGTCGTTCCACTCGACGAGCGCCTGGTGGCGGGCCGGGGCGGCGAGCAGGGGGAGGTCGGAGAGGCGGGTCTCGGGCGCCTCGACGACCGCCTCGATCAGGGCGCGGAAGGCTTCGGCCATGCGCGCCGCGGTCGTCGGGTCGAAGAGGTCGCGGTTGTATTCGAGGAAGCCGAAGATGCGGCTCGGCGAGTCCCAGAGCCCCAGGGTGAGGTCGAAGCGGGAGTTGCCGTCGTCGACCCAGATCGGGGTGACTTCGAGGTCGGGCAGGGCGAGCGGCGTGTACTCGGCGTCGAGGAGGAGGAAGTTGGCCTGGACGAGGGGCGGCCGGCGGTTGTCGCGCTCGGGCTTCAGGTCCTCCAGGAGCTTGCCGAACGGCAGGTCCTGGTGGGCGTAGGCGCCGAGCGCCGCCTGGCGGACGCGGCCCAGCAGCTCGCGGAAGGTGGGATTGCCCGCGCCGTCGGTCGCGAAGACGAGCTGGGTGAGGAAGAAGCCGAAGAGCGGCTCGATCTCGACCCGGTTGCGGTTGGCGTTGGGCGAGCCCAGGAGGATCTTCTCCTGCCCGGTGAGGCGGAAGAGCTGGGCCTGCCAGGCCGCCAGCACGGCCATGAACGGCGTCGCCCCCTCCTGCCGGGCGAGGGCCTTGAGCGCCTCGGCGCGCCGGCCGGGGACCTCGACTTCCTGCTGGCCGCCGCGGGTGGTCTGGACGGCGGGCCGCGGCCGGTCGAAAGGCAGCTCGAGCACCTGGGGAGCGTCCGCCAGCTCCTGACGCCAGAAGTCGAGGTAGATCTCCAGCACCTCGCCCTGGAGCCAGTCGCGCTGCCAGACGGCGAAGTCGGCGTATTGGAGATCGAGCCGCGGCAGCTCTCCGGCCGTGCCGGTGATCTCGGCAGTGTAGAGCACGGCCAGCTCGCGCCAGAACAGATGGAAGGTGACCCAGTCGGTGACGATGTGGTGCACCGTGATCATGCAGATCCACTCGTCGTCGGCCCAACGCGCGAGGAGGACGCGGACGAGCGGCCCGCGGGCGAGGTCGAACGGCCGCCGCGCCTCGCCCCGCTGGTGCTCCTGGCAGACCGCCTCCCGGCGGTCGGCCGGCACCTCCCGCAGGTCGACGCTGGCAATCGGCAGGCGGACCTCCGGAGCCACCACCTGCACCGGCTGGCCGTCGGTGGCGGGAAAGGTGGTGCGCCAGGCCTCGTGGCGGCGGACCACCGCCTGGAGGGCGCGGGTCAGCGCCGGCACGTCGAGCCGCCCCCGCATGCGGGTCGAGGTGTCGATGTTGTAGGCCGTGGCCTCGGGGTCGAGCGCGTAGAGGAACCACAGCCGCTCCTGGTCGAAGGAGAGCGGCCACGAGTCTCCCGGCCCCCGCGGTGGGATGGGCGGCGGGGGCGACGGCCGGCGCGGGCGCTTCGCCGCCGCCTGCTTGCGGCGCAGGAGCGCCAGCAGCTGACGCTGCTCGGGAGTCAAAGCCGCCAGGCGCTCGCTCTGCGGATCGGACTCGTTGCGCTCGGCGCCACTCATGTCAGGATGCCGCGACCTCGACGCCGCCCTCGGCGGCGAGCAGCGCCTGGACCTCCTCGGGGGTCAGCCCCTCGACCTGGGCGAGGAGGGCGTCGAGCTCCTCGGCGCCCAGGTCCGTCTCGCCGCGCTCGGCGCGGATACGCTCTGCCAGCCCGCGCAGGGTGGGCTGCTCGAAGAGGGCCGAGACCGGCAGGTCGACGCCCAGGGTGTTGCGGATCTGGGTGGTGATCTGGATGGCGAGGAGCGAGTGTCCGCCGAGGGCGAGGAAGTCGTCCTCGATGCTGATGCGCTCGATGCCGAAAAGCTCCTGCCAGATGCCGGCGAGGGTGGCCTCGACCTCGTCCCCCGGCGGCACGTAGGGGCCGGCGCTCGCCGGGCGCGCTCCGGCCACGCCGCCGCCCGTCGCCATCTCGGCGAGCAGGTCGGCGGCATGGAAGGCCTCGGTCTGGGCGATCACCGCCTCCAGCTCCTCGGCCGAGACGACGGCGCGCGGCAGGCCGGCGGCGAGCAGGCGCGAGAGGGCCTCCAGGCTCTCGCCGGGGGAGACCTCGTAGAGGTCGAGGTTGCCCTGGAGGTCGGCGTGGAGCGCCGGGTTGTCGGCGAGGCCGGCGGCGAGCCAGCTCCCCCACTGGTAGGGGTCCCAGTCGACGGCGAAGACCGGCCGGCCGGCGGCCGCTTCGCGTTCGGCGAGTGCGCCGAGGAGAGTCCCGGCGGCGGTGGGATCGACCTGGCCGAAGCCGCCGGTCACCGTCGAGGTCGAGCCGGCAAGAACGAGAAAATCGAGGCCTTCGAGGCCGTCGAGCCCGGGCTCTCGGGCGAGATCCACCAGCGCCAGGGCGCCGCGCGCCTGGGCGCCGAAGACCGCCGGCAGGGTCTCGGGAGTCTTCAGCTGGACGAGCCCGCCGCTGAACGCCGCGGCGGTGTGGAAGATGCCGGAGAGGGTCCCGAAGCGCTCGCGCACCCGCGCCACGGCGGCGGCAAGCTCGGCCGGCGAGGTCGGGTCGGCGGTGAGGACGAGAACCCCTTCCCCGTCCCGCGCCAGGGCCGCCAGGCGCTCCCCCGGCGCGGCCCCGGATGGCTGCAGCAGGGCGACCCGGCAGCCGACCGCGGCGCGGAGGGTCTCGGCCAGGGGGAGGCCGATGCCGTGGGCGACGTCGGTCACCAGGTAGACGCCGTCCCGCCGGAGCGGCGGCGCCTCTGAGGCGGCGAGCGGGACCGGCGCGTGGGCGCGCAGGAAGCGGCGCCGGCCGCGCAGGGCGATCTGCGGCGCGGGAATGCCGGGAGCCGGTGGCGCGGCCAGAGCCTCGGCGAGGAGCTGGCCGGTCAGCCGGTCCGCGCCTCTCTGGGCACCGGAGGCGGACAGGACGAGGTCGACGCTCCGGCAGGCGACGTGGATGTACTCCTGGGGGATCACCCGGCAGGCCCCGAGCAGGGTGGCGCGCTCCGGTTCCATGGCATCGCCGTCGAGGACCGCCTGGACTCCGCTCGACGCTACGAGGAGGGCGAGCGGCTCGGCGTGTCCCGTCTCGCCGATCGCCTGGGCGAGATAGAGCAGCGAGAGAAGGCCGCGCTCCTGGGCGACCGCGAAGCGGTCCACCTCCACCCGCTCGACCGCCGCGCCGGTGCTCCACAGATGGACGATCCGGCGCGGGAAGCCGCCCCGCCCACGCAGCTCGCGCAGGAGCCGGCCGTACTCCTCCCGCCGTCCGGGGTGGAGGGTGAAGCTCCCGGGCTCCGGCTCGGCGAAAGCCTCCCCCACCCGCACCGTGACGACTTCCGAGGTCCCCTGGCGCAGGCGGGCGGCCAGCCGCTCGCCGATCCCCGCCGCGTCGAGGAAGAGGAGCCAGGGACCCGCTTCCCCGGCGAGCCGGTCGAGCGCTCCGGCACCGCCGACGCCACCAGGAAAGACCGGCGGCGACTCGCGCCAGACCGGGACGTAGAACCACTCGGCGACGTCGCTCCGCCGCCGCGGCGCCTCCGGCGCGCCCAGGACGGCGGCGGGAGTGGCCGTGGCTGCGGCGGCGGTGCCGGCGGCGGGCGGGTCGATCCAGTAGCGCTGGCGTTCGAAGGGGTAGGTGGGGAGCGGCACCCGGCGGCGCCTCCTGCCAGCCATCCCGGCGTGAAAAGCCGCCCAGTCGATCGTCACCCCGGCCGCCCAGAGGTGGCCCAGGGCGTCGAGGAGGTGGAGCGAGTCCGGCCGGTCGTCGCTCGCCCGCCGCAGGGCCGGGACGGCCACCCGTTCGGCGCCCGCGGATTGGCGGGCGAGGGTCGTCAGCGTGCTCCCCGGCCCCACTTCCAGGAGGACCCGGGCGGGATCGGCGAGCAGCTCGGCCAACCCTTCGGCGAAGCGCACGGTCCCCACCATGTGCCGGCCCCAGTAGGCGGGGTCGGTCGCTTGGGTGTCGGTGATCCAGGTGCCGGTGACGTTCGACAGGAAAGGGATCTCCGGCGGCCGCAGGCGGACCTTCCGCACCGCGGCGAGGAACGGCTCCAGGGCGGGTTCGAGGGCCGGGGTGTGGAAGGCATGGGTGGCGTGGAGGCGCAGGCAGGCCGCCCCTCCCCCCGGCCGGCCGGCGAGCGCCGCCTCCAGCCGGGCCACCGCCTCGACCGTCCCGCCCACCACCGAGAGGTGCGGGCCGTTGGTGGCAGCGAGCGCCAGGTCGCCGCTCCGATGGTTCTCTAACAACGGCCGCACCTCGGCTTCGGGTAGCGGGATGGCGAGCATGGCGCCCGGCGGCAGCTCGGCGATCCGCTGCGCCCGGAAGGCGACGAGGGTCAAAGCGTCTTCCAGGCTCATCACTCCGGCCAGGCAGGCGGCCACGTACTCGCCGATGCTGTAGCCGATCAGGGCGGCGGGCCGAATCCCCCAGCTCAGGAGCAGCTGGGCGAGGGCGTGCTCGACGGCGAAGAGGGCCGGCTGGGCCACTTCGGTCCGCGACAGCCGGGCGAGCGCCGCGTCTGTTGCTCCTCCAGAAACGCGGCGCAGCAGGGCGCGGAGGTCCGGACCGTTGCCCGGCCCGCCGGCGTCGTCCTGCGCTTTCCCGTTCCCGGCGAAGATCAGCTCCCTCACGTCGAGCCCCAGAAGCGGCGCCAGGAAGTCGGCCGCGCGGTCGAGCTCTTCGCGAAACTTCGGCTCGGTCGCGTAGAGCTCCCGGCCCATGTCCACGTAATGGTCCCCGAGGCCGGGGAAGAGGAAGGCGACCGGCCGGTCGGTCGTCCCCTCGATCGCGCTGCTACAGCGGCCGGGGTCCGGAGTCGCGAGGAGCGCCCGGGCGTCGGCGGCGTCGCGGCAGACCAGGGTCCGGCGGTGGGGAAAGACCCGGCGGCCGGCCTGGAGCGTCCACGCCACGTCGGGCAGATTCTCCTCCGGGTGCTCCGCCAGGTGCCGGGCGAGGTTGGCGGCGGTGGCGTCGAGGGCGGCGGCGCTCCGCGCCGAGAGGACGAGGAGCTGCCAGGGGCGGGCCGGGCCGGAGGGCGCCGGCGCCGGCGCCTCCTCCAGCACCGCATGGACGTTGGTGCCGCCGAGGCCGAACGAGCTCACCCCGGCCCGCCGCGGCCCCTCGCTCTCCCAGGGAGTGAGGGCGGTCTGGACCCGGAAGGGGCTCGCCGCGAAGTCGATCTGCGGGTTGGGGGTTTGAAAGTTGAGGCTGGGCGGCAGCGTCCGGTGCTCCAGGGCGAGGATGACCTTGAGCAGCCCGGCGATGCCCGCCGCCGTGTTCAGGTGGCCGACGTTGGTCTTGACCGACCCCACGGCGCAGGGCCGCGCCGGGTCGCGTTCCTCGCCGCCGACGGGATGGGCAGCCTGGAACGCCTGGGTCAAGGCGGCGATCTCGATCGGGTCGCCCAGCGGGGTACCGCTGCCGTGCGCCTCGACGTAGGTGACGGTCGCCGGGTCGACCTCGGCCATCATCAGGCTCTCGCCGATCACCGCCGCCTGGCCGGCGACGCTGGGGGCGGTGAAGCCGACCCGCGCCCCGCCGTCGTTGTTGACCGCCGAGCCGCGGATCACGGCGTGGACATAGTCGCCGTCCGCGACCGCCTCGGCGAGCCGCTTCAGGACCACCATGCCGGCCCCCGCCCCCTCGACGGCGCCGCCGGCTTGGGCGTCGAAGGCGCGGCAGTGGCCGTCGACGGACATCACGCTCCCCTCCTGGTAGAGGTAGCCGGAGAGCTGCGGCACGGTGATCGAGACCGCGCCGGCGAGCGCCAGGTCACACTCCCCGGCGAGCAGGCCCTGGCAGGCCATGTGGACGGCGACCAGGCCGGTCGAGCAGGCGGTCTGGACGAGCGCGCTCGGCCCTTTGAGGTCCAGCCGGTAGGAGATGCGGGTGGTCAGGAAGTCGTTGTTGTTGAGGAGGATCGCCTGGAGCTCCCCGGCGCTCGCCAGAAGCTCCCGATTGGGCAGCAGGTTCTGCAGCAGATAGGTGTTGAGCCCCGCCCCGGCGTAGACCGCCGTCCGGCCGCCCGCCCCGGCGGCGGCGTAGCCGGCCTGCTCCAGGGCCTCCCAGGCGCATTCGAGGAGCACCCGGTGCTGGGGGTCCATCAGCTCGGCCTCGCGCGGGGTGAGGCCGAAGAAGGCGGCGTCGAAGCTCTCGATGCCGTCGAGCACGCCGCGCGCCGGCACGTAGCGCGGGTCCTTCGCCAGGGTGGGATCGACCCCCGCCGCCACCAGCTCCGCCGCGCCGAAGAAGGAGATCGACTCGACACCGTCACAGAGATTTCGCCAGAAGTGTGCTAGCGTCAAGGCTCCGGGAAACCGCCCGGCCCTCCCGATGACGGCGATGCCTGTGGTGTTCTGAGAGTCCGTCATCCTCTGCTCCTTGCGCGGGGAAAAGGGGTCCCTATCTCCCAGGTGCGACAGCGGGGGTAAGGGGGGCTGTCGACCCGCGTGCTCCCCGAGCTGGGAAGCCGCCCATCTTCTCATGGATATGTAGCAATGGGCCGCGGGGGGAAATTCCGTGGCTGCGGCGCCCCCCAGGCAGGGTAAGCTCTCCTCTCCCCGCCACCGGCCGCCTGCCGGTTCCGCGGGCACGGAGACCGCCTATGGGAACGCTCGTGAGAGATCTGCGGCACGCCCTGCGGGGCCTGGCCAGGAACCCCGGCTTCGCCCTCGTCGCCATCGCCACCGTCGCCCTGGGGGTGGGGGCCACGACCGCCGTCTTCAGCCTGGTCAACGGCGTTCTGCTCGAGCCGCTCCCCTACGCCGCTCCCGAGCGCGTCGCCATCGTCTACGCCGTCAACGCGTCGAACCAGCTCGCCCACTTCACCGTCGCCCCCGCCGAGTACCTCGACTGGCGGCGGCAGACGCGGACCTTCGCCCCCCTGGCGGCGCGGCGCCCGCAGAGCTTCAACCTGACCGGCGGCGACCATCCGGAGCGGATCTCCGCCGAACGGGTGACCGCCGACTTCTTCACCGCCATCGGGCTCCACCCCTTCCTCGGCCGCGGCTTCACGCCGGCCGACGACGGCCCCGGCGGCGCCAAGGTCGCCGTCCTCTCGCGCGGCTTCTTCACCCGCCACTTCGGCGCCGACCCCAAGGTCCTGGGCCGCCAGCTCAGCCTGAACGGCGAGAGCTACACCGTCGTCGGCGTCGCCCCCGACGACCACCGCGGCAGCGTCGACCTCTGGGCGCCCCTGGGGATCGACCCCACCCGCGCCGTGCGCGACCTGCACAGCCTGGAGGTCGTCGGCCGCTTCGCCCCCGGCGTCAGCCGGACCCGGGCGCAGAGCGAGATGAGCACCATCGCCGCCCGCCAGGCCGCCCAGTATCCCGAGCTCGACCTCGGCTGGGGAACGGCCGTGGTGCCGATCCGCGAGGTGATCGTCGAGGACGTCCGGCCCACCCTCCTGCTGCTCCTCGCCGCCGTCGGCCTGGTGCTCCTGATCGCCTGCGCCAACCTCGCGAACCTCCTCCTGGCGCGGGTCTCCGGCCGGACCTCCGAGCTCGCGGTGAGGAAGGCCCTGGGCGCCGGCCGCGGCCGCCTGCTCTCCCAGCTGCTGGTCGAGAGCCTCACCCTCTCCGCCGTCGGCGGCCTCCTCGGGCTCTTCCTCGCCGCCTGGGGGACCCGCGCCCTCCTCGCCATGAACCCCAAGGCGGTGCCGCGGGTGGGCGAGATCGGGGTCGACTGGCGGGTCCTCCTCTTCGCCCTCGCCGCCTCGGTGGCGACCGGCCTCGCCTTCGGCCTCGCTCCGGCCTGGAAGGCGGCGGGCGCCGACCTCACCCCGGTTTTGAAGGAGGGCGGGCGCGGGCACTCGGGCGGCGTCCACCGCCTGCGCGGCCGCACCCTCCTGGTGTTCGCCGAGATGGCGCTCGCCCTCATCCTCCTCTCCGGGGCGGCCCTCCTGATCGGCAGCTTCGCCCGCCTGGCCGGAGTGGACCCCGGCTTCCAGCCCGACCGGGTGCTCACCGTCCAGCTCTCCCTCCCCCACGGCCCGCGCGCCCGCTACGCCGAGCCGCCCCGCCAGGCGGCCGCGGTCGAGGACCTGCTCACCCGCGCCGCGGCCCTCCCCGGGGTGGCGGCGGCCGCCGTGGTCTCGGCCCTGCCGCTCGCCGACCACACCCCGCAGGTCCTGTTCACCATCGAAGGCCGCCCGGTGGCGCTCCCCTCGCTCGCCCCGCACAGCAGTTTCCGCTCGGTCTCCCCCGCCTACTTCACGGCCATGGGCATCCCCCTGCGCCGCGGCCGCTTCTTCACCACCGCCGACCGCGCCGGAGCGCCGGGGGTCATCGTCCTGAACGAGACGATGGCGAAGAGCCTCTTCCCCGCCGGCGACGCCCTGGGCAAGCGGCTCACCATCGGCGTGCCGCTCCCCGGCGAGAAGCCGGACTGGGTGACCGTGGTGGGGATCGTGGGGGACGTCCGCCACACGTCGCTCAAGGAGGAATCGGGCATGGAGATGTTCTGGCCCTTCTCCCAGGAGCCGTTCGGCGACTTCACCCTGCTCTTGGCGGCGGCGAACGGCCAGCCGGGATCGCTCGCCGCCGAAGCGCGGCAGGCGGTTGTGGCGGTCGATCCCGACCTCCCGGTCTGGAACGTCCGGCCGATGTCCCAGGTGGTCTCCGAGGCCCTCGCCCCGGCCCGCCTCTCGACCGTCCTCTTCGGCCTCTTCGCCGCCCTGGCGGTCTCGCTCGCCGCGGTGGGTCTCTACGGGGTGATGAGCTACTCGGTGGCCGAACGCCGGCAGGAGATCGGCATCCGCATGGCCCTGGGGGCCGACCGCCGGCGGGTCTTCCGTCTCGTCCTTCAGCAGGCGATGACGGTGGCTCTCCTGGGCGTCGTCGTCGGCCTGGGCGGCGCCCTCGCCGCCAGCCGCCTTCTCCGCAGCTTCCTCTACGGGGTGAACCCGGCGGACGGCTTCACCTTCCCCGCCGTGGCGGCGCTCCTCTCCGGAGTCGCCTTCCTCGCCTGCTACGTGCCGGCGCGCCGGGCGACGGCGGTGAATCCGGTGACGGCGATGCGGGGGGAGTAGGCATAGGCGCTACCCTTGGCTCCGAGCGGTCCGGGCGGTGGGTCCCTCCCCCCTGGGCGGGAGGCGGTTCGGCGAAGCGGAACGGGAAACGGACCTCGCCTGTCTGCCGGGCACCCACCCCTTCCAGGGCGATCTCGACACGATGAAAATCGTCGCCCAGTGCGGTCTGGGTAAGGCGCAGTGTCGGCATTCTGCTCATGAAGACGCGCTCTCTGCGGGGAAGTGTATGCCACCGCCCAGCGCGAGCACACGGAACGGCCTCCGTTCCACACCGGCCGCTGTCGGCGGCATGCACGCGACGACAGAATTTCAGGGGGCAGTCACTGCCCCTCGGACGCCGATGACTGAATTCCAAGGGGCAGTCACTGCCCCTCGGACGCCGATGACTGAATTCCAAGGG
>Ga0137403_10001598_pt1 | contig 28460 bp, 20 predicted proteins | sample CZOMad2_1_16fung_FD_122057 | JGI IMG/M metagenome (GOLD analysis project Ga0137403, IMG submission 122057) | Vadose zone soil fungal communities from Angelo Coast Range Reserve, California, USA - CZOMad2_1_16fungal (Hybrid Assembly) | ecosystem: Environmental > Terrestrial > Soil > Vadose zone... | reverse complement strand
AGTGCCCGATTGGCGCGCCGGCGCGACGAGCACCCCGATCGATCGCACCTGTCGACGTCGATACGTTCGGACAGACCGGGCCTCGCACGTCTAACGTCCGCCGATATGGCAATCGCGCACCGGGCGGTGAGGTCGCACAGCTGCACGTTCGAGGTTTGGGACGGCAACATCGACGAAGAAGAGGTGCGAGCGCATCTTCTCCGGCTGGCCGAGGACCCGGATTGGCCTCCCGGCACGCTCAACCTCGTTGACCTCTCAACCGTGGGTGACATCAGCATTCCAGACCCTGAGCTCGTCGCTCTGCTTCGAGAGGGAACCCTGTTGGAGACCGAACTCAAGACGGATGTCAGAGGTAGAATCGCCAGGAAGGTAGTGGAAAGCGGATATGATCTTTTGGAATTACGATCGATGAGCATGAGCCTGGAGGACGTGTTTCTGCAGCTGACAGGCGCGCCGCCAAGCGAGAATGGGGCGGGGGCCGAAGTCGCGACGGGTGACGGACAGCCCAATCCGGCGAGCCTGAACGTTGCCGCCCCTCGCACCCGCGTGGCGGTCCGCCCGGCCGCGAGGCGGCCGTGGAGAAGACCGGCGAGAAGCCCGCGGCCGGGGCGCCGGACATCGCTCCGCCGCAGATCGTCGAGCGTGATTCGCATTAGCGTGGAACCCGCGGCGCGGGTGTCTGCATAAAGCCGGGGCCTAAGCTCCAGGCTGGACGTGAGGTAAATTAGCAAGCCTGCGGAGCGTGGCGACGGCGCGAAAGGGTTACTTAATAAGGCAGCGAGCAGGAACGCATTGAGAGATCCCTAAGGCTTCGTCACCTTAAGCCCAGTCATGAACACTTCCGTGTTATGCGCGAACCGCACACCATACACGCCGTCAGTTGACTTGAGCTTGCCCGCGGTCACCAACGCCGGCTTGTCATAGCTCGCGACGACTTTGTTGTTGATCGAGCACTCGACTTTGTCGCCTCTAACTGAAATCGCAATCTCCTGGGTTACCGGTTCGCCGACGGCGGCCGCCTTGTTCACCGCGGGGTCGGCGGCGCCGCGGCCATTCATTTGGAACGGAGCCGGGCCGAAACCACGCACGATGAAACGTCCGTCACCATAAGCCGCACAATACAAGTAACTCTGCTGATCGGTTCCCAAGTCATTCCCGCCAATCACGATCCCGTAAGGGTGTGGGTGAGTATTGAGGTTCATGTACTTCGGTTCTTTGAAGGTCGCTTTGACGGTATAGTCGCCAGACGCTTTGTTGGCCGGATTCCAGTAAGTCACGGCCGGGCCGGTGACGACGTGAATGGCATCGCCTTCCTTGCCGAACTTCGCGCTGTTGAGCGTCATGCCGGCGGCTTCTTCTTTGGCGTCGATTTTTCCCGTCCAGCCGGGAACCGACACTCCGCCACCAGCGACAGCGCGGGAATTCTCCATCGGAGTACCCTGAGCGAAGGCCGTGGCCGGGATAAATATGAATGTCAGCAGGGCAATTGCGAAAACGTTTGTGCGTCGCATGTGTTTGAGATCCTCTCGGACTGAATTTGCGGACCGGACGATGATAACCCTCCTGGTCGATATCGCGCCATCAAACAACCTCTAGTGAGGCTTTGCCTCAAAAGTCGATTTCGGTGGTAACGAGTTTCGTGTTTAATTCGTGTGACTTCGTGGATCGTTTCTTTTGTACGGAAAACTAAGGACGATCCACGAAGTCACACTAACCAACACGAAGCAAAACACTCCTGCCTCTAGCTAGTTCCGACTTTTGAGGCAAAGCTATCGGGACTAATGTTCGTCCTTGCATCTCATTCAACTCAAATCGCTAAACGAGTAGGAGCTTAAGTGCTTACGTTGTGCGCAATTTGTTGAGAGGACTTGACACAGAAATGGTAGGCGCGTGGGGACTTGAACCCCAGACCTCTGCCGTGTCGAGGTACAGCGCTACCGCAGGAAATGCCAATAATATTAGGGCTTTCTGGCGAACAACGGCCTCACCCGACCAATTACCCGACCATTTTCCGACCAACCTGCTCAACACGAACGAGGAATTGCATGGAAACCCTCAGTGCCCGACTCCCATGTCACAGAAGGAGTGCATACAGTCTCCGGGTGGTCGAAAAGAGGAGTAACACTATTGAGGCTCACGATCTCAAACCAAGATAGGCTTTGCGAAAAATAACGGTGCCCAGACTTTCCACGTTTTTAGATACCTATCTCTTGTCAGAATCTCATATTGTGATCTGATAATTGAAAGATAGTGACGGGATTCGTATCAGGCTCTAGTGTTCATATACATTACGCCAAGATCGGACATATACTGGGCCGCCAGAGTGGCACCCGATTTCCGAGAAGGAACGGAGCGAATTGGTATGGAGCTTGCGGTTTCGGGGAGTGATTTGTGGGTTCCGCCACCAGAACGCCTGGCCTTGACGACGGAAGAAGTCCATGTCTGGCGCGTTGGTTTGCAGCAACAACCTTGGACGATAGGCATGTTTTTAGAGGCCCTTTCCGCGGATGAGCGCGTGCGAGCAAACAAGTATCACTTCTATAGAGACTTTGAAAGTTTTGTGATTGCCCGCGGCGTACTCCGAAATATCATCAGTCGCTACATAAACGTCGCATCTCGCGACATACGGTTCTCTTATGATCAATATGGTAAACCTCGATTGAGTTCAGGCGACACCTCGTTATGTTTTAGCGTTTCACACTCAAGCGGAATCGCACTGTATGCTATCAGCCAGGTGGATGCCGTCGGCGTCGACATTGAATATGCGCGGGAGAATTTTTCGAGCACTGAGATCGCGGAGCACTTCTTCTCGGCTAACGAGGTAGCGACCCTGCGTGCTTTACCGGCGGAACTTCGAACCGTGGCATTCTTCAACTGCTGGACACGGAAGGAAGCGTATATCAAAGCTCGCGGGGAAGGCCTCTCGCATCCATTGAATCGATTTACTGTGTCAATCATTCCTGGGCAGCCGGCTCGCCTCTTGGCTGCGGATGATACGAAGGACACTTCGTGCTGGACGCTGATGGAGTTATCGGCCGGGGCAGATTATGTAGCTAGTCTGGCTGTGGAAGGGAAAGTACGATCACTTCGACAATGGCAATGGGATGACAACACGAGTGTCAACTCCACTCCAGGCGTCCGTTCCGGCTCGGATGTAACGACGACGGTTCTTGAAGACGCCGCCATGGACCTTGCACGGAACGTCCGGCGAACACAACGAGAAAGAAAAAATGAATAAAAGCTGGATAACACGACCCTGTTAGCCAACGTCCTCTCGTCCAAATACCCTGGATAATCCTCTCGCCATCGTCGCTCGCAATAAAAAAGAAAAAGGGCGTTTCGGCCCTTTCCATATCGAAAACTCAATCTATATGCGCCGGCCCTTTGAAGTGAGCTTCACTTCCCAGGGGTATCGGGGAATTCGTTCGCGGCGACGGGGCGGGACTTTCGAATAGTAATCCTGAGTAGGCTCGTGAAACTCCTCACTTCAACGCTAAAGGCACTGCTTAGAAATCGCCTCTATGATCTCTTGTTTTGTCTCAATTGAGACGTTTCAATTCCAACGAAAGCGCCTGGAGTAACGCGGGCCGGGAAGAGTTGAGAAAGAAGTGGTCCCCGGGAAACATGCGTAGATTGAAGTTGGCTCGGGTTTGCGTGCGCCACGCTTCGAGGTGCTCGCGAGACACATCCGCATCTTGTAGTCCACCAAACGCAGTCAAGTGGCAGTCGAGTGGTGCTTCGTTCACATACTGATAAGTTTGTGAAATGGCAAAATCCGCGCGCAGGATCGGAGTCATCAAGCCAATCAACTCGGGATGTTCAAGAACTTCCTTGGGCGTACCATTCAAGCGGCGCAACTCCTCTATGAACGCTGCGGTAGGCAGGTCAAACGTCCTTGGCTCGGCATCCTTTATCTGGGGCGCGCTGTGCCCGGAGACAAACAAGTGTACCGGCTGCCGCCTGGATTCCTTGCGCAGCAGGCGGGCGAGTTCAAAACTAATCAGAGCGCCCAGGCTGTGACCGAAGAAAGCGAACGGTTTGTTCAGATACGGCGAGAGCTGCGGAGCCAGGGCACGGACGAGCGGGGTGATACGATCAAAGGGCGGCTCCCGTAAACGATTTCCGTGTCCTGGAAGTTGAATGGCACAAACCTCTACCGTCGCTGGCAAGCCAGATGACCACGTACGGTAGATCAAAGAGTTGCCGCCAGCGTAGGGAAAGCAGAAAAGACGAAGACGGGCCTGTGGGAGGGGCAGTGGAAATGTAACCCACTGATTAGTTGAAGCGCTTCTGACTGTCATCTAGGTCTGAAGGTGGTAGAACAAATTCACCCAAAGCTTACCGCCTCCGCACGGGACTTACGGTAAGCAACATGGTTTCGGACCAAGCATCAATGACGGGCAAGAACTTTAGCGCTTGGCATTCTGTTCCATCTTCTTTCTCAAGCTGAGCGGCCTCATGTCCGTCCAGACCTCTTTGATGTAAGCGAGGCATTCCTGCTTGGGCCCGGTCTTGCCCGCATCGTTCCAGCCGAGGGCGTTCTCGCGGTCGGCTGGCCAAATCGAGTATTGCTCTTCGTGATTAACGACAACTTTGTAGATGGTGTTGTCTTCTCTTTCCTCTCTGTTCATTTTGTTTCCTTTCGTTTCGGTTTGCTTACTTGATTTTTCGAGCGGTCACTGATGATATTCGGGAGTTGTTAGAGAGTAATCAGCTTCTTGCCATAGAGCCTTTCTGATTCGATGCCGCGGCGGCGACACTCCTCAACCAGTTTGTCGGACTCTATGATCGGACGAGACTCGTCAGTATACTGAATTGAGGTCAGGTATGTTAGCCAGGGCTCCTGACCCATTGCGTATACGTAAACTTGTTTCGGCTTCAAACGATCGACCATGTCTATGCCCTTTGCAAAGTCGGAACCGTCCAACCTTCTTGATTGATCCTGCTTTCGGGTGAGGGCTTCGGTGAAAACCGGACCGTAGAGCCAGGAGAGCGGACCACCATCGCACTCCATCCCGAGGAACAGGAGATCGATATCACCAATAAGGTCGTGGAGATGTTCATAGAGCTTCGGTTCAATGTTATTTGAATCAGCTGCGCAGATGATTAATCTGTCTTTCAGATTCACAAGGTATGCTATTTTGGTCCTGATGTTTAGATCGGCGTGCTCGCCCAGAAAAGGCAAGCCGGTGATCTCGCCGCCGTCGATTTTGATGGTCTCGATTTCGTCAATCTCTCTAATTTGATCGAAGCCGATATTCTGCAAGACCAGCTTGAGCGAAGGGTCGGCCAGCCCGCCGCCGTTGTTCTTCGGCACGACGATAGTTCTGATTTTGTGGCGGAGTTGAAGCAAGGTCTCGAACAAACAGTGGTCCTGATGGTTGTGGGTGATCAGAGCATAGTCAATATTCTCTGGCAGGTCATCGTAGGTATAGCGGAGAATCCCGTCTCCATGATTGTAACTGACGACCGGATCGGTGAGAATGCAGCTTTCCTTCGACTCTATCAAGAGGCAAGCGTGCCCAAAATAGCGTACGCGAACAGAGTCGCCCATGTACTTTTCGGCGGGCCGCGGAGCCTCCTCAGTAAAAAAGGTCGACAGCAAATCAACGCTTCCGTTCTTCACGCCCAGAGCTTCCGCGATGTAGCCTAAGGGTCGCGAGTTCCGCTTCATTTCAAAGAGCCTGTCCCAGGTTTCGGCGCCAAAAGGCAGGTTCACAGTTAAGCAGTCTGGGCCAGCCAAGTGAGGTGTGCTTAGCGCAAATGGTCGGTCGTCACCTTCGACGAGCGATAGTGCGAGACTTTGCCGCGAAGCGTCGTAGTACCGACTCTTGTATAGCAACGCCTCAATAAAACGAATCGAAGGGCTGTGGTTCAGGTCATATACGAGCTCGACGTAACCTTTCAAGACCTCGGGGAGTTGTTGGTAGAGAGGCTCCAGAGAACATCCAGTGCCCACGGTCCGCATAGTCTTGCTGAAATCCCGAACGGCTGCCGCAAACTCCAGCATATGAGCTTGCTCGCTGAGCGTGCACTCCATCAGTGCCTTGATGACGGGCACTTTGCTCACGTCACAATTGATAAACGGACCTCCCCGCATCGCCGGGTTCTTGAGAGCGGCCACGTGTATCTGCGGAGCCGCGACGAACGATTGCATTATCTTCAGGTGTGAGTTGGCGATGTACATTGCGGCTTGGGCGGGTGAAATCAGCCACGACCATGCGTACCAATGGTCGATTAGTGGCGCCGCTAGAACATTCTGCTTCAGGTAAAGATCGTGCGTAGGCATACCCAACTTTTTCTGCGGAGCTACATTCTCTCGGTCCAGGGCTCTGGCAAGAAGGAGTTAAGCAGAAGCCCCTGCTTTTGCTCTCGCCCGCGATCAAGCACAAACTTGCTAACGGCCAGATCCAGAATCCCCAGTCCGAAAGGACTAAAGACCGTGAACCCGGCGGTGTCTTTCTTGACGGGTGATCGTCCCAGCAGAATGTCGCTCAAAGTACACCGGATGAAATCGCGGTGGCCTAGAAGTTGTTCCGTCAGATGGATCGAAGTCTGCGCGCGGCAAACATGATCCACGTCGTCGACGACGTTATCACAGGATTGAATAACTTCTGGCCTCAGATCTCGCAAAGAAATGTGTAGTATCGTCGTGTTGGGGGAGCAGATTGAGAGATCATCAATGTAGGGCTCCAAGGCCGTCGTCGCGATACAGATCAGCGACGCTCGGCAGCAGAGTTCGGACACCTCTCGAGCGCTCTCGAATTCAACATCGCCAAATGTCGCTCGGCACTTGGCTTTGAACTTGCTCTCTCGGTGTGGGTCAAGATCCAAAAGAATGAAGCTTCTCAATCGACCACCTAGCGCCAGAAGAAAGCGCACCATTTCAAAATTGATTAGACCGCAACCGATGATGCCAACGTCAAAGGGCTCCTGCCACGAGTGCAGACACTCAGCGGCAAGCGCCGCGCTGGCCGCCGTCCGTTTGGCGCTGATGATCGAGCCTTCCAGAATAGCCAGAGGATGCCCAGTCGCCGTCGAGTTCAAAATCACAGTTGCGGAAGCCCGCTCCCAACCCCTCGGGACGTTGGCCGGAAAGGAGGAAACCCACTTGACGCCCGCCACCCCGAAGTCCGCTCCCAAATAGGCCGGCAGTGCGATAATCCGACTCCGGTCGTCGTCCGGAAAACGCAAGAACGCGGAATGGGGCAAGGATGTCTGGCCTTTGCCGTGAGCTTCATAGGCCGCCTTCACCACGCCAATGATCTCCATTTCGCACCCAGTCAAGAGAGAATCGACCTCGTGACCTTTGAAAACTAAGACCTCACTCTGGTGCATATCTCTCTCCCCCATTCGCGTTCAGTCTGATAATGCGGATGAGGCCGCCGGCGACTAGCTTGGCGCTTCCGTTCAGTAGACCTCCGCACACCAGGACAGAACGACCATCGCGCTAGTCAGCTTGTGACGCGCTTGTTGAAAAGCACGGCTCTGTGCGCCATCGAGCACTTCGTTCACCACCTCTGAGCCGCGCATGGCTGGCAGGTCGTGGAGGAAAATTGTCCCGGCGCGTTTGGAGACATGTTTCATTAGTGTCGGTGTCACCCGGTAAGGGTCGAACTTTTGCCGCCAGTTTGTATCGGACTTCGGTTCTCCCATTGTCTCCCAGCGTGTCGTATAGACGACATCAACGTTAGTGGGCAGATGCTGCAGGTCATGGTATTGCTCAATGCTGGCCCCCGATTGCCTGGTGAGCATCCGCGTTTGTGCTAGAACGCTATGTGGCAATCCGTACCCTTCCGGCGTCACCAAAGTGAGCCGCATGCCGCGCGTCAATCCGACGGCCATTGCCAGGGCCGCCGCGCTGTTATTACCTTCGCCGATATAGAGAATATGAACCCCGTCGAGACTGCCCAACGCTTCATGGATAGTGATCAAATCAGCAATGGCCTGCGTCGGGTGTTCGTTTTCGCTCATCGCGTTGACGATGGACATTGCGTCCTGCGTCGCCAAGGCCTTCATCTCCTCGAGTGTCTCATTTGTGCGAACGACGAGGATATCCAGGAAACCGGATAAGACGCGGGCTGTATCCTGGATGGACTCGCCGGTAACGATTTGCAGATCATTAGGCCCGTAAGTAATTATGTCGGCTCCAAGCTTAAGGGCAGCCACACTAAATGACGTGCGCGTCCGCGTTGAAGGCCGGCGGAAGTAGATTCCCACAATCTTGCCAGCGAGCGGCCGAACCGCTTGCGCCTCTCCTCTGGCGATAGCAAGACCTCGGTCTATTAGATTAGATAAGGTCTGGGCGCCAAGATCTGTTATTGAAAGCAGGTGTCTCATTCTATTGAACTTCCTTTCAACTCAGGAGGAAGTATGAATGGCTCGGATTCCCCTTCGCGAAATCCCTCTCGTTGTCGGACAGGCACGATGAACGTTAGCGGCGAGAAACCCTTCTTCACCTTGTAATGGATCCAGGCATCCGAAAGGCCGATCTGCAATTGACCTTTCGCATTAGACAAACAGAAGCGGAAGTTCAGGTTCGAACCGAAAACCCTGAGTGAGAGGCCTCGACGATCGAGAAGGATCACTGGGTGACTCGGCCGCATTTGACTGGTTCACTTTCTAATGAGGACGGGAGAGAATTTCTCCCCATAGTTCTTGTAGCGGTCGCCGATTTCCTCAAAGCGATTGGCTATCTTCTGGTTGCCCTTTTCCTGGTAAAAACTAGAAATTTTCTTACACGTACCGAAGACATCAAAGGCCGGGTTGGTATAAGTGAGCAATCCATTCGGGATAATGTCGTCAGGAACGCTGCCTTTTGCTTTGTAGATTACGAAAGATCGGTCGGCGTGCCCGGAAGATTGATAAACCCAATTCTGTATGGCCTGCTTGTAAAGGAGAATCGCTTCCTCATTATTACCGTGACGGTCAAGAAAGTTAGCCAGGCGATACCAGGCCGACACATCGTATTCGTCAAGAAAGACAGCCTTCTGGTAGCTTTTCTGCGCTTCGTCATCCTTGCCCATGAGTTCGTAAACCGAACCGAGGCCAAGCCACACGCGAGGAAGATTGGGCAATGCCGCCGCCGCCTGCTGTAGTGTCTCGACGGCCCTCTGCGGCTGCCGGAAAATGTACAGCCTGCCGAGCTTGGCCTTGAGAATCGGGCTGTTCGTCTTGCGTACCAGCTCCTCTAAATCCGCAATACCGCCGTTGACCAGATTTTCCGATTCCTCCGGCGCGCGTTTTTGCAGATCGAGAAAAAACGGCGAGTCCAGAATTGCCGGCGATAAGCGCAACGCCGTCCGGTATTCTCTTTCGGCCTCTGCACGCTCCCCGCCCTGCTCGCGCAACAGACCGAGACTAATGTGGTACAAAGCGACGTACCCGTTGGCGGCAATGGCCCTTTTGAAATAATCAATCGCGGATTGCCGGTCTCCCAGCAACTGGTAGAGCCAGCCCAGATTGTGCATAAAGCCATCGTCAGTTGGATTCAGCAGGAGGGCTCGCTGATAAAGATCTATCGCTGTCCTGACATGCTGCGTTTGCTCCCCCGACAGATCAAGCTTCTTCTCGAATAGCACGTTGATCTCGAAGGGCTTTTCGATCAGCCTCTCATGAAGCAGGGCCGAATGCGCCAGGTAATCCGCGTTCCCGGGATCGAGGCTGACGGCCATCTCGATCTGCCGTTGGGCGGCCGGATATCCTGCCTGATCCATGCTATCGAGAAAAGAGAGAAAGGAGGTTTGGGCTTCCTGCGCTTTCCCATATCTAGCTTGCACCAGGATGAACAAAACCAGGGTCCCGATGATCAATGGCGCAGGGGCGAAAATCGCGATGGTCTGACGTCTAATTCTCATCGGTTGCCTCCTCAAGGTCTCCTTCTAACTGGGCGTTGTGCGCGAACATAAACCAAAGGAGAACGCTGACGCCGGCGTTAGTCAGTATCGAGTAATAGCTGAAGTCCCGTACAATGGCTGCGGCAACGGTGGTCATAAACAGAATGATCACCCCTTTCTTGTATACCGCGGCCCCTGATAGTTTGATTTTCCGGTGAGAGGTTAGAAAAAATATGAAGAACAATAAGCAGTAGGCCAAAAGCCCTACCAATCCCTTTTCGATCAGGAGTTGCAAGAAAAGGTTGTGGGCTCCCGCAACGAGGACGGACTCGTCACTCTGCTGCCGATGACCCATATAGTGCATGGCGAAGTTGTTCGTCCCCACGCCGAACAGCAAATGATCTTTCGTCATTCCCAGCGACTGACTCCAGACTTCGCGCCTTCCTTCAAAGCTGCGAACCTGCGCGGACGTCCGGAAACCGGTGATCGTGGTCAAGACAGGTCTTATTACAGGTAGCAGGACGATGGCGAGGCATAGAAATACGATTACATCGAAGACGAGAATCTTTCGCCAGGAGCTGAGACTGTAACCGTGGAACAATATGCTGCCGACCAAAAAAAAGACTATTACCGCGGCGTAGATGCCCCTCGAAAATGACAGGAATATCGCCACGAGCACGAGAAGCACCGGACCAAGCAAGAGCCAACTCTTCCACCCTCCGCCCCTATTTCGAAGAAATAGAATGAGCGGGTAAGGGAGAAACAAGAGGTAGATCGTGGCCCACTCGACGATACTTGAGCCGGTCCGGTTGGCGAGTCGAATGAGGTATCTGAAATCCGTAAGATCACTGAAGCCGAGGGATTTCAAGCGACCAAACAACGTCGGTAATTCGTTGAAGAGAGATGCGCCAGACAGCACCACGGCGAAGATTGTGATGCACACGAAGAGCACCAGCTTCTGCTTGTCACTTCGCAGGTTGAAGCGCACTAAATAGTAGAACAATGAAAGAAAGAAGGCGTCGACGACGTAGGGCAGAGTGTTCGGGCGATAAGTGGACATGAGATAGTTGAGCACCTCAACTCCGGCCACCATCAGCGGCGCTAAGTCCATCCAGCTCAGCCGCACCGGATTCGTCTTCCAGTCGTCAAGGAGCAAGTTCTTCACGGAATAAACTGCCGCCAGAATGACAAGCAGAGAGTTGACGCTGAAAAGACTCCAGGACTTGGCTATTATCAGGATAAAGAGCGCGGGTAGGAGCAGCACATCAAGACTCCGTTTTGCCGCTTGTCTGATACCGTCGACGGAATATATCAGTGATCTGCCTCGAGTGGTCGCTTCGCTCATCTGTTTTCCCCCAAGAAGAATCTATAGTGGCGGCGTTTGTATGCCGTCATGGCCGTTATTTACGATGCGGAGTTCAAACCTCACTCGTCCCCTGGGACAAGTAGCCAGGCAGCAACGAGCAACATCACCGCCGCTGGCTTTAATTTCTGGCCGTTCCGGAGAGATTGCTGGCCTCAGATGCCAGCCGTCCAAACAGTTGGCCGCAAGCTCATTGTGGGGTCCTCTGAGCAGCTCGAAAAAAGCGTGGACCAAGGCCACAAGAGCTAGCCTTAGCGGGCCTGATTAAGTCGAACGATTAGGGATATGCTGAGGATTTCTTCGAGCGACGACAAGCGTTCTATTGTTTCGTATTTTGTCGGTTCCTAAACGGTCAGACACTTCACTGTCTGCCGTCAGCTACCGCGCGACGGATGTGGATGCCGCCGTAGTCATTACTGAGCGAGATGCGTGGGCTGCCGCCGCCGATCACTCCACTGAGCATACTGCCACTGAATTCGCCGCGGCGCACGCTCAAGCCGAAATCATTCTGAATGGGACCGTGCATGCTGTTGGCCCAGATTTCGGCGCTGGCATCAGCGGGAAGGGTCACCTCGATAGCTCCATTGACTGTCTGGAGTGAGACAGGCTTGTTCTTACTCAGTTGGTTAAAGGTGGCGACGAGACGTCCGTTGTTGGTCGAGAGTTTCGCCGCACCAGCAATTCCGTGCACCATCAATTCCCCGTTGATGGTCGAGGCGGTAATATCGCCGATGATGCCGTCAATATAGAGTGGGGCCGTATCCATGTGGGCGACCAGTCCGTCGATGTGTCGGGGAACCGTCAGTTTGTATTCGACTGTAGCGGGCAGATTGTTGGTATCTTCAGGATACTTGGTGGTGATGCTGATTTCGTCTGGTCCGGCTTCGATTTTAATCTCCGCGTCGTTGAGGATCTGTTGGGTTTCTGCGCTCTTGACGGCGTCAATCCGCACCTCGTCGCGATCCCACGCGGCGATGCGCACGGTACCTACGATGTTTTTGATGCTCACCTGCCCGCCGGTCGCCAGCGGGTAGGTCTGATGGAACTCCTCACGGAATTTATCGCGCACAGGCAACTGGACAGCCTTGTTGCTTTTGAACATAAGCGACAAACCGATCATGAAAACGATGGATAGAATAACCAGCTTAGTCATCGCCTCTCTCCTTTTCACCAATCCAACGCCCGGGGTCGGCGACTGCTGGCAACGCTCGCCGCCTGGCCCGTGCGCGGAACGCCGAGGATCTGATTCTCAACACAGGAAGCTACGCCGCCCCCTTCAAGGGCCTTGATTAGGCCTGCTTCACCCGCCGAAGATCTCGCAACTGCACGGGCGCGCAACCAAGCCGTTCAGACTACGGCGCGCGTATGAGTTTGATGCTTCCAAAAACAGTCTTGAGCATTAAGTCCGAGCCTCCGCCTCCAATTGTGCCGGTCGCACTCCGCTGTTGGGAGCTTTTCTGTACGTTCAACGGAAAGTCGGTCGCGATACTGCCGTAAGATGTTTCCGCCCGGACGTTCGCATTTGTCTTAGACAGCAACGCTACAATGATGTCGCCATTGACCGTTTGCAATTCAAGCGGCTGCACCCAACTTGTTTCCTTAAGCGATGCGGTGATCGCGCCCGTCATGCTGGTAGCGCGCACGTGCCCGGCGGTGGAAACTCGCACGTCTCCATTCACGGTGAACGCCTCAATGTCATTCGTGAGCAAAGTGACTTCAACCTCACCCTGCACAGTCCGTCCGATGAAGCGCAACCCCATCGGAAGACGCACCGTGAAGTCAACTTGGACATCGCTGTTCTGAAAGTACACCATCCCGTAATTATTCTGCTCGTTGCCGGACCGACAGACATAGGGCTGTTGCGGATCGATAGTCGGATAGACGGCGCAAATCGTCACACCGTTTTCATGTTCCAGCACCTTGATGTCTACGTCCTGGACCTCACCGCGGCGGCCCCGTTTAGTGGCGGTGACCTCGACCTCATTACCCGAGGCGGCTTTGGCAAGGATGTTCCCGTGCAATCCCTTGATTTCGACGGTCCTGCCGGAGGCGAGCCGCTTCTGCCAGTGGAAGTCATCGGTTGCTGACAGGCTATGGAACCCACCCTTGTTAGCGTCGGGCATACATTCATTGTTCTCCCTGCCAGGCTGCTTGGCTTTGACTCCGAAGTTAAGTGTTTGCGAGTTTATTAGCAGCATCCCGAGACCGACGAGCAAGCCATACTTCAGCATCTTCATCTTCCTTCCCTCCCGCAATCTCTTGTGCTGCCGGTCAGAGCCTTGCCGAGCGTGATATCGCCATGAAACGAATCTAGTGTGATCTGCGCCTGCCCGTCACCATACCGGCCAATCACGCGGCGGGTGTTCTCTGGCGGGGATTTCAGCGTTAACGGGAAGTTGTCGTCGATCTTACCCCGGTAGGAGGAAAGCGTTGCGGTAAAACCCGGAGCGTTAGGCTCCACCATCATCCGAATTCGGCCCAACACAGTTCGGAACTGATAACGGCCACCGGCTCGAATACTGCTCGATGCTTCGATGTCCCCGTCCGTCGAGTTGATGTCCATATCACCACCGATGTTCGCCAGGGTGATCGCGCCGCGAGTGTTACTGGCTTCCACTCTCGCCTGTGCACACTCGACGCTAATCGTCCCAAGAAGAGAGAGTGCGCGCACATCGCCCCGGATGTTCTGCAGCGCAATGTTCCCGTTCTTGATGACGACATTGACGAACGCGCCCACATCTTGAATACGCACATCGCCATCATTGGTGCGGACAGCGCTGATCGGCCCATCAATTCCTGAGATTTTAATGCCTCCTGTCTCAGTCTCGATAGACTCGACCTCGGCATAACGGGGGAGTTTGACTTCTAGATTGATCTCCAGGGCGTCGCTGGTGCGGCGCACTCCAGGCTTCGGCGTCGGCTTTGGCATCGGCTCCGGCGCAGGCTGGGGCGCAACCGGCGGACTCGGACGCGGCGAGGCCTGCGAAGGCTTCGGAAGCTGCGTGTCCGAAAAGCGAAGATCCGGCTCGCTTCGCTGCTTCCGCGTAAGAGTGCTTAAAGTCACTCTATTCCCAGCCGGATCTTGGGAGACTGCGGCCTGCACCACCTCCGCCCCCCTCGCACTGGTGGCCGTAGCCTCAACCGCATCACGATCCCAGCCGCTAATTATGATATGTCCGTTTCGGTTGCTGATGGCGACGCGGCCGCCACGTTCTAGTGGCTGCATGGTAACTTTTCCTGACTGGTCACTAACGATTACCCTCTCGGACGCCTGTGCCAGTCTGCGTTCGCCTCGACGAGCCGCGAAAGTTTCCTGGTTGCGCATGAGCCCGATCGCGCTCAACATTACAGTCGCGAGCACTAATGATAGAACCTTCAAAGTATCTCGACGCATAAGACCTCTCAAGTGGTTGAAGACCTGCTAAGGATCTTCGAATTCCCTGACATTCGATCAATTGGAGCCCATCTCCCTAAGCAATTCGACTTTCTTGGCATATGCGGTTAACAAATAGTGCACCGCCACGGGATCACCAGCCTGCTCGCGCACGGCTTGACGTGTTTCAGCTATAGTAAGATCCACAATGCGCAAGGCTTGGTCATAGTGTGCACGCACCCCGGGATCGACTCGCACCTGCTCGCGTAGAACATCGCGTGACACGATCTTTATAGCCTTCAGGTAGCGCAGCTCGGCTTCGCGGGTAACATCGTCGACCATCAGTATATTGGTGCGGGCTCCGGATTCAGGCCGACGAGTTGCGCGCCTAACGAACGCCGTGGAACTCTTTGTCAAGTCATTGATCCCGGAATTCGCTTTATGAACTCCGTCATTTAGGGCAGCGCGCCTGCCCTCTATCGTCTCGCTCATAACTTGTCTGCCGAGCCGCGACGCATCATTCGTCGGGTGGGTCGCCGAGTTTAGGGAAGTTGATGGTTGAACTGTTCCCGCATTGTCGGCCTTACCGGCAAACTGTTGTGCCGGCCGACTGCCACGCCAGTTGAGAGCCAGCAAGCCTCCTGCTCCCAGCAGAATAACAACAAAGAGGTAGGTAATTGCGGGCACCGAATAGTATGGGCCCTTCAGCACTCCCGCCCACCACGCGCTGGCCCCACCGTGAGGATTTTGGCGCAGTCTGGCGGCAACTTTTTCTTTCTCAATGGTAGCCGCGAGAATGGCTGCCAGGAGTTCAGGCGTCACTTGCACCTCTCGGCGGTAATGCGCGTAACACTCCCGCTCTTCCAAAAGTTGTTCATAAAGGTCGACGCAGGTAGCGCAAATGTTGATATGAGCAGCGACGCGTTCCGCCGTCTGACCGTCTAGATCTCCTTCGACGTATCCTTCGATCATCGGCAAGCACTTTTCATGCTTCATCGTTCACCTCTCAAATAAGGACGGATCTGACGGCGCATCTTAATCTTCGCCCGGTGCAGGTCGGTCCTCAGTTTAGTAATAGAGAACCCGGTAATCTCGGCGATCTCGTTATAGCTGCGCTGTTGAAGGACTCTGAGCGTGAAGACCAGTCGCTTGTCCTCGTCGAGCGAGGCCAGGGCTTCGCGGATAACCTGGTCGAGTTCCTTATTCAGCAACTGCCCGTCCGGCAGTGGGCGACCATCACCCAGTTCCGACAATTCAAAGTCATCAATATCAACGATGCGCTCTTGCCGACGGCGCGTGTAAAGCGCCTCACGCGCGACGTTTTTGGCGATTCCAAAGAGCCAAACGGTAAACTTCGCGGCGTCCTGAAGTCGATTGATGTTCTTATACGCGCGTACAAAAGTCTCTTGCGTTAGTTCTTCGGCCAGCGGGCCCTCTCCAACTATGTCAAAGATGAAACTGAGGATCGGGCGCGCATACCGCTCAAGGATCACTCGAAAGGCTTCATCCTCGCCCTGCCTTAGACGCTCCACCAATTCTGAGGAACTGTTCATCGGAATCGCCGCATTTGTGCCCGGCTGAACTATGAACCCCACAATGGCTGTCACCGTACGCATCATGTCTCCAATAGTAAGTGAGACCCAGGCAGAAAAGATTGCAACTGCCCTTCAGAATCTCAGGCTCATTTGCGCCGTCAGCCTCCGATTTCCCGCGAAATATCCTGTCCCGAAGCCGTAGAAACCAGCCGTGGCGTTCGCTCGGCCGAAAAAGGGCGAACTGAGATCGCCAATGTACAAACTCGGATTCGTGTGATTCAAGAGATTTTGCACCTGCAAGGCAAGAGTTAGATAGTAGCGTTTTTCGGTTGTAGACTGACGGTTGCCAGGAGGTTTTCCGACGCCCGCACCGTTCTGCGGCTGACCCGACTTTGGTGCCGCGTGCGGCAGAGACCCCAGGCCGAATGTCCTGCTGGCGCGCAAGTCCACAGTGAAGTAACTGGGTCCGTTGCCGAAGTTCCGCGGCACAAGCGCTTGCCCCGGCTGTGGGTTCGGATCGAAAGCGCCGAAGCTCGTGACGATGACGCCGGGCTTGTTGAGGTCCATAGCGAAGGCCGGTCGGTCCGTGTAGAGGGAGTCGCCGTTACTATCCCGCCCCGTCGTGATGTTGAAAGGGATGCCGGCCCGCCAAATAATAAACGGGCTAAGGTTAATTTTCCACTTGGTGATCAACGAACCACCCATGATCAGGCGTTGACGAAAGTCGAACAGCGAGCGGCCATACTCGGCCCGGAGGTCGTAAGAGCTGGCTGGAAAACTCCCCAGACCCTCGCCATCGCTCTTCGCCGTGTTCAAGACATACTCGACGAAAAAGGTGGAGTCCTTGTGGAATCGAGTGTTCGTATAGACGCGCAACAAACGCTGGTTGAAGCGACCGTTGGACTCATACTCGTAGATGTTTTCTAGATTACCAAACGGCCGCACACCGTTTCCCGGAACGCCGAGCACAAATGTCCCCGGTAAGGGCGCGTTGATGTTGCGCGAGCGGATCTGATGGAGAGACCTGGTGTTGACTAGAGCCAGCGAGAAACTCGTCTTAAACGGCAACTGGCGCTCCAAGCCGATCGTGTACTGCATGGTGTACGGAGCCTGCAGGTTGGGCTCGATGCGCCTGAGGGTTTGGGGAGCACCGAAGGCTTGGATTGTTTCCAGCGGAGGCACAACTGGGAACAGACTCAAGATGGCCGGGTCAGAGATGACGAACTGTTGTTGATTAATTCCATTGAAACGGTGCGCCCGAAGCGTGAAGCTCTCCGCGAAGCGTTCGTAATAAATGCCGAAGCCGGCGCGGATTGAAGTCTTGGGCTGTCCCTTGCCAGTATTGCCCGGCAGCCAAACGACGGCCGCGCGCGGGGCGAAAGCAGCATTATTGTGAATGTTGCTTTGTGTTTCGTAGCGCAGGCCCAGACTCACCGCCAGATTGGGACGCAGCACCCAGTTGTCCTGCAAGAATATGGCGAGATCAAGCTGATTAACTCGAGCCTCAGAATTGCCGCCGGCGATTGAGAATTGCGTGGGCCCATAACCCAAGTCGCTGGGGCTCAGACCGTTGATGTTTGACGGGAAACCGTTCCGTTGAAAAAGAAGCGTGCGGCGATAACGCTCGATGCTCGCGATGGACTCGAAAACGGGCTGGCCGTTAACGCGCACTACCTGATTGTTGTCGTCGAGCTTGACGGCCTGCCCTCCTGCGAAGGTGAACGTTCCGCCGAAGTTCGTCGGGGCGATATCTCTAACACTCACGCCGCGCAAGCGCCCTCCGGCCTTCAAAGAATGACTCGCCACGACCCATGAACTGTAGTTCTGGATTTCCCAGCGGTCCTCTTTGTACCTGGCCATGCCTACCTGCGAACCACCTCCATTGAAAGCACCGACGACATTAATTGACGCCGCAGCATTGTTGCTCTGCTGCGTCCTCATCCTGTGTATGTACTGAAAGCGCACCTCGTTGAGAACCTTCGCATTGAGCACCGCCGTATCTGTCAGTTGCAGTGTGTGTTCATCATTCGCTGTATCCAGGGAACGCGTGACCAACGAGAACTCGCCTACGCCCGCGTTTTGCAGGCTCGAACGAGTGTAGTTATACCGGGCCACGAGAGTATTGGTTGGACTTATTTGAAAATCAAAGCGACCCGATAGATTTATCAGCCGCTGCGGTGTCACTACGACTTGACCAAAAGGGATCACGACGAGAGCCGGACTCAGAACGATGGCGTTGATCACAGCATTGTCATCAATCTCGCGGCGCTCGAAATCGAGAAAGAACGAAACCTTCTGCTTGACAATCGTGTTGCTCAGGCTTCCACCGTAAAGGCGCGATTGGAAGGGCGCGCGATTCGGGGCAAAAGGGTTTCGTGAATTGAGACTTTCGTCGTTAAAGTTCAGGAAGCCCCGGCCATGCAGTTTGTCCGTCCCGGGTTTGGTCGTTATTTCTACGCGACCACCTCCCGTGCTGTCGTATTCGGCGGACCAGGGATTTTGATTGATACGTACCTCACGAATCGAGTTCTTCGGCGGGAGACGCCCACCCAAGAATCCGTCGACATAGACGTCACCGCCATTAGGACCCACCGATGGTCCTGCCAACGCCTGTAAAGCTGCCGCCAACTCGTCCGGATCATCGGGCAGTATATCCAAGTCGGCGCCACGCAGGACAATGCCGCTGGCGCTGGTGTCTTGACCGACGTTGATCGCTCGCTCGGTAGAGACTGTAACCTGCTGTTCTTCGATGGTCACGCTTAGTTTGATGTCGAGAGATTTGGTCTCGGCTCGCGCGATGTCAATCTCGCTGTTCTCATAAGGGGCAAAACCCTTCGCCGCAGCCTGCAATCTGTACCTACCCGGAGCTAGGTGATCGAATACGTAGACCCCGTCCGTTGTGGTTGCGGTGGTTTTGGTCATTCCAGATGGATCGCTGATAGTAACCTTGATGCCGACCATTAAGCCGCCCAGTTGGTCCGTGACGTGACCGCGCAACATCCCCATTTGCTGCTGGGCGAAAGCCGCGTTACAGATTGAGAGAAAGAGCCAGAATATTAGACACGCTTTCATTAACCTATGAAAACTGCGCATGATTTGCTCCTTGACAAAGAGAGTCAGTGATCTCCCACGAACTGGAACGCTGTGCTCCGTTATCCGATTTGGCGTAAAATTGTCACTTCTCAAGAGCGGCTTGCAATTTGTAATGACGATACGTCCACTCGTTAGTGGGAAGAACGGGCAAAAAATTGCAGCTCGTATAAAAAAACTTGAAGCGCCATAACTCTATCGAGCCTCACCTCAGCGTTTCCCTGGAGGTTGCGGGGTACCTTCTCGCGATGCTCATCAAAAGCGCCTCGATGATCTTAACTCCGAGGCCGGCCGCTTCTAGCTCTCGGAACTTTCTCTTCATCAACGACGTCCGATCCCTGAATGACTGATTTCTCTGTATTCTGTTGAACAGGGAGCCGATGTTCTCGGCAGAGAGTTGCCGGGAATCAGCTCTGATCCCCAACCCATGATAGACCGCCCTGGCGGCGTTCATCGGTTGGTCTGATCCTTTGCCTCCTTCTAGAGGCATGAGAATCATCGGAACGCCAAAGTAGATGGCTTCCTTTATGCCGTTCAAGCCGCCGTGGGTAATCATGAGTGAGGCCCTTTGCAAGACCTCCAACTGCGGAGCCCTTTTCACAAGTACTACGTTCGATGGAACGAGTGCCGCTTCCTGATCGTGCTGCGCATTGCCGGTCGTGAAGACCATCTGCCAGTCCTTCCTGTCTTTCATGGCATCGATGATCGGTTGGAATACCTCTTGCCGCCCGCGAAATGGCTGGCTGCCCAAAGAACAATAGATGAGCGGTTTCCCGGCGCTTATTCGTTCCCATGGAAAAGGAATGTCCTTTCTTTCGAGATCGATGGAAGCCTCTATGTGGTAGCGATGCGCTTGCGGCGTCACAGCGTGGGGGAAGTCAAACTCCTTCGGGCACAAAACCAACTCTGGCGCGCCCGACGCAGTCCTTATTTTGTTGAACCTATCGACGCCCTTGAGCGGGTCGAACAGAGTTGAATTCAACAAGACATATGGCACGCCGGTTCCACGTGCGATGGCCACAACATCGGGCACAAAGAGGTCAATGATGAAAAGAGCCGGCCGCAGTTTCCTGGCAACGGACTGAACTGCGGCCTCCAGCACAGCCATCACTTTCCTCAGCGTGGTGTCCAAGGGCTGCTCCTGGATCCAAGAATTGAGCAGCAACTCCATAAGGGGAAGTTGTGATGTCTCAGAAGCCGATCCAAGCCCGTCTTCCACCGCAGTCTCGTCTGTGCCCAATTCAATTGTTTCGAGTCCCTGAAAGGAGATGTATTCGCGGTATTCCGCCGCTACGAGATAATAGACCTGATGACCGCGCGACTTTAGACTTTTCGCCAATTTGAGACTCGCGTTCAAATGACCCAACTCAGGTAGGATGGCGAAGACGATGGTAGCCATGGTTTCTTTCCGCGGCTGGGCCTCAGTACGGACTAGACTCGGGCGGCAGTTTCGCGGAAGGCCCTGAGCCGTTGGGCATGCTCCAACTCGCCGAGTTGACCGTCCTCCAACTTGATGACGCGATCCGCGACATGGTAGTAACGATCATCGTGGCTGATGACGATGACCGTCTTTCCCCTGGACTTCAATTCAGGCAAGAGTTGCAGATAGAACGTTTCTTTAAAAACGGGGTCCTGATCAGCCGCCCATTCGTCGAAGAGATAGATGGAGCGATCTTCAAGATACGCGGTCAGGAGGGCCAGGCGCTTGCGTTGTCCCTGGGAGAGATCAAGCCTGGACAACCTTCCATCCTCGACTTTAAGCTTGTGCTCCAGGTGCAGCTTGCCCAAGTAGTAGCGCGCCTTCTCGTCTAGTTTCGGGGCGTCTAATCCGAGGAGGCTGTCGAATAGGAAGAAGTCTGAGAACACAACGGTGAAGTGTTGACGATAGGAGTCTCTGTTCTCATCGGTGATCGGCTGACCGTTCAGACGAATCTCACCCTCCTCGGGAAAGTAAAGCCCCGAGATGAGCTTCGCCAGAGTAGTTTTACCGCTCCCGTTACCTCCTGTGATAAAGACCATCTCGCCCGGCACGAAGGTCAAATCAATTGGGCCTAGCATAAAGCTGCTGTTCTCTTTCTCGCGGTGGTAGGTGTGGGTGACGCCGACCAGCTCAAGCTGCCCCCATGAGTCTTCCGGGTTCGGCTGCTCAAGCGCGTCCTTTTCCGTCGCCTGCGCCTTGAGGGAAAGCCCCAGTGACTCGACCTTGTTCAGAGCGACCTTGGCCCGAAGCAGCGCGGGCAGCGTAAAGGAAAGAATCTCCAAAGGCGCCATCATAAAGAGCAGCAAAAGAGTATAACCGGTCAGGACCTGCGCATTGGCACCCGTCACAGTCGGCGCGGCGAACACGATCAGGCCGATCAGGAGGAAGAACAGGAGTTGTCCCCAGCCGCTCGCTGCCGTGTAAATTGCGCTCCCGCTCACGTTATGGCGCTGGTAGGCGACGGCCGTCTCTTGCAGGATGCGAGAGAGGAATGCGTGCCGGCGTTTGCTGTGGAGTTTGAGTTCCTTGTTACCTTCCGTCAGTGCGCGGAAGTGCCCGAATAAAGAGTCCTGATCTTCGCGAGCAAGCGCCATAAACCGTCCCGCTCTCTTCATGGCTAACTGGAAACTGAACATGCCCAGCGCCAGGAAAATCACCACGCCAATTAGCAAAGGCCATGAAAGCCAAGCCAAGTAGATCAGACACCCGACCAGAATCGCTCCGTGCAGACAAAGGACCGGAATACTGACGAGGGCATTACTGATCGAGAGGATATCGTCTGTGAGTGCGGCGAGAAGACGAGGGACGCCGATCTCTTCCAGTTGGCGCAAGGGCGCGGAAAGAATCTGCCGACTTAACTGCATCCGCAGATCGTAGACCGCCTTCTGCACGAGATGTGTCAACGACACTTGCGAAACTATTCGGCTGATGGGCAAGATAAGCCAGAGTGCGAGGAACCCTTTCAGCAGTGTTAACTGAGTGCCCCGAGTATTGCTCAGGGCGGTGTGGATGAGAGCGAGTAAAGCAGCGTTGCTAATCCCGCTAATGATCCCGGCGACAATCGCTAGAACGACTATGCGCCGAGAGTACTTGAAAAGAATGGAAAGGAGTTTCATATTCCTTTACGCCTCCTTCGGTCTGCTCAGGTATTCCTTCCAGCTTCTTTCAATACAGTCCTTCAATTGTTGCGCGAGCACTGGGCCATTGGGGCCGGCGGCGATTACCTCGTGATAGCCAGGCACGGGAATAACCTCGATGGGTTCGGCTGAGACTTTGTCCCAACCGAAGAACGGATCTTCCTGATCCTGCCCCACCTTCGCGAGGTGGTCTTTCATTTCCGTATCATTCTCCGTCGCGCGGAAGAGTGTGATTCTGCCCGGGTAGAGTTGAGGTATGTAGTTGACCGTGGTGTTGATGCGAGCCCTGTAGCCTTTCATGAAATTGCGTATCCATCGGTCTTCCAGGTCTGGGGGCGCAAGCCCCGATGCCTTCAATTGCTTCAGCAAGAACATCAACTGCTCGTCCGCGTTTAGCCCCTCGAAGTCGTTGGCCGTAACATTCAGGTCAACCCCTTTCTGGCGCGCCCTCTCTCGGGTGAGGCCGAGCAGGATAATAGCGTCTGCGAGATGCGCAACCTTGGCAATGGTCTGTGGGGCCGGGCTGTCGAGCAGCGCCAGCAACACTACCTCCTCGCCCCCTTTCCTAAGTTGTTGGGCCATCTCGAATGCGACAATCCCACCGAAGGAAAGCCCGCCTAAGAAATACGGGCCTGTCGGCGAGATGTAGCGGATCGCAGCGAGGTAGTCGGCTGCCATCTGCTCCAGCGATTCGTAATCCTCATACTCGCCGTAGTTGGCCAGCCCCATCGCCTGAATCCCGTAGAACGGCTGATCCTTTCCCATCATGCGCGCCAGATCCACCAAGCCGTAAACGTCCCCGCCTATTGGATGCATGCAGAAGAACGGTGGATTTGAGCCTTCGGGCTGGATCGGTACGAGGATTGGCGGCATGACTAACCCGGTGCGTCGAATCTCCTCAATTTGCTCGGCCAAACCGGCGACGGTGGGCTTTTCGAAAAGCGAGTTCATGTGTAACTCCTCGAGTTGGAGTTTATCGCGGAGGCGGAATGTAAGTTGAATGCCTACCAGCGAGTGCCCTCCCAACTCGAAGAAGTCGTCATGGATGCCTACCTCTTGGATGCCGAGCAGTTCCTCCCAGATTTCTACAATGCAGCGTTCCAACTCGTTGCGAGGCCCCACATAGGCGCTCGACAGACTCGGCCTCGCGTACTGCGTAGCGGCAGTCGCCGTCCTCGCGGGCTCGGCCTTCCCGTCAGAGGTTTGTTGGCGCGCTCTCTCAATCAGGCCTTGGAGGTTAACCGAAGAGACCGCGATTTGCGTGGCGCCCCCGGCCGACAAAACACGCCGAACGACCTCGATTGCCTCCTCCCCCGTGAGACTGGAGTTATTTCCACTGGCCTGGTCGTCCGCGGTCAGCCGCTCAGCCAGGTGATGGCTCCCCAAGTTAACACTTATCCAAGGCGCGCCATTCGCTTGATTGTGTTTATGAGCGAAGGCATCGAGGAACTCATTCGCGGCGGCATGAGCAATGAGTCCGGGCCCGCCGAGGACGGATGTCAGCGAGGAAAATAGGAGGCAGAAGTCCAACTCTTTGTCTCGCAATAATCGATCCAGCACGAGCGCTCCGCGTGCCTTTGGACGGAAGTGCCACTCACATTCGCCAGGCCTGGTTCTTTGCACGGAACTCACCGACTCCTCGCTTACAAACTCCGCCGTATGAAAGACCCCATTTATTCCACCAAACAACCTTTGAGCACGGTTCACAACATCACGCATTTGCTCTTCATCGCCAACGTCCGCGCTGGCGACGATGATCTTTGCTCCCTTCTCTTCCAAGAGTAGAAGTCTTGCTACCTTGCGGCTCGTGTCATCATGCTCATCATGCGTCGCCAACCATTGAGGCCATTCCGCTCTTTCGGGGAAAGCCGAGCGCATCACCAGTACCAATCGTGCGCGGACAGTGCGGGCCACATACTTAATGAGATCCAGCGTGAGACCGTTCAGCTCGCCTGTGATGAGATAGACCCCTCCATTGCGGAGTCGTGTCGCGGCTTCTGCGGGTTCATCAATTCGCACCGGCTCGTAGCTCTGCACCCAGCGGTGATTGTTCCGGTAGGCGATGTTATTTGAGTCGGGCGACGGGGCTGTAACTTCCGCTATTAATTGCTCGATAAATCTCCGGCGCGAGGTGGCTGATTTAGGCACCGCGATATCTATGCTGCGACAGTCGATGTTTGGATATTCTTGCGGGATGATCTTACAGAGACTCAAGACTGTGGCCTTCTCCGGTTGCAGGAATTCTTGACCGGTCACTTCCTGAACATTACTTGAAATGACCTCAATCCGAAGCTTATCCATAATCTTGTGTTGGCCGACCGCCTGCGCCAGGAAAAGCAGACTGTACAGCCCCAAGGCCTGGGACTTCTCGAAGAACCGGTCTTCCGAGTGTATATGGCGATTGGATGTCACGCCCCACAGGTGGAGGATCTTACGGGGAGGCCGTGCCCGCATTTTCATCTCACTGAGCAGGGTGTTGTAATGCTCGAGTTGAGACGGAATGATTCTGTAGGTATACCAGTTGAGCTTGCCGAACTTCTTACTGGCTGCGACCGTGATTACCTCATGTCCCTGGTGCCGGAGTTCCTTCACTATTTGAGAACTCAACGTGCTTCGATCCGTGAAGACAAGCCAACTGAAATTGTGATCCGCAGAAGGCCCCTGCTTGAGGAGATCTGGCGAAGCCGTTCGTTTCCATGTCGGCAGATAAAACCAGTCCGTCATATCGGGCAGTCTGTCTGACGATATTGGTTGGGACTGGACTTCACCTGACCGACCTTGTGCCTCAACCCAGCAGGGGATGCGCTGGAAGGGATAGGAGGGCAATTCCTCACGGCGGCGTTTCTCAGCTGCCCAGACCTGCTCCCACTTGACCTCTACGCCGTGAACCCACAACTCTGCGGCCGCCCGCTCAATCTCTATGCTCTCTCCGGCTTCCACTTTTCCGGATGAACTCACCACGCTCACTCGCCCAGGCTCGGCGGCTGCCGCCGCCTGCCGGGCCATGCGGCTCAACTCTTGTCCCGGCCCTACCTCCAGCAGCACCACTGGTCCGGCTCCGCTGATGGCCTGCTGCAGACAACTCCAATACTTCACTCGCTCCACCATCTGCCGCGACCAGTAACTCGCATCAGCTACTTCCGCCGCGCTCACCCATCCCCCGCTCACATTCGACAACACCCCGCGCTCGAACTCGCCACGCCTTACCCCGGCCACCGCCCGCGCAAACTCCGCTCCCGCCTCCCGCATCGCTCCACTGTGGAACCCGCGCCGCACTCCCAGGCGCCGACTCCACACTCCGGCTCGCTCCAACTCCGCGGCAAACCCTTCCACCTCTCTCACTCCGCCTGACACCACGCTCAGCTGCGGTCCATTGACCGCTCCCACACTCAACTGCTCTGCTCCTTCTCCCCCGCCCCCCAACTTCGCCCACTCTCTCAGCCGCTCCTCTAACTCCGCTTCGCTCAGCCCGACCGCCTGCATCGCTCCTTCCCCGGCCCCCTGCATCAACTCTCCTCGCCGCGCCACCAGCCTCAGTCCATCGGCCAACTCCCACGCTCCCCCCAAACACCACGCCACCATCTCCCCTACGCTGTGCCCCAACAGCACTTCTCCCCGCACTCCCCAACTCTCCCACTGCCGCGCCAGCGCATATTCCACCGCAAACAATGCCGGCTGCGCCCAGCGCGTCTCCTCCAGCTTCCTCTCCGCCTCGGCCTCCTCTCCCACTCCCGGATACAGCACGGCTCGCAAGTCTTCCCCCATCTCCTCTCGCAACACTTCCGCGCAGCGGTCCAGCTCCCCTCGAAACACTCCTTCCTGCTCATACAGTTCCCGGCACATCCCCACTCGTTGCGCCCCCTGTCCCGGAAACAGCTGCACCAATCGCGGCAAGCTGCCCCCACTTTCCCCTCGCCACCTCTGCCCTCCACCCCGCAACTGCGCCGCCACGCTGCTCGCCGTCGCTCCCTCCTCACACATCACCACTTGCCGATGCCCAAACGCCCGCCGCCCCACCGCCAGCGTGTAGGCCACATCGGCCACAACCAACTCCGGATGCTGCTCCAAATGCTCCGCCAGATTCTTCGTCGCCTGCTCCAACGCCTCCTCACTCTTGGCCGACAGCAAGAGTGGCTCTGCCCTCTTCCTCCCAGCCTCCCCAACTCCCCGCGCCGGCGCCTCTTCCAGCACCACGTGTGCGTTGGTCCCGCCAATCCCAAACGAACTCACTCCCGCTCGCCGCGGCACTCCCTCCGCCGTCTCCCAAGGTCGCAGTTCGGCATTCACATAGAACGGCGTCTGGCTCAACTCCAACTGCGGATTCGCACTCCGATAGTGCAATGTCGCCGGCATCTCCTGATGCCGCAACGCCAACACCGTCTTGATCAGCCCGGCTATCCCGGCCGCCGCATCCAAATGTCCAATGTTGCTCTTCACCGACCCCAGCGCGCACCACCCTCTCTCTCCATTGCTCCCTCTCCCCCCGTTGCTTTCTGAAAACGCCCGCGCCAATGCCGCCACTTCAATCGGGTCACCCAGCGGCGTGGCTGTGCCGTGCGCTTCAACATAAGATATCGAGTCAGCAGCGACGCCAGCCATCGCCTGAGCCTCCGCAATGACTGCGGCCTGCCCCTCCAGGCTGGGGGCCGTGTAGCCCACCTTTTGCGCCCCGTCGTTGTTGATTGCCGACCCCTTGATCACCGCCAGGATCTGATCCCCTTCCGCCACCGCTTCCGACAGACGTTTCAGCAGCACCACCCCGAACCCGTTCCCGCTTACTGTCCCTTGCGCACCAGCGTCGAACGGTCGACAGTGTCCGTCCGGTGATACGATCCCTCCCTCTTGATGAAAGAAACCCGTTCTGAGTGGAAGCGTTATCGAAACACCGCCAGCCAGAGCCATGTCACATTGGTAATTGAGCAGGCTCTGGGAGGCCAGATGTACCGCCACGAGTGAAGTAGAACAACTAGTCTGTATGTTGACGCTCGGTCCTCTCAAATTCAATTTGTAGGAGACGCGAGTCGTCAAGTGATCTTTATCGTTTGAGAGCATGGCCTGAAAACTATTTAAACCTTGGCGAAAGCGGCGGTTCGCATAAAGGTTCATAATGTATGTGTTCATGCTGAGCCCGGCGAAGACACCAATAGATCCCTGGTACGTATTTGTGTTGTAACCGGCACGCTCCAGCACCTCCCAGGCTCCCTCCAGAAATATCCGGTGCTGTGGATCCATTATTTCGGCCTCGCGCGGGCTCAAGCCGAAGAACCACGGGTCAAACCATTCCACCCTCTCCAAACACGCCTTGGCCTTGACATAATGCGGGTCGGCCAACACCCTCGCGTCAACTCCAGCGGCCCGCAGTTCCTCATCAGAAAAGAAGCTGATCGACTCCACCCCCTCGCGCAGGTTCCGCCAAAACTCCTCCACGTTTGCTGCTCCCGGAAATCGCCCCACCATCCCCACGATCGCGATCCGTTCCCTTGCGTCATTTGCTACTCCGTTAACCATGAGTCCTTTTCCTCTGTTCCATGAATCGCCTCTGTTGCTCAAGTGCCTCTTCTTGCTTTCTCAATCGATCATGAACCTGTTCGGACATGCGATTCTTTCCTTCTCCTTCATTCAAATACTTAGCCAACCTTCTCACCGTCGAGTACTCGAACAACCTGACTAATGGCAGTTCTCTATCAAAGAGAGCCTGGAGCTTGCCTTGCACGCGGATCATCTGCAACGAGTGCCCACCCATCTCGAAAAAGTTGTCCTCCACTCCAACCTCGGTTATTCCCAACACCTCTGCCCAGACGCCTGCTACTCGTAGCTCCACCTCTCCCCGCGGGGCAACGAAGTCCACTCCCAACTCCGGCCGCGCCCCGTCCGGCGCCGGCAGCGCCCGCCGGTCGATCTTGCCATTCACCGTCAGCGGCAACTGCTCCAACCGCACATAACTGCTCGGGATCATGTATTCGGGCAACCTCTGCTTTAGATACTCGCGCCACTCCTTCACGCTCACGCTGGCGCCCGCCCCCTCGCCCTGCTCCACTACGTAGGCCACCAACCGCTTCTCTCCCTCCTCATCCTCGCGCGCCACCACCACGCATTCCTGCACCTGCCCGTGCTCGCGCAGCACCGTCTCCACCTCTCCTAACTCG